>Ga0187893_10006365_pt1 | contig 20250 bp, 15 predicted proteins | sample MA1701074metaG_FD_139574 | JGI IMG/M metagenome (GOLD analysis project Ga0187893, IMG submission 139574) | White microbial mat communities from a basaltic lava cave in the Kipuka Kanohina Cave System on the Island of Hawaii, USA - MA170107-4 metaG ...
CATCTTCGCGACGTCGGTGCAGTAGAGCGTCGAGCGCGCTTCCTGCGGCGTGGTCGTGAAGCCGATCTGGTTGTTGACGACGACGTGGAGCGTGCCGCCGGTCGAGTAGCCGCTGAGGTGCGAGAGGTTCAGCACCTCCGCGACCATGCCTTGGCCCGCGAACGCGGCGTCGCCATGCATCAGCACCGGCAGAATGTGCCGCCCGCGCGGATCGCCCGAGCGCACCTGCTTCGCGCGCGCGCGGCCCTCGACGACGGGGTCGACCGCCTCGAGATGCGACGGATTCGCGGTCAGCGAGAGGTGCACGCGCGCACCGCTCTGCGTCACGCGGTCGTTCGAGTAGCCCTTGTGGTACTTGACGTCGCCCGAGCCGAACGGCGCCTCGGCTTCCTCGATGTCCTCGAACTCCGAGAAGATCGAGGCGAGCGACTTGCCGACGGTGTTCGAGAGCACGTTCAGGCGCCCGCGGTGCGCCATGCCGATCACGAGCTCGCGCACGTTGTGGCTCGGCGCGTCCTCGACGATCGTGTCGAGCAGCGGAATCAGCGCCTCGGCGCCTTCGAGCGAGAAGCGCTTCTGGCCGACGAATTTGGTGTGGAGGAAGCGCTCGAACAGCTCGGCCGCGCAGATCTTCTCGAGCACGCGCAGCTTCTCGCTCGCCCCGAGCGGCGAGCGATTCTCGGTCTCCTCCATGCGCCGCATCAGCCACTGGCGGCGGCCGGGGTCCTGGATGTGCGTGAACTCGACGCCGACCCGGCGGCAATACGTCGCGCGCAGGCGATCCAGAATCTGCCGCAGCGGCTGGATCGGGCCTCCCGGCAGATCGCCCGCGAAGAACAGCGCGTCGTCGTCGTCCTTGCCGAGACCGTAATGAGCCGGATCGAGCTCCGGGAAGTATTCGACGCGCGTCCCTAATGGATCGGTGTCCGCGATGCGGTGGCCGCGCGCGCGATAGGCGTGGATCATGCGCAGCACGCGCGCGTACTTCTCGGCGACCTGCGGGCTCGCGAGCGACGGCGCGCGGCCCGGCTCCGCGGGCGGCAGCGGCGGCTCCTCTTGCTCCCGGTCGGGCTCGAACAGCTCGCGCCAGCTCTCGTGCACCGAGCGCGGATCGATCTCGTAACGCTGCCGGATCTCCGCGACGATGCCGGCGTTCACGCCGAAGGTCTCGAGGAGCTCGTCGGGCTGCTCCGCTGACTCGGCCCCGAGCTCGGAGTCGTCGCTCTCGCTCATCTCCCGCAAATCCTCTTCAAGAGCGGCGGATCGTACCCTTTCGATCCCCGCTCGCCTGCGACGCGACGCAGCTAGCTGGGACTCTTCGCGAGCGCATCGAGCGCGGCGGTGACTTCGGCGGTCGTCGCGGGCCGATCGTCCGCCTGCTTCGCCATCAACTGCTGGATCAGCGCGACGAGCGGCTCTGGGATTCCGGGCACGAGCTCGCGCAGATCGGGCGGCGCGGTGTGCCGGTGGTGGTACGTCACGTCGCCGTCGCGGAACGGCACGCGGCCGGCGATCAGCTCGAACAGCGTGACGCCGAACGCATACAGGTCCGCGCGATGGTCGACGCGCTCGCCGAGCGCCTGCTCGGGGGCCATGTAGTACGGCGTCCCGCCGACCACGGTCGCCGCCTTGCGCACCTCCTCGACCATCTTCGCGAGCCCGAAGTCCATGATCTTCACGACGCGGTCGCGTGTGAAGAACAGATTCGCGGTCTTGATGTCGCGGTGGACGATGCCGCGCTCGTGCGCGAACTGGAGCCCGGTCGCGATCTGCACCGCCATGCGTGTGGCGTCGCGCGGCGTCAGCTTGCCGCGCTTCTTCAGGATCGCGTCGAGCGGCAGGCCCTCCAGGAACTCCATCGTCAAGTAGTAATTTCCGTTCGCCTGATCGGTGTCGTAGATCGTCACGATGTTCGGGTGGTTCAGCGCGGCCGCGGACTGCGCCTCGCGCAGGAACAGCGCGACCGCGGTCGGGTGGTCGCGCAAGTTGTCAGGCAGCCGCTTCAGCGCGACGACGCGCCCGAGTCGGCGATCGCGCGCCTTGAACACGATGCCCATGCCGCCGCGGCCGAGCTCGCCGAGGATCTCGTAGCGCTCCTCGACCGGCTGGGTCGGCGCACTCTGTGTGCCCGGCTGCGTCACCGCGCCGGCCGCGGCCGTGTTCAGCTGCGACTGGCGCTGCGTCTCCATCGCCTGCGTGCGCTCGCGCAGTGAGCGAATGCGCTCGGCGACGCCCGCGTACTGGTAGTCGCGCTTGCGGATGCTCTCGAAGGCCTGGAGCGCGTCGACGAGATCGCCGTTCCGCTCGAACGCTTCGCCGAGCTGCTCGAACAGCTCGAGCGGCGCGGCGTCCTCGCCGCCCACCGCGTGCACGGCTTCCTTCAGCCGGTCGATCGCGAGCATCCACTCCTCGCGTTTCAGGAACAGCTCGGCGAGCGTGCGACACGATTCGGCGTAGTCCGGATCGCGCAGGTCGACCTGCTGCAGGTTTCGGATCGCGCGGTCCTCGTCGCCGCCCGCGAGCGCCGCGACGCCCGCCTCGTGGTGGCGGCCGAGCCGCTCGAGCAGCTCCATCACCTTGTCCGCGACGCCGGCCTTGCGATAGGACTCGATCGCTTGCGCGAAGTCGTAGACGGTCTCGAACGCCTGCGCGGCCTTCAGGTATTCGCCGGCTTCGAGATAGCCCTCGGCCGCGCTGCGGTGATCGCCGGCCTGCTCGTAGAGCTCGGCCGATTCGGCGCCGCCGCCGCTCTGTGCGGAGAGCTCGGCCGCCTGCTGGAGGTGCCCCGCCTCGCGATAGAACTTCGCGGCCGCCACCTTGTCGCCCTGCAGCTCGTGATACTTCGCGCGCAGCTCGGCCGCCTTCTGCGTCATGCCGGCCTTGTCGAGCGCACGTGCGCACAACGCGAGATCACCTAACAAGAACGGCTCGATCGCGTCCTTGACGCCTTGGAACACGGCCTGCTGCGGGTCGCCCAGGCCGACGGTCACCTGCTGGCTCGCCAGCTCGGTCACCTCGACTCGGCGCTCGTACACGCAGTCGCCGTAGCCGACCACGATCGTGAACGAGCCCTCGGCGACGTAGAAGATCGTCTGCTCGTCCTTGACGAACTTCAGGCTCGACGGCACGCCGCGCAGCGCGACGCGCGCGACGCCCTGCGCGTCGCCCTCGGGCCGCACGAGGCGCACCTCGAGCGCCGCCTCCTTCGCCCGGAAGTCGAACGTGACGTCGACCGTCTTGCCTCGCGGAATGCGCAGCTTGCGCTCCTCGAGGTAGTTGCCGACGACCTCGCCCTTCTCGTCCTGCATGATGCCGTGCACGCACACGTAGTAGTCGCGCGCCGGGATCCAACGGAACGCGTTGTCGCGCTGCGCCATCGTGCGCTTGAAGCGCGACCAACTCGCGCCTTTGCGCTGGTACTTCGCAATCTTGCTCTCGCCGCTCTTCTCGCGCGCATGCTTCACCTGGCCGGGACGGCGCGAGATCTCGATCGTGAAAAAGCCCTTGGCGTTCTTCTTCACCTCCCAGGCGAGCTTGACGTTCAGCCGGCCCCAGCCGCGCACGACCGGCGCGATTGCCAGCGCGAGCAGCGCCGCATACGGGATCAGCGCGATCGCGTTCCAGCGCATGTACTGCGCGGGATTCGGCACCGTGACCGGCAGGCTCGCGATCTTCACGTCGTCCGAGATCCGCCCGGTGTGCATGCGCACCTCGAGCTGCGGCGCGGGCGTGAGCGGCGAGTCGAGCCGAATCGGCGTGGGATGCTGCAGCGCCGCGACGAACGAGACCTCGACGCCGAGCTCGTCGTTCACGAGCGACAGATCGGCGCTGTCGGTCGAGAACGCGCGCACGCGCTGATACGCCGGCTGCGCGAGATCGCTCACGGCGCCTGCAGGCACGAGCTCGTAGCGCGCGCCGAGCGCGGCGGCGACGTCCGCCTCGAGCGCGTCGACGTCGAACACGCGCGGCAGGATCCAGCCGCGCACGCGCTCGGTCCAGCCGAGCTCCCGCGAGATGCCGATGAACGTGACGCCCTGGAACTCGCGTCCATCGGCGCGCGCAGCGGGAAAGCTCGCGGCCATCGGCGCGAAGCCCGAGAGCGGCCGCTTGCCGCGCTCACTCGCGGCGCCTGCGCCCTGCGCGCTCGCGAGCGCGCTCGACGTGGTCGCGATGCCGGTGAGTGCGCCCACCTGCGCTTCTTCCGCGGCGGCCGCCGCGGCGTCGCCATTCTCGGCGTACGCCTTCGCGAGCGCCGAACGCAGCGGCGTCGAGTCCGGCTCGATCGCGACCGCTTGCTGCAGCGTGAGCTGTGCGGCCTGCGTGTCGCCCTGCGCGCGCTGGATCTCGGCGACATCGGCGAGCAGCTCGGCCCGCTCCTCCAGCGCAACCGCCTCGGGGTCGAGCGCGCGCAGCGCGGCCTGCGGATCGCCCGCCGCCCGGTGTGCGCTCGCGAGCGCGCGGCGCGCGGCGGCGTCGTCGGGCGCGAGCTCGACCGCTCGTGTGAGCGGCACCACCGCTTCGGCCGACTTGCCGGCCTCGAGCAGCAGCTCGCCGTGGCCCTGCAGCGCAGCTGCGTGATTCGGATCGGACGAGAGCGCCGCCTGATAGGCCTCGGCCGCACCGGCTTCGTCGCCTGCAGCGGCGCGCGCGGCGCCGAGCCCGACATAGGTGTCGGCCGCATGCGCGCCGAGCGCGCCGGAGCTCTCGGCGCCCAATTCCTCGTAGGCGAGCAGCGCCTCGTCCTCGTTACCGAGCTGCGCTTGCAGCTTCGCCGCGCCGAGCTTGGCCGCGGTTCCGCTCTCGGCGGGCGCGAGCCGCTGCGCTTGCGCGTACAGCTCCTCAGCGCCCTCGGCGTCGAGCAGGCGCGCGCGCTCGTTCGCGAGCGCGAGCGCGTACTGCGCGCGCACGTTCGGCGGCAGCGACGGATTGCGCGCCAGCGCGTTCTGCGCCTCGAGGCTGTGCGGGTCGTCGGCGAGCACTTGCTCCCACGCCGCGCGCGCATCGGCGTGCCGATCGAGCGCGGACAGCGCGCGGGCCGCGGCGATGCGCGGGCGCGGGTCGGCGGGTACGAGCTCGCCGGCTTGGCGGGCCAGCTCGAGCGCTCGCGCGTGCTCGCCACGCGCCTCGGCGTTCGCCGCGCCCGCCAACAACAGCTCGGCGTCCTTGCCCTCGATCAGGCCCTGGCGCACCTGGAGCCAGCCCGGGTCGTCGGAGCCGGTCGCGCTCGCGAGCCGCGAGCGCTCTGCGAGCGGCAGCTGCGGGTCACTCTCCCACGCGGCGAGCTCGCCGCGCAGCGTCTCCGCGACGCGGCCCTTCGCGCCGGCGAGCAGCGGCGCCGCATCGGCAGGCCGGTTCGCCGCGAACGCGTCGCCGGTGCGCTCGAACAGGCTGAACTCCGCGAGCCGCGCAGTCTCCGGCTCGCCGCGCGCGCCGAGCACCGCTCGCAGCGGCCGAGATGCCGCCGCGACCAGCTCGCCGAGCTTCGCGAGCTTGCCTTCCGCGTGGCCGACGGCGACGACCTTCCCGGTCTCGCCGTCGTAAGCGCGCATCCACACCTCCGCGGCGCCGCTCCGGTAGTGCAGCTCGGTCGTGAGGACGTGGCTCGCGCCGGCCGCGCGCGCGACGGCGCTCGCGTCGGCTCCGTGCAGCGGCCGCTGCTCCGGACCGGCGATCGCGGCGATTGCGCGCTCCGTTTCACGCCGCCCGACGACGACGACGCCGCCCGCGGCGAGCTCCGCGCGCCACCACTCGCGAACGCCGCCGTCGATGCCGCGATAGACGGCGCCTGCGCGCGCTGGGAGGACGAGCGCCTGGATCTCGATGGGAGGAGCGGCTCTGCGCGGCGCGGCTGCGACGGCGTCCTCGGCGCGTCCCGCCAGCGCCGTGAGCGCGAGCCCGAGAGACACGACGGCGCCGATGAATCGTGAAGCCATGACTCTGCGTGCATCGGCCGAGTGCAGCGCGGGGTTTACGCCGACTTGCCGGTCCGCTGCGCCGCGTAGGCCGGCGAAACGAGCAGGCCCGGCCCGCAGCCGATTCGCAAAGGCGCGAGGCGTAACGTGCGGCTCGCTACGGGGCCCCCGCGAAGCGAAGCGCGTGGTCCGCGACGAGCGGGGGCTGCTCCATCACGACGAGGTGGCCCGCGTCGAGCTCGACGAGCTCACATGCGCGCATGCTGCCCGCGAGTGTCTGGCACCACGGACCGTCGAAGTTGCCGTGCGCCGCGCGCAGCCAGAGCGTCCGGACCGGGTGATCCGCGGCCAGCTGGACGGCATCGAGCGCGCGGCCCTGCTCGAAGATGACGGCCTCGACCGTGCTCGGGCACTTCAGCGTCACGCTGCCGTCCGCGCGCTCGCGCAGCCCGTCGAGCGCGTAGAGGTCGAGCACCTCCGGCGACCACGCCCGGAACACGCGCCGCTCGCCCCACTTCGCACGCGCAGTGGCGAGGCTCGGCCACTCGGTCTTCCGGCGGCGAGCACCGGCGGCCAGTCGGTTCTCGCCGTCCGCGCTCGCCATCGACGCATGCGGCATGACCGGGTCCACGAGCACCAGCCGCTCGAACAGGTCCGGACGCGCGCGGCCGGCGCCGAGCATCGCGGTTCCGCCGAAAGAGTGTCCGATCCCGAGCGCTACGGGCCCATGCTGAGCGGCGAGCGCCTCCGCTGCAGCCTCGAGATCGCGCGCGAACTCGGGCCATGCGTACGCGGCCGCGCCCTCGAGCTGCGCGGAGTCGCCGTGGCCGCGCGCGTCGAGCGCGATCACGCGGAAGCGCCTGGACAGCGCCTCCGCGATCGGCGCCCAGACGCCCTTGCAGAAGCCGGTCGCGTGATGCAGCAGCGCGAGCGGCCGGTCGCCGCCCCAATCGAGTAGCGCGAGCTCGATGCCTCGCCGCTCGAGCCGAAGCCGCCGCCGCTGGGCGCGGGCGAGCATCGCGCGAGCTCTCTCCATTCTCCAGCGGACCTCCGGCGGGCGCGCCGCAGCCTACCGCGGGCCTGCTCCGGCCGAACCCGACGCGCGTCGAGAATCGAGGTCGCCCGTAGCTCGCGTGACGAGTCCCCTACCTTGCGCGCCCGTGGACGACCTGATCACCGCCGTGCGCGCGAATCTCGCTCGCTTCGCCGCGCAGCGGCGCAGCCTCCCGCTGGGCGACCGCAAGCACGCCGCAGTCGCGCTCGCGCTGATGCGCGGGGACGCAGGCGTGCCGAGCTTCGTGCTCACGCGCCGCGCCGCGAAGCTGCGACGGCACGCCGGCCAATGGGCGCTGCCCGGCGGCCGTCTCGATGACGGCGAGACGCCGGAGCGCGCGGCGTTGCGTGAGATGCGCGAGGAGGTCGGCCTCGCGCTCGGCGAGGACGCGGTGCTCGGACGGCTCGACGACTACCCGACGCGCTCCGGCTTCGTGATCACGCCGGTCGTCGTGTGGACGGGCGACGACGCCGAGCTGCATCCGGATCCGAAGGAGGTCGCCGCCGTGTATCGCGTGCCCGTCGCCGAGCTCTCGCGGCCCGGCGTCCCGCATCTGCGGCGCATTCCGGAGAGCGAGCGCCCCGTGATCTCGATCCCGCTGCTCGACACGCACATCCACGCGCCGACGGCTGCGATCCTGTTCCAGCTGCGCGAGGTCGCGCTGCACGGCCGCGACACGCGCGTCGACCACTTCGAGCAGCCCGTGTTCGCTTGGAAGTAACGAGGACAGGCGGACCGCAGCGCGCCGAGCTACGGGACCTCCCCGACCCGCGAGCGGAAGAAGCTCGCCAGATCGAGGCCGGTGACCCTCTCGGCGGTCGCGCGGAAGCCGGCGGTCGTCACCGGCGCGGCTTGGCGGGCGAGCACCGCGGCCACCGCGTCGAGGCTCACGCGGCCGCCGGTCTCGCTGCGGATGTGCGCATCGAGAGCCTCGAGCACGGAGACCGCGCGCGCGGTCTCGGCACCGCTCGAGCTCGTGGCGGCGAGCGTCGCGCTGCGGCCGCGCCGCTCGAGCGACTCGAGCGCGCGCGCGTGGCGGCGCTTGCTGACGCCGCGCGAGCGCACGAGCAGCTCGAGCCCGTAGTACTCGGCGAGGCCCTCGACGACCCAGTCGCCGTCGGCGCCCGCGCGCGCGCGCGTCACCCCGTGAAACAGCTCGTGCAGCAGCGGGCTCGTGGTATCCGGCGTGATCAGCGGGCGGTCCGCGTGCACGAAGACCGAGCTCGGACCTGATAACCCGCCCCGCCACATCGGATCGCCCGCGGAAACGATCAGGATTCGATCCGGCAGCTCGCCGAGCACCTTCTTCAGCTTCGGGAGCGTCCAGCGCAGGAGCGCGAGGATGTCCTGCCGCCGCACGCCCTGGCCGACCGGGCCTGCCACCGCGACGTGCGAGCCCGCGATCCGCTCGCGCAGTACGCCGATGCGACCGAGCGCGTACCAGCCGATCGGGCGGTCGTAGCTGCGCGTCGCGTGATCGACCTGATAACTGCCATCGGCCAGGCGCGGGTACGGCACCGCGATGCGCCAGCCCTCGGGTACGCGCAGCCGCAGCGTCGAGCGCGAACGCGCGCCGCGCGTCGCGCGCACGCGCGCCGGCGGGAACAGGTCGTCGCCGCGGAACACCGCCCAATCGTCCGCGCAGCGCGCGTCGTAGGCGGACTGCGTGCGCAGGTGGTCCAGCTGGAACGTGTATCGGAGCACGCCGCCGCGCGCGGGCGGCTCCCAGCGCACGACCGCACCGTTCACGTTCACGCGGCCGTCGCCCCGAAAATCGATGTGCCGCTGCGGGTCGATCTGAAACTCGAAGAAGCGCACCGCGAGCGCGCCGGCACCGAGGCGGATCTGCGCGTGCGCGAGCCGCTCGCTCGGCGAAATGCGCGCCTCGAACGTGACCGCGTACGCGACGGCGGCCGGCGCGGTCTGCACCGCCGTCTGCGCCGAGCTCGCGCTCGTGAGCGCGACGACCGCCGCGAGCGCGAGCGCGAGCAGTGCGCCGCGCGCTCGCATCAGGCGGCTGCCTTCGGGCGCGCGACCCGCGCCACCTCGCGCCCGAGCGCGACGCGCGCGGCGGTGGACATGTCGTTGTGCTCGCCGCGCGCCCACGCGCCGAGCGCCTCGTCGACCGCGTCGAGGCGCGGCGCGAGGCCGGCGCGATTCGCGAGCTGGATCGCGAGGCCGGGCCGTGCATTCAGCTCGAGGATCGCCGGACCGAGCCGCGCGTCGATCACGACGTCCGCCCCGACGTAGCCGAGCCCGGTGCGCGCCGCCGCCGAGACCGCGGTGTAGAGCACGTCGTCGAAGCTCGGAATCGCGAGGCCGACGAGCGCGCGCTGGTTGTCCGGGTGCCGCGCCGTCGTCTCGCCGCGGAACATCGCGTGAGTCGTCACGCCGAGCTCGAGGTCGATGCCGACGCCGAGCGCGCCTTGGTGCAGATTCGCGCGCCCGCCCGACGCGCGCGTCGGCAGGCGCATCATCCCCATCACCGGGATGCCGCGGTAGACGATCACGCGCAGGTCGGGGACGCCGTCCTCCGCGAGCGGCGCGATCGCCGGATGCGTGATCAGCTTCTCCTCGACCATCGCCGCGTCGGCGTGGCCGGCGAGCGAGTAGAGGCCCGAGATGATGCCCGCGGCGTGGTAGACGAAGTCGTCCGCGGAAACGGCTCGGCTGCCGCGCATCATCTTCCCGTCGCGCACCTCGAGCACGAGGATGCCGTTGCCCATCGCGCCGCGCGCGGGCTTCAGCACGAACGCGCTCTCGTCCGAGAGCTCCGGCAACAGCCGCTTCGCCTGCGCGTTCACCTCGGCGACCGCGAGTAGCCGCGGCACCGGAATGCCCGCCTCGTGGCACATGCGCTTGGTCGCGAGCTTGTCGTCGACGAGCGGATAGAAGCGCCGCTCGTTCACGCGCAGCGTGTAGCGCTGGTTGCGCGCGTTGATCCCGAGCACGCCGCGCTGAAGCAGCCTCCGCGGGAGCATCAGGCGGCCTCCGCACCCTGCTCTTGGGCGAGCCGCCGGAAGCGCATCAGGTCGGTCACGCGATAGCCCGTGTAGCCGCCGATCCAGACCAAGACGCCCATCGCGCAGAACGTGAGCTCCGGGAACGTGAACATCAGGTACTCGGCGCGCGCGCTCTGGAAGATCGGATGGATGGTTGCGGCCACGGCCGTCGAGTAGCCCGCGCGCACGACGGCTTGGCGCACGCCCTCCTCCGCGCTGGTGATGAAGATGCGCTCGGTGAGCATCGTGAGGATCACCATCGGGAACAGCACGCCGGCGAACAGCGACGCGGTCTGCGTGTCGTCGCCGACGAGCGCGAAAGCCGCGACCAGGAGCACGACGGTGCACAGCATGATCGACAGCCGCGGCACCATCAGCAGGCGCAGGAACTCGAGCCCGCGCCGCAGCACCAGTGCGAACGCGATCACGCCCACCACCAACGCGAGACTCTTCCAGAGCGAGAACTCGCGCAGCGCGAGTGAGATCAGGATCGGCATGAACGTCCCGTAGGTCTGCACGCCGATCACGTTGCGGAACAGCGCGATCACGACTGCGCCGAGCGGGATGAGCAGCAGCACGCGCAGCGCGGCCTGCGTCGGCAGCGGCAGGCGGTAGAACGAGAGCCGCTCGAAGACCGGGTTGTCGGGCGTCAGCAGGTTCGCGATCTCGTCGGCGCGCAGGTGCTCGCGCAGCGAGCGATAGCGATGACCGACCGAGACGACCGAGGTCGCCTCGACGTGCGCGACGTTGCCGCGCCCGAGCACGAGGAAGTTCTCCGGCCGGCGCGCAAAGAAGCCGTCGGGGCTCGCGCACATCGGCACCCAGCGGTCGGCGATCCACACCTCGGTCCAGGTGCGCTCGCGCGGCGTCGCGTCGGGGCGCAGCTCGAGCCCGTGCACGATGCGCGCGGGCACGCCCGCGCCCCGCATCAGCGTCGTGAGCAGGAACTCCTTGCCGGCCTCGCTGCCCTCCTGATTCGCGAGTACGAGCAACGGGTCGTCGTTGCCGCGCTCGACGCTCGCGACCTCATTCGCGACCCATTGATAAATCGTGCGGATGCGACCGGGCAGATCCTTCATGCTCGGCAGCTCGAGCCGCTCGAGGCGTGCAGCGACCTCCGGCGCGTCGGCAGGAATCGTGCGAGACGGCGCCAAGCTGGTGACGCTGATGCTCCGGGGCGGCTCGGGGAACGGCCCGGTCGACGGCAGCGGCGCCTCGACCGCGTTCATCTGCACGTGGAACGCGTAGACCACTTCGTGAATCGGCCCGATCTCGCCCGACCAGATGCCGGTGCGATTGCCGCCGTCCTGCTCGCGCACCGTGAACTCGAGCCGGTCGGCGGTCGGGTTCTCCTCGAAGATCGCCTGGCCGGCCTCGCTCGCCGGGAGCAGCGCACGCACGCTGCCGCGCGCGCCCGAGCCGCGCACGTTGACGCGCAGCTCCACCTGCCAGGGCCCGACGCCCTCCGAGACGGCGAGCGGGATCTCGAACGCGAACAGCTTCAGCCCGAACACCGCGAGCCCGAACGCGACCAGCAGCGCGCCGACGACGAGGGACGCGCGACTCATTCCGGCGCCTGTTCCGGATCCATCGCGCGCTCCTCGTCGAGCCGCGCGCTGTCGGCGTCGTCGGGCCTCGCCTGCGTGTCGGGCGCGAGCTCGGGGCCCGCCGCGGCGGCCGCGTCGATCCCGAGGTGGAACGCCGCGAAGCCGGGGATCACGACCTGCGGCACGGCCATGCCGATGATGCGGCCGCGCGCCGGCGCCTCGACGCGTTTGCGCTCGTTCGAGACCGGGTCGGTGACCGTTCCTAACAGGTCGCCCGCCTGCACCAGCTCGCCGAGCCGGCGGCGCGTGAAGAAGATGCCGCCGTCGTCGACGCGAACCCAGCGCGTGCGCTGGTAGACGCGCGGCGTGAACGCGAGCGGCGCGTCGTCGCTCATGCCGAGCGACGCGAGCACGTTGCGAACGCCCTCCACGCCGCGTGCGATCTCGGCCTCCTGGAAGCGCAGCGGCTCGCCCGCCTCGTACGTGATCGACGCGATGCCGGCGCGGCGCGCCGCGCGCCGCAGCGTCCCCTCCTGCCCCGCGTCGTTGATGATCAGCGCGCCGCCGAAGCCCCGCGCGAGCGAGAGCGAGCGCGGATCGCTCGCATCCGTGCGCACCTGCGGAAGGTTCGTGCGATGGAACGAGCCGGTGTGCAGATCGATCACCGAGTTGCAGTGGCGGATCACGCCGTCCCAGAGCGTCCACGCGATGCGCGACGCCGCGCTGCCGCTCGGCGTGCCGGGGAAGAAGCGATTCAGGTCGCGGCGATCGGGCAAGTAGCGCGAGGAGCGGCGGAAGCCGTGCAGGTTCGCGATCGGCACCGCGAGCACCATGCCCGAGATCCGGCGAGGTGTTAGGCCCTCGACCAGCTTGCGCACGATCTCGATCCCGTTCAGCTCGTCGCCGTGGATGCCCGCGATCAAGCAGACGGTCGGCCCCGGTGTCGCGCCGCGTGTGACGAGCACCGGCAGCTCGGAGTCGGAGCCGGAGAACGACTCGCTCGAGCGCAAGAACAGCCGGCGCTTGTCGCCCGGCGCCACACGGCGGCCGAGAATCACCGCCTCGTCCCATTGCGTGGAAGCGACGGTCAGCGGCGCCCGTCCCGGTGCGGGCGCCGGGGAGATGCCTGTCTCCGGCGCGGCCTGCGCGTCCGCGCGCGCGGCCCCGAGCAGCGAGGCGAGGAGAAGGGATGCGAAGGCGCGCGTCACAGGCGCGACACGGTAGAAACCTGACTCGGGATGCGCGAACGGCGCGTCAATGCGTTCGCGCCCCGTTCCGCGCGCCGCAGCCCCTTCCTAACGTGCGCGGATGCAGCCTGCCGGCGCTCACGGGATGGAGTCGGTGCTCGCCGAGGAGCCGCCGGACGCCTGGCCGGCCGAGCACGCGGGTCGCGTGGACGCGTGGCTCCTCGGGGTCGTGGAGCGCGCCGCGCCGCTGACGTTCAGGGAAATCCGCCGCGGCGTTCAGGCGCTCTCGGAGCGCTACGTCGCGCGCCGTGATCCGGCCGAGGCGCTCGGCAGCCCCGCGAAGCGCGCGGCGTTCGCGAGCTATTTCGCCGCGCTCCATCTCGCGACCGCGTACGGCGCAGCGCGCGCGCTCGGCGAGGGCGCACTCGGCGGTGTCGCGCGCGTCGTCGATCTGGGCGCGGGGAGCGGGGCGACGGGCGCGGGCGTCGCGCTCGCGCTCAGAGGCGCACCCGAGATCCTCGCGCTCGATCGCTCGGGCTTCGCGCTCGCGGAGGCCCGCCGCATGGCGGCCGCGTTCGGACTGCGCTGCGAGACGCAGCGCACGCTGCTGCCCGCGCGCGTTCCGAAGCTCGCGGCCGGCGATCTCGCGGTCGCGGGCTGGTTCGTCAGCGAGTGCGACGACGCCGCCCGCCAGCGCGTGCTCGCGGCGCTCGAACGCGGCGTCGCCGCAGGCGCGCGCGTGCTCGTGCTCGAGCCGCTTGCCGGCCGCATCGTCCCATGGTGGGACGACGTCGCCGCGCGCCTCGCCGCGCACCGCATCGCGAGCGGATCCCTGCGCTGGCGGATGCAGCGGCCGGATTGGATCGCACGCATGGACAAGGCCGCCGGCCTCGACCACCGCGAGCTCGGCGCTCGCATCGCCGTGGGACCGCTGGAGTGAGCAGATGAGCCAATGGGGTCTGACCCCATTGGCTCACCTGCGGGGTTACTCCTCGGCGCTCGCGGTCAGCGCGCTGCCGTCGCCGACGACGGAGACCGTGCGCGCGAACAGGTGCGAGCTCGACTTCGCGTAGGTGATCTCGACCCGCTCGCCGCGCTTCAGCTCGGCGAAGGTCAGCGGCGCGCCGCCGCTCGTCACCTGCGCCCCGCGCGCGAGGAAGAACTTGCGCTTGCGCACAGGCTCTCCGCCTTTGACCACGATCGCCTTCGAGGAACGCTCGACGCTCGTGATCTCGCCGCTGAACGCGAGCGGCTCGTCCGCACGCGCGACCGGCGCCTCCAGCACGACGAGCGCCCCCAGCAAGAACGCAGCAATGGCCCAACGCATCGATGACTTCTCCAGGGCGCGCGAACCAGGACGAACGTGGCAGATGGAACCCGACACGAACAGGGCGCTGATGCCGTGCTGCGTTTTCGCGATTCCGGCGAGATGAAATGTCGTCCGGCCACCAGCCCGAGCGTCCTAGGGTCGAGGGCGACCCCGCCCCAGCAGGAAGCCAAGCGACCGCGATGTGAACCGCAGATCGGAGAATCCCATGCAGTACGCGCTCCTCTTCTACGTCCAATCCGGCAACCTGGTCGAGACGCTGCCGCCGCCCGAACGGGATGCGTGGTTCGCGCAGATGCGTGCGTGGCACGGCGAGCTGGTGCAGGCGGGCGTCTTCAAGACGGGGCTGCGGCTGGCCGGAACCGGCATGGCCGCATCGCTCCGCCGCCAAGGCAGCAAAGTGATCGTGACCGACGGCCCGTTCGCAGAGACGAAGGAGATTCTGACCGGGCTGATGGTGATCGAGTGCGCGTCGATCGAGGAGGCGCACGTGTGGGCGAAGCGCTGCCCGATCCTGCTGCGCGGCACCGTCGAGGTGAGGCCGGAGTTCGTCGTCCCGTCCTGAGGGACGAAGGGGGCGCTGCATCCGCCGGCGCAACAAGGAGGAACGTCCCCGGCTTCTCCTTTTTCTACGCTCGCGCGATGCCCGAGCTGCCCGACATCACGGTGTATCTGGAGGCGATCGAGCGCCGCGCGCTCGGGCAGCGGCTCGAGCGAGTGCGCGTCCAGAGCATCTCGCTGCTGCGCACGGTCGATCCGCCGCTCACCGAGTTCGCCGGCCTGCAGCTCGTCGGCACGCGCCGGCTCGGCAAGCGCGTCGTGCTCAGCTTCGAGGGCGAGCGATTCCTCGTGATCCACCTGATGATCGCGGGCCGGCTGCGCTGGCGCGCGCTCGGCGCGAAGCTGCAGCGCCGCTACGCGCACGCGGGCTTCGATTTCGCGAACGGCACGCTGCTGCTGACCGAGGCCGGCACGCAGAAGCGCGCGACGCTGCACGCGCTGCGCGGCGAAGCGGCACTCGCCGCGCACGATCCGGGCGGCCTCGACGTGCTCGCATGCAGCGCCGAGCAGTTCGCCGCCGCGCTGACGGCCGAACGCCACACGCTGAAGCGCTCGCTCACCGATCCGCACCTCTTCTCCGGCATCGGCAACGCGTACTCGGACGAGATCCTGCATGCCGCGCGGCTCTCGCCGGTGCAGATGACGACGAGCCTCTCGGCCGAGGAGCATGCGCGCCTCTTCTCCGCGACGCGCGACACGCTGCGGCTCTGGACCGAGCGCCTGCGCGCGCAGAGCGGCGACGCATTCCCCGAGGAGGTCACCGCGTTCCGTCCCGAGATGGCGGTTCACGGAAAGTTCCGCGAGCCCTGCCCGGTGTGCGGCGCGCCGGTGCAGCGGATCTTGTACGCGGAGAACGAGACGAATTACTGCGCGCGCTGCCAGACCGGCGGCCGCGTGCTCGCCGACCGCGGTCTCTCGCAGCTGCTGAAGAAGGACTGGCCGCGCACGCTCGAGGAGATGGAGGCGCGCCGGCCGAGCATGCGCGCGGCGCAGGAGGCTCAGCGCGCGGAAGGCAGCAACGTGCGCAAGTCGGCGAGCACGAGGCGCGTGTCGAGGAAGCCAGTCGAGTAGATCTGCCGGACCGCGCCGTTCGCGTCGACGACGAACACCTTCAGCACGTGGCGCAGCGAGTCCGGCGCGTTGTCCTCGCCGGGAATCCAGACCGCGTCCTGCCCGAAGTCCGCGAGCACCGGGCGCAGCGCCGCCTCGTTCGCGGCGGTCAGAAAGCGCCAGCGGCCCTTTGGCTCGAGCTTCTCGCGGAGCGCGCGCATCTGTGTGGGCGTGTCGCGCTGCGGGTCGAAGCTGACGGTGACGAGCTCGACGCGCCGCGCGAGCGCGGGATCCTTCGCGAGCTCGCCGTCGAGGCGACGCAGCATCGCGGTCGAGAGCGGGCACGCCTCGCCGCATTGCAGGTAGACGAATGAGATCAGCGCGAGCTCGCCATCCTTCAGCGCGATCAGGGGCTCCGCGACGCCGCGCGTCCCCAGCAGCTGGTGCTGGCCGACGCGGTCGATCGCCGGCAGCTCGTAGCTGCCGGCCGCCGGCGCCTCGAAGCGCGGAGGCGCCTCGGCGGGCGGCGCGTGCGTCACTCGGTCGTGCGCGTCCGCTCGCACCGGCGTCCAGCCGAACGCCAGCAATGCAGCGCACGCACAGGGCCCGAGCGCTCGTCGCGTTCGCGCGCGGCTCCTGTGCTTCACCTCTCCGCGACCTCGCCTGCCCGCGCCGGAGCACCCCAGAAGCCGAGCTGCCCGAAGTGCATGTGATGCGGGCGGCCGAGCTTCTCGGCGGTGAAGTCGATCGCGAACGTCGGGGTCAGCTTCGCGCCGTCCCAGGTGAACGCCTTCAGAAACTGCTCGTCGGGATGGCCGGTGCCGTCCCAGTTCGCGAGCAGCGAGCTCGTGAAGTAGAGCCGCTTCCCGTCCCAGCTCTGGCTCACCATGTTCACCTGCGAGCCGATCTTGTGCTCGTAGATCTGCTTCGCTGAGCGCGGGTTGCTGACGTCGAACACGCGCACGCTGCCGTCGAAGAAGGTGTCGACGAACAGCGTCTTGTCGTCGCGCGAGAGGCTGATGTCGACGGGCAGCGGCGTCTTCGCCGGGTCGCCGATCGTGCCCACCTCGACCGCTTCGAACGTGCCGTCGCTCTTGCGGAACACACCCCACAGCTTCGACGTGAGCGCCGCGCTCGTGAACGCATACTCGTGCTCGGGCCCGAGCGCCCAGCGGATCTCGAGCGGCGCGCCCGGCACGGAGAGCGTCTGCAACGGCCTCCGCGCATGGAAGTCCCACACCACCATCGAGTTGCCGAACTTCTTCATCGCCTCGGCGTCGCCTAACAGCTCGGGCAGCTTGCGCATGTAGTTCGTGTGGCCGGTGAACGACGACGAGAGCATCCGGTTCAGGTGCGCATTGATGCGCAGGTCGTAGCCGTACTCGGCACCCGGCGGCATTCGCACCGTGCGCACGAGCGTGCCGTCGTTGTTGTACTCGGCGTAGCCGGTGTGACCGCTCTTGTCGGAAGCGTTCGACAGGCCCGTGATCAGCATGCGGCCCGGGATCGGATAGAACGTGTGCGGCCCGATCCAGCCCGTCTTCTCAGGGAAATCCTCGATCGTTCGCACCAGCTTCGGCTGCGCGGGATCGCTGCCGACGTCGAACACGAAGATCACGCTGGTGTCGAGTCCGCCGGCCCAGAGGTAGCGGCGGTCATCCGTGAAGCCGGCGTGGTGCGCCTCGTTGCGGCCGCCGACCGACAGCGAGTCGACGATCTTGCCGTAATCACCGCGCGCCGGGTTCACGCCGACCGTCACGAGCTTGTCGGAGCCGTCGCCGAGCCCGTCGACGCCGAGCGTCCAGACGTAGACGAAGTCCTCCTGGCCGACGAGCTTCGGGAGGTACGGCGACTGGCAGGTTTCGTCGGCGGCGGCGGCGAACGCGACGCCGAGCGCGAGAGCGACGAGCGAGAGCGCGCGCTGCACGGTGGCCATGGTCCCTCCTGGCGATCGAATCACGCTACCACGCGAGGCGCGCGCCGGTCGGTGATCCGCACGCCTCCACGCCGAGCGGCGCGAGCAGCGCGGCCGCCTTCGACTCCGCCTCGGCCCACTCCGAACGGGCTTCGCTGTCTGCGACGATGCCGCCGCCGGTGTGGAGCGCGAGCCGCCCGCGGGCGAGGAACGCGGTGCGGATCACGACGGCGAGATCGCAGCCGCCGCGCGCATCGAGGTAGCCGAGCGCGCCCGCGTAGAGGCCGCGGCGGGCGCGCTCGAGCTGTGCGAGCAGGCGCATCGCCGCGATCTTCGGCGCGCCGGTCATCGAGCCGGGCGGAAACGCCGCGCGCACGGCGTCGAGCGCGTCGCGGCCGTGCGCGAGCCGGCCGCGCACGGTCGAGACGAGCTGGTGCACCGCGGCGTACGACTCGACCGCGAACAGCTCGGGCACGTGGACGCTGCCGAGCTCGCTGACGCGGCCGAGATCGTTCCGCGCGAGGTCGACGATCATCAGATTCTCCGCACGGTCCTTCTCCGACTCGCGCAGCCGCGCAGCCTCGGCGCGATCGGCGCTCGGTTCGGCGCGGCGCGGCCGCGTGCCCTTGATCGGACGCGTCTCGAGCGCGCCGCTCGCGTCGCAGCGCAGGAAACGCTCGGGCGAGCTGCACGCGACGGCGCCCTCGCGCAGCGCGAGGAATGCGCCGAACGGAGCCGGGTTCGCGGCGCGCAGCGCGCCGTAATAAGCGAATGCGTCGCCCGCGAAGTCGGCCTCGATGCGGTGCGTGAGGCACGCCTGGTAGAGATCGCCGGCCGCGATCCGCAGCAGGATCTCGTCGACGGCCTTCGCGTGCTCGCTCGCGTCGAAGCCGCGCCGCAGCTCGGACGCCGCGCCTGCAACGATGCGCGGCGGGCTCCACGTCGCGAACGGCGCGCTTGCGGCGAGCTCGCGAGCTGCGTCGCGCGCCGCTCGCGCGGCCGCGGGCGCGCCCTCAGCGGCGCACAGCGCGACCGCGTACGCGCGCCGATCCTGATGATCGAATGCGTAGAGGCGGTCGACGCCCAGCGCGAGCGCATCCGGGAACGCGAGCGGCGCCGTCTCCCGCGCTTCCGCGATCCGCAACGCGCGCGCGCCGAGCTCGTAGCCGAGCGCCGCGACGAGCCCGCCGACGAACGGCAGCGCAGGCGGCGCGCCGTCCACGCAGACGGGCAGCGCGCTGCGCGGCGGGAGCAACGCGCGCAGTGCGGCGAACGCGTCGCGCGCGCCGCGCACGGACCCGAGCGCCCACGGCGCGCGCGCGGTTTCGAGCTCGACGCCGTCGCCGCGAATGCGGAGCGCGCAGAACGGCTCGGCGCCTGCGAACGAAAAGCGACCGAGCGGCGCGCGCGCGAGCGCGCTGTCGAGCCACCAGAAGCCCGGGCGCTCGGCGAGCCCGGCGACGAGCGAGAGCCAGTCGACCGACGCAGGCAGCGGCAGCGCGCTGAACGCGAACGCGGGGATCATGCGGCGCGCAAGCTAGCGGCGTGTGTTCGCCGAGTGTCCACCGGGCGGGACCCGTTGAACCGCCGTCGGTCGCCTACGTTCCGCCGTCATGCGCCACGTCTGCGTTTTCCACGCCGGCTGTCCCGACGGATTCGGCGCTGCGTGGGCCGCGTGGCTGTGTTGGGGCGACGCCGGCGTCTATGTCCCGCGCGGTCACGACGATGCGCTGCGGCCGCAGGAGTACGAAGGCGCGTTCGTGCTGTTCGCGGACATCGCGCCGCCTGCACGCAGCTACCGGCCGCTCGCCGAGCGCGCGGCGCGGCTCGTCGTGCTCGATCATCACGTCTCGGCGCAGCGCCAGTTCGAGGCGGATCCATTTCTCGCGCGCGAGCTGGCGGGCAGCGGACATGAAGTCCGCTTCGATCTCTCGCGCTCCGGGGCAGCGCTCGCGTTCCACGCGCTCCACCCGGGAGAGCCGCTGCCGGAGCTGCTCGCGTTCGTCGAGGACCAGGATCTATGGCGCTGGGCGCTGCCGCGCAGCCGCGAGGTCAACGCCGCGATCGCGTCGTACGCGCGCGACTTCACCACCTGGAGCAAGCTCGCCGCGACGCCGATCGATGCGCTCGCCGAGCAGGGCGCGCCGATCGTGCGCGCGCAGCGCATGGACGTCGAGCGCGCGCTCGCGAATACACAGCCGATCGCGCTCGGTCGCCTGCGCATCGAGGCGGTGAACGCACGCACGCTGCGCGCCGAGCTCGGGCACGCGCTCGCCTCGCGCGCGCGCTTCGGAGCTCCGTGCGGCGCGGTCTATCGCGTCGAGGGCCGGCGCGTCGACGTGTCGCTCTATTCGATCGGCGAGCTCGACGTCGCCGAGCTCGCCGCCGGCCTCGGCGGCGGCGGCCACCGCAACGCCGCCGGCTTCTCGGTCGACCTCGCCGACTGGCTCGCGCGCTTCGTTTGTTAGGGGGGTCGACGGGATCAGCTCGGCTCCGAGGACTCCGCCTCGCTGCGCGCGGCGCTACGCGCCGCTTGCCGAGCTCGTGGCGAATGCGCGAACGCACGGCCGCGGGGCGCTCCACGCGCAGAGGCCACTGCTCGAACTTCGCTCGGCTCCGAGGACTCCGCCTCGCTGCGCGCGGCGCTACGCGCCGCTTGCCGAGCTCGTGGCGAATGCGCGAACGCACGGCCGCG
>Ga0187893_10006366_pt1 | contig 20248 bp, 21 predicted proteins | sample MA1701074metaG_FD_139574 | JGI IMG/M metagenome (GOLD analysis project Ga0187893, IMG submission 139574) | White microbial mat communities from a basaltic lava cave in the Kipuka Kanohina Cave System on the Island of Hawaii, USA - MA170107-4 metaG ...
ATCACAAACAAAGGGCAGGAAGTGATGGCCACCGCCATTAAGTTTCGCGCTACTGACATGGCTTTGTTAGCAGCCTAAAATGATCGCAGAAAAACAAAAATTTACCAGTTTGTTACACGAAACGACACGAACAAGCACCAAAGCTTGTAAAGAAGTACCAGGTGATTTCTTTAGGACATCTGCAGGCTGTAGCCTGTTAGTCAACTCCGTGGCCACCCCTCGTGCGCCACCAGGTCGTTGTACTCGAAGGGTTGAGGGATCCAGATTTTCAGATCAGCCGATACCGAGCTAAAGGATCAGAATCCTCTTGAGCTGCACATGGCGCAGTGGTCACAAGGTTTGCCGCCGGGTTCGAGGGAGCATTGCTTTTCACCCTGGAAGAAATCTACCAACTGGGTGACGGTAGCTTCTTCGACCCCGAACCTTTCCTGACTGGGATGAGTTAATGATGCATTCACTCCACTCAGCCAGGGTGAATGAGTCCTGGGAACGTGAGGCGAGCTCTGGTCGTCAGTTGAAACTCCCGGCCCGGATCCTCCCGCTTGCACCTTAGCCTCGATCTGACCCAGGCGCCGGTGCAGCTCGCTGAGTGAGACGCGCATAGCGGCCAATTCCGCAGACAGATCCGCGTTTCCTTTCCCTCCTGAAAAGGAGCTCTGAGACTCGCCGGCGAAGCGCCTGGCGACTCTCTCTGCAATCGACCGGGCCTGTTCCGATTCCGCTGCCATTTGTTTTGTCTTGCTACTCGAGAAGATCTATTCGGTCCACCACACCAACGATTGCCGAATCGATGGCCGCTCCGGGTTTTCCGGTGGCTACCGTCGACGCGCTCCAACCCTCCTGGACAATCAGAACGGTGTCGCCCACTCCAGCATCAACAGCATCCAGGGCCAAAACCGTTGTTCCGGTTTCCTCACCTTCGGGAGTCACTTGTTGGCAAAGCATTACGCGCGCATTTTCGTAACGCTCGTTCTTTTGGGTGGCAACGATGTTTCCCACAACTCTGGCTAAGATCAATTCGCCTCCAACGAACCGGCTACCGAGTCACGTGACCGTCGGAATCGACGATCCCGACAATAGTGCAATCAGTAGGCGTGTCCTCTCTGACAAAGGGAAAGCTGGCTTCCCTGCCACGGCACCAGAAAACCAATTCGCCGATGCCGGCGCCAACGGAGTCTACGGCTACCATCGGCTTGCCGGACGGTTCCAAATCCTTGTTCAGAGTCTGAACCACCAGTAAGGTGCGCCCCTGCAAGGACTCGTTTTTCACCGTCGCTACGACGGTTCCAATGACACGCGCCAGTTGCATTATTTAGTCCAAGATCCAAGGTCCAAAGTCCAGAAGTCTGTGGTCCAATGTCCAATCTCAGACTTTAGACTTTGGACATTGAACTTTGGACTTAGTTTTGGACGTCAACCGTATCGATCACGCCAACCACCGCAGCGTCAACCGGGGTATCCTTTAATCCTTGTGCCAAGCGCGCACTCGATCCGGCCACGACCAGGACCCGCTCGTGAAAACCCGCACCAACCGTGTCGACTGCCACCACGTAACCGGTGGTATCCGAGCCGTCAACGTTCAGGGGACGAACGATCAAAAGTTTCTTGCCTTGCAGCCGTTCGTCCTTTTGAGTCGAAACGACCGTTCCCAGAATGCGCGCGATGATCATGCTTAGCTGCGATTGGTTACGGGAAGGGCTTCGTCAACACTGCCGTGGGGCCTTGGAATGACATGAACGCTAACTAGTTCGCCCACCCGACGGGCCGCTGCCGCCCCCGCATCGGTAGCAGCTTTGACAGCTGCGACATCGCCACGGACAATTGCAGTTACGAATCCGGCGCCTATTTTCTCATAGCCGATTAAGGTGACGTTGGCGGCTTTGACCATGGCGTCCGCGGCTTCAATCATTGCTACCAGGCCTTTGGTTTCAACCATTCCCAGTGCTTCTTGCATTCAGGTGCTCCTCTGAATCGTGAATCGTAAATCGTGAAATCGTAAATCGTGAATCGTGAATACGAATTGTTAATCGTGATCGTAAATCGTGAATAGTGAATCGTAAATCGTAAATCGCGTAAATCGTGAACCGTGAATACGAATTGTTAATCGTGAGTCGTCGATTCACGATTTACGATTCACGATTCACGAGCTACCGCCTGGCTCAAAAGCTCCACTAGTTCCTCGCGTGTCAGGGAAATCTTTCCGGAACCATTTGTAGAAGTGTGCGCGGATGGCCTGAGCCGTTCCCCAGTTGTACACGCGAGGCTCGTGTCATGCAGATAGCCGCAGGCCTGACAACGGGCCTCCTCGCCCAGATAACCGGCGGCTTCGCGTACATTGATCAGTTTCTCGATTGCATCGACCGACAAGTTTCTCGGCCCCCCCACCAGTCGGGCGAGTATCGAAATCCGGGCAGTGTGTTCAAGTGTTTCCAGCCGGTCGAATGCCTGCCAGAGATCGACGCCATAGGCCACGGCTCCATGGTTGGCCATCAGCAGAGCGTTGTGATGCTTGATCAGCGGTCGCATCGCGTCGCTGAGTTCTTCAGTTGAAGGTGTCCCATACTCCGCCAGCGGGACGCAGCCAAGAGTTAAAATAACTTCAGAAAGAATCGGCTGATCAATGGGCAACCCGGCCACAGCGAATGCGGTGCCATGGGGAGGGTGAGCGTGACAGACAGCTCGTACATCCGGCCGCTCCTGGTAGATCAACAGGTGCATTGCCAATTCGCTGGAGGGCTTCTTCTCTGTGAGCGGTCGCCCGGAAGCATCGGTGAGGGCCAGGCAGTCTTCACTCATTCGCCCTTTGCAAGTCATGGTTGGAGTGGCGAGAATTCTGCCATCTTCCAAACGCACACTGATGTTGCCATCTGATGCGACTACATAACTGCGCTCATACATTAGCTGGCCAACACGGCAGATTTCCTGCCGCGCTGTTTGCTCATCGATCATCTCTTATCTTCGACACCGGCGGTGCGAATACTTGGTGGCGGGCGGAGCCTCGGCTTTTGAGTTTTGAAGGTCACTTACCCGCAGGGGTATCAGCTGACTGATACCGATACCTACTGCCAGAGTTATTAAGAATGATACCATTCTGCCAAGGATCCGTGGTGTTACCCCATACTGACCGGCCATCATAATTCTTGCTCCTTATGCTCCGTAATCCTTTTCCGACTGGTGGTAGGACGCACGTTCGTTACTGCACTGCTTTGCGGACGTCCTAAAAAGTACGATAGTGATTCCAGCGAAGTGGTCAAGTCAACCGTTTTAATCTTTACTCCCAAGCGCCCGCTCAACGGGGCGGGCGCGAAATTAAGCACTGCTCTTACGCCAGCAGCCATTATTTCATTCAGTACCCGCTGCGCTGCTCGTCCCGGGACGGCAATAACCGCCACGTCAATCCCCTCAGCCTTAACGACGCGCGCGAGCTTCTTCACGTCTCGCACCAGAATCGCCTGGTTGCCGATTAGTGTTCCGATTTTTTCCGGATCGTTATCGAAGAGGGCCACGACGCTGAAATTTGATCTGGCAAACCCCTGGTAATTGGCCAGCGCCGTCCCCAATCGACCGGCTCCCACGATTCCCACGCGACGAGGGGTATCGAGTCCCAGAATCTTAATGATATGGTCGCGAAGGTCGTCGACGTAATAGCCAACTCCGCGAACCCCGAATTCTCCAAAGTAACCCAGATCCTTTCGAATCTGAGCTGAATTTAGCTTGAACTGGGTAGCCAGTGCCTGCGACGAGATCGTCTTTATTCCGGCCGCCGAAAGGGCAATCAAACAGCGCAGGTATACACTAAGACGATTGGTCGTAAGCTCGGAAATCTTCTCTGACTTCATTAATTAAGAGCCCGCTCAAGTATAGCTCCAATGCACCGTGAAACGTAAGTTGGAATGCACTGTGAAACGTAGGTTAGGAAATTAGGATTTAGGAATTAGGTATTAGGATTTAGGAATAGAATTTAGGAATTAGGAATTTAGGATTTAGGAATAGAATTTAGGAATTAGGAATTTAGGATTTAGGAATTAGGATTTAGGAATTAGGATTTAGGCTAGCGAAGCTCTGAATAGCTCCACTACGCGGGTCAGGAATAGTCCATTCGCGGGTCAGGAATAGTTCATTACGCGGGTCGTATTAGTTCAAACTTAATCCGAGCTTCCCAAATCCTAAATCCTAAATCCTAATTCCTAAATATTAATTCCTAAATCCTAATTTCTAAATCCTAAAATTCCTAATTCCTAATGCCTAAATTACAAGGGCATTGCTCAAATAATTGGCATCAACTACAATCCCGGCGGACCGGTTGCTGTCAAATGATTGCACATTTATCCGGCACTCTTCTGTCCAAACAAGCCACTGCGGTAATCCTGGATGTGGGCGGCGTTGGTTACGACGTCACGATCCCACTGTCAACCTTTTACGATCTGGAAGAGCCCGGCTCGCAAGTGCAGTTGCGCATCTATACTCATGTTCGCGAAGACGCCCTGCAGCTTTACGGGTTTAGAACCACCCGCGAACGCGAACTCTTCTTGCGAATAATTTCGGTTAGTGGGATTGGACCGAAGCTGGCAATCACTTTGCTCTCAGGCATGAGCGCCGACGAAATGATCGCCTCGATTAGAACTAATAACCTGGCTCGTCTCACCCTGATTCCCGGGATCGGCAGGAAAACGGCCGAGCGGCTGGTAATGGAATTGCGCGATAAGATCGCGGCGCTCTCTTCACCTGAACTCGAAGAACAGCTGGGCGCCAAACCATCGGCAGCAGCCGGGCCCACCACCGATTCAGTTCGTGCCGATGCTCTTTCGGCGCTGCTTAATCTGGGATATCAGCGCTCCGCCGCTGAAAAGGCGATTGGCACAGTATTGGCTGAAAGCGAAGAGCACTCAGTCGAATCCGTTTTACGAGCAACTTTGCGCAAGCTGGCTAAGGCATAGTCGAGAAAGATGGTTGGCAAACCCACACCGGCCCCGGTTCGCGGCGAAACTCTGAATGATGAGGAGCGCCAGTTTGAGCTGACGCTGCGCCCGACCAAACTCGAAGAATATATCGGGCAACGGCAAGTAAAAGAGAACCTTCGCGTCTACATGAAAGCGGCCCTGCGCCGCCGCGAAGCTCTGGATCACGTTCTCTTAACCGGCCCACCGGGATTGGGGAAAACTACCCTCGCCAACATCATAGCCAATGAAATGAGTGCGGAACTGCGCTCAACCGCAGGTCCGGCCATAGAAAAGGCTGGGGACATCGCCGCTCTGCTTACAAACCTCCAGGAAGGCGATGTTCTATTTATCGACGAAATTCACCGCCTGCTACCCGCGCTGGAGGAAAAGCTCTACCCGGCGATGGAGGACTATCAGCTGGATCTGCTGATTGGACAAGGCGCAGCGGCACGCTCGATCAAGCTGGGACTGCCAAAGTTCACCCTGGTTGGCGCCACCACCCGGGCCGGGCTGATCACCGCTCCTCTGCGAGGAAGGTTTGGCATCGTTTTTCACCTGGACTTCTACCCTCATGATGACCTGGAGATCATCTGTCGACGGTCAGCGGAAATAATCGGAGTCGAAATTGACGCGGAGGGAGCCAGGGAAATTGCCCGCCGCTCAAGGGGTACTCCCAGAATCGTGAATCGCCTCCTCCGAAGGGTCCGAGACTATGCTGAAGTTGATTACGATGGCCGCATAACCAAAGCAGTCGCCGAGGACGCACTGAATCGAATGGAGGTAGACACCTTTGGCCTCGACGAGATGGACCGCAAGCTTCTGCTGACGATTATCGAGAAGTTCGATGGTGGTCCCGTCGGACTGGGCACTATTTCCGCTTCCATCCACGAAGAAAAAGACTCGATCGAAGAGATCATTGAACCCTACCTGATTCAAATAGGCTTCCTGGATCGCACCCCGAGAGGACGCCTGGCAACTCGTTTGGCTTACAACCATTTTGGCATCCGCTTACCCGAACCTCACCGACCCGGTCTTTTCGATTCTCAGTAGAGATTTGGTAGGCTGAGAGAGATCTGGAAGGCTTCCGGCCCAGCGGTCAATTTCTCGGATGAAGCGATTTTCTCCACTGACGCGACACTCTTTTTTCGTGCGAAATCGCGCTCCGTGGGTAAAAATGTTCTCACATTCACTTCATCAGTTTCACGAAAATGACCTGTTTACCTCAGCCGCGGCAATGAGTTACTTCGGACTGATGGCGCTTTTTCCGGCGCTGGTGCTGATGCTTGCAATTAGCAACAAGCTCACTGCCGGCAGCCAGCTGTTGTCGCAGGCATTGGAAGTCTATCCGGGCTCAGTGAAATTTTTGCGCGAGACCCTGGACGCTCTCTCGTCCCCGGGTCCCGGGATCGTCCTTACCTGCGTCGCGGTGCTGCTCTGGGCGGGGTCCTGGGTCTTCTCGGTCATCGAACGAGCACTTAACCGCATCTGGGCAGCCACCTCAAGAACGTTTTGGCACGGTCGCGCTCTGACCATCGGCATGATCGGCATTGTGGGTCTGCTACTGGCTTCTTCAGTTCTTATCACCTCCATGTTACTGGCCTTGAGAGATGCGGCCGCCTTGCTCTCACCAGGTCAACTCGAGCGCTATCCTCTGATGCTTTCTGTGGGAAGCGCTTTCTGGCAAATTATTTTTGCGCTAGTCAGCCTGCTGGTTACAGTTGTTCTTTTTGTTCTTGTCTACCGTTTCATGCCGCGCGCAGCAGTTACTGTGCGCGACGCGCTGCCGGGAGCTTTGCTGGCAGGAGTACTCTGGGAAGTCGCGAAATATGGTTTTGCCTGGAGCCTGAACTATTTCCATTACGACCAGATTTACGGGTCAGTCGGAGCCGTCGTCGCGGTACTCACCTGGACCTATGTCTCGAGCCTGATCCTGCTGTTCGGTGCTCAACTAACGGCAGTCTTTCATCGTGAACACCCTTCGGTGGCTCCAAATCAAACCAGTTTACGAAATGCGGATCTCGGAATTTGATTACGACTTGCCGCCGGAACTAATTGCGCAAGAGCCACTCGAGCGGCGTGATTCCTCCCGAATGCTCGTCCTCGATCGTCAGACACGAACCTGGTCTGACTCGAACTTCAAGGCTTTTCCAGGTTTTTTGAAGGAAAGAGACATTCTGGTGATCAACAACACCAGGGTGTTTCCGGCACGTTTGATCGGGGAGCGACAGTCCTCCGGAGGTTCGGTGGAAGTGCTGCTGGTGCGGGAACTTGACCGCCACGTCTGGGAGGCGCTGGTGCGACCCGGCAAACGGCTGAGAAAAGGGGCAATTCTTCGATTCGGAAAAGCCGAGCTGGCGGCTGAAATGCTGGACGACCCTGGCGCAGAGTTGCGGACTCTGAGATTCCTGGTGGAACAGAACCTGGAACCGATTCTGGATACTCTGGGCCAGACTCCTCTGCCACCCTATATCAAGCGGGGTGAAAGCGAACTCCCCGGCGATCGCGAGCGATACCAGACGATCTTTGCCCGGCACCGGGGAGCTGTGGCTGCGCCCACGGCCGGTTTGCACTTTACGCCAGAAATTCTCGAGCGTGTTCGTTCCGCCGGAACTGAGATAGTAGAACTCACCCTGCACGTCGGTTATGGCACCTTCGCCCCGGTACGAGTCGAGGATGTCCGGAAACACCAGGTCTCGCCTGAGTATTTTTGTCTTGACGAGTCGGTAGCTACAAAAATAAATAAACACCGGTTGGCTGGTGGGCGTAGCATTGTGGTTGGCACCACCACTACCCGCGCCCTCGAATCGGCTGTAAAGCCATCAGGAGAGCTGGAATCGCAGCAGGGGCTGGCTGAGCTAACCATCATCCCCGGGTATCGTTTCCGAGCCACAGACGTTCTCTTAACTAACTTCCATTTACCACGCTCTTCGCTGCTGCTGCTGGTTTCGGCATTCGCCGGACAAGAGTTCTTGTTCGACGCCTACCGTCACGCAGTCAGGCAGCGGTATCGCTTTTATAGTTATGGAGATTGCATGTTAATCCTTTAGCAGGTATAAAATTAGCGGAACTCACATAAGCAAGGACCATGGCTGTACTCAAGAAAATTCGTTCCCGCTGGTGGTCGCACTCCGGAGCACCGACTGACATTGCCAACCTATCGGACGAAGAGATCTCGTCGCCGGCTGGATTTCGCTACGACGTCCGTCCCCTGACCATTTCGCAGCTCGATGAGTGCTGGCGGTTAGATCAGCGCTGCTTCATCGATGGCGAGGCCTACAGTCGTGACACCTTTGAGTACCTGCTCACAGCTCCTGAGTCAGTTTCCTACCGCGCTGTGACCGCTGGAGGCGTGATGGTTGGCTTTGTAATCGGCCTGGTCGAGCCAGACCACACCGGACACGTAACTACGGTCGGTGTAGCTCCGGAACACCGGCGCAAGAAAGTGGCACAAAAACTAATGAATCAGGTTGAAGAGGGCTTTCGCCGGCGTAGCGTGCGGTTGGTGCGTTTGGAAGTGAGAGCAGCAAATGTAGCGGCGCAACAGCTTTACCAGAACCTCGGATACACGATCACGCAAACTTTGCCGAAATATTATTCCAATGGCGGTGACGGCCTTTTGATGGTGAAGTCGTTGGATTGAGGTGAGGCGGAGTTAACCTTTTCGCAATTCGGTGAGCACCTGCTTAGCCACTGCCTTTAAAGTATCAAAAACCCCAGTACCATTTGAGGCTACCGCCTCCACCACCGGCTCTCCTTTTACTTGCAGCTCCGCAGCCAGATCTTTGGCCGGAATGATATTGGGCAAATCACGCTTGTTTAACTGGAGTACATAAGGAAGTTTCTTCAGATCATAGCCCTGCGCTTTGAGATTCTCTTCTAGGTTGTAGAGCGATTCGACGTTGGCGTCAATTCGTTCTTCCTGCGAGTCGGCCACAAAGACGATGCCGTCCACACCCTTCAGGATCAACTTGCGCGAAGCGTCATAAAAAACCTGACCCGGAACGGTGTATAGATGGAAGCGTGTCTTGAACCCTCTAACAGTTCCCAGCTCCAAAGGCATAAAGTCAAAGAAGAGCGTGCGGTCAGTTTCAGTAGCCAAACTGATCAGTTTGCCCTTCGCCTGAGGCGCGGTGGAATCAAAAATATACTGGAGGTTCGTCGTCTTACCGCAGAGGCCAGGCCCGTAGTAGACAATCTTGCAATTAATTTCGCGGGATGCGTAGTTGATGAAGGTCATAGGCGTATGGACTAGCTGAAAAGACTGTCAATGTCCTCATCTGTGATTTCGGCAAATGGTGCTTTGAGGTCGTCGTAGTCTGAGTTGGCAATTTCCTCAAACATTGAAGCGAGTTGTTGCGAGATTTGCTTGCTTCGCAACTTCACCAGTCCCAGGCTGGAACGTTCATCAAAGACAATTACCAGAAGAAGCCGACCAATAACGGTTATGTGAATGCTCTCGCGCTCGCCCTCGTGCGAAAGGGTTGGAAACTCCTTCTCGCCTATCAGCTGAGCCATGCCGCCAGTGGCCGCCACGTTGCCGGCAGCCAGGGAAGCCAGGCTGGTTGTGTCAAGATTCCCCACTTCCCCTTGAACAGCAATCTCCTGCCCATCCTTGTCCACCAGAAAAACAACCTTGGCGGAAGCGTCCATCCGAAGTCGAGCCAGGACCGCCTTGATCTGATGATATTGCTGCTCGCGCAACAGGATTGGAGTGTCTGCCATTAGATATAGCTCTCTGGGGAAAATGCGGGCAAGTTCGACCTGGCGGGTTAGTAAAGCTTCAATGCCTGCAAACCGTTGCGTGACAGGATTTTCGGATCGAAATCAGGCCCCGAGCGATGAGGTAAGGAAACCTCCTGAAGCCAAATTGACTTTACCATAGCCAACAATGACCTTCAAGTGTTTTTCTTTGTTGGTCGCTTCGGCAGTCAGGTGCTGTGCAAGATTGTTAAATAGGCCGCAAATCCCCTGCTCTCGTTGATTTACAAGGAAAGCTATGTTAAGCTGCACCTTCACTTTGTCAGCACTGTCCCCAGTGTGTGGAGCCCCCTTGATTGATTCTATGAGTAGTGTGACAAAAGGTCTCAAACAGTCGCCATCAAGCACCGCCACACGCCGAACCGCAACGAAGTCTGCCAAAACACGTAACTTGAAAGCTAAGTCCGCCAAGCCCAAAGCCAGCTCCAAAACTGCCAAGGCCCCGGCCAAGAAGGCTTCGAAGCCCAAAGATGCCGCCAAACCGAAATCGGCCAAAAAGGCTTCTGCCGCCAAAAAGCCGGCGGCAAAGAAAGCTACCAAGAAGGCTGCTTCCTCCAAGGCCGCTCCGCGGAAAATCACCCAGCGCGTCAGTACTAAGGGAGTCAAAAAGACCCAGAAGCTTGCCGCCGTCCGAGCCGCACGTCCAACCTCAGTGGTAACACCACCGCGGCAACCAACCGTTGATGAAGCTGCCGCTCTGAGGACATTTGAACGCGCCCACAAAGAATTTACCAGAGGCCGATTTGCCGAGGCTCGGAACCAGTTTCGGTTCCTGCTCGAAAAGTATGCCCAGGTTTCTGAGGTGGCGGCCCGTGCCCGGACTTACCTGGCAATTGCCGAATCGCGGTTGCGAACGGAAAGCATGCTTCCCCGAGACGCTGATTCGCTGTATGACCGGGGCGTTATCGAGTTGAACCGGGGTGAGTATGTGGCTGCGCAGGAGATGTTTGAGCGCGCACTAAAGCGCGAACCTGAAGCCGCGCACATTCACTACGGGCTGGCCGCTACCCGGGCCCGGTTGGGCTCCATCGATCTGGCTTTGCAATCGCTTCAACGCGCCCTCGACTTGCAACCGAATTTGCGCGTCCGCGCCCAGCATGATCACGATCTGAATCCCTTGCGTAACGATCCTGACTTTGACAAACTTGTCTTCCAACCCCGCGTCTGATCAACTCGCTGCTCTGTCCCCCAGTTTGTGGCCGTTTCGTTAACGTCTCGGTTTCATTGCCTCATTCTTTTGAGTATGATTCCGCTGCGCGTCGCCATCTTGTGCGGCCATTGGGCGGTATTAAGGAGAAGCTGCTTTTGTCGCAACCCAAGAAGAGCGAGGGCTTGAACATCGTTGCCATTGGCGGCGGAAATGGCCTCTCGACGCTTTTGTCGGGCCTGAAGAATCTGGTGGGCGCCCGCCACGTTGGTGGGGCCTGGATCAGCAACCTCTCCGCTATCGTAACTGTATCTGACGACGGTGGCAGTTCCGGCCGGCTCAGAGAAGAACTGCAGATGCTCCCACCGGGAGACATCCGCAACTGCATGATTGCCCTCTCTGAAGATTCGAACTTGCTCTCGCGCCTGTTTCGCTATCGGTTTCGGGGAAAGGGAGAACTTGGCGGCCATAGTTTTGGAAATCTGTTTCTCGCAGCGCTTACCGAGGTCACCGGAGACTTTGTTGAAGCGGTGCGACTCTCATCCGAGGTCCTGGCTAGCAAGGGGCACATCTTCCCCGCTACGATTAATGATGTGCGGCTGGTAGCCGAGATGGAGGACGGCTCGGTGGTCCGCGGAGAGTCGCTGATCACCGCCGCGAATTCGCAGATTCGCTCCCTGCGTCTGGAACCTGAACATTGCCTGCCCTTGCCCGAAACCTTGACAGCAATTCGAGCTGCAGACGTCATAACCATTGGCCCCGGGTCGTTATACACAAGCATCCTGCCCAACCTGCTGGTGGCCCGAGTCGCCAGCACAATCGGGAAAGTCAAGGCCACGCGGATCTTCATTTGCAATTTAATGACCCAACCCGGCGAGACTGACGGTTATACTGCCGCACAACACCTGGAAGCGCTCAGGAAATATGCACCGGATATCGCTTTCGATTTCGTAATCGTAAACAGCACTAAGGTCAGCCCCGAACAAAAGGAACGTTATGCAGCGGAAGGGGCGCAACAAATCGGCGTCGAAGAAAAGCCTTTTACGAGCATCAAAGGGTCGGCCGAAATTGTTCGTGCCGATCTTCTGGACGCCGGTGAAAAAGTACGTCACAACCCGGAGCGTCTGGCCGAAGTAGTCTTGGCCTGCCACCTGAAAGCCCAATCGCGACCGACTGTCACTGCTTGAAATTGAGGGATTCCGCATTGCAGCAAAATTCTAACGAACGATCTCTGGACGTGCTTATCCTCGCCGCCGGGCTGGGCACGCGTATGAAATCCGGAAAAGCCAAGGTTCTGCATCACCTGGGTGGTCGGGCTCTGATCTCCCATGTAGCGCGGGCTGCCCTGGTGCTTGCTCCACGCAAGATTTTCGTGGTAGTAGGTCATCAGGCCAGTGAGGTAGAACAAACTGTACGCTTGGATGTACCTGAGCACCTGGCAGCTTTCGTGCTCCAGTCCAAACAACTCGGAACCGGCGATGCAGTGATGGCCGCTAAAGCCGAGCTGGCAAACGCCCGCTCAACAGTTCTGGTTCTTTCTGGGGATGTCCCCCTGATCAAACCCGAGACACTTTCGAATTTGGTTCGGTCACACCACTCGACTGGTGCTACCTGTTCGTTACTCAGTGTGAGAATGGAGAACCCCTTTGGCTACGGGCGCATCCTGCGCAACGAGGCGGGAGCTTTCAGTGGGATAGTTGAGCAAAAAGACGCCATTGCTGAGCAGCTTCAAATAAGGGAAATTAATGTTGGTATTTATTGCTTCCAAAGCAATAAGCTTTTTGGCGCGCTCACGCAAGTGAGGCCGGCTAATCAACAGGGTGAATACTATTTGACCGATGTCCCGGCGTTGTTACAAGCTGAAGGCGAACCGATCAATGTTTTCTCTCACGATGATTCGCGTGAGGTATCAGGCATAAACACGCGCGCTGAGCTGGCCGAGTTTGAAAACCTTTTGCGTCGAGCCACCATCCGCAAACTCCTCGTTGAGAGTGGTGTCACTTTCATTGACCCCTCGCACGCTTACGTCAGTGCTGACGCCGAAATTGGTCGAGACTGCATCATCTATCCGGATGTCATCATTGAGGGCCAGTGTGTAATCGGTGAAGGCTGCGTGATTCGCTCGGGAACACGGATCACCAACTCGCGGCTGGGCGCAAATGTGGTGGTTAAGGATTATTCGATAATTGTCGATTCTGAGGTCGAGGCAAACTGCACGATTGGACCGTTTGCACATCTTCGTTTGAATGCCCGGCTCGGGGAACGCTCGAGTGTAGGCAACTTCGTCGAAATAAAAAAGTCAACCTTAGGGAAGGGGTCGAAGGCTATGCACCTTGCCTACCTGGGGGATTGCACCATCGGAGAAAACACCAATATTGGTGCGGGTACTATCACCTGCAACTATGATGGCCAACGGAAGCACGCAACCATCATTGAAGATAATGTCCGTATCGGGTCGGACACAATGCTGGTAGCTCCGGTGCGAGTAGGCAGCCGTTCGGTGACCGGCGCTGGCTCGGTAGTGACCCGGGACGTGCCGCCGGATTCGCTGGTGGTTGGCGTCCCGGCAAAGATCAGGAAACACCTTGCGGAAAGGAAGGACGAAAAAGAGGGTCAGCCATAAGCTAGCCTCAAGTTTTCTTCTATAAATCATGTGTGGAATAGTTGGTTACGTCGGAAACAAGCAGGTGGTGCCGTTGATTCTGGACGGACTGCGCAAGTTGGAGTACCGCGGGTACGATTCAGCTGGTATTGCAGTCGTTAACGAAAAGCATGATCTGGAGATTCGCCGTGCTGAGGGAAAACTGCGGAACCTGGAGGAAGCCATCCGCCTCAGCCCATTGGATGGAACCTACGGGATTGGCCATACGCGCTGGGCCACTCATGGCAGACCCACGGAAGAGAACGCCCATCCCCACCGAGACTGCACCGGCCGGGTGGTGGTGGTGCACAATGGCATCATCGAGAATTACCTGAAATTGAAAGAACAGCTTCGGCTGCAGGACCACCGCTTCATCACCGAGACCGACACGGAAATCATTGCTCACCTGATAGAAGAAAACCTCAAGGGTGAAGACCACTTTGAAAAAGCCGTGCGGGAAGCCATGCGAGAGCTACGAGGCATCTTTGCGCTCTCGATCATTCACGCAGACCACCCCGATACAATCATTGCGGTACGGCAAGGTCCGCCAGTAGTCATTGGATTGGGCGACCGCGAGTTCTTTGTCGCCTCCGATATACCTCCAATTCTGCAGCACACCCGGGATGTGTTTTTTCTCGGCGACGGCGAGATGGCCGTGATCACTCGAGATTCTGTGAGTGTTACCGATTTCGAAGGAAACTCGGTGCAGCCGGCAATTCAGAGGATCACCTGGGATCCGATCATGGCCGAAAAGGGTGGCTTCAAGCACTTCATGCTCAAAGAGATTTATGAGCAGCCCCGGGCTGTGCGCGATACCGTCCAGGGCCGCATTTCACTCGAGACGGGTCGAGTATTTCTCGATGAGATGAAGAACATCACCGAAGCTGACTTCAAACGATTTACGGCCATCAAGATTGCGGCCTGCGGCACCTCCTGGCACGCGGGGCTGGCCGGGAAATACATGATCGAGCAACTGGGAAGAGTGCCGGTGGACGTTGACTACGCTTCGGAGTTTCGCTATCGCGACCCGGTGATGGATGATGACACGCTGCTATTGGTCATCTCCCAATCCGGGGAGACCGCCGACACCATCGCAGCCTTACGCGAAGCAAAAGAGCGGGGCGCCAAAGTGCTAGCCATCTGCAATGTGCAGGGATCGATGATTGTGCGCGAAGCGGATGGCACCATTCTTACCCATGCGGGTCCGGAGATCGGGGTGGCATCAACCAAAGCGTTTACTTCCCAGATGGTGGCGCTCTATTTGCTGGGTCTCTACCTGGGCGAAGTGCGCGGCGTTTTGTCGCCTGCGGAAGCCCGGCATCACACCCAGCAGCTGGCTGAACTGCCCGTAAAACTCGAGCATTTGCTGAACGAATCGGATGAGCTTGAAGAGCTCGCCAAAGAGTTCTTTCGTTCAACAGACTTTCTCTACCTGGGGCGTGGAATTAACTTCCCGGTAGCTCTGGAAGGCGCGTTAAAGCTGAAAGAAATCTCTTACATCCACGCTGAAGGTTATCCAGCGGGCGAGATGAAACACGGCCCCAACGCTTTAATCGACGAGCGCCTGCCGGTCTTGTTTATCAACACTCGCGAGGAAGGTAATCATGCCTCAGAGCTGCGTTACGAGAAGACTCATTCGAATATCGTCGAGGTGAAAGCGCGAGAAGGAATTGTCATTTCGATTCTGACTGAGGGCGACACGATGTCGTCGGTGGTTTCCGATCACGTAATCGAGATACCTCCGGCGAGCGATCTACTTACGCCAATTCTCTCGATAATTCCGTTGCAACTGCTCGCTTACCACATCGCCGTGCGCCGTGGTTGTGATGTCGATCAGCCGCGCAACCTTGCCAAGTCAGTGACGGTTGAGTGAGCTTCATTTTCGAACGTCGATCACCAGGCGTGCCGGGTTGGTTAGTTCCAGCACCCGGTACCTGTTTGGTGACGAGAGTCCCATAACCCATTGCACATTAGCCTCGAAGTCACAAAGAGACTTGAGTTCCTTGATCACGGCTAAGTCCGGCGCAACCCCCCTTGATTTTATGGTTGGCTGTCCTTCCTCAGTGTGTGCCTGGGCCGGGCTCATTTGAACCGACAGAAACCCGTAGCCTCCGATCTGTACGATTTCCCCGGCCCCGCACGATCTGATGGGTTTATCAACGTACTCAACCCGGTAGCCGGGCACAATGCCGCCATCGAATTCAAAGACCACCCGGTCAAAGGTTGGATGTTGCCCGGTGCGAATCGCGCGCAACTGTGCCGGGGGAAGGTTCGGCCGTTTAACTTCCACGATCCCGGCGGTGCCCGTAAATTGTTCCGGAGAGGTGTCTCCCGGCTCTTTGGGAACTGTGCCGCCACCTACATCCACTGTCGGACTCGGCGATGGTGTCGCGGGTGTCGAAGGATTTGAGGTGTTTCCTGGGTCTGGGCCTTTTGCACAGGCGAATCCCATGGTGCCAGTGAAAATTAATATGCAGAGTCCTCGCATACGTTTGGCGGATTTTAGATCACTTTTCAAGTATTTTCGCGGATCGTTCTCAGGTATTTCCGCGGGATCGTTTTCAAGTATTTTTCACAGATCGTTCTCGAATAAGGGCACCTGGTACGACAGCTTCGCCGCCCGTTGTGAGGCGTGGCTCCGCCCTTTCTTTCAGAGGGCCTCGACTCGAAAACTGTTTCAACCTGAGTCCACGGCTTCGCCGCCCGTTGTGAGGGCGTGGCTCTCCGAATCAGACCGCCATCGTTTTCATCTCAAGCCTTCGTCACGGCTTCGCCGCCCGTTGTGAGGCGTGGCTGGCTCTCACAGTCAGACCGCCATCGTTTTTCATCTCAAGCCTTCGTCACGGCTTTGCCGCCTGTTGTGAGGCGTGGCTCCGCCCCGCCGTGCGGCCCACCTTGACTGGGCTCCGCCCCTGGTGCGGGGCTCTGCCCCTCCGCGCACAATTTTTGATCTTGTCAAGGACTTGATTCCTTCCAACCAATTAGAATCTCATGGAGAGCTTCTTCCTGATTATTCCGCGGTATAAAAGATTTGTGTGTTTTCGTCTTCTTCTCCGTGCAATCTCAGTGTTCTCAGTGTCTCAGTGGTTGGGCTGGCTCCAATGATTGGCCCTTCCAGGTTTGCCGTCCACCACAGAGACACAGAGAACACTGGGAAGGAGATCTGATCTAGTTCAGGATAAAGAAAACCTAAGGATATTTGAAAAGGCCGGAGCCCCGCACCAGGGGCGCAGCCATCGAGAGGTGGGCCGCACGGCGGGGCGGAGCCATGCCTCGCAACAGGCGGCGAAGCCGTGCAAGCTGCGACCTTCGTTTCTGATTTCTTGATTGAGGCATTAGAATAGCGCCTTAAATTCACAATGGTTGATTTTCTTTCTTCACTAAATCCGGAACAACGTGAAGCTGTCCTCACCACTGAAGGCCCGCTGCTAATCCATGCTGGTGCTGGTTCCGGTAAGACGCGGGTCATTGCCCATCGGACCGCGTATTTGATTGCCGAAAAAAAGGTGCCGTCGTGGAATATCCTGGCAGTCACGTTTACGAACAAAGCTGCTCAGGAGATGCGGCTGCGCGTGCAGAAGCTTTTACGTGACCAGCAATTTAGCAGTACACCCTGGGTCTTGACCTTCCACAGCCTGTGCGTGCGGATCCTGAGACAAGACATTGAAAAACTTGGTCAGGGCTACGACCGGACATTTACGATTTACGACCAGGACGACTCTGTTCGAGTGGTCAAGAACTGTATTAAGGATCTCGGGATAGATCAAAAGCTGCTGGCGCCGAGGCCGACTCTGGGCGCCATCAGCGCCGCTAAAAATAGAGCTCAATCTTCAAATCTCTACGCTGCCAGTGCTGATTACCTGGATGAGCGGCGAGCCGCAATTTCCCGAGTCTATGAACTCTATGAATCACGTCTTCGGGACAACAATGCCCTGGATTTTGACGACCTGTTGCTCAAAACCGTAAGGCTTTTGGAAAATTCCAAGGAAGTGCGTGAGAAGTATAACCACAAGTTCCAATATATCCTGGTCGATGAGTACCAGGACACCAATCCGCTCCAGTTTCGGCTCATTGAGCTGCTTACCCAGAAACAAAAGAATATTTGTGTGGTGGGAGACGAAGACCAGTCGATCTACAAATGGCGGGGCGCCGATATCAGTAACATCCTCAATTTTGAGTCCAAGTTTCCCGGGGCCAAAACCATCCGTCTCGAGCAGAACTATCGCTCTACTCAGGTGATTCTCGACGCCGCCGGATCAGTTGTCGGACACAATTTTCAGCGCAAAGGCAAGAGCCTGTGGACCTCAAATCCGCGCGGTGAACGCGTCAGATACCATCAAGCACCGAGTGCTGAGGCCGAGGCCCGCTTTGTGGCGCAATGTATTCTCGACCATCGGGAATCGCAATTCGATATCCGAGCGGCCGTACTTTACCGGACAAACTCGCAGTCCCGTCTATTTGAAGAAGCAATGCGCCGGGTTGGGTTGTCTTACAACATAGTTGGCGGCTTCTCCTTTTACGAACGCCGGGAGGTGCGCGACATCACCGCCTACCTGAAGCTAGCCTTGAATCCCAATGATTCCGTAGCTCTGCAGCGAGTGATCAACAGTCCACCGCGGGGAATTGGGAAGAGTACGATCGAGATCCTCGAGCGCCGGGCAAAGGACGCCGGGGTTACACTTTGGGAAGCTATCTCTCAGCTTGTGGAGCAGCCAGAGGGTTTGGGTACACGTGCAGTTTCTGCGCTCAAACAATTTCGCAGTCTGGTCAAGGAGTTGAGACAAATCAGCCTTGCAGCCGCAGGAGCAGATGCCAGGCACCCGTTAATGTTAGTTTCGGACGTGGTTAAGGAGACCATTATCAGAACGGGTTATGATGAGTTACTTAAACTGGAGAATACAGACGAGGCGATTGCTCGCTTAGACAATCTGCAGGAGCTTGTAAACGCAGCCGTCGATTACGACGATCGGGGCGAAGAGGGGCTGCGGGAATTCATCGATCACGCAGCCCTCGTATCAGACGCCGATGATTACAAACAAGACGTGCCAGTTACGCTCATGACCGCCCACTCGGCGAAAGGTCTGGAGTTTCCCCTCGTGTTCATAGTTGGGCTGGAGCAGGGCATTTTTCCACATTCACGTTCGGTTGGGGACGAGGGCGAACTTGAGGAAGAGCGCCGCCTGGCTTATGTGGCGATGACGCGCGCAGAGAAGTACCTCTATGTGACGCACGCAACCAGCCGCCGCATATATGGAGCGGAACTGGCCTCAGAACCGTCACAGTTTCTCAATGAGATGCCCCTGGATTTGATTGAGGATTTCTCGCCAGGCAACTCCTGGCTTTCATTCGCCCGAAGCTCTAAGCAAATCAACTATGACTCAACCGAGCGGAAAAAATTCACGGGAAAGACTTATGACAACGTGGCCTCGATACAGGAGTTTTTCAATTTACGAGGCGTGCAGATGGGTCAAGTCAAGCGTGAGGGTGGTTTGGAAGCTGGAAATACCGGTCGAAGCGGGCAGAAGTCCCGTCTCTTTGGCAATGAGGAACCGTCGGCAGAACGAGCCACGGAGTTCGTTCCCGGCTCTTATGTGCGTCATGCAAAATATGGCCGCGGGCTGGTCTTGCGCCGAGAGGGCGCTGGCGATTCGACTAAGCTAACCGTGAGTTTTCCCGGCTACGGGCAAAAGAAACTGATCCAGAAGTACGCTGCATTGGAGCGGGACTGAGCCTGAAAGCGGTCGAATCTACAGTTCCCTCTCGAAGAAGGAGTTCGCCTAGCGCGCGCCCCCGCTCAACTCTCAACTCAAATCAAGCCTCAATGAAACAATTCAGGTTGGCTAATTTGCAGGTGGGGAAGAGGGCAAGCGCGTAGCGCGCGCCCCCGCTTAACTCTCAACTCAAATCGAGCCTCACTGAAACAGTTCAGGTTGGCTAATTTGCAGGTGGGGAAGGGGGCAAGCGCGTAGCGCGCGCCCCCGCTCAACTCTCAACTCAAATCAAGCCTCAATGAAACAGTTCCGGTTGGCTAATTTGCCGGTGGGGAAGGGGGGCAAGCGCGAAGCACGCCCCAGCTCAACTCTCAACTCAAATCGAGCCTCAATGAATCAGTTCAGGTTGGCTAATTTGCAAGTGGGGAAGGGGGCAAGCGCGTAGCGCGCGCCCCCGCTTCGCTGCAATAGATTCAGGCTGAAATTGCAGAATACTGCTTCGGCAAGTTTGAAACGCTGAAAGCGTTGGCTAATTTCAGCCCAGGGTTGCGCTTTGGCAACCCTGGGATAAGGGAGTGCAGAACAGAATCAAGTCGCAACTCTGAAAGAGTTGCGACTCGGAGCGGAAAACGGAGTAGTTCAGTCTTGGAGTAAGTTACTTACCTCTTGCGGTCGCAACTCCTTTAGAGTTGCGACAAAGAATCGAGGGCACAGCAACCCAGGGTTGCCAAAGCGCAAACCCTTGGCTGAAATTAGCCAACGCTTTCAGCGTTTCGATTGTCGCTGCAGGATACTCACCCTTTAGCTTGAACCTAATGCAGCCCAGGCGGGGGCGCGCGCTTCGCGCTTGCCCCCTTCCCCACCTGCAAATTGTCCTACTTGAACTCTGACTTGCGGCTTGATGCTATCGCAGCCAGGCGGGGGCGCGCGCTTCGCGCTTGCCCCCTTCCCCACCTGCAAATTGTCCTAATTGAACTCTGACTTTGCGGCTTGATGCTATCGCAGCCAGGCGGGGGCGCGCGCTTCGCGCTTGCCCCCTTCCCCACCTGCA
>Ga0187893_10006367_pt1 | contig 20247 bp, 15 predicted proteins | sample MA1701074metaG_FD_139574 | JGI IMG/M metagenome (GOLD analysis project Ga0187893, IMG submission 139574) | White microbial mat communities from a basaltic lava cave in the Kipuka Kanohina Cave System on the Island of Hawaii, USA - MA170107-4 metaG ...
ATTCGAATTTGCCGATGAAAAGGCAACCGTGGGTCAGAAAGTCTACACGATCGCGCGCGAGGCTCTGGCAGGAGTGCTGCAACTCGCACAAGGACTGTTTGCTCAAGGACGCACTTGTGATCAGGTTCTGGAGGCGCTGATGCCCGCTTGACCACCTCTTCGGGCGGGCAAAATGCGAATAACTTTCCAAGTCGTGAATTACGGCTGACAGAACGCATTCACTCCCTGACCAGTGTGGCGTTATTATCAAGTCTGGCGGCCCTGTTCCTGATCGAGCAACTTCGCTCGATAAAAACCAAAATCGTAACGGAGGCAGTGTGAGCATCGTAGACGAAATCTTTGAACTGTTTGCGCGGCGGGGTGGTGAGGCCTACTTCGGCGAGCCGGTCTCGCAACTCGAACACGCGCTGCAAACGGCTCTGCAGGCTGAAGAGGCTGGCGCGCCCGACACGCTGATCGCCGCCGCGCTGCTGCACGACATTGGTCACCTGCTGCATCAATTGCCGGAAGACATCGCCGATCAAGGCGTTGACGGTCGGCACGAGTTGGTCGGGGCGCGATGGCTTGCGCGCTATTTCCCAGCGTCGGTCGCTGAACCGATAAGACTGCACGTCGCGGCCAAGCGCTATCTTTGCGCTGTTGATGCCGAATACCAGCGACAACTCTCCGCAGCCTCAATCCAAAGCCTGGCGCTGCAGGGCGGGGCGATGAGCGAAGCTGAAGCTCGTGAGATTGAAGCGATGCCTTATGTTCGTGAAGCTGTGCGGTTGCGGCGGTGGGATGACCAGGCGAAGGCGCCTGGGTGGAAGACGCCGGATTTAGCGCATTATCAGTTTTTGCTTGAGAGGTTGGCTGAAGAAGGTGTCAAACCCCGAATTGACTCAGGTGATGGTTGAAGCGCTTGTGGCAGAACACGCCCCAGTCCTTGCCCGTCATCCGTCCAAACATCGCGTGCTCAGGCCACTCGCCGCCGGGGCCACGGCTCACAAATCGGTCCACCAGCCTGATGAGCGTTTCAATATCAGCTTCCCAACTCGTCGGCTGCGTCACGAACGCCTCGGGCGGCCCTTTAATGCGCCCTTTCGGCCAGGGCAGCCAATAGATCACGAGGTACCGCGCCAGTCTATTTCGGAGCGGCCCGGAGCGAGTCCGGGCTTTCGCATCGCCCAAGGTATGGCGCATCTGATCACTGAGGTGCGCAACCATCTGGGGCGCCGTCATGCGCCCAAACCGCCGAGCCGCGTCGGGTCGCAACTGTCTGATCCGGTTGAGGACTTCGGCGTGAGTTGCTTTATCGAACATTGTGCGCATGGCGCTTACCTCTTGCGTTGGGATCGCCACCTAACAAAGCGTTCACCGGGCGCGCCCCTGTAACCGTGAATTACGGACGCGATGTGGGGCGCGCTCCGGTGCAATGGATGTTAGACGGCTGGGTATCTCTAACCGCCCCCTAACTCCAGATATTACTCAGCACTCTTTCGAAGTTGCCGCCGAGCACGAGCTTGATGTCAGTATCAGAATAGTTGCGGCGAATCAGGCCTTCGGTCAAGTTGAAGACACGCTTCGGGTGATCGACCCCGTCAATGCCATCACGGCCGTGAAAGTTGTAACGCGGATCGAGGGTCGCGTGTAGCACTTCACGGGCAGCCGGATTCGCGTCCGAGTACATGCCGAAATCACTTCCTATCCCGACATGCTCAATGCCAACAAGGGAGCGAACGTAATCGAAGTGATTCAAGAGGTGCTCTATCGTGGTCGGCTCACTGTGATGCACCATGAAACGAATCATGGCAATGCCCATAACGCCCCCGGCCAGTGCCAGCTTGCGGATCGCCTCGTCGCTCTTGGCTCGAATGTACCCCGGCATCAATCCGCGGCAGGTGTCATGCGAGAAGACCATGGGTCGCTTGGACACTTCCAGCGTATCAAGAAGGGTTCGATCTCCGGCGTGAGCGCCATCCACGGCCATCCCCACCTTATTCATACGCTCAACGATCTTCACGCCGAAGTCACTCAAGCCATCATCGCGCCGCTCGAAGGCACCGTTCCCAATCAGGTTGCGGGAGTTGTAGGTTAATTGAGCGACACGCTGGCCGAGTCGGTAGAAGAAGTCAACATCATCAACCTCAGTGAAGTGGTCAGCTGTTTGAAAGCTGAAGAGGACGCCCGCCTTGCCAGACGCCTTGACGCGCTTTAGGTCAGAGGCACTGTCGATCCGCATTAAGCGGTCATCGTGTGTCGCGATGATCCCGTTCCAAATCGCAAAGAACCTGATGGTAGCGTCGTCTCCCCCAGGCAGCGCCCCAATGGCGAAGACGTTGACGCCTGTAGACTTGATGATCTCGACATGGTCGGAACGGAACGTGTCGGGCCACCCGGGTTTTATACCTCCCGGCCACGATTCGAACCGTTCTGGAGGGCCAAGCAGTAGGTGACGCATGTCAATCACGGTCGTCTCTTCGACAAGCCGGATGGCCCGCGCCGAATATTCGGCTGTGCTGTCAGCAAACAGTCGGTATCGGCCACGATTGAGCATGGGCGCTGCGAGTGTCATAGGCAATATGCTGACCATCCGCTTCAGCAAGGTTCTCCTCGCGGGCAACTTAAGCGAATTGTTGCTCTGAACACGAGTCGAGTGTCGATTGTTAGTCATGGGATCCTCTTAAGTTGTTCGTTTGTACTGGGCCACGAAGGTCTAACTTCAGTTATGCGGATGCCCTAGGTTTCTGATAACGGAAACTTGTTTGTGCTATCAAAAACTTGTTTGTGTTATCAGAAACCTCGCGGTTTGCGTTATCAGAAATTTTTCCGGTTTCTGGTATCAGTAACTTTCAGTTCCTCGATTCGGTCTTTCAGGCCAAGCGCCAGGGCCAGGTCATAACGCATCTCCCACAAGCGCCTCGTTGAGTTACATTTGGCGCCCGCTCGTTTGACTTGCCGCTGTAGTTCAATCTCTTGAAAGGTTATGCGGACGCCAATCAGCCTTTCTTTCGACAATCGGGCGGGCGGCGACCAGGGCGCCGCTTCAACGATTAGTTCAATGGTTTTGTAACGTCGGTACCGCTATCTTTGTGGCCTGAGCCGAGACGGGGCGGAGTATAAAGCTGGCGCCAGCGGCGGCGCAACTTTTTCGGGCCGGTAACCCGCTGCCTCAGAGCAGGTGTTGAAGCGCAGGGTCATCAACGTGGCAACACAATTTTCCAAGCGCAACATGAACTTAACTTGCCATTTCATCCGGTCTGGGTTTAATTTCGCGCAAACGCCGAAGCCAACCAGGAGGAAAACACTATGATTGAGAAGGCCGAGATGATGGAAGAGGTTCTTGCGCTCGTGCGCGCAAAAGCGCCCGCCGAACAGCGTGCCACCCTTGAGCGTTTTGTTTCCGCCTACTTCCGGCAGGTCGCTCCTGAAGATCTGATCGAAGGCCGCGCGGACGACCTTTACGGGGCGGCGCTTTCGCACTGGAACTTCGCCCGCCGGCGCGAGCCAGGCAAGCCCAAGTTGCGCGTCTTCAACCCGACGGTCAAAGATCGCGGATGGCAATCCACTCACACCATTATCGAGATCGTCTGCGAGAACTGCGCCACCTCGCTTAACAGCAAAACGCATCCATGAATCAGCCTCAGAAATTTGAGATAAACGCCCTTTTGCGCCCGCCATCAAACCAATTGGGATTATCCATCTGGTGTGTGGTGGCGGCCTTCAGCAGTTACTTTTGCATGTACGGCTTTCGTAAGCCGTTCACGGCCGCCGGGTATGAACAATTCACGCTCCTGGGATTGAGCTACAAGTCCGTCCTGGTGACATCGCAAGTGCTCGGCTACATGATCTCGAAGTTCATCGGCATTCGCGTGATTTCTGAAATGCCTCCGGCGCGGCGCGCCCGCACGATCCTGCTGTTTGTCGGCATAGCGCAAGCGGCGCTGCTGCTTTTCGCGTTGCTCCCCGCGCCATGGAACTTCCTGTGTCTGTTCGTTAACGGGCTGCCGTTGGGGATGGTCTTCGGGCTTGTGTTGGGATTTCTGGAAGGAAGACGCGCAACCGAGGCGTTGGCCGCGGGTCTGTGCGCCAGTTTTATTTTGGCCGACGGCGTGACCAAATCGGTCGGCTCATACCTGTTGGCTGCGGGCGTCAACGAGTTTTGGATGCCGTTTGCCGCAGGCGCGGTCTTCGCCTTTCCGTTATTGATCTTCGTCAGTATGCTGGCGCTGATTCCGTCGCCGACCGAAATTGACGTGCTCCATCGCAGCCTGCGCGCGCCGATGACTCGCGAAGACCGCCGGCGGCTCTTTTTGAAATATGCGACAGGATTGACGCTGCTGGTCGGAGCATATTTGCTTGTAACCATCCTGCGCAGCGTACGCGCGGATTTCGCGCCGGAGATTTGGAGAGGGTTGGGGCAGGCGGCGGCGCCGTCGCTCTTCACGCGCTCGGAAATCTACGTGATGTTCGGCGTCGTCCTGATCAATGGGCTGGCCGTGCTTATCCGCGACAATCGGCGCGCATTCTTCGCCGCGATGACCGCGTCGGTAACGGGCTTCTGCCTGGTCGGGCTGGCTCTGGTCGGATTGAACAACGCCTGGGTTGATGGTTTCCAGTTTATGGTTTTGATCGGACTGGGACTCTATCTTCCTTACGTCGCCGTGCACACCACAATCTTTGAGCGGTTGATCGCGATGACGGGCGATCGGGGCAATATGGGATTTTTGATGTATCTGGCCGATTCATTCGGTTACCTGGGTTATGTCACTGTGATGCTGGCCTGAGGAACCGTGCAATCCAACGCTGACTTTCTAGACTTTTTCAAGACGCTCTCGTGGGTCACAGCGGGAATCGCCGTCATCCTGCTGACAGGGTGCGGGGTCTATTTCGCTGCGCGAACCCGACCAAACAGGATGGTTCGCAGTGAAGGAGTTGCGGCATGACGCGAATGGGAACCGCCGCCGTCTTCGTGGGCGCTCAACAGCCGTTACAGCTTAGGCGGTTCGATGTTCCGCATCCTGAAACAGGCGAAGCGCTCGTTCGCGTCACCGCCTGCACGCTCTGCGGCAGCGATCTGCACACTTATGAAGGCCGCCGCGCCGCGCCGGCTCCTTCGATCCTCGGACACGAGATCATCGGGCGAATCGAAACTTTGGGGCCTGGCGCTCCGCTGCAGGATCAAAACGGTCTGCCGCTCTCGCCCGGCGACCGCGTGACCTGGGCGATTGCATCCAGTTGCGGGCGATGCTTTTTTTGCCTGCGGCGATTGCCGCAAAAATGCGAAACAATGGTCAAATACGGCCACGAGCAGCTTCAAGCCGGAAGGGAATGGACAGGCGGATTGGCGCAGTACTGCATGCTGGCGCCGGGCGCCGCGATCTTCCGCATTCCTGATTCACTCAGCGACGAAGCGGTTTGTCCGGCAAATTGCGCGACGGCGACGGTTGCGGCGGCGCTGCGAGCGGCGGGGGAATTGAGAGGCGGCGCGGTGTTGATTCAAGGGGCCGGAATGCTCGGAATAACCGCCTGCGCGATGGCGCGAGTTGCGGGCGCGGATGAAGTGATCTGCTGCGATATAAATCCGGCGCGGCTGCGCAAGGCCGAAGAGTTTGGGGCGACACGCGTGGCGTATGCAGCCGACGCCGCTGCCGCAGTACGATCCGTCACAGGTAAATACGGCGTTGACATAGCTCTTGAGGTGTCCGGCTCGCCGGCCGCATTCGAGACCGGATTGCCATTGCTGCGAATTGGCGGCGTGTATGTGCTCGTCGGTGGAGTCTTTCCGACGCCGCCCACAGCAATTCAAATGGAGGACGTCATCCGGCGGCTGCTTACCATTCGCGGCGTTCACAACTATTGGCTGCCGTTGTCCAAAGCGGATGACGCATTCCGCCGCGCCAAAGACCCGGGCGTTTTCAGGATGGGAATTCGGAGCTAGAGGCCGCGAGCGGCAGCGGCCTGCCGTGCATCGCTCCTGATGAAGGGCGCAGAGTGTTCCGAGTTTTTACAAAGACTTTAGACTTCAATGAAGCGCGCTTTACACCAGGTGAGGAAGAATGCCTGGCAGTATCGCTTACCTTTCAAATTAACGGAGAAACACGATGAAAAGCATTCGGTTAAGCCCGGCTTCGTCCGGTTTGTTGGCCAGTCTCTTTTGCGGCGCTTCGATCATTTTGTTCGGTTGTTTGTGGCTCCAACCCGCCGCCAGTCAGCAGGGCCAGATCGCCAATCAACCCGCTTCACAAGGCCGCCCGATCACGCCCGCAGGCGTGTTGGTGACGGACGCTTCAACCAGGCTTCCTGCCGTAGCGCCGCTGACAGTGGATTTCGTCCGCTCGGCGGACAAGGACGGCCCCGACGGCAAAGGCCGTTACCTGATCGCGGTCAACAGTGGATTCGGACTGCAATTCAACGCCGAGACGAATCGCGGCCAGCAATCGCTGTCGGTCATTGATCTGAATGCGAAGCCTTCGCCCGTAGTGATTCAGAACGTCTACTTCCCATCGCCGCAGAGCGTAAACGTCGGCGTCGCGCTTGCTGCTCAAACCGAACAGGACGGCGGCCATCTGTTCTACGTTTCCGGCGGCGTCGAGAACAAAATCTGGATGTTCCGGTTTACGCCCGGCGCGCGCACGCCGATCACGCCGGTTTCCGCTGGGCCGAACAGTCGCGTCACGGCGCCGTTCATTGACGTGAACGGTTTCGCCACGCAAGCGCCCACACCGCGTTACAACGACAATTACGCGCCTGTTTATCCGACGGGCCTGGCGTTGAGTCCTGACGGCGAAACGCTCTTTGTCGCCAACAACCTCGGTGACAGTCTGGGGATCATCCGAAACATTCGCAGCACGCGCGAACTCACGCGCGTGGACTTGCGGCGCGACAATCCGATGCAGCCGATCTATCCCTACGGCGTCGCAATTCTGCCCGCGCGAGATGGCAAAGCGGCCAAAGTCTACGTCTCGTGCTGGAACGATGCTGCATTGGCGGTGGTTGATCCCAACAATCCAAACAAACCTGTCAATCGCATCGCGGTGGATCGCCATCCGACGGCGATGATTTTCAACGCGGCGAAGACGCGCTTGTATGTCGTCAATTCAAACGCTGACAGCGTCTCGGTGATCGACACAGCGGCTGACAGAGAAACCGAACGCATCAACGTGCGATTGGCCGAGAAAGCCCAACTGGGCGCCAGTCCCGAAAGCCTGGCTTTAAGCGCAGACGAGAAGACGCTGTTCGTCGCCAACGCCCACAGCAACGCCGTCGCCGTCGTCGCTCTCGCGCAGACCGTCGAAGAGAAATCCAAGCTAAACGGCTTTATTCCGACCGGCCAATATCCGGCGGCGATTGCCGTCATTGGCCAGAACATAATTGTTGGCAATGGCAAAGGGACAGGCGTCGAAAACTCGTCAATGATCGTCAACAACTCTGGCCGCGCGCCGAATGCCCCGAATGACCGTTTCCCGGCGGGGCGCGGGCAGGGCGGGCAATACAGCGGCTCGCTGATTTCGGGCAATCTGAGTTTGATTGACATCCCGGACGAGCGGCGGTTGTACGACTTCACGCAGCAGGTCATGCGCAACAACGGCTTGATCGGCGAAGTGAAATCCAGGCTGTTTGCCGGCGCGAATCCGATCAAACACGTGATTTACATCATCAAAGAGAACCGCACCTACGACCAGGTCTTCGGCGATGTCGCCCAGGCGGGTGACGGATCGAAAGCCGATGGCGACCCCAGCCTGGCGATCTTCAGCGCGGGCGAGGCGGCGCGTTCGCCCAACGGCGTGGCGCAGAATATCTCGCCGAATCATCGCGCGCTGGCGCAACGTTTCGGCTTGATGGATCGTTTCTTCGTCAATTCGGAGGCGAGCGCCGATGGGCACAACTGGTCAACGGCGGCCTTCTCAACCGACTACGTGGACAAGGCGTATCGCTGGGAATATTCGGGCCGAGGCCGCACCTACGATTACGAAGGTTTCAACCGGTTGCCCAATGTTGATCCTATCGAGGGGCTGCCGTCGTTTTTCTCCAAACCGGTGACGGCGGATGAGGTGATGGCGTTCCAGAAACGTTTTGCGCCGGACATCAACAATGCGCGCGATGTGGCCGAGCCGGAGACTTTGTATTTGTGGGACGCGGCGAAACGAGCGGGATTGCGATACCGCGCTTACGGCGAATTCGTGCCGACGCTTTCAGAAGCCGATCTGAAAGCGATCAATACCAACCGACCGAAGCCTTATCCCGACTTGACACCGACGGTCAGAGCCTTCGCCACCAAACGTTCGCTCGAAGGCCATTTCAGTCCAACCTTCCGCAACTTCGATCAGAACACGCCCGATTCGATGACGACCGATTCCTATCGCACATACAAAGAATCGCAGGGGCGCGTTGATCCGGTCATTACGAAAAATCACGCCGACGCGCGCTTTCGCGGCTATTCGCGGCTGGGCGATTGGCTGGACGAGTTTCGCGGTTATGTGGCCGACATCGAAGCGGGCCGTCCGGACCGCATGCCACATTTGATGATCATGCGCTTACCGAACAATCACACCGACGGGATGCGCGCAGGACGTCCGACGCCGCAGTTTTTCGTCGCCGAAAACGATTACGCCATCGGCAAGCTGGTCGAGGCCGTTTCGCGCAGCCCGTACTGGAGAGACACTGCGATCTTCATCCTCGAAGACGATTCGCAGAACGGCCCTGACCACGTCGACATGCATCGTTCGCCGGCGTTCGTCATCAGCGCCTACAACCGGCCCGGCGCATTGATCCACGAATTCCACAACACGGTCAGCCTGATTCGCACGATGGAGATCCTGCTCGGATTGCCGCCGATGAATCAGTTGGATGCTGCCGCCGCGCCGATAGACATCTTCCGCGACGAAGCCGACCTGCGGCCTTATCAGGCGATTATGCCTGACGTCGCGCTCGACAATCTGATCACGCCGCCGGCCCGCGACGCGCGAACTGCCTACTGGATGAAGCGCACGCAGGAACAGAATCTTTCCAAACCGGATCAGGCTGATGCGGACACGCTCAATCGCATCATCTGGTATTCGGTGCGCGGCGACACCTATCCCGAACATCGCGTCGCGCGCCTGCCCGCCTTCGACCTGATGCTGGTGGGACTACGTCCCGAAGAAGATGAGGACGAAGACGAAGAGGAAGAACGATTGGAGCGGCGTCGTAACGCTGCGCCCCGGCGCGCTTCTGTGGCGACGCGGTAAAGGAAGATTACCGATGCCCCGTTTACAAACTGCAACTCGTTCGCTGGTTTGCTTGTTGTCATCGCTCTGGCTGGTTTCGACGGCGCTGGCGCAACGAAACACAACTACGCTGATCGTGCGCAATGAGGCAAGCCAACCCGTCGCGCAGGCGCGGCTCACCGTACAAACAGCGCATGGGGCCGTGGTGGCGAATGGCTTGAGCGATGAAACGGGCCGCGTTGTTTTGCCTGATTTGGCGCGCGGACAGTACGTCCTGCGTTTGGTCGCGCCTGGGTACGCCGAGCAAGAGTTGGCGTATGCGCACACGGAACGACCAGGTGAAATCACCATCACCTTGCGGTTGGCCGCGCTGACCGCCGGCGTAACGGTCACAGCGCAACGCGGTTTGGCGGAAGACGCCTCGCAATCCGGCGCGCTGGTGACGATCCGCGACCAGGCTGATTGGCAAAGCCGCCCATTGGCGACGCTTGGGAGCGCGTTGGAGGGCGCGCCAGGCGTGCTCGTGCAACAAAGCACTGTGGGACAGGTTTCGCCTTTCCTGCGCGGGCTGACCGGGTATCAGGTGTTAAACCTGATTGACGGTGTGCGTTTCAACAACTCCACATTTCGCTCCGGTCCAAATCAGTACCTGGCCTTCATCGAACCCAGCCAGGCGCAGCGCATAGAAGCGATGCTTGGCCCAGCGAGCGTCGCTTATGGCAGCGATGCGCTGGGCGGCGCGATTAATGTGTTGACGGCGCAGCCTCTCTTTCAGCCTTCGGAATGGCGTGGCGAATTCAGCGGCTACACGGCCAGCGCCGACGCATCGGGTGGCGGAATGGGGCAACTGATGTTCGGCGGCCCGCGTTTGGCGCTGCTGGCGGGCGGAGCGTGGCAAAAACATAACGATCTGCGCGCGGGACGGGGCGAAGACTCGCGCCACACACTACGCCGCTTCTTCGGATTGTCGGGCGAGCAGGCGCAGCGCCTCACTGGCGACCGGCAACCAGATACAGGCTTCACGCAATACGGCTGGCACGCAAAGCTGGCCGCGCAACTGACCCGCGATCAGAACCTGACGATGTGGTATCAACGCGGCGCGCTTGATGGTGTGCGGGGCTACAAGGATTTGTGGGGCGGCCTCGGTCGCCTGCGGTCGGATTTCGCGCCGCAAACGCTGGGTTTCTTTTACACGCGATACGAGAAGATGCGACTGGGTTGGCTCGATTCGATAAGCGGAACGTTTTCGCTCAACGCGCAGCGCGACGGTTCAGCGCGGCAGAATCTGCTGGCGACCAACCCGATCACGACTGATGACAACGCCGTCGCCGTTTACGGCGCGACGGGACAAGCCACGACGAGTTTCGGGGCAAGGCAAGCCGTCGTTTTCGGCGGTGAGGCGTATCACGAATTGATCCGCGCCAGCCGGGTCGAATTCAACCCTGTGACGCAAACCTCGGCGCAGCGGCGGGCGCTCTATCCCAGCGGCTCGCGTTACACGACGATCGGGCTGTTCGCGCAACACAGCGGCGAATGGTTTCAAGGACGATTGCGCACGGCCGCTGGCGGGCGCTTCACCCGTGTCAGCTTCAGCGCGAATGCGGCGGCCAATCGCACATCCACTGGGACCAGCCTGGGGGGCGCCAGCCTGGGCGTGGCCGATGCGGCGGAGGATTTTCACGATTTCACGTTCAACGCGAACCTGACCTGGCGAATCGGCAGTGGGTTGAGTCTGCACGCGCTCAGCGGGCGCGGCTTTCGCGCTCCGAACCTGAACGACCTGGGCGCGTTGGGGCTGAATGATTTGGGCTACGAAGTTCCCGCTTCTGAGGCATTGAAGGCTAGCGCGCAAATGGGCGCGAGCGATGGCGAAAACGCGCTGCCTAGCGGCAAAGCGGTCGCCGCTTTGCGCGCTGAAAGTTTGTACAACTACGAACTCGGATTGAGTTACCAGGCCAACAAGGTTTATCTGCGAGCGCAACTCTTTGATTCCGAACTGCACGATCCGATCGTCAGACGGACATTGCTTTTCGCTGCTGACCAGGCGCCGACCTCGCTGGCCGGCATTCCGGTGACGCCAATCGCTCAAACTCCCGATCAACGCGCTCGCAATGTTGTGACTGTCGCCACTACGCTCGATCCGCGCGCCGTCAAGGCTTTCGTCAACGACGGGCGCGCTCGCTATTACGGTCTGGAAAATCTGGCGCGCGTGGCGATCAACCCCCGCTGGATGTTGGAAGGCCAATACAGTTTCATCGCCGGCCGCGAACTAAATCCGAATCGCAACATCCGCCGACTGCCGCCGCAACAAGGCTGGCTGAGCGTGCGCTACCTGCCCGCGTGGCTGCGCGGACGGCTGACCGCTGTGGAAGTGAGCGGTGAATTCGCTGGCGCACAAACGCGGTTGAGCGGCGGTGACATAACCGACGAACGAATCGGCGCGTCATTTCGCCGCCGTGACATCAGCGACTTTTTCCGTTCCACGCGCATCAGCCTCTGGCTCATCGCCGGAGCCGACGGCAGGCTCGGCACGGCAGACGATGTCTTCAGTCCGACCGGCGAAACGCTCGCGCAATTAAGCGACCGCGTGTTGCCGCTGGGCGCGATCATCAACGGCGTGCGCATCACGGACGACAACTCGCGTCCGCCTCTTTATCTGAAAACGCACGGTTACGCCGCGCTGCATCTGCGCAGTAGTTGGCAATTGACCGAAAACGCTTACCTCGATTTCGCTGTAATGAATCTATTGGACAAAAACTACCGCATTCACGGCTCAGGCGTGGATGCGCCCGGCCGCAATCTGTTTGTGCGGTTGCGTTATCAATTCTGAACAGGAGAGAACGCCATGCGAAAACCTTTGTTAATTACCCTTGCCGTACTGCTGGCGGTGACGACCGCCGCCGTCGCGGGCGGCTATCAAAAGATCAAATCCATCTTGCGGCCCGGCAAGAGCGCGGACGGCCAGGGCATCACGCTCCCCGTCGGCTGGCGCATCACGCCCGCCGGACGTCATCTGCAACTGCCCGGCGATATGGCGATGAAGATCGTCGTCAGCCCGGACGGCAAACACGCTTTCGTCAACACCGCCGGCTGGCACGATCACAGCGTCAATGCCATTGATCTGGCCAGCGAAAAGATCGTCAGCACCGTCAATATCGGCAAAGACTGGACCGGGATGGCGCTGAACGCGAAGACAAATGAACTGTTCGTTTCGGGCGGCGGCCCCATCACACAACAATTCGCGGGGCTGGCCAAACAACGCGGCGTGAGCGATGAGGTGATGGAGGCGTTGAAACTGCCCGTGCTGCGGCTGGCGTTCAATAACGCCAAACTCGAAATGAAACCGTCGCTCCCGATTGAAGGATTAACCGACAGGGAGCGGTTTATTTCCGGCGTAACCTACGGTTCAGACGGCGCGCTTTACGTCGTCAACACGCAGAACGACACGGTCTACCGCTTGAGCGGCGCGGATTTCAAAACACAGATTTCGACCAAAGTCGCCTACCGGCCCTATGCGGCTGCGCTTTCGCCCGATGGCAAGCAACTTGCCGTGTCGAACTGGGGCGATGAATCCGTCAGCCTGCTCGATCCGGCGACGCTGAAAGAGACCGCCAAAATCAAAGCTGGCAATCATCCGAACGATCTGGCGTACAGCAAGGACGGGCGATTGTTCGTCGCCAACGCCGGATCGAACAGCGTCAGCGTGATCCGCAATGGCAAAGTGATCGAAACCATCCGCACGTCGTTCGAGCCGAAAGCGTTGGTCGGTTCGACGCCTGTCTCGCTGGCGATCACGAATGACGGCCGGCGGCTTTACGTCGCCAACGCTGACAACAACGACATCGCCATGATTGACATCGGGAATCCCCGCTCGTCCGACGTGCTGGGCTTCATCCCGACCGGCTGGTATCCGACCGCCGTCGCCGTTTCGCCCGATGGCAAGAAAATCCTGGTCGGCACGGGCAAAGGCGGAATGCGGCTGCGCGGCAATTTCCCGGCGGCGACCGAATACAAGATCAGTTCGCCCGATCCCAAGAAGCCTTACGATTACATAGGCTCGCAACTCGAAGGCGAGTTCTCGATCATTGATGCGCCCGACCGCGCGCAACTCACCGCTTACACCGCGCAGGTGAAGAACAACTTTCCGAACCCGGCTGCGCAAATTGACCAGGCGCACGCCGACCGCATCACGAAGGAGGTCTTCCCCAAGATCAAGCACGTGCTTTACATTATCCGCGAGAATCGCACTTACGATCAGGTGCTGGGCGATTTGGACAAAGGCAACGGCGATCCGAACCTGACGCTTTTCGGCGAGAACGTGACGCCCAACACGCACAAACTGGCGCGCGAGACCGTGATCCTCGACAACCTTTATTGCAACGGCGAAGTCTCGCAGGACGGCCACCAGTGGTCGAACGCGGCCTACGCGACCGATTACACGCAGAAGGCCTGGGTCAACAGCTACAGCCGCCGCGGCCAACCCGAGGCCGATGAACGCCTGACCGCCTCGCCCGCCGGTTACCTCTGGGATAATTGCCGCAAGCACGGCAAGACTTATCGCAGCTACGGCGAATTCGCCTCGTTCCGCTCATCGCCCGACAGGGAGCCGGAATTCGTCGGCGCTTCCGGCCTGCGCGAAAACGCCAGCCCGGAATGGTTGAAGCTCAAAACTGTGCCCGGCGCCCGTCAGCGCGACACGAAACTGGCCGAAGTCTTCATCAAGGAGTTGAAAGCGGCCGAAGCCAAAGGCGAGTGGTGGAATTTTATGGTGATGTCGCTCGGTGAAAACCACACCGACGGGTTGTTGGCGGGCCGCTTTACGCCGACGGCCTGCGTGGCGTCGAACGACCTGGCGCTGGGAATGATCGTCGAAGCCGTCAGCAAATCGAAGTTCTGGCCCCAGACGGCGATCTTCATCATCGAAGACGACGCGCAGAACGGCCCCGACCACGTGGACTCGCGCCGCACCGTCGGCTTGGTCTATTCGCCCTACGTCAAACGCGGCGGCGTGGTGGACAGCACGATGTACACGACGGTTTCTTACGTGCGCACAATGGGGTTGATTCTGGGTTTGCCGCCGATGACGCAGTACGATCAACTGGCGACGCCGATGTATCACGTCTTCACCACGACGCCTACGATGACGCCTTACACGTTTGAACAGGCCCGTGTGGATTTGCTGGCGAAGAACCCGGCCGCGGGCGAAGGCGCGCAGCGTTCAGCGCGGATGGATTGGTCGGATTATGATCTGGTGGATTTCGACGAACTCAACGACATTTTGTGGAAATCGCTCAAAGGCAATCAGCCAATGCCTGCGCCCGTTCGTAGCGCTTTGTTGGCGCCATGATATTGAAGCCGAAAGAGAGGCGGCCTCAGTCGCTTCTCTTTTCCTTCTCTATGAACGGCCTGTTCAATCCCTTCTCCGCCTGCTGTCTCGTGTCATATACGTTGGGACGGGCCAGCACGGCTTTGTATTGCGCGATGGCCTCGACGCGCTGCCCCGCCAGGTCATACACCTGCGCGGCCCGCAGGAGTGAAATGGTCGCCAGGTTTGCGTCTCCTCCCTGGGTTTGATGAGCAGCCATAAACGCTGCGGCCGCGCGTTTGTACTCCTTGGCGCCGGCGAGCGCTTCCGCGTATTGATAATTGACCAGATCGAGCGCCGAGGTGGTTGACGGATCTTTCAGCAGGCCTTCGAAGATGGCGTATGCCTCTTCCGAGCGTTTATGCGTGATGAGCGCCGAGGCGGTCTCGAGTTTGAGCAGATAGTTGCTGGGGTATTTCGAACTGAGTTGTTCGAGCAGGCTGAGCGCGTCGTTATCCCGCTTCTCATTACGAAAGATGGCCAGCAGCATGACTCGAGCGTCGTCGGCGGTTACGGCGTTCTTTTCGATGATGGTTTGCAGCCGGCTAATCCCACGGTTCTTGTTGCCGCGAATTCCCGCCATCGTCGCCAGCGCTTTATAGCCGAATGGCAGGCTGCCGACGACGTAATCGTACAATCCGACCGAAAGGTAGGCGTCATAGTAATCCGGTTTGAGCTTGAGGACCTTTTCGTGCGCGTCCACGCAGCGCGACCCGTTGCGCATCGCGCTGAAAAACTTGCGCGCGGTCGAGGCTTCATAACCGGCCATCACGCCGTAGAAAGCGCCGAGGAAATAGAGCGCATCAGGGTCGTTCCGGTTTTGGGCGACCAGCGCCAGCGCCTTCGTCTTCACCCGCGCCATCCGGTCGCGAAATGCGCGGTCAACACCCGGGTCCACCACATCGCCCTCATCCTCTTCTTTGGCCTTATCGGCGCCGGCGTAAAAGCTCGATCCGTTGCGATAGAGGCCGGTTTGTAACCGACGGCTTTTATTCAGGTGTCTGAGCCAGAAGGCGGTCGCCAGATAAAGGTCGCCGGCCGGATGGCGCGGCAAACGCTTTTGGATCTCTTCGAATTTCGCCACAGCCGTCGCGTAATCAATGTTGTACATCGCTTCGCTGCCTTCACGCCGGAGTTCCATAATCTCAGGTGGCAACGCGGCGCTGAAAACAGGCTCGCTCCCGGCCGTCGCGGATTGTGTTTGCCCGAAGCCCGCAGTGGACAGTAATAGAAGTAACGCTACAAGCGCGGCAATCGGTTTGATGGCTTCGATACGAGACAAAAGACTGAGCATACTATCTCTGTTGAAAAAGCATTGGGAGACACGGTGTCGGTTGAAATTGATCTTGGGGAGAGTTGGGGAGAGGGCGGTTTGGCCACTACAGGTCGGGGTCGGCTCAAACACACGCAGATTTTGCATACTGTCAGTCGTAAGAGCCGGCTGTCAAGCTAGAAACTTTTTCGGAACTCGCTAGGCGCAATTGGAAGCGCGACAGAGTGTCTATCCCAAATCCGAGATTGAGAGGCGGCGCATCATCGTGCGCCGCTTCACCTGGTGGGCGTCCATCCGTTCGAGCACGCCATTGAGGAAGCGCACTGTCTCGACGATGAACGGACCTTTGTTGAGCATCACACATTCAGCGCGCCCGCTCATCGCTGCGTCAGAAACCTCGGCGCGTGAAGGCGCGCCTTTGGTAGCCATGCCTTCCAGCGCCTGCGTCGCCCAGATGACGGGCACATGCGCCGCTTCGCAGAGCCAGAGGATCTCTTCCTGCAATTCGGCGAGGCGCTCGAATCCGACTTCGACGCCGAGGTCGCCGCGCGCCACCATCACGCCGACCGGCGGGGCGCAGAGGCTGGCCAGCAGCAGTTGCGGCAGATTCTCAAACGCCCGGCCAGTTTCGATCTTCAGGACGACGCCGATGTGTGTGGCACATGCAGCGTGGCCGCTGTTTCTTCCGGCGCCGGTTGTGGATATTCAGACGGCGTCAGCCACATCCGCCCGGGTGTGACAACTTGTCCGCGCACATCGCGCGCCGGTTTGATGCGCAGAATACGTCCTGACGATTGCAGCGCGCCAGTGCGGAGTTTCGGGCCACCCAGGTCAGCATGAATTTTGCAATCCCGGCCAAGTTCGCGTTGTGCCCGGCGCAAGTTGGCGGCGATCGCCGCCCAGGTCTCTGGACCGTCGTGAGCGCAGTTGATGCGCATCACATCCATCCCGGCCGCAAGCAGGTCACGAACCAGCGCCGGGTTTGTCGCCGCTTCAGTCGGCATCGTGACCATAATCCGCACAGAGCGTTTGCCCGCTGGCATGCCAAGCAGCGTCTCGGCATGCCGGGCGAGCAACGTCTGGCCACCGTGAAAATTGACTGGCGGTTTAGCCTGCGGCGTCCAGTTCTGGCTGGCGATACGGTGCAGCGCGAAGAGCACGGCTTGCAAAGTGCTCAGGAAGCTCAAACTCCTAGTATTTCCGGCAACTCCGCCACCGTGCCGATCAAACAGTCGTGCGGGTATTTCTCTAACTGCTCGCGCGCGCTCGATCCTCCGGTCACGCCAATAACCAGGCCGCATCCGGCGTTCCTGCCTTCGAGCAAATCGGCGGGCGGGTCGCCGACTTTGGCGACACGCTGCGGGTCGGTGACACCGAGTATCAGCATCAGGCGCCGAATCATATCGGGATGCGGACGTCCGCGCTCAACTTCGTCGCTGCTCATTGTGGCGTCAATCAAATCGCCGTCTGCCCAGCCCAGGCGTTCGAGCAGCGCCTCGACGATCTCGCGGCTGAAGCCTGTGTTGAGCGCAATCTTGATGTCCGCTTGTCGCAGGCGGCGGAACGTCTCGCTTGCGCCAGGCATTTCGCCGACCGACGCATCGTTGAGATAGAACGCGATCATCCGCTCGACAAAATCTTCGTGGATGGCGTCAAGTCCGGGCAGCAACTGTTCACGCATAGCCGATCTCTCGATCAGAATCCGCAACGCCTCGCGCTTGTCCATTCCTTTGACTTCGTTCACGGCTTCGACGGGGACTTCGAGTCCGTTGGCCGCCAGCGTCTCGCGCAAACAATGGTAGACTGCGCCGCCTTCCGCGACAGTAGTGCCAGCCATGTCGAAAACCACCAACTCAATCTGCATTTCAGTCCTCTCCTAAATTTTCTTTGACGACCTTCTCCGCCAGCCCGAACGAGAGCGTCATCCCTGCGCCGCCGGCGCCGGTGACCACCGTCACGCCATCAGCCGGGCGCGCGATGAAATAAGGCTTGGCCGGGTGTTTGACGTAAACGCCGTTCCAGCGCGTGGCGATGCGCAACTCCGGCGCCTGGAAGAATGTGTTCAGGTAGCGCAGCAATAACTCATCAATCTCTTGTTTATCGAACGGCGTGATCCCGGCGTCGTACTCGTGCGAATCGCCGAGCGTCAGTTCACCGAGGCCATTCTGCGAGACCAACACGTGGATGCCGTAGCGGACGTATTCCGGCATCTCGGCGGCGAATCGTTTTTTCAGCGCGGGCAACGACGGACAATCTTGAAATGCCTGGTAGTGCGCCAGCGTCAGTCCCGCCGCGAGCATCGGCCCGGCTCGCCAATCATCGCCGACGGGATGTGTTCGCATCATTTGCAGTTTGCAGCGGACGAGTCCGCTGTCGCGAAAGACTTCGGGAAAGAGCGTCTGCAGATCGTCGCCCGCGCAGACGTACAAATTGTCTGCCCAATACTCCTCGCCGCCCGCCAGCAAGCGGCTGGCGCCGTAAGCTGTCACTGCGCGCCCGAAGGCGAATTGGACATTGTATTCCTGTCTCAGCCACGCGGGCAGGCGGGCGACGACTTCGCGCGGGTCAACGCAGACTTCAATCGGGCTCCACATCGCGCCGAGCAGTCCGGCCGGTTTGACGGCCGGTGATTTAGCGAGCGCTTGCTGCAAGTTGAGCCACTGACAGTCGAAGCCATTGACGGGCGCGCTGGTAATGAATTCGCGCAGCGTCGCTATCTCGTCGCCTCGGTAGGCCAAATGCAACGAGCCTGTGCGCTCGTGCCAAAGGTCAGCGGCCTGCAACACGTTCAACCACAACTCGCGGCTGCGGCGCGCCAAGTCATGCATCTCGCCAGCGGGTTGGCCAATCGGCCAGATCATCCCGAAGTTGCGGATCGAAGCGCCCTGCGCGCCTACGGGCAGCGGGCTGCGTTCAAACACGATCACGCTGCGCCCACGCATCGCCAAGTGATAAGCGTGAGCAAGCCCGATAATTCCTGCGCCGACAACGGCATCATCAAAAGAATGGTTCATTGCGGTGAAGTTTAAGTGTCAGCGTTACTGTCTGTCCGGCTGCGGCTCTGATGCCAACTGCCGGGTTGTTTCGTCGGTCACTCCGGCCATTGGTTGCGCTGCGGATTCGGCCAGAGACTTCCGGGTCGTGCGGGGATCGCCAGCGTGAGTTGGGGCATCCACCGTGAAGCCCAATTCCGCCAAAGTCTTCTTCTGCTGATTGCGGGGGATGGAGAAAAACACGCCGTTAATGATAGCTCCCAGCCCGACCGTCGAAGCCACAATGGCCGCCGCTAACGCCAGGCTCCCTTCGTTGAAAAATAGTTCGCGCAAGATGAAGTAGATCGCGATCCCTAAACCGACGGAGAGGTAACCTATCCCGTTGCGGATTTGTCTCAGGCGTTTCTCTTCGGGCGACTCAAGAACTTCCTCGACCTTCGGCAGAATCTCTTTAACGGTCTCGCCCAGGTCTTTGTCAGCCGGCAGACGCCTGATCTTGTCGGCGATGGCGCGCAAGATTTCGTCGCGGCCCGCCGCGCCGGTCACGATGTCTGGTTTGTCCAAAGCCATCTGAACCGCGCGAACGTCAGCTCCGCACTTGCGGCAGAAGGGTGTCGGTTGGATCTGCTCGGCGCCGCATACGGGACAGTGGTTTGTGTTTTTCATTCCGCTTAGCTCCTGATTGATAAGATGGGAGCTATCCTACTTCACTTGCGCCGCCGCCGACCAGCCTTCTTCAAGCCACATCATTCGTAGTTCAGCGCCTCGACCGCGTCCTGACCCGCCGCCCGCAACGCCGGATAAATCGCCCCGACCAGGCCGCTCATCAATCCGCCAATTACCGCCAGCAGCGTATAACCTGCCTCGATCTCCAACTTCACTCCAGCCCAGCGCGTCAACGCGCCGCGCGCGAGCAGGGCGATGAGCAAACCGCCCGTCACGCCCAAAGCGCTGAGGAGCATTGACTCTTTGATAAAGACCAGCGCGATGAATCGTTTTGAAGCGCCGAGCGATTTCAAGATGCCGATTTGCCTTGTCCGCTCCGTCACCGTCGTGTACGCCGTCAGCAAAATGATCAACAAACTGATCGCCAGCGCCAGCCCCGCCACGGCGTTGAGGAAGAGGTTGAAGGCCGAGAAGCCGCTGGCAAATAGCGTGGGCAGATCGCGCGTGAAGATCACGCGGAAATCAGACGCCCGTTCGACGATGCGGCGCGCGACCTCTTCCTGCTCTTCCGGCTTCTCGCATTTGACCAGGAACATCGAGCACATTCCGGGCGCGCCCAGCGCCTCCTGCATCGTCCGCAGCGGGATCATCATCCGCGCGCCAGTTTCCGGCGCGTAAATGCCGACGACCGTGAATCCGCGCCCCAACAATCCGATCCGGTCGCCGGGCTTTGTCCCTCGCGCGGCGGCGTATTTGACGTCC
>Ga0187893_10006368_pt1 | contig 20247 bp, 14 predicted proteins | sample MA1701074metaG_FD_139574 | JGI IMG/M metagenome (GOLD analysis project Ga0187893, IMG submission 139574) | White microbial mat communities from a basaltic lava cave in the Kipuka Kanohina Cave System on the Island of Hawaii, USA - MA170107-4 metaG ...
CTATGGCGAAATCAAACGACGATTGGCCGAGTACACCTCTGCTACCCACGACGTCTCCGTGAGCGAATACAAAGCCCAGGTCATCTCAAGCGTCCTCAGCGAAATCGCCAAGATGGCGATGCAGCTCACAGCCATCACAGCAACCAAAGAAGACCGCCTGCTCGACGAACCGGAAGTCTACGAATACTTCGGCTCCCCTCACTACAGCGACGAACTGAACCCAAACCAACGACGCGAACTCTTCGAGCTGCGATGTGAGCAAATCCTCGACAAACGCGATACTACTGATCCATTCACCGCCGAACTGCGTTCGATTTGCAGCAAGCTCTCGCGCGCCCACTCAACAGGCAACGTCTACGACGAAGAAAGCCAGTTTCAATCATATCTCCGCGATCAAGCAGACGCTGGCGCCAGTGAGGAAAATCTCGAAGCGCTTGTCGACAGCCACGAGCGTATCACTGAGCAATACAGCGAAGGCGGCGTAGTCTCGCTCCACATGAGCGATGGAGAAAGATTCATCGTCGACGGAACTCTAGACGAAGACGTGGACGAAACGTACCTTCCCCACGAGACCGCCGATCTGGTTGCGGAAATCCGCAACCTTTTCACCGATGGCGAAGACACGCAAACGATCGGCAACTACATCGACTTTCGCTTAAACCAAATCTACGGCGATCCGGCCGACAAAGACTCCCGGATCTTCAGAACAACAAGGGCAATGACCTCGACTCGAAAGGGTCTTGTCGAATACACCTATCGTGTCTCCGTTTACCCAAACCGCGAAGAGAGACAATACGTTCGCGAAGTACTCGAACAGATCCTCGACAACATGCACCGCGACTTCATGCTCCGAAGCATGAATCGTTCCGTCGCCTTCCGCAGCTTCATTCGAAGAATTGAAGCCGCCACGGAAACACGCGCGCTGATCGACACTATCCAAGACGCCTACCAAGCGCGCTTGAAAGGGACCATCTCGATCAAGATGTTCACCGCGCTAAACACCGCTTACGAAGTGAAGCGTGCAAACCTTGAATTCTTTCCTTTGCGAGAAACGAAAGACGTTGACGGCCGTGCTCGTACTTTCATCGTCGCCACACCTGTAATCAAACTCGCGCGAACACTTCCAACCCGAGAACTACGCACTCTGGCGACCGCGATCCAAAAGCTTCCCGTGCAGGAACGCGAACGCGTACGGAACATCCTTCGAACGGAAAGACACGATCTTTACGTCCGGATTCAAGAAGGACTGCTCCAAATGATCAATCAGGCATCGGTGAGGAAGCTCATGTACCTACGATTCGCTTTTTACGAAGATCGCAAAACCGGCATTCCGAATGAGCCTCACAACATGATTCATTTGCTCACGGCAGCCGACAAAGCAGCGATCTGGGAAAGCCTGAAAAACGCTTCAGGACTTGCCAAACCCATGGCCGCGTAAACGAGCCTCTTAAACCTTACCAACCAAGTCTTCAGCCCACACAAGGAAAAAATAGAAAGAAGCTGACGACACGATAAGTCACAGTCAGTCACCGGACAGGTGGACCGACTAACCCGAGCTTGCCGCGCCTCAAACGCAGTTCGCTCATCAATCAACGCAAAGTCACCAATCAAAGGAGAATTGAAAATGTCCTTTTCCAAAATAATCGTAGTCGGCAACCTCGGCAAAGACCCCGAACTGCGCTACATGCCTGACGGCCGTCCCGTCTCTTCGTTCTCGGTTTGCGCGAACGAACGCCGGAAAAACGGCGCCGGCGATTCCATCGAAACCCAGAGCTGGTTCACCGCTAACGTCTACGGCAACAGCGCCGAAGCCGTCTCGCAGCACCTGCAAAAGGGCGACCAAGTTTACATCGAAGGTCGCCTGAAGCCGGAACTGTGGAAGGGCCGTGACGGCGAAACCCGCCTGACCATGAACATCAACACCAGCGACGTCCAGTTCCTCGGAAAGAGACGCCGCAACGGTGGCGATGCCGCGCCAGCGGAAGCCGGTGAGGCCAAGACGGACGGCGCGTTGTCAGACGAAGACATTCCGTTTTGAGTCGCCCAACCACGCTTGACTAATCACAGAAAGCTCGCGCGCTGGACGGCCACGGTTGCCCAGCGCGCAGCTACATTTTTTTGTGAAGAGGCCTAAAACACCATGTCAGCCACTACAGCAGAGAGAAAGCAAGTAACACTCACGACCGATGGCGCCTGTCTCGGAAATGGCCAGAAAGAAACCCGCGCCGCCGCGGCCGCGATCCTCGAATACCAAGGCCACAAACGCGCAATAGCCTGCTACATCGGCTCGTCAACAAACCAACGCGCCGAAATCACTGCGGTCGCCTTCGCACTCGGATCCCTGAAAAAACCGTGCACTGTAACTCTCCGCACGGACTCTCGCTATGTCGTCGAAACAATGACCGGAAATTTCAAACGACGAAGCAACCTCGATTGCTGGCAACGCCTTGATGAGGCAGCAACAACACACGAAATCACTTACGAATGGGTTCGCGGTCACGACGGAGATCCAGACCAGGAAGCGGCCGACAAGCTCGCACGAGCAACCGCTCGACTCGGCAAAGCCACCGAGCTAATGCTGGCAGAAACCGTCCAACGATTGAACCACACCATCACACCAGCCCTCCGAGATGCCGTCATCCAGGGACTACGATACCTCGCCGGCCACTGCGACGGAGCTCGGCACCGGGACGGCGTAGGTTTCAATAAATTCGACGCTGAGTACGGCCATAGCCTGGCAGCCAAAGAGAGTCTGAACCCGATGCAAATCGCAGCCGGGCGCAAACTCCTACGTCGCTACAGCAACCAACTCGCCACTTACAGCCCGGCCCTCGTAGCGATTCTCTAACGAGCGCCAAAACAGAAGCGGCAAACACCCTAACGACATCGATCCATCGATCTCAAAGTAAAGGAACCACCATGAGACTAATCAACTTCGGAAGCATCGTGTCGCTCATTATCTGCCCTCTCGTCCTCGTCCTTACTACAAGCGCGCTCGCATTATCGAGGTACAGCCACCCCAAAAATCTCACCAACCACGCAAGCTTCACCAACTATGCCACCAACACGGATATCGCACTCGCAAACTCATCTGCAGCAAACTTCGGATCCAACCTCCCGTGCGCATTCCACGAAGACACTTTTAGCCTTGTCCCATCAAGGAGCGTATTCCACCAGCCGACCAGGTACGCAACTACCACGACCCCAAACTTCTCTCCGCCGATCCGCCGCGCACCAATCCGAAGGAAAGGTCGAATCCAGCACTGAAAAATCGAGGGAAGGATTCTCGCTCTCAACGAGAACCTTGCCAAGCGACCAAGGCCAGCGCCAGCGTGACTCATCAGTGACACCTGTGCCTTCAATCATCGGACCTTAAACGGTCTCTCCAACTAGTGGGATATGATCCCTCTCCCTCAAAAAATACCTCCAAACGTCAGCGCAACCCTCACGCCCGGTCACCGTTGCCGGCGACTCTTCCGCCCGCCTTAATCCAGCGCACGAAATAAAGCTACCTACCAATTCTGATGCAAACACACGGGAGAAGATTGACTTCAACCCCGAGCCTTAACACACCGTAACGTCTGGTCCCGAATGCAAAGATTTTAGACCGACCGCAACTACCTGATTCTGCCTGCGGGAGACTCTCTATGCCTAAGACGACGATTTTTGTTTCTGGATCTCGCTCGATCAAATTCCTGCCTCAACTCGCGCTGCAAGCACTTGATCGAATTATGGTCCAGGGATTCACTATTCTTGTTGGAGATTGTTTTGGCGTAGACGTGCTTATCCAGCGCTACCTGTCGGCCAAAGGCTACCGGCAAGTCACCGTCTGTCACATCAATGCGCGTCCTCGACACAACCTCGGCTTTAACTCCACGCAAGTTCCAGGAACGCGCCAGACCGACAAAGACGCTTACATGGGACGAACCGCAAATTTCGGGCTGGCTATTTGGGACGGCGCAAGTCCCGGAACCGCAAAGAACATCGCGCGCGTCAAAACGAAAGTCATTGCCGTTAATTCAAATGACACAACTTGTATTCTCTGCAACACCACAAATGAAATCGGCTTCGTCAGAATTCCTCTCACATTTCACGAACCATCAAACCCCAAAATCCCGACCTGCTTTAGTTGCTACGAGTCCGGTAAACTAAAGCAAGCTCTCGAGCTTCGAGGGATCAAATGCTGACTCAAACGACGATCAAATACGTCACAGGCGACGCCACCAATCCAGTAGCACAGGGAAAGCGAATCATCGCCCACTGTTGTAATGACGCTGGCTTCTGGAACGCCGGATTTGTGCGCGCTCTCTCTGAGCGCTTCCACCAACCGGAACGCGACTATCGTCGCTGGGCCCGAGGCCTCGCGCCCGTTCCATTCCGCCTTGGGCAAGTCCAATTTGTACGAGTCCAACCTGGAGTGTGTGTCGCCAACATCATCGGCCAGTCCGGAATCCGATCTGCTTCAAATCCAACCCCAATTCGCTACGATTCTCTCCGCGAAGGCCTCGCTCGCGTCCGCTTGCTTGCACTCGAACACGACGCAAGCGTCCACATGCCACGAATTGGCGCCGGGCTTGCGGGCGGCGACTGGCAAACCATCTCCGCGATCATCGAAGATGAGCTTTGCTCCCACGGGGTAAACGTAACCGTTTACGATCTTCCTTAATCCCTCGCCAGCAAAAACCAGGATTTAGACCGACTGCAATCGTGTGATTTTCGACCGTGAGGAGGAACAACATGATTCTCGAAATCCTGCTACGACTTGCAGACGAACTAAATCTCCCGTCCTGGACTGCTCGCAACCTCAAGGCAGCCTACGACGAGGCCGCAAGCATTCCTGAAGATCGCGAGATCCAATACTCAATTGCCTGGAACGCTTACCATGAAATGCTCGACAACGACAGCGACTTAAGTCTGCTTTCAATGGCCTACGGCTTGAAAGTTCGAATGCCGCTGTGTGAGCAAATCGATGCCACTGGCGCTTTCGTTTTCTAAGAAAAAGGCCAGACGATTCCGACGACGAAACCCTCGACAATCTCACCGATCTTTCACCGAGTTCGAGACGCTCGACTAAGGACGAAACCATGCTTATCTCCAAAATCACAACCAACCCGCTTCTCTACCAAAACAAGCACCTAAGCGTTGCGGGCGTCGTCCGCGCCACCTACGAAGAGCCTTTCCCGTTCTTCATGCTCGAAGACCAGACCGGCACCTTGTTTTGCCAAACGAATAGCGAGCTACCAACCCCCGGCGCTCACATCAAAGTCGACGGCAAATTCTTCGTCGGAATCCCTGAGAAATGCTCCGTCCCGCTTGCACTTCTCGAAGAAACAAGCCGCTCTTACGTTGGCCACGCCAGACCATGCTCACTCAAAGCATGCGAACTCGCGGCATGAACAACTCTTCATCACTATCCAAGCCTACGCAGCCGCGCTCCTCAGTTCCTTATCCAGATCGGCATCTTCCCACGCCAGCCACAGCGTCGAAATCATCCAGAACATCATCGAACTTTTTCAACCATCAGTTCTCGGATGCCGCAGAAAAACCGCTGCGACTATCCTCGAACATTAAGGAACTCCGGCGGCGTGAAGAACCTCCGCCTCCGTTAAGGACGGTCAACTGATAACAGAAGATTATGTCCTCCCAAACGCTCGCGCCTGGAGGACCAGGCGCGCCCGGACATAATCGCTGTTATCATCCGCCCGCTAACAATTTATGCTCACAATGTAAGCGATGAATCTACCTTGAATTGACCAGACACTAAAAAAGGAACCGCCGCCGAACACCCCAGCACAAGGCACGGCGGCAATCCCTTTTTCGGAGCCTCACGCTTCGTCTGAACTACGACTGCGCAGAGGCTGCCGCGGGACTCGCAGCGGACAAGACACCGCGCTTCGCCCCACTCCCGCCATTCAGGAACTTCTGAAAAGCACTGTCCTTCTTAAAGGCGTATTCAAGACCTCGCTCAACCACCAGATTCTTGTCAGCCTTTTGTCCCGTAGTCTGCTCACAGAACGCCTGATACTTCGCTATCAGTTCGTGAACAGACCCTTTAACGCTGACCTTCAATTCCTTCGCCGAGTCAATCGACAAATCCAAGAGCGGCCCGGCTGTGGGTTTCTTGTTAGCCATATTTCCACGTGTCCTTTATCTGAAACTCTCTGCGCTCGAAGCGCGGCTTCTCACCCTACAAGCCCCGTGCCAAATCCTGCTTGCTCACACCCAGGCATGGCCCAGGTAAGTGCCTGACACGTCCGTCGAATTTGACGAACACCGCCGGTTTTAGATTGACGGCAATCATTCGATTTTCAGTTTCAACTCCGCTTTGTTTGAGGTTACTACCATGACTCCATTCAGCACCGATGGCACTATCCGGCAAGAGGACATCCAATCCCGCAACATCGCTCGGCAACGCATTGCCGAAGCCATAGCCAAAGAAGCCCAAAGAACAGGACTTCTTGTCACTATCGTTATCGACCAGGTTGCCAAAAACAGACTAAACACCAAATCTGTTGACAACCTTTGGAACGACATCCAGATGGATGGTCAGTTAAAGGCTATACGTCTTAAGGCTGATGCCAATGTCTCAGATTATCCAGGCTTTTCTGGTTGGCTGAATGGTCAAAGAATCCGTATTGAACACGCGCAAAAAACACGCCTGGCAGACTCGATGAATACTCGAATATATCAACGTCGATTTGCCAACACAGTTGGTTTCCGTCCTGCGTTCGCCTGACTCTTCACTGCCTTCCCTTCTTCTTGGTAACTGATAGGCGGCTACCTACCCATGCTCACACGGTAGGCCAGCCGCCTATTCTTTTGCAGTCACTACTCCTCTCGATTCTCTCTACCTGTCCTTTATATATACCCACCACAACACACCTTCGATTACTACCAATCTCTGCCAGGAAAACTGGCATCAAAGCCCTATATGACGGACTACCCACTACTCAATAAATACAGGCATGAAAAGTTGTAGACAGGATTGTATGAACTATCGCCTGTCCGTACTGCTAACCGTCTTAGATGTGTTGCTTTACAGCTTAGGTTTCCTAAGATGCCCGAGTTTTACCTTAGGCTCAGGGGATAAACACAATCGCAAGAGAACTTAGCTCATAAGATTAGCTTGAAACTCGACCGAAATCAGATCGTTCGCTCGTAGGCCGAAAAAGCTCAGCTCAAAAACACCGTATCTCCGCGCACTTGTATAGACTTAGCGAACTACTCAGCTTGAAAACTTCTTAGGCTTCCATGATTCATCCCCTTTTTTCAATTACTTACAACCTAAGATGGGCGTGTTTCTTCCTAAGATTAACCCTTATCCCTTTCAGGCACAGCGGTTGCTCTCTAAGATGCGTTTTCTTCACCGCACAGCCGGTGAGACCACCAAGAAGGACGGCAAGCAGATGACGAGGAAAGCAACCCCGCGCAAGCTCGGGCTCAGTCGAAGACGAGAAATCGATCCTGAAACCGTAGGCACGAATTTGTATGTGGCCGATAGGCGCCTCTTAGACGACGAAGTAGGCAAAAAAGGAACCACCAGATCGGAACTGATTCGTCAGATTGTTCACCAGTGGGCCATCAAGAAAAGGCTCGCTCCGGATGCGGCGGACAACGCACAGGAACCTTCGCTGCTCGCCCTGCAAAAGAAGACCGTCACCGAACTCGGCGAAGCCCGCAAGGAAATTCAAACCCTCCTGGCACAACTCAAAGAAGCAACCGCAACGCAGACCGATTTGCTCAGTCTGAATGAGACCGAATTTAAGCGCGTTCTTGCGCTTGACTCGGCGCATTACAACCTTTCCGCACAGTCCTTCACCGCTGTGTGGGCGGTCCTCGATTTCCTTCAACGCTTCATGGTCGATCCCATCCTGGCCAACAATCCGCAGCACAAACCGGACCCTCACGCGGAATCTGTTAGGCAACGGCGCGACGCGCGGGTAGAAGGGCTGCAAATGGCCGAACGTATGGACGAACAATTCCAGTCACCTCAACCGATTCAAATGGTTCTCATAAGCCCCCCAGGCGAAGGGTAGAAAGCCACTATGCAAAAGGCTGCTTCGGCATACTCCTTGATACCGTGACCAACGTCGGGACCGGCGCCCGCGCTCTGCAAAAAACCAAAGCCCGATAACTGACTGCCGATGGGAAGGACCATAGTCGCCATCAAACCCTCAAGCTCTTCGACGGGCGCAAGCGGCGTCTCGCGCTATATTGCCGAATCAAAACGAGACCCGGAAAAAGAACACCTCAAAGAGAAGGAAGCCCGGCCGCTTTTCTCGGCAGAGAAAGACGGGCTAAGTTACCAGCAGGCCGACGAGTTCCTGGCACAGGGTAAGGGTTGGCTCCCGGAAAAAGAGGACGTCATCCACCTGGTAATCTCCCTTGAGTCGGAGTCGTTTGAGCAGCTCGGCGACACCCATGAAGAACGTATCCAGGCATTCAAAGACATCCTTCGTGATACCGCGAGCGAGATTGAGAAAGAAGTCGGCGTCTATGAACTCCGCTTCGTCGCCGGCATCCACCTCAACACCGATAACCCGCACGCGCACCTTGCCATCAGCCGCCAGGGAATTGACCGCAGCACATACGAACCGAAGCATATCGATCACCTGCCAAGAACATTGCTTCCTCACAATGAAAAAACGCCCGAAGGTGGAAAGGAATTTAAGGAGGGATTGATAGCCGAATCAGTCAATCGCGGGATCGACTTAACACGGGAGGCGCTCCGACAACGTGTACATGAGATTCACCAGGAAGACAGCCAATCAAGAATCCGATCCGAGCAGCAACTGGAAATCGCCGAACGAAATCTTACGGCGGTTTCCGAACCCGATCACACAATCGAAACCACCGCGTCTGATATTGAACGGTACGCACCGTCAACAACCGAAGCTTCCTTCACCAACACGCTCGAACCGTCCGCCGAACTTTCCGCACAACCGCAACTCGCCCAGCCGACTGAACGGATAGACCCGACCTCTCCAGGCATGGATCGCACAGCACCGGATACCAGCTTCGGGCCGTTACAGGAAGAGCCGGAAACCGTCTTTCAACCTAATGCGCTTGACTGGGAACCACGCGGACCCAATTCGCTCGACCGCGTCCAAAAAGACCGCGAGACGTTAGGCCGCTCCATGCTGGCCCGCGCCGAAGTCGAGCGCCTCGAATCGGAACTTCAGTCGATAAATGATCATGGAGATAAACGCCGCTTTCGCGTCTTCGACGCTACCCACGGCCGCACTCGCCAGATATCGGAATTCGATATCCATAGACGAGCCGACGCCCGCGCCGCCTGCAGCGTTCGCGAGCAGGCCATCACTGATCCTGACCAGCGCCATCTGGCCAGACAAATCCACTACGAGAACGACCTGCACGGTCACGGAAAAGCCATCCATGACCACCAGATTATTGTTTCCAAGACCATTAAGAAAATCGGAAGGGATTTGGAGAAAGCCTCAGCTTCACATGCGGGCCTCAAGGCCCAGGTTCGCGCCATCCAAATCTACTACAAAGCGATCGGCAGTCAGACGCCGATGCCGCTGCTTTCTCGTGACGAGTTGGCAAAACTGCAGGACCAGGCTATTACCAATCAGAACTCGCCACGCGTCCAAACTCTCGAAAATATCAGACAGTCCCTGGCGCTCGAACACGACAAACCCACACGCACGGATAAGGAGATCGCCAGACTCGAAGGACAGTTACTCATGAGCCGTGCCGAACAGGCAGCCCGGCACGAACGCGCCCACCAGTTCGAACGAAACAAACACCAGACACGATGGGAAATCGATGGTGAGAAATACTCGCTCGCGGAACTCGATCGGACCATTGCCGAAAAGCAGAACCGCTCGCGCTTTTTTGGCTTCCCCCTAAGAATCAAAACTATCCATCTGATCCCTTCCGAACGACGGGCGGCAGCGACTGCCGCCGAACGTCTGAAGGAGGTTCGCGAAGTAGTACGCGCAAAAATCGACGAACGGAAACAGCAGCTCGCTTCGTCAATCGATCAGTCCGTGCGAATGACCCAAACGCTTAGCCAAATCTACGCGCGCGAACAGGAGAGCCAGCGAGCCCGCGGCGGCGAGCGCCTCGACAAGATACTTACACGCAGTGAAATCAGCCACCTGATAGATCATGCGTCGACGCTTTCAGATCGCGCCATGCTCCAACAGGCTTACATCCTTGAAGCGCAGTACCATGACCACCAAACTCCAGATAAACAACCACCTCTCACCGAGCAGGCTGCCAGAGCCGGCGGCCGCGAAGTAGTAAGTGAGATTATGGTCAGAGAGGCCAGCAAAAAAGTCGAAGCCTTTAACGAGCATAAAGATTTTGTGCCAGTGATCATGACAGACTTGGATGGGCGTGAAGTGACCGGACGCCTTGCCGATCTCCACGAACCACGGCACCCAATCAAATGGCTGCTACATCGAATCGCCGAGACTAAGGAAGAACGCCACCTAAGACAGCAACTGACTAAAACCGTCGATGCCGAAACAACCCAATTGCGGGAAGAACTCTCAAATGCGAGCCAGTGCCATGAACTGACAAAAGGTATTGCCAATTCTTATCGCGAATACTTTCACAGCGTCGGCGAAACAATGCCTGAACCTACGTTCACCACCAGGCAAATAATGCAGCTCGAGATCTACGCTGTCCGACAACCTGATCAGCAGGAACAGCAACGCATCGAATCGCTTATAAACCATGCCGAACTTAGCCACCATGTTTTCACTCCGCAAGCTTACGATAGCGGGCAACGAACGATTTCCGAGGATCTTAGGAGAAACGATCTTGGTAAAGACCAATTGCGCGACCATGACCAGTCCAATTTATCGATCGACGGCCATCAGCCGGCTACGCCAGGCCTGCCGCAAAACCAGCGACCCGACCCTGCTACCAACTCGCAACTGGATCAGACAAGCCCCACTCAAGACAACCACGATCTCGACATCCTTCATTAGCCGAACTGCACATAGGAATCTTGACTGGTTAGCAAATCACAAAAAACAAGGCTGAAAGCTACTTGCGACTTCGGACCGAATCTAAGAAAATGCCTTTCGAGGGAAACTACTATGGCCATCGACCCAAAGCGGAAACGCTACCTGAAAATACTCATCATCGTCCTCGTAATCTGGCTTGGTGTAATTCCGTTAAGCCTGGTAGCCATCAACGCTATCGTGGCAAGCAATAGGAAACCCGGGCCAGCCCGAACCACGGTCCCGCAACTGGTCGGACTGGATCAGAAGGCGGCTGATGCTAAAGCTCGCAGCGCCAACCTAAACATGCAGGTAATGATGACGCGCTCGGATCAGCCTGGACAGCCCGGAATAGTCCTCTTCCAAACTCCCGGCGCCGGCGAATCTGTCGAAGTGGGCACGGTCGTCGGCGTAAGCGTGGCGTTGGAGAACGCGGACGCTCAGTCTGGAGAAGACAAGCGTCGCAAGCTTCAAGCTAACAAACCAAACCAGTAGACCAAGGGAGACGGCAACACTCCTGACCTCGTCGAAGTGTTGCCGTTTGACCACACCCTTCCCGAAAATATACTGACCTCCATTCTTAATAGCTCGCTTCCCTACGACCCTTCTCTCACTGACATTGAGAAGACCTGAAGTATTTACCCAGCTTTTCTCGCGCACAACGTTTGCTTTGCCCTTCACGTTGGCGTTCCGGTAGCCCGCCTTGTTTTCACGGCTGCCGCAGCGTCGAAACGTACCGAGATGAGCAAACACGGACGAGTTAACGCACGCTCACCCATTGAAGAGCTGGAAAACCTCCAGGTCGTCAATCGGCATACCTACGACGGACCGCGCGATCAGTCCTACCTCTACATCGGACGAGGCACCCCGCTTGGCAACAACTGGTCTCACGTAGCCGGCACAACTGCTCAGTTCAAAGTCGAAACTCGCCTGGATGCTATAGCCGAATACCGCCGCTGGTTGTGGACCCAAATCCAGTCCACTAAAGGACCGGCATTCGAAGCGCTTCAACAAATAAAAGACAGAGTCACAAACGGCGAAAAGATTAACCTCGCCTGCAGTTGTCACCCGCAACCCTGTCACGGCGACGTCGTCAAAAGCGCCATCGGACATTTGGTCCAACGCGACCGCCAGCAACAGCTTCAACAGACCGCTACCAATCCGGAACACCAGCCCCAAGCAGCTCCGACCCGGACGATCAACTCATCGCCCACACTTTCACTACGAGCTGAACAAGCACACGCGGACGTGTTGGCTCTCAGCTCCTCTGATGACTACCGCACACTCTATAACGTCGAAGAAGGACTAACACGAGGGGAACATACGGCGCGCCTTAACCTCACCGACCAATTAGCCCGCGAAGCTTTCGAACGCGGCGCCACCATCAACGACTCCATCCTATCAATCCCGAAGGACCCGGACTCGCGGCCAATAGACGCCTCGAAAGTAACTATCGGCACGGAAGCCCACGCGATCGATTTCGTGCGCGCCTTCATCGACGATGCCGAAGCAGCACGCGAAAAAGGGCAACGACTCTTTGAACTCGGCGACAAAGCCTGCGGGCATTGGATTGACTCGCACGGCAGACTTTCAATCTTTACTCACATCTATGACCAAATACGCAAAGACGAAAACGGCGCCTATCGCAGCAAAGAAGAGCGCGCCTCAGTTATAGACAAGGTACTCGACCAGACGGCTCGCTGGGCCGAACAACTACCGGAACCGGTGCCCGAACCAACCCCCGAAGAAATCCATCAATTCACTCTCGACCTGGCTGAGGAAAATCGCGCGGCCGCACTACGCGAGCCTGCGCCAGAAGAGCAAATCCAGATCGATCCCGGCAATCGTGAACAAAACGCCCACCTGCTTTATCTCCACGAACTCCGCTCGAATTCTCAGGGACTTGCCAGCATCGGCGAGCTTACCGGCTTCTTCCCGGACGATTTCAACAATCACGATCAAACCGCACTCGGTGACGAAAATCAGATCTATGCCGATATGTTCGAACAGGGCGTGCTTGACGAAATTGAATTCGCGACCCCCGAAGGCGATCACCTCGGCTCCGAACGCCGGCCATCGGACAACCGTGCGCTCGACGCAACCTTTGACCGCATCAATCTCGACGCTTTACCCCCGCGTGTGCCCGACACCTTGACCAGCGAAACCGAAACAAGACTGTTTCAGGAAGTCCTCCCACGCATTGACAGCCAAATTGAAAATGGTCTCAGTAGAAAGGAAATACTCTCACCTATCTACGAAGCAAACCGCACCCATGAGACAAATCGCTTCGAAGAACGCCTGGCCCAGGTTTTTCATTCTGATGCTGATAGGAATCCAAGCGCGCCTACGCGCGACGAAGAGTTAAATGCTCTTTCCTCGCTCCGACTGCTCGTCGCTGCCGAATATCGTCGCGAAACTAAATACTTCACCCGCGAAGCAATCCAGTGGGCCAAAGAAAACTACCACCTTAATCCCGACCGCTTGCGGTCAGCAGGAAAACTCCAGAAAGGCGAATACCAGAAGATCATCGCGTCACAGACAGAAGCGCGCAGCGCTTGGCTCGGCTCCCACCCAGGCCAACAAGCCCCTACCCAAGCGCAAATTGCTCGCATCAACAGCCTTGAAACCGCCGGGCACAAAATCAACGCTCGTCTCGAACCGCTTACACCCAACCGTGCGGAACTTGCCCGAACACTTGACCACATTCAATCGCGACTTGGCTCTACCACGGTCAATACGGAGACTCTTCTCGGGAAATACGAAAACGCTGAAAACTGCGCAATTCACCTGGCCCACGCTGCTGACCAGTTTGCCGATCACGTCCGCACCAGCAAAGAATTCCAAACCCTCAAACAAACCTTAGATCAGAACGATCGCGAACGAAGTCTCAATGAGCGACAAGCGCTGACACGAGGCAACACTGCCCGCTTCGACTATCTCGCGCAAACTGAGACGACTTCACTCGACAAGCAATCCGCAAACGCCGGCCTAAGACATTCCTCCGACTCATTTGTCGAAATTTCCACGAATAATCGATTTGACCGACAAGAGGAACGGGCGTCGCTTGCTCAGACGCTAATCAGTCCTGAAATCGAAGCCGCGCGCGCGGAGAATGCGCGTGAACTCGCCAATTATCGAAGCCACTTTACCCAACTAAGCGGCCGCGAGATCTCGAACGTGGCCGAAGCCAGAGAAGCTTTACATCCCAACCTTTCCGGACTTGGAAACCTTTCGGCCGTCGCTAACGCCACCCGCGCACGACTTGGCCAGCAGGACGCACCGCAAATCAATCTCGAACTGAAACCCACGCCCCTTTACGTCTCCTTGACCAGTAACGGCAGCGTGCGTATTCCTGTCGCTACGCTTCCGGAGTACGAAGCCCTGACCGCAGCCGTCGAAGACTGCCACTTGCAAACGTCAGCCTGGACCAGCCTCACCACGCCTTTCGAAATAACCGGGCGAGACGAAGAGCGAGAAGACTTAACTCACTTCATCAGCCAGTACGTCGATTACCGCCTGGACGATCATGCAACCGCACAACTGGCCCAAAACCCTGTCTTCCGCGACTACTCCAAGCAACTCGCCGACATGCGTACGACCGAAGAGCTAGTCGAAACCGCAATCGAAATACGTCTGGAAAACTACCAGCTCCACGAGCAGCTTCGAGCGCACCTGGCCGATCGCGGCAATAAGCCAGCCCCAGATAAGAAAGCACTCTCCGTCTCGGAAATGCGCGAACTCTTCCTTTCCGTATCGCCTCTAGCCGACAGCCGCGTCGAGCGCGAACAGATGCGCGCAGTCCTTCATTCGATGACCGTGTTTGGAAAAGAAAAAGCAGAACGCGTTCGGCTACTCGCCGAAGGAAAACTGCAACCCTCACCCATGCTCGCACGACTGGTAGAAAACCTCGACGAACGACACACCAAGGCCGCGCTTAACCATTTTTACCTGAGCCTACGCAACCCCGCCGAAACCCTCACTCGGCAAAACAGGTTCGATCTGTACAAAGCACATCGCAGCCTCCCTCAATACGAAAGAGACTATCTTCATAGCCATGCTCTGGCCGCTAAGTACGAATCGTTAAATACGCAGAGCCGGACGCCGGAAAAGACGATCAACGCCCCTTCGCAAACCGAAGCGATCCTCGAGAACCTGCGGGCGCCGTCACAAACCGCTTTCTACAGCGAATACTATGCGCGCGCAGATTTGCTTGAAGCCCGATCTATTGCCGAAGCCGAAGGCTCGCGCGCTGGCGTGACCTCGCACTCGCTAAACTCCACCTCGATCGTGCCCGAGCTTACCGATCTCGAAGTCAGGACCATCAGCCATGTCGTCAACAATTTCGATCAGGCTCGCCAAACCCAGATTGCCGAACACCTAAGACAATCACCCGATGAACGCCAGCAAGCCATTGGCGACATGATCAAGATCGTCGGCGACATCCAGACCGCGACCATTAACCACGATGTCAAGGAATTCAATCTCGACCTCTCCGAGAAATACCCTGTCTCTCCCAACTCCATTCACCAAATCATCAGCTATACGATGCAGGGCCGCGCTCACGGCCCGCAGCTCTCGCAAACCGAGACGGCAGTGTTGCAACAACGGGCTCAAGGCGAAGCATGGCATCAGATGCAACAACAGGTTTTGGAACAGCCAAGCCAACTTTTGGACGCTCCCGCTGGCCTGCTTTACGATGCCCGCGATCTGCAACAAAGCATCGAACAGGCCGCCCAGCTACAGGAACGAGCACGCACCGCCTTTCGCATACTCGACAACCACGTCGCCACGTGCACAACTAAAGCGCAGGAAGTTTTATCACGCGCTGACCTCACCGAGTCTGGAACACAACGGACCGCGCAGGACCAGAGAGAATTTGTCAGAGAGCTTGTGAAGATTGCCCTCGATCCAGAACGACATGAACCGAATTCCCTAGTCCAACAAAACGAGCGCGAATATACAATCGTCCAACAAAGCCTCACCGCCACGGATATAGAACGCGCCACCCAACTTAACGAATACGCCGCCAGTGCCCGCAACGAATACTTGCTGTCATTTACTCAACTTGACAAGGATCAGGCGGCTGTCAACTCCATTGAGGCCCGCGCTACCGAAGCCTCGAGCCAAAACCTCACGGTCACGAACAAAGAACAGATGCCCGCCGCGGAAAGATACGTGGTGAGGACAACCGAAATCGAACACGCAATCCTCACAGATCGCGCTCAGGAGATGTTTGACGCCAAAGCGCTTCCAGAGCTCTCACGCGAACAAATTCAAAACCTGACAATCAGAGATTTGCTTTCAGAGGAAACCAGACAGGCCGCACACAACGAGGCTCGCGAACTCGCCTGGCAGGCTTTTGAACCACAAGAACTACGAGATGCTCACGCAGGACGAGAAGTCGACGAACGACTCGTACAAGCAGCCGATCAGGTGATGGACAAAGTCGAATCGGCGCAAACTGTCGAACTGCAACTCGATAACGCCAGAACGAAACTGGAGGAACGAGAGGCAGCCCAGCAACAAACCCTGAGCGAGCTTATCGGCCGCGAAGCTGCGCAATATAACGACCTTCGCAGCAATGTCGAGAAACTCGAAACGAAGTTCGAACAGTCCTTTACTGCCATCGACGAAAAAGCCTGCGAACTTTCCAGCGCTCGCACCGATGTCCGTCTCGAAAAGGAACTCGCCCAATTCCGCGAGCTTTCGCAACCAGCAGGTACCGCAATCAACAATTACCTAAAAGACACCGTTCGAGAAGAAGGTTTCAAAGCCCTACTGGAACCGTTACGCCACGACGATCACGTCGAACGAATTGCACAAGCGATCATAGAAAGCGCCGCAGCAAACAACATCTCACTCGACCAAGCACCGGAAGGACTCGCCCAGATAAACGAGATCGCCAGCACCCTGTTCGATTCGCTCTCGCTCGGCCTGGAGCACGCGAATCAGCAATACGCGCAGACGCAGGAATTCACGCATCAGCTCCACCTCTCTGCGCACTTGATGGATCAGTCGCTCGCGCAAACACGAATGACCGCATCCCTTGCTGGACATGCTCCCAACGGGAATAACCATGACCAGATCGCGCTACTCGACAAGCATCACGATCGACAAGAAACACTATTGAGGGATCAGCTTCCCGGACAGGGCAGCCAGTTAGAAAGAGGGCCTTTGGCACAAACGATAAGCGAGACGGCGGCTCTCAACAACGCAGGCCATGAAAACATCCTCGGTGGTCCATCCGCCCAGGAGATTGCCCAAACAATGGAACCAGCCGAAGCTGTCCTCGCACTTTAAATTAAGCCCTTGAACTTAAAAAGGACTACTGGAACGGCGGTGCGGTTGCGTTAGAAATCGCCATCCAAAATTCCTAACTACCGATTTTGGAGACCTCTATTCAATTCGAACATCATCTTTTAGACCTAGTTCGCGAAGAGCGACCTTGGTTTCATCGACCTTCTGAGATGAGATAGCCTCCTCAGGCGAGGTCTCCACGCTTACGGTGAGTTTCAATCCCTTACTCGCGGCAAATCTGGAAAGAACCTTGGTGTAGAAGTTCATCCATTTTTGCGAAGGTACTTCGCCAGTCCACTTCAGGATGCCTGCCGTAGCCGTCGCTCCGGGCACGCCAGCGCTCGCTCCGGTTGGTCCTTCACCCGCTTCATCAGTTGCCGTATGTGGGTACAAATCGCCGGATGTTGGCACACTTGGCTGCGCGGTCGTAGGAGTGGCGCTAGATTTATACTTAAGCGCGGTCTCTTTTGAGATGATAAACATGTCATCGGAGATTTCGATATCGGAGGGCGAGATGTCACCAGCATAGTTGAAGGGCTCATATCCTTGCCCGCTCTTGCCGACGTATCCTAAATGACCACTTGCCACGCCTCGGGCGATCGTATCTTTGACTGCATCGGCGTTCAGCAAACGAGGGAACTGCGGTGAGGCAAAGAACGCGTCCCGCACCAGTTTGGTGCTCCATTCAACGAAGGCCGGGGGCCAGTTGCGAAGCAGAAAGTTAGGACTTATTCCGTCCTCAAGATCGCCATCCTGACGTAGCCGATTCAAAATAAAGGTGACGAGATTGTCCGCAGCGCTCGAATGGACTAGACCGAGATCAACCGCTCGCATGCTATTGTCTTTTCCAAGCAAAACAAGGTTCTTATATGTACGCCAAACGCTCTCTTTTAGATCCCTCTCTGCCTTCTTGAGATTGTCGGCAAGTTGTTTTTTCTGACCTTCATCGAGCTTCTCGTAATCCTCATCCTCGATGTCTTCCCAAGCAAGCGCTTTGCGCGCATCCTCCTGAAGAGTCGCAGCGCTTTCAGGTACGCACCAGACGAGTGCGCTCTTAAAAGTTCGAGATGATGTCCCGCATTCACGAGTCATTTTGTCAATCACTTGCAAGGTGCTTTTTTCAGTCAGCGATTGCTCGGGAGACAAGACGACCAAAGTGAGAATGGGTCTATCCAGTATCTGACTGCTCTTCTGTGGGAAGAACGTACGTTCGAGTCCGGGTCTTGTGGGGAAGACTTTTTGGATTTCGGTCTTAACGCGATCTTCCATTCGCTCCGGTCTTATTGTTGCACGGCGATCTGCAAGAAGCTTATTTAGGTTTGGCGAGAGGCTGAACCGATACCGATTACGTTCAACCGAAAGGTAGTAGCACGATGACGATAGGGTCTCCAAGACGGTCTCGACATTGCCGATATCGATTCCAGGCTCACCAACGTCCATGCGAATTTCCGGCGCGGTCGCCTCGGCGCGAGCCTGCCCGCCGTTCGATTCGAAGAAAACAGCCGTGGCAACCTTGCGATGAAGGCGCGCCTTCTTGATGGTGTCAACTGCTTCCTGGTCCAATCGAGTCGCATGCGAGTCTGGCTTACCACAGATATCAGTCGTCACTGCTCCTTCCAGCTTCGACTCACCAAGCTGCTCGAAGACTGCGGCGCGAAACATCGGATCATCGAGTGGCGCCGTTCCCAGACCGATTAACGCATCCTTGTGCGCTCCCTTGAAACCTTCGATGTAAGCCTTCGACACCCATAGCGCAAGCAACCTAAGAATGCCCCGTGTCCGTTGGAATCGTGGCAACTCCTGCCACTTGCGCTCGAAGACCGACAATACCATCGGATGAAACGGATAGGTTGCTGAAAACGCTTCGCGGCCTCTATCCACGGGAAACCAAGTTGGTATCTGCTGGCGATGCTCGACAACCCAATCCGCGTATTCGTTACAGGTTTGAATCGCATCGCGCTCCAAGAGCACGCGACCGTCTTGATTTACGGCCTTTGCGTCCCATTCGAAAAGTCGTCGGCGAATGATTTCCGAAGTCTCGGCTTCAGCCGACATTATTACCGCCTTACCTAGCCGATCGAGCAATTTCTTAATGCGCTCGTAGTCGGATTGATCCTCGGAAGTCATCTCGAACTCAGAAGCTGGCACTGAGACCGCCAGCACAACATTGCTCTCGCCGCGCGCAGTCTCAGAAAGATTGTGAAGAAAGTCATAGAACTGAGCCCCAAGCCCGCTCTTTCGATTGCGACTGATGTAGTTCATCAGCTCGTCCATTAAGATCAGAGTAGGTTTATCCGAAGGAAGAAGTTTGCGAATGACGTCTCCAGCCGGAGCAACCATTTGCCTTTCGTGTTCACCTACGATAGCGAGTGCTTCTTCGCCGCCAAGTTGATAAGCGACTTCGCCCCAAGGCGTCTTCCTAAGTGGAGTGCCATCGTCTCCACCTCGGCCTTTAATGGAGTCGAATTCAGTTCCAACAAATGTCGCGGTGGCGGCGCCAGGCACACTCGTGACGCCAGCCTTGGATAGAAGAGTTTCCACACCCGTCCATTTGTCTGCGGCTGACCCACTCTTGGTGAGGTGGTAAAGAAGAGTGAGAGCATGGGTCTTTCCTCCTCCGAACTGAGTTGCCATGTTGAATACGGCTGAGGTCTCGGTCTTCTCACCAGATAATCGTCGTATGACTTCGGAAGCCAGATCGGTTAGCCCCTTGGTAAGAAATGTTCGGTCGAAGAAACGCTCTGGCTTCTGATAATCCTTTGGGGCGCGACCTTCACGCACTTGGTCCAAGTGAACCGCGAATTCGGAAGCATCGAGGGGCTTCCCATCACGCAAATCCTCACGAGGCGTGACGACTTTGTACCAAGGTTGTAGATTCTTCGCCATCGGACGATTCTCCCTAGGACTGAGTAAACATTCCGGTGTTGCTCTCAAGTTGCCACCACTTGAAGAAGCCATAAGGGAATGTGGA
>Ga0187893_10006369_pt1 | contig 20245 bp, 11 predicted proteins | sample MA1701074metaG_FD_139574 | JGI IMG/M metagenome (GOLD analysis project Ga0187893, IMG submission 139574) | White microbial mat communities from a basaltic lava cave in the Kipuka Kanohina Cave System on the Island of Hawaii, USA - MA170107-4 metaG ...
AGCACGCACGGTCTGTGGCGCGTGGCGGGCCAGAGACAAACCCAGCAAAAGCACAAGCTCGGCTACTGACTCCGAATTTGCCTCAGGAGTGCTAACCACCCAAATGCCCAATTCCGTCGCCGCTTCAACGTCCACATTGTCCAGTCCAACGCCGTGCCGCCCGACAACCTTGAGATTCGGCGCCGCTTCCATGAGCCTCCGGCTGAGATGACCCCTGGTACGAAACACAATGCCGTCTGCCGCCGACACAGCCTTGAGGAGAGCTTCCTCGGTGATGGCCGCCGGGAAAAGAATTTCGCAGCCCTCCTTCTCCAAATAGTCCATTCCTTTTCGATGAATCTTTTCAAAGAGCAGTACTTTGGGCTTTGCCATCAGATTGGGCACGTCCTCTTTTGAAATTTGAAAGCGTGCATTCTACAACAGACCAGATAAAGGTGGGACGCAGATTACGCTGATGATCGCACATGCACGTGATAGGTGACATGTGCAGTGATGATGTTGGGACATTCCACGCACCGAGTCTCACGTTTCAGAAGAAATACCGGCGCAGATGTTTGACGGCAATCGACCCATGTCCAGTCAATTTCTCATTGAACTCACGCTGACGGAAACCCGCCCCAGCACGAGCCTTGACCTCGTTTTCGAGCTGCTGGATCTCGTCGAGCCCCAGAAAATACTGCGACAGCTGCGTTGTATCGAGCTTCGCGCGAAGCAGCTTCTTCTCAGCCTGCGCTTGTTCCTGAAACCCCTCTTCCACCATGAAGCGCACGGCCTCGGCGTCGGTCATTTGTCCGCTGTGCAATTGCGCATCAATGAGAGCGTTAGTTGCTACGATCATATCGCCCCGCAGCGCGAAGAACCGGTAACGGGCGTTCTTAGGGCCACCGTAGCCCAACCGTGTCATCAGGTTCTCACCATAGACGGCCCACCCTTCAACGAAGGGCGCATTCCAAAGGACGGAGCGCAACGGGTTCAGATTCTGCCGTGCCATGTAGAACTGCGTGTGATGCCCGGGATAGGCTTCGTGCATCGCCGTGAGCTGAACCTCGTAGTCGTTATTACCGCGCAGGATCGATTCAATGCGCGCCGCATCCCAGGTCGGATCTATGGGATCCACAAAGTACGTCGCCGACCACTTATCCCTAAGCTCCAAAACGCCGGGAGCCAGATACTCCGCCGCCGAAGAACCTCGCTTGAAGGGAGGCATTTCTCGGACGATCAAAGTTTCAGCAGGCGGGAGAGCAATCACGTCGTGCTCTACGATGAAACGTCGGAAATCGTCGAGATTCCTTCTGTGCGCCTCAACCAGTCCGGATGCCGAAGGGTGATCTTTCGACAACTCATCCTTCACCAAACGGATCAAGCGGCTTTGGGCCTCGGGCATTCCATTGGTTCCTGGAGGCGCCTTCCCTGGAAACAATTCCCCGTGTAGGATTACGGCGACCCGGAAGAGCTCCTGTCGAGCATGTTGAAAAGCCTGTTCGGCCTTGGTTGCCAATGCTTCCGGTGTGACTACTGTCTGAAGCGCCAACGGAAACTTCTTCCGAAACAAATCAGCACCTAAACGCCAGTCGCCGCTGCTTCGCGGTAGAAGATCTTGCCCCAGAAAACACTGATATCTCTCCAGCGCCGCCAGTGCTGTCTTTCGCGCGGCTTCGGCTTCGTCTCGCAGACCCGCAGAGACTTCAGCGCCACGCAGAAACTCTGCCACCTCGTTCTGAAACAGTTCCAAGCGACCGCGATTGTCAGCAATCGCATGCTCGGTATAAAGTCGCGCCGGATTCTTCAACCGACTCTCCACCTCATGAAGAAATTCCGGCAATGTTTTCATGAGCGAAACTAGACTGCGGAGACGAGCTTCGGCGGGGGCAAAATCCCCATGCAGGATGTCGGAAACACGTGTGGCAACGATTTCGCGCGGATCATAGTAGGGAAACGTATCCTGCAGGCGCGGGTCCCGTTCCCATTCCCGGATCTCGCGCAAGTAGAGTAGCTCCAGCTCGATGCCATCAGACAGAATTTCCGCATCGATCTGTTCCTCCAAGGGTAATCGGCCTTTGTCAACGGAGGCAAGCCGCAGCTTCTGCTGCTGCAGAACCCGCTGCCGCAGGTCGATGCCTTGAGCCGAGTAATCGGGCCAGCGGTCGTCGAAACGGTGATCACCCATAAAGGTTGCCAGGTGGGGTTTGGCCAGAAGCAAGCCATCGAGATACTCCTGGCGCAGGTTCGCAAAATGATTCATTGGCTTTGGCTTGGAACAAGCGACCAGAGAGCAACCCAGCAACAGACAAACAAGAACTAAAGACACGTTGGAATCAGTGTTGTTAGAGGTTCGCTGCGGTGCGAGCGCTTCATGCCCGCTTCTCTGGGATTGTGCCCTCATAGTCCGCGTGATTAAAGAAAGAATCCGGAGGGATATCTCCGCACACCATGAATATCTACAAAGCTCTACGCCAGAACACCAAGCTGAACAAGACTTGAGAACCCAGTTTTCATGGACTATGGTGCGTCAAGTTTCAGGAATGTTCCACAGCCTCAAGCTTGCCTGCACCAAAAACTGAGCATTTTTGTCGGACACCATGACAATCAACGTCAGAATCACACCAGAACTGTTCCTGACGTCATCTAAGCCTTCATCGCGCTGTTCGGCGGCACATCCAGAGAGAATCCGCGAACCAAGCACAAATCTAGCTGCCCTAAAAGGCGGGCTAGCCCGGAACAATCTTGCGCTTCATCTCCCAAACGCTTTGGTGGACCCGCGCGGCTAGATTGATGAGTACGAACCCTTGACTGGGCAGGCTTCTTGAGGTGGCGAGGTAGAACGCGTTTGAAATCCCGTTCAAGGGTGAGAAGCAAGTGTAGCTTCGCACGCACGATTCTGAGCTCGCGAGAATGACTTCCGGAAATTGGCCAGTACAAGCTTGTCCTCGTTGCGCTGCGGCGTTACTCAAGCCGAAGAGTTACGACCGCTAACCTACGCTTTCTCAGCTAGTCCCTCGTAACCACTCTCAATTCTCGCAGGTGATTTTCATGAGGTCGGATCTCCCTCGGGGCGCTCTTGCTGGAAATTGTGTGGCCGTAACACAGGCCGTTGAAACCGTGTGGTTTCGCCTCAGATGGCCCGCCAGAAGTGAGATCTGGCGCATGAGCTGCAAAGAATTTTGCGCAGCATGTCTTCATTATCGCGCACGGCATTCTACTGTTCATGCATTCAGTCCAAACTCACCGGGCCGAACCGTGGCCCTTCTCAACGCAAGGAGATCATGCTATGAGTAACCATTGGGTTCCCGCGACATTCCGCCATTGCTTGGCTGTTGTTAGCCTGCTGTGCCTCGTTGCTTTGCAAGGATCTTTAGCCCAAGCTGACGCAACGTTCTCGACGCCGACAAACCTCAGCCTGACCACTCAGGATTCGTCGGATCAACAGCTCGCTAGCAGTGGTGCTTATGTATACCTCGTCTGGAGAGACAATCCTAGCAACACCGTGTTCAATCCAGAGATTCTGTTGGTGCGCTCGAGCGACGGTGGAAAGACCTTCGCGCCGTGGGAAAACCTGTCTGCAACGCCTTCCACATCCGGCGCCCCGTGGGTTGCTGCGAGTGGTCAACATGTCTATGTGATCTGGTCAGAGTTCTCAGGAGCGCCGACCGACGGGTACTACCTGCGCTACTCAAACGATTTCGGCGACACGTTCGGCGCGCCAAGAAATATCACGACACTTTTTGGCGTGCCCTCGTCTGGCAATTGTGCCATGGCTGCCGCCAGCAACAGCGTATTCCTGAGCTGCACACAATCGATTGCCGGAAATAACGAAATTGTCGTCATCCGTTCAAACGACAATGGCACCACCTTCTCTTCACCGCAGAACGTCTCACTGAGTCCCAGCATCGGGTCAGCCAAGTCCCGGATCGCTGCGAGTGGCAGCAATGTTTATGTGGCTTGGGAGGAAGGCGTCGGATCTTCCAGTGAGATCTTTCTCGCGCACTCTTCTGACAGCGGTGTAACCTTTGGAACACCAACAAACGTCTCTCTCACGCCGGCATTCAGCTCGATCTCAGTAAGCCTGGATGCTGACGGCAACAAAGTGTGGATTGCCTGGTCTGATCGTTCTACCGGTAACGACGACATATTCTACAAACGTTCGACCAACGGTGGAGAGAACTTCACTACCTCAGACAACTTGTCGTTGACACCATCGGGATCTTCTACGCCTTTCGTGAAGGGCAAGGGCAACCAGGTTTGGCTGGCCTGGGCCGATGCGCCATCGAGTAATCCAACCAGCAATGTCCCTGACATTTACTCTCGGAGGTCCTCTGACGGCGGCGCAACTTTCGGTGAGACGCTCAATATCTCCAACAGCGCGACCATCAATTCGAATCAACCGAGGGTTGGCCTCACCGACCTGGCTGTTTCGCTCTTCTGGGGAGAACCCGGGGCCTTCAGAGAGGTGTACCACTCCTACCAGGAACTCGCTATCGCTGTTCCTCCACCCTCGATGCTGAGTCTGAGCCCTGGTGCTGGCATGCAAACGCAGAGTGTCGATGTGGATTTGACGGGTTCGGGATTTCAGAGCGGAGCTACGCTGGCGCTCAGCGGGGCGGGAGTGACCGTGACGGACGTGGCTTTCGTTTCGCCCACAGGTATGAAGGCTAAGATGAATGTTTCTTTTAACGCTACGCCAGGCGGACGTGACCTGACGGTGATGAATCCAGATGGGCAGTCTGCAACATTGTCGGGTGCCTTTACGGTCATGTCGGCCTCGGCGTTGATGCTGATTGAAATCACTCGAGCGGACGTCAAGATAGGTGCAGGAAACGGTAGCCTTTTGTCCAGTAGCAGCAATTCTAGCAATAGCAGCTACAACAGCCTGCTTGCCCACTTAGCGACTGCCGAGAAAGCCCTCCTACGACAGCCTGCGGACTTACCGACAGCCATCAATCAGATGGACGCGTTCTATATTAAGATTGGTAATATGGCGAAAGGAAAGAAACCTGAGATGACCACGGCGTTGTACATGACTCTCTACAACGACTACGCCATGGTCATGGGTAGCCTCGGAGGAACTGTCAAACCAGCGCAATGAGAGGCTGCGAAGTGAATAGCAGGGTCAAGAGGCGAGAAATCAGCAAGCCGCCTCTTGACCTCAGTTCTCCACACAGATCCGCAAGCCTGACATCCCTACTTTTAGCTGTCCATTCCTCGGTTGCCTGGCCGAAGTTGTTGAAATATACTTCAGCCTCATTATGGCAAACAAAACACCGAGTCCCACCTCGCCCAAGTCAATCGGTCGTTCGCGACGAGCCTTGTTCCAGACAACAGCACTAGCCCTGCTGGGAGCGGAAACAGCTCTCGGGCAAACAGCCGGTTCCTGGAGTCCCAAAAAAGATTCGACAAACGGCCCGATCCGTTCTGGCCACCTGCTGTTCCTGGGTGGGATTGGCGGCTGGTATCCAGAGCGCAGGCCAAAAGCTGGAGACGTTCGGGAACAGACCGCCGATGCACTGAAGATCATGAAAGAGTCCCTCGAAAAAGCCGGCTCTTCGATGGAGAACGTGCTCAAGGTGCAAGTGGCCTTGATCGACCCGGAAAAGAACTGGGAACCCATGAATGAGGTTTACAACACCTTCTTCCCTAAGAACCGTCCCGCACGTTCCTACTTTGGCTCCACCGGATTCCGCCGCCCTGGACAGTTGTTGCAGATCGACTGCATTGCCTACGTTGACTGAAGCTTCGGAACCCTTCAGTTCAGTTAGACGGACGGGACCACGCGAGGTACTCGACGATGAATGGCAGAGAATGCGTCCGTCTTATTTTTGCTGCCGCCGTGCTGTTGGCTTGGGCTCAAGACGGTTTGAGTGCGACGCATGAGATCTATCCTTCCCACCATTCGCGAGTTTTTTCCGCCTATAAAGACCCTGTCCTGCGGATCAGGTCCGGGGACACGGTCACCACGAGGACCTGGGATTCGGGCGGACAAGACTACCTCGGAGTCCGACATATTCAGCACCCTTACGTCTATCCTGAGAGCGGTAATCCTCTCATGGGGCCGTTCTTCATTGAAGAGGCTGAGTATGGGGACACACTGGAAGTTCATCTCGACAAGGTCCGGTTGAACCGTAATTGGGGCTACACCGCCTACCGCCTAAGCACGGGTGTACTGAATCCCTCTACCATCGACACCCTCTACAAGAATTTCTACAGGATGGATGCCTTACGACCTGGTCGAGCAGACCTGATTCCGTGGGATCTCGATCTCAAGAAAGGCACCGCGAGTCCACGACTGCTAGAAGGATCGGGATTCAAGTTCGATCTACCTGTGAGGCCCATGTTGGGCTGCATTGGGGTGGCACCACCCGGCGAGCGGGTGGAAACGTCGGGCCCATCCGCCAGCCACGGTGGCAACATGGACTACAACGACGTTGTCGAAGGCGCCACTCTTTTCTTTCCGGTTTTTCACAAAGGCGCCTTTTTCTATGTGGGTGACGGGCATGCTTTGCAGGGCGATGGTGAAGGCCTGGGCAATGGCGTCGAGACTTCGCTGGATGTCCAGTTCACGGTTAAGGTGCACAAAGGCAAGCGTCTCAGCATACCGCGGCTTGTAAATGACGACTTTATCGTCTCGATAGCCAGCCAGCCGGAGTTTCAGAGCAACGCCGATATTGGCGTGCGTAGCGCAAACTCAGATATGGTTGACTGGTTGACCAGCGAATACAAGCTGACACCACCCGAGGCCCATCTGCTAATGGGTACGGTGGTCCAACACAAAATCGTGACCTATTTCGGAACTGTGGCGGCGTTGATCCCGAAGAAATACCTTCCCAGTCGATAACTAATCATCCAGGGTTTGCTTGAAGCGGCTTTGATCGACAGGGGTTGGTGATCCAATCTACAGAGTCTACAGAGCGACGAAAGGATAAAACTATCATTCGCGCTCGTCGTCGTCCTCGGCTTTCCTTCGAGGGCGAGCCGATTTCTAGAGAGTGCTTCATGCCGCATTGCGGCACCACATTCGATGAAAAAAGCGTCCCCCCTTGGACAAGGGGGGACTTCAGGGGGGTTTAGGAGTGGTTGTCCCGCCGGCCTTCCCCGAATCCGTCACGACGACAACCCCCTGAAGGCTTCACGACCGCGTGAAATCTACTCAAGATTTCACCTTCGCCTTCTTTCCCCGTTTTGGTAAGGGGGAATTCCAGAAGAGAACTCACACGATGCGACCTGCACCTAAAACATCGATTGCGAAGTTGAACCGAAGAGAAATCTTCCAAGCGGGCGGAATGGCAACAGCATGGAGTCTGTTGGGCAATTCACCAGCAGCGGCAAAAACCACAGGAAGCAACGTATACTCCCGCATCGGTGTTCGTCCCTTCATCAACCTCACGGCCACCTATACGATCAACGGCGGAGCTCTCAGCCGACCAGAAGTGAAGCAGGCCATGGAAGAGGCTTCGCACTACCCCGTAAACCTCGACGAACTCATGGAGAAAGTGGGTGATCGACTGGCAGAACTACTGGGATGTGAATGGGGCATTGTGACCTCCGGCTGCGCTGCCGCCTTGGTACACGCTACGGCTGCTTGCGTGGCTGGCGCTGATCCCGAAAAAATGTTGCAGCTGCCGAACCTGCAAGGCCTCAAGGATGAAGTGATCATGCCCAAGCAGTCTCGCAACGTTTATGACCATGCGATTCGACACGTGGGTCTGAAGATCATTGAAGTCTCTTCCCGCGAGGAGTTTCATGCCGCACTGAATGATCGAACGGCGCTCATCGCGGTTCTGGGTACCGGCGAAGCAAAAGGGGCTGTGCGTCTGGAGGAGATGGCCGAGGCTGCCCGGAAGCGCGGGATCCCGATCCTAGTGGACGCAGCCGCTGAACTGCCTGTGGTCCCCAATCCCTATCTTTCGCGAGGCGCGGACCTGGTCGGATACAGCGGAGGAAAGTTCTTGCGAGGTCCTCAATGCGCCGGTCTCTTGTTGGGTCGGAAGGATCTGGTCCGGGCAGCGTGGCTGAATAGTTCTCCCCACCATGGCTTCGGCCGGGCGATGAAAGTCGGCAAGGAAGAAGTAATGGGAATGCTTGCCTCCATTGAAGTCTGGAAAAACAAAGTCGACCTGAAAGCCGAGTACCAGAAATGGGAAGGCTGGTATGCACACATCAGCAAAGTGATTGCTCAGGTTCCCGGGATTCAAACCCAGGTCAGACCTCCGGCCGGCGCTAGCCCTTTCCCAGTTTTGGAGCTAGCTTGGGACGCAACGCAAATCGGCATGACGGCGGAGGAAGTGGGCCACCAGCTACTCGAGGGTACACCCAGAATCATGTCACACGCGGAAGGCCCGGGACACTCCTTCATCATCCGTCCGGTGGCCATGAAGGAGGAAGAGTATCGGGTTGTCGCCGAGCGTCTGCTCAACGTGTTTCGCAGCGCTCCTAAAGGGCAGCCACCGAAACCATTGCGTCCAGCAGCGGTCAACGTTGAAGGACGGTGGGAACTAACGATTAACTTTGTCAACGGTTCCGTGGTCCACCACTGTGTGCTTGAAACCAAAGACAACGCGATCACCGGCAAGCATGCGGGTCGTATTACCAAGGGAGACTTAACCGGGACTATCGATGGCGAGAAGATCTCATTTCGCAGTGTTCTCCCCTATGAGAGTGCGCGCCTGGTCTATGAGTTCACTGGCAGGGCTGGCGCCAGTGAAATGTCTGGGGTGGTTTCTCTTGGAGAGTACGGAAACGGGAACTGGTCGGCCAAGAAACTGGGGGCATCTTAGCCATGTGCGCGTCTACAGGGGGAGCCTTCCTCGAACGGACCCTATGTACTGGATTCCCGTGTTCTCGGGAATGACGAACTAGGCCCTCTTCGTCAGAATCTGCCTCACCCGATCGGCAACGATCAGTTCCTCTCCTGGCAGCAGGTTATAGGGGAAAATACCTAACCCCTTCCAGGGAGGTGTGAACTTCCGCAAGTCGCTGGCGACGATGGACGGCTCGCCTTCGCGTAGCATTCGAACCATCTGCTCAAGTTTCACCCCGATACGAGTTTCATCCCACTGCACTGAAAGTCTGGGAGTGTGGCTGTAGTCGTTGTTAGTGACAAACCCGGTAGTCACTGTTGGAATGTCCTTCAGACGCTCGGCAACGCGTTGCAACGTGGAGTACCACGCTCGTCGTTCCGCCTTGTAATCTCCCTTCAGAGCAAGCTCGACTGCTGTCAGCAGCCCGACGATTTCCTCTTTGCCCACCTTGGCGATGCGCGGCAGGTAATCGTTTGGAGAGCTGTTGGCGTAGGCTTTCTTCACCAGATCTTTACGCCCCAGCAGCAGCCCGCTGCATTGTGGGCCGCGCAAGTTCTTGCCTCCACTGAAGGCGACGAGATCAACACCCATTTTCACAAACTTGCCTAGGTTCTCCGCTGGAGGCACCTCTGCAGCCGCATCCAGAATCAAGGGCAGGTCTGCACGATGGGCAATCTCCAGAGCCCCTTCCAAGCTTACTTCTCCGTGAGGACCCACTACATAACAGTCCTCAAAGCCGAGAGAGCTATCCGCACGTGTCTCAAACGGCTTGCTACCACCCAAAGTGTGGTGGCTCATGACAAAGGCTATGGCTGCTGTTTGCGACGTGATGGCCCGACGCATCTGCTCCGCAGTTTCGACTTCGACGAGCTTCACACCGACCATACGGAAAGCATGATCGTACAGGGTTCGATGCGACTTCTGGATGACAATCTCAGTCTTCATCCCGGTGAGATCCGGCAACTGCAGCATTTTCTTCAGTTCGTCTCCTGCGGTCACAGCGCAGGTCGCGAGGCAGAGCGCGGCCGAAGCTCCTGCTGTGACGAAAGCGCCACCAGCTCCAGTGAGCGCGGCCAACCGCTGGCCGACTTTCTCTTGCAGCTCATGAATGGGAACGAAATTCTTGGAGGCCTCTTCCATGGCGCGGATCACCTCGGCGGGCATCAAGGTTCCACTGAGCGTAGTTAGCGTACCCACGGCGTTGATCGGAGTCCGTATTCCTAACCGCTGGTAGATACCGGATGAGCGCGGAAGAGCGAGGGTAGCTGCCTGCGCTCCGAGGCCTTCGGCCAGCAGAGTGCCCGTCACCGGCACTGCCAGACCAGTCTTGAGAAATTGCCGACGAGAAAAGTCTGCTCGTGACATCGTTTCCTCCTCTTCTTCAGTTGCCAGGTTAGGGTAGAATCTCCGGCGTATTCAAACACGTCTCGCATTTCCGGTAAAGGGATTGCGTCGAAGGAATCTCCCTTCTGTATGGGGGTTTCGTCCCTTCGTCATCCGAGGAGGAATGATTGCGTATCAATTCAATCGGAGTTCTCGTTCGTCGCCGCAGCACAAGAAGGATTGCATTCACCCTTCCGTTCATGATTCTGATGACACGACTGGCCGTAGCCCAGTCTTACGACATTTTGCTGCAGGGTGGCCACGTCATCGATCCGGCAAATGGGATTGATCGAGTGATGGATATTGCGATATCGGGTGACCGGATTACCCGCGTCGCTCCGGGCTTGCCAGCTGAGCAGGCCAAGAAAGTGCTCAACGTCAAGGGGCTCTACGTTACGCCCGGCTTGATCGATTTGCACGCTCATGTCTATGGCTACTCGGGATCCGTCTTCCCCGACGACACGGCCCTATTGGCCGGCACAACTACCGTCGTGGATGCCGGTGGAGCGGGCTGGCGTAGCTTCGACGACTTCAAGAAGAAGATCATTGACGTCTCTAAAACGCGCGTTCTTGTTTTCCTCAATATCGTCGGTCGGGGAATGCTTGGATCCGAGGTTGAGGACAATGTGGAGGACATGGATTCAGCGAAGACTGCCGCGAAGATAAAGGAGAATCCCAATCAGATTGTGGGGATCAAAGTCGCCCATTTCGGGCTGCCAGGCTGGACGGCTCTCGAACGGGCCGTCGAAGCTGGGAGGCTTTCCAACACGCCGGTAATCGTTGACGACAAGATCTTCACCAACAGCGGCAGGACCAGCCGCGAGAAGCTCCTGCGGGTCATGAGACCGGGAGATTTGCACACACACGTCTATAACGATCGCCAGTTGGAAGTCGTCGATCGCTTCACCGGAAAAGTACAACCCTATATGTTTGAAGCGCGAAAACGCGGTGTGCTGTTCGATCTGGGACACGGTGGCGGCAGCTTTCTCTGGCCCGTCGCAGTTCGAGCGATGAAACAGGGATTCCTTCCCGATACCATCAGCACCGACTTGCATTCTTCGAGCATCATGATTCCGCAGTCGGACATGGCCAACTGCATCTCTAAGCTGATGAACTTGGACATGAAACTACAAGACGCCGTTGCGCGATCCACGGTCAACCCAGCTCGTGCGATTAAGAGGTTTCCGGAGCTCGGGACGCTGGGAGAAGGCAAAGTTGCCGACATTGCAGTGTTCGATTTGAAGACTGGGGTCTTTGCTTTCAAGGATGCCTGGAGCAAGAAGCTGCTGGGAACGCAGAAGCTGGAGTGTGTGGCCACCATCAGGAATGGTCGGCTCGTCGCCGATCTTAACGGTCTGGGATTCCCTCGATGGAACACGGCCGGAGAGTATGAGGTAATCCCATGAAGATTCGAGCGAGCAGGGTCCAAAATACTCCTCTAGTAACTCCCCGGCAGTCGCAGCCAATCGTCCCCCCTTGGACAAGGGGGGACTACAGGGGGGTGACGACGATGGAAACTTCCGCGCACCTCCCCCTGACCCCCTCCTTGTTCAAGGAGGAAGGACACCTTCGGAGCAATCAAACATACGGTCGTTGCAACTCAAGACAGATCGCCAGGAGAGCCTCTCATCTTCTGGCGCTATTGCTGTTCCTGGCTTCTCCGTCCAGCGCCCAACAAATCTATGACATGTTGCTCAAAAACGGCCATGTCATCGATCCCAAGAATCAGCGCAACGGACGCTATGACATCGCAGTCATTGGAAACAAAATCATTCGGGTAGGAGAAAACCTGCCGTCGTCAAAGGCCAAGCTCGTTGTAGATTTGAGCCAATACTACGTGACGCCGGGCCTCATCGACATTCACACCCACTTCGATGAGCAAGGAGCGCAGCTAAATCTGAACCCCGATCACAATGCGCTGCAGAGCGGCGTGACAACAGCAGTGGATGCAGGCAGTTCGGGATGGAAGAATTTTGAGCAGTTCCAAAAGCAGGTCATCAACGAATCGCGAACCCGGTTGCTGGCTTTCCTCAACATCGTGGGGGCCGGCATGTACGGCGAGAAAGTAGAGAACGATGTTCAGGAAATGGACGTGGACGCAGCGGCCCGCATGGTGAAGAAGTATCCGCAAACCATCGTCGGCATCAAGACAGCCCACTTCCAGCCGGCGACCTGGGAAGCGGTGGATCGCGCCGTCAAAGCAGCCGAACTGAGCAACTCCGTCGTGATGGTGGACTTTCATCCCAAACCAGGACGCGGATACTCCGAGCTTATTCTAAAGTATATGCGACCGGGCGACATCCACACCCATTTCTATGGCCGTCTGACACCTCAGCTCGATGCCCAGAAGAAAGTCCAACCCTACATGTTGGAAGCACGCAAAAGGGGAGTTCTATTCGATGTCGGCCATGGCTCTGGCAGTTTTTGGTTTCGCATTGCAGTTCCAGCCATTGAGCAGGGTTTCCTGCCCGACACCATTTCCACCGATATTCACAAAGACAGCATCATGCTGCCTCGCGCAAACATGATCACAACGATGTCGAAGTTCCTGAACATCGGAATGACCCTGGAGCAAGTGATCGAGCGCAGCACGATCAATCCTGCGAAAGCGATTCGCCGCCCTGAACTAGGCAACCTAAGCGAAGGCGGAGTCGCCGACATCGCAGTGTTGGAGCTTCAGAAGGGGCAGTTTGCGTTCCTGGATTCAGGCCACGGGAAGCTTATTGGAGACAAACGGCTGCGTTGCGTATTAACCGTAAGGAATGGGAAGGTGGTTTGGGATACGGAGGGTTTGAGCCTGACTGAATGGAGTAATGCTGGGCCCTACAGCAATTTCAAATAGACAATCCACGAAGGACACGAAGTTATCGAACGTGCCTCCCCGATCTGATGCGTACAAGGCTACGATCGCGTCGCGGCTGAGGACAGCGGCCCCACGTCAGGTTTTTTTGGCCGACATGTCCAAGTTCCCTCTTTAGCTTGAGGCGACTATCCAACGCAAAATCGCCGATGCAAGATGCTACTCCACGCCAATAGAGGCCTTTCCGTAGGAAGATCTCATTTTTTGACGCCGATGTTTCGAAGGGTTGTTCTGGTTAGTTCCCGGTCAGACTCGGATCCGTGTCGGAGCGCGAATTCCAAATGCCCGATTCCTTCCTCCCTTTTGCCGAGGCCCAGCAGAGCCAGCCCCATATTGTTATGGGTCTTGGGGTCAGCCGGATCGATGGCGAGACTTCTTTCCAAAAGGGAGCGGGCGACTTCGATTTTTCCCTGAACCAGAAGCAGCGAGCCGAGATCCCGATACCCAGGAGCATATAGCGGATCTGCCTTGATAGCCTTGCGAAAGCTTTCCTCGGCTGCTCGCAAGTCCCCAGCGCCTCGCAGCGTTAATCCCAGATTCAGATAAACATCAGCGAATTTGGCGTCAAGCGCGAGAGCACGACGATAGTGTCCGAGCGCTTCGTTGGTTCTTCCTAGTTCGACCAAGAGATTGCCCAAATTGTTTTCTGCCTGAACGAACGCCGGGTCTAGTTCCAACACCCTAAGATAGCTTTTCTCCGCAGCTTCTTTTTGTCCCAAAGCAACTTGTGCTTCTGCGAGTTCGAAATAGGGTTCGGGCTGTCGTACCTTGGTCTGCAGCAGCGCTTGTTTCAGCATTTCCACGCCCAGCTTCAGGTTCACCTTTTCCTTGACCTGAGCGATCGCGAGGTAGATCTGCTGTAAGGCTCCTTCCAAGCCTGTCTTCGGGTAATAGAGGACAACCTCTCCCCGATAAATCTGCTCCTCGTCCGTCTTTTCGGGCAATGGTGCGAGTAGGTCGCGAGTTGGAAATCGCCGTTGAATCTGGTGATCCGTCATGACAACGTGAACCACGTCTTCCGTGCGACGCTTCGGCATGTGGCAACTGACACAATCGGACCTATTGAAGTCGGCGGTAGCAAGCCTATGCTGCTCGGCGTGCTTGGAAGAATGGCAGCGGAGACATCGGGCTCGATAGTGCGTCGTGCTGTTGGACTCAGAAACTGCTTTGTGAGGGTTATGGCAAGTAGTGCAAGTTAGTTTTCCTTCGCTTTTGACAAAACAAAGTGATTGCCGCAGCCGGTAGGCTGCACTGACAATCTCGAATTTGTCATCGCGCCCTGTTCCCGGCGCATGATCAAAGTGGACGATATAGTCGCTCAACGCCTCGCCAGGACGATAAGAATAGAACCCCCGGCCAAAGCGGCGGTAGGATTCGGGCAGGCGAAACGTCGTGGTTTCGAGATGACACTGCATGCAAACGTCCATCTGTCTTTCACTGCTCAAGCGAGCTGGATTCACGATTGCCGCCCGCACCCGATTGGGTGACTCTACAGCAACCGCCGCTCGAACATGTGGACCGCCAGGTCCGTGACAGCGCTGACAGTCAATCCCAGCCGGCAACTGCTTTGGAAAACGGACGTCGTGGTCCCAACCTTGTCGCGCTCTTTCCGGAGCGACTGATGGATAGGCATTGTGACAAAACATGCATTTGTGATTCACCGTGCGCGTAAACCCAGGATGCTTCGGACGGTCAAAGCCAGGCGACATCGCCCACCGACCTTCCTGTGAATACCAGGACACAGGCAATTCGATGAGCCTTCCTTCCGGCGTCTGATGCAAATAGGTTCTTGCTCGGGCACCCGAGCCCATGACGTGAGTCACAGGAAGTTCGAAAGGATTCACCTCTCGCCCACTCTTATCAACTTGGTAGCGTCGAACAATGAAACTCCCCCCGCGTCGGAACATCTCGAAATAGCTTTCCGAAGGCGCGTGATACAACTTGTTATCCACCTGCCACCCTTTAGAGTCAGAGAGGTGCTTCGCTCCCAGTGAATAGAAAGAACTACCCATGGGGGTCGCCAAATACTCGTCGTAGACTTGTTGGTGACAAGGCCTGCAAGTAGCGGGGTCGACATAGCCTTGAGGGAACATTTCCGAAGCCGAGGCCAGAAACCCAATGAGAATTGCAGGAAGAAATCGTTTGAGAGCCGTCATGAGCAGCCATTGGATGCTGTGACTGTTCGAAGTTCGTGAACCTTCAGGGCACGCTGTGCGCCAAGATTCCGCCGAGGGCGGCGTACAACGGGGACCTCCTCACCATATGCTTGACATCTTCCCGTCGTACGCAGAAATCACTTCTGGCCGACAGGAGAAGAGGTGCCACCCAGCATCTGTCGAAGAACCTCACACAGTGTCTCAGCCACCAAAGCATAACCCTCTTTGGTGGCATGGATGTTGTCAGCGAAAAGGACGGGCCCTCGGCGTCGTCGAAACACGGGTACTAGATCAACCAACGGCACTCGGTCTTCCCTGGCAATCTTGCGGAGAACCTGTTGCCGATCAATCTCGTCGCTTGTAGACATTTGCTGTTTTGTGGGCCAGATTTGCAGAATTGGTTTGCTGCCTCGTGCCCGGCACCAGCCAACCATCTTGCGAATCTGTTCAGCAAATTCCTGTTCGGTAAGGCGTGGACGCGTCCCCGGCGTTGCACGCCGCAACAGCCGGACAATGCGATACCGGCTGAACTCGCCCGATTCTTGAGCCGCGATAAGCTCTTGGTGCTCTGCATCTCCTAGGTGGTCCCAAACACTCCGATCATTCGGCCAAAACGTTACCACGACAACATCCGGTCGAAAGGCGGAATCCATTCCTTCCAAAAAAAGGCGTCCCTGAAAAGCGGAGTACCCGGGCACCCCTGCATTGATCGACTGGATTCCTTCCACTTGTTGTTGCACCAGAGCGGGAAACGTTTCGTTGTCGTTCACAGGAATACCAAATGTACAAGAGTCCCCCAGGAAAAGAACTGTGTGGCGCACAATCCCAGGCTCGGGAATAAACCTGCGGCCCTTCGCATCGGTTGCGACCGAGAACTGGAGTTCCTTGTCGGGCAAGCGTTCCGCCGCCCGGAGACCTTTCAAATTGGGCCTTAACCGCCAAAAGAGTCTAGTATCCGGTTCGAATAGTTTCTCGGTACCCGGGAAGACATCAAGGTTCGTGCGCAGAAATTCCCAGCGGGGATTCGAAATCTCCTGGCCAAGACCCTGTTCAACTGAAAATGGAAACGCGAGAAAGATGAGGAGACGAACTAGGTAGATATGGACCTTCATGTAGACTTTGATGGTGGTGGTCTTACACCCGCCAGTTCGCACTGGGAATATGAGCCTCGTAGGTCGCTGGGCCTGTCCCCCTCAAGGTGGGAGGGATTAGAACGAAAGAGATAGGGAAAGGCTGCGGTGAGACCTCTTTTGTGACTGGCCTTATCAAACAAAAAAACAGGCCGGCTAAAAGGCCGGCCTGTCTAGTTCAAGTCTTGCTGATGATCTAAAAAGAGAACTTCAGTGCAAACTGGATCACTCTCATTTGGTTTCTCAAGGTGCGGACTTCACCCATGCGGGTCCCATCCGGGACGATTGAGTTGGCCGTGGCAAAGCCAATACCGTTCGGATCACCAAAAAACGGTGTGTTGAAGGCATTGACGAATTCCGTCCGGAATTGAAGGCTGTACCGTTCGCGGAAGGGGAAGTTTTTGAAAACTGAAAAGTCGAAGTTTCTCTGGCCGGGCCCCTCCAGGATGTTGTAACCCGCTGTGCCGTAGCGGCAGAGATCCGGTCTGCTGGGAATATTGCAAGTTACGCGCCGGAAGGCCTGAGGGTCGAACCACAATGCCCGCGTTGGATTCTCCAGTTCACCGTCTGCTATGCGATCGGGCCGAACAGACCCTCCGCCATTGAGATCACTACCCTGGGTGACATTAAATGGGAACCCAGAGCGAATCGAGAGGATGCCATTGGTCTGCCAACCTCCGATAATGTGTTTTGAGAATCCAGCCAGGTTTTGGCCGGGCAATTCCCAAACAAAATGCGTTACGAAATTATGCGTTTGGTTAAAACGGAAGACACCGCGGTTGCCCCGACGATCCAACGGGTCCTGATAAGCTACGCCTTCCTGACCGCCATTTTCTCCATCGCCGTGCGCTTTGCTGTAAGTGTACGCCACACCCAAGGCAAGCCCCTTCGAAAACCGTCGGTCCAGCTTCATTTGCAAACCGTGGTAGAAGGAGTCTCCATAGCTGTCTAGATAGCGGATATTGCCCAACGCCTGTACCCCCCGCTCCGGCAAAGATGGATCGTAAAATCTTTGATACGGGCGGCGCGACTGGATGTCAGTATTGGACGATGGGGGGGCCTGGTTGAAGCTCCCGACGCTGTTCCCTACATGGGAGCCTTTACTGCCAACGTAGGCCACGGTCAAAGCCATGTTAGAGAATAGTTCCCGCTGGATATCAAGATTCCATTTCCACACGTCACCATCCTTGGTGTTGGGTCTGATATGCGTGAGGTTTGTTGGCCTGAGAACCGCGGCTACACCCGTCTTGGTGAGGAATGGATCATTCAAGCTCAAAACGGGTTGACCAGGACGATACTGCCGCGTGGGGACCTGATAGGTGGCTCCATCGGCACCAACTACGGGTCGGTTGGGCAAGACGTCGGTCACTGACGTGTAAATGAGACTGCCGGACTTGGGTGGCATCAGGTTTAGAATGGTCCAGGTGTTCATGTGGTTGATGTTGTCGAACATTCCGCCGCCAATTCTGAAAACCCACTTCTCGCTCGGGCGATAAGCAATGCCGATGCGCGGCATGAAAAACCTCACATCCTGCTTGAACAGCTTGATCGATCCAGCCTCGCCGGTTGCGTTAGGAAATACCGTCGGGATGGTAGCGCCGTCAGGGGCCTTGAAACCGGCGCCTCGGCCCACATTGGAACCCTCGCCCGCGAAGTCGAGAGTTCGCCAGAGTCCCTGTGCGTCGATCGGAACGCCATTGTAGTCAAACCGCAAGCCCAGATTCACTGTCAGCTTTGACGACACCTTCCAGTCATCCTGGATATAGGCGCCAAATCGATTGGCGCGTGGGAAAGTGAGAGGCAGACCTTCAGGTGTCTGGCTGCTGTTGTTCGCGCCCAAGAGAAAGGAAGCAAAGGAATATCCAGTTTCGGCAGCGCTGAACCCCAGAATACCCTCCTCCAGATTGGCAGCACCGCGCTCCATGGAAATCTTGTAAAGCTCACCGCCGATTTTCAGATTGTGCTTGCCTTTAATGAACGACAAATGGTCACTGATCTGGATCGTGTCCATATTGTCGTAGCCGTTGCCATTGGTCAATTCCTGGAGTTGGAACGAGGCTCCAGCCGTTGGCGGAGCAAGACCGGTGAATTGGGGGATGCCATGCTCGCGTGCGGTTAGCTTCCGGTTGCCATCGGTGGGAATTCGAAATTCCCCAACCCCTAACCCGTCCATGTCGAAGGATTCGTTGTCTGTACGCGGATTGAATGTAAGGTCGTCAGATATATTGAAGCCCACACGAAGCTCATTGATCATGCTTTGACTAAAGGTGTGAACCCAACTTGTGGCCAGGTTAGTGACGTTCGAGTCCACAAATACCGGCAGATTGGGGTTGATGTTGTTCGAAGTTCGTCCGGATCGGTCGAGAGCGATCCGGCCAAAGACGCGGTCTCTGTCACTGAAGTAATGATCCACCCGGCCAAAATACGTGTTTGTGTCGGTCGGCTGATCAACCGACTCTCGAGCTGTGAAGTCCATTGGATCCGCCTGCCGGAATTGGGCTTTGGGCACATTCTTCTCAAGGACATTGAGCGCCCCCGGGTGCAAGCGATTTTGCGGAATAATGTTGTTGGGAAACGGATTTCCGGTAACCGGGTCGTAGATGATGATGGGTGCGCGGAACAGCCGGCCCGTAGCGGGATTGATTGTCCCCGTCAGCAGCTCCGAGAAGTCCCCACGCCGAAACGCATCAAGCGGCCAATTGGCGGTCTGCACAGATCCGATCTTATCCCGACGTGACTCCCAATTGAATGACCAGAAGGTTTTGTTCTTGATGATCGGCCCGGTAGCGACAGCTCCGAACTGATTCCGCCGGAACTTGTCCTTTGGCCTACGCACCGCGCCTGGTGCCAACTCAAAATTCAGAAAATAATTCTCAGCATCCAGCGCTTCATTGCGAAGGAACTCAAAAAGCGTCCCGTGGAAATCATTGGTGCCGCTCTTCATGGTGATCGAGGTCACTGCACCTCCGCCAAATCCATACTCGGCTGAGTAAGCGTTGGTCTGAATTTTGAACTCTTCAATGGCCTCAATGGAGGGAACGAAGTTTGTGATGTGAATGCGGGGGTCCTTGGCGTCGACACCATCGAGGCTGACAACCTGGTGAATCTCTCGCTGACCGTTGGCGCTGACCGAAAAACCAGCACCGGGAATCGGGAAGCCCCCAAGTCCGTCACCGCGACCCGTGCGTTCGCCGAACTGCACTCCGGGGACGAGCACCGCCAACTGAACGACGTTTCGGCCATTCAGCGGCAGATCGACAATCCGCTTGTTCTCAATCACTCCGCCAACAGTCGGGTTCTCGGTATTCAGAGCGACCGCAGCTGCAGAAACCTCAACAGTTTCGGTAATCTCGCCGACGGGCATCTCGAAATTCTGACGCACTTGGGCGCCAGTTTCCACGCGGAGAGCTTTTACGGATTCTGTCTTGAACCCCTGCATTTCGCACTTGACGTCGTAGTTGCCAACAAGGACGGTAGGGAAGGTGTAGTTTCCCGTTTCATTAGTCTGCACGCTCTGCGACACACCCATGCCCTCGTTGGTAATCGTCACCTTGGCTCCGGCAATCACAGCTCCACTGGCGTCTGTAACCAGCCCCTGAATCGACTGCGTGAGCTGCGCCAAGAGGGGGCTCGTATTGACGATCAGGAGTGTGAGCAGGCAGACAAGGATCCTGACCAGATGCTTTGACAAATGGCAACTGCTTGAACCGAAATTCAGTTTCTTGTAGGCCATGATTCAGTCTCCTCAGTTGACTTAAGGGAGTAGCAACTGCCCCGAAATCGGGACTGCATTCCAGAATGCAGCTTCTTCGGACTACCAGCCATTTCTTGGGCTGCTTATTGTGATGTCAGCGTGAACACTTGCGTGGATGGAATCACTTCGAGTCGCCCGCTGTCAAGTGTTTTGTCAGCGAGGAGTTGGTC
>Ga0187893_10006370_pt1 | contig 20240 bp, 12 predicted proteins | sample MA1701074metaG_FD_139574 | JGI IMG/M metagenome (GOLD analysis project Ga0187893, IMG submission 139574) | White microbial mat communities from a basaltic lava cave in the Kipuka Kanohina Cave System on the Island of Hawaii, USA - MA170107-4 metaG ...
CTATGGCACCGAGGAGATGAGCTGCGCGTTGGTCGGCTCGGTCAGGGTGATGTTGGGCGGCGTCGTGTCGCCCTGCTGCGGTTGAGGGCACTGCCAGCGCGTCGCGTCGAGCGGGAAGCAGTCGGAGCCGTCGTTCACTAGGTCGCCGTCCGTGTCGGCCCGGAAGGGATCGGTCCCGTTGGTGCGCTCGGCCGCGTTCTGGACCCCATCACCGTCCATGTCGAGGTTGGTCGGGCTCTGCCCCGAGCGGAACTCACTCCCGTCCGGGATGCCGTCTCCATTGGTGTCGGCGTTGAGTGGGTCGGTCCCGATCTGGAACTCCACCAGGTTGCTGAGTCCGTCGCTGTCGGAGTCGAGCGTGAGCCAGGTATTCGACGCGAGCGTGAAGCTCGGCACCTGCGTCGGTACGTTGCGCTGAGTCAGCGGCGTCCCATCGCCGAGCTGACCCGAGCCGTTGCTTCCCCAGCACCAGACGCCGCCGTCTTCCTTGATCGCACAGGAGTACCAGCTACCCGCGGCCGTAGCGACGAAGCCGACCGGTGTGCTGATCGCGTTTGGGACGTACCGAGACAGGCCGCCCGTCAGGTTGTCTCCAAGCTGCCCGGCGCCTGCGGAGCCGGTGCCGAACACGCGTCCCTCGGGAGTCACGAACAGGCTGTGATAGCTCGCCGCCGCGATCGAGGTGGCTGGCGGCATCAGGGTCCGGACGGGCGTTGGCGACACGGTTGCCGGACCTGCTCCGAACTGACCGCTGGAGCCATCCCCGGCCCCCCAGACGGTGCCGTCGGGCTTCGCGTAGAGGACGTAGTACTGGCCCGCCGAAATCGCAGTCACGCCCGCCAGTCCTGGAACGGGATTCGCCTGGCTCGTATAGGTCCCGTCCCCGTACTGGCCGTTTCCGTTGCTGCCCCACGACCAGACCGTGCCCGTCGCCAGGCCGTCCGTCCTCAGCGCGATCCGGAACGTCGCGCCCTGGCTGATGGCGCTGACGCCCGACAGACCGGCCACCTGCGTCGGGGTGCCCGTGGTCGTCCAGGACCAGACGCTGCCATCGTCCTTGAGGGCCAGCTTGTCTCCGTAGGTGCCCCAGACACTGATCGCGACGATGTTGGTGAAGCCGGTCCCCGTCACCTGCGTCGGTGTGATGTTGACGGTGCAGTAGTCGCCCCAAGCCCACACTGTGCCGTCAGCCTTCAGGGCGAGGCTCGAAGCATTGCCGGCCGCCACGGCGACGACACCGGAGAACGAGGCGCCGACCTGTCCTGGGACTCTCTGGGTCGACGGCGTCGTGCTTCGGCCCAGCTGGCCGCAGGTGTTCTCGCCCCAGCTCCAGACTGTCCCGTCGGCCTTCAGCGCCAGCGTGTGAGCGTTGCCCGTAGCGATCTGGCCCGTGATCCAGTAGTCCGCCCTTCGGACGCCGCTGTCGGTCAGGCCAGACTTGAAGGCGCGGGCCCTGAGAATCTGGCTGGAGGACACGCTGATCGCGCCAGAGTAGAGAGTAGACGAAGGCGAGGGGTCGGAGCCGTCGGTCGTGTAGCGGATCGTGGCTCCCGAGGTCGCCGTGTTGATCGTGACCGATCGCGCCGTGGTGTAGACCCCCGTTCCGGGAGCGATGACCGGCGTCGAGGCCGCCGCGGCATTCGTGATGGTGTACGCGGCCGTCCCCACGGCACTAGAGCCGTAGTCCGCCTTGAAGGCCTTGGCCTTGAGCGTGGTGTCCGCCGCGATCGACAGCGGCGAGGAGTAGATCGGGGAACCGAAGCCCGGCGTCGAGCCGTCCAAGGTGTAGCGAATCAGTGCGCCCGAAGTGGCGGTCGAGACGGCCACGCTCTGCCCACTCGAGTAGCTGCCGGCGACCGGCGCGAACGACGGTGTCGCGACGGTCCCGAGTCCGAGGGTGTAGGTCGCCGAACCCGTATCGCTGTCGAGGAAGGTCGCCTTGACGCCCTTGACCTTCAGCCGCATTGACCGGTCGACGTACACCGTGCCGCCCGACACGATGGTTGGATCCGAGGTGGTCGGCTCGATCCCAGTGGTGGTGTAGTGCAGGGTCGCGCCGGCGGTGGTCGTGGAGATCGTGACGGATTGCGCGCTTCCATAGCTTCCGCCGGGCACGCTCAACGCCGGTGTCGCGACCTTCATGGTGTAGGTTCGGACCGAGACGTCGCTCGGCGTCCAACCTGTCTTGAAGGCCCGCACCTTGATGGTCATGGGGTCCGACACGCCGATCGTCCCGCCACTTGCTATGGGGGTGTGGGCCTCGGTCGGATCGGGGCCGTTCACGGTGTAGTACATCGACACGCTCGTCGGCAGACTCGTCACGGTCACCGTCGTGTTGCTCGTGTAGGTGCCCGTGCCCGGAGTCACACTCGGGGCCGAGGCCTTGATTTCGTAAGCCGTTGACGCGACGTTGCTGTCCGCAAGGCCCGAAGCCGTCGCCTTGGCTTTCAGGGTAGCGGAGATCGTGACGCTTACAGGGCCCGAGTAAGGCAAGCTTGGATTGGATCCGTCTGTCGAGTAGAAGATCGACGCCCCGGCCGTCGCGGAGGTAATCGTGACCGTAAACGCGTCCCCGCACGGGTTGCCGCAAGACGGACTGAAGGCAGGGGTCGCTGCCTTGAGACCGAACCCGGCCTCCGCCACCCGCACGGGCGTGAGACGCTCGTCGTTCGAGCCATCGCCGAGTTGACCATAGGCGTTGCGGCCCCAGGCCCAGACGCTGCCGTCCGTGGCCAGGGCCAGACTGTGGTACGCCCCCCCGGCCGGTCTCGACATGCCCGTGAGGCCGCTCACCTGGATGGGCGTCGAGCTGTCGTTCTTGGTGCCGTCACCCAACTGCGCGAAACCGTTGCTCCCCCAGCTCCAGACAGTGCCGTCAGACCTGACACCCAGCGAGTGAAGGACGCCCCCGGCCGCACCGGTCATGCTGCTCACGACGTTCGCCTGAATCGGTCGGCTCGAGCCGCTGCTCGTGGCGCCATTGCCCAGTTGGCCGTACCCGTTGTAGCCCCACGTCCAGATCGTTCCATCCGTCCGCCGCACAACGACGTGATCGCCGCGACTGCTGATCGCCGTCACACCGGTGAGTCCCAGTACCACCACTGGCGTCGTCCTCTGCGACCCGGTCCCGTCACCGACCTGACCGAGGTTGTTGACGCCCCATGCGTAAACCGTGCCGTCAGACTTCAGGGCATAGGACACCGCGTTGCCTGCGGCCACGGCGACGATGCTCGCCAGGAAGCCGGTGCCGCCGACCCCCTTGACCTGGACCGCTGTCAGGCTCTGGCTCGTCCCGCCATCGCCGAGTTGGCCGTTCGCGTTGTAGCCCCAAGCCCAGACGCTTCCATCGCCCTTCACCGCCAGTGTGTGGTTCTGCCCCGCAGCCGCGGTCACGACGTTCGTGAGGAAGCCCGCACCGCCGGGACCCTTTACCTGCTGGGGCGTGAGCCGGGGCGATGTCGAGTTGTCGCCCAGTTGGCCGTTCCCGTTCGCCCCCCATGCCCAGGCGGTGTTGTCGGTCTTGACGGCGGCCGAGTGAGCGCTCCCCGCGGCGACGGCCGCCACCGAAGTGAGGAATCCCGTGCCGGGCGTGTCCTTCACTTGCGCCGGGCTCGAATGTGCCGAGGCTGTGTTATCCCCCAGCTCGCCGCTGTTGTTGAATCCCCAGGACCACAGAGTTCCATCTGCCTTGAGTGCGAGGGAGTGCTGCGAACCCGCTGCCACGGCCGCCCCGGATGGTGTGGTCGCGACGGAGCCCGTGATCGTGTAGGTCGCCGTCGTAACGGAGCTGGCGGTGCAACCGGCCTTCACTGCGTACGCTTGCAGCGTGTAGTTGCCCAGGACCAGAGACGCGCCGGACGTGATCGTCGCATCGTTGGCCGTAGGCGTGGCGCCCGTGATCGTGTAGTAGATCGTGGCGCCGGTGGTCGCCGTCGACACCGTTGTCGTCGTGCCCGCCGCGTAGTTGCCGGCGGGTTGACCGAAGGTCGGCGCCGCCACTTCGATGGTGTATGTGCCCGTTGCGATGGAAGCGGGGTTGGCTGTCGTGTAGTCGGCATGGAATCCGGCAGCCTTGATCGTCGTGGTGGTCGTGACCGGAATGGCGCCGGTGTAGGCCGGCGAGCCACTGGTCGGGGCGGCGCCGTTCGTGGTGTAGCGAATTGTCCCGAACGTGCCCGACGCAGGAGTGATCGTGACGCTGGCGGAACTGGTGTATGTCCCAGGCGCCGGACCGAGCAAAGGCGCGACCTGGTTGCCGAATGCCATCGTGTAAACGGCAGTGCTGACATCGCTGTCCAGCCAGGTGTTTCGGAACGCTCGCACCTTCAGCGTCGTGCTCGTATTGATCACGAAGGGAACCCCGTAGAGCGTCGAGGAGGCCGTGGGATCGCTTCCGTCGGTGGTGTAGCGGATCGTGACCGTGGACGTGACGCAGGAGAGGGTGACCGTATAGGACGTCGAGCCCGATCCCGTCTGTGCAATACCGGGCGCCGCCACCTTCATCGTGTAGACCATGGTCTCAAGGTTGCTGTCGGGCATCCCGCTCTTGAACGCCCTGGCTTTCACGGTGGTCGGGGCTCCGATCGCTATGGGAGCCGTGTAGGGCGTGGACGAAGCGGTCGGTGGATCGCCGTTCGTGGTGTAGCGAACCGTGGCTCCCGGGGTCGCACTGGCAAGGACCAGGCTCAGGTCAAGGCCGTATGTGCCCCCGGCGACGCTGAACGTCGGCGTCGCGACCAACCAGTCGAGGTTCGGCCCGCTGACTTGCACGGGACCTGTCCGAGTCAGGGTGGTGCCTTCGCCGAGTTGGCCGCTGCCGTTGCTGCCCCAGCTCCAGCCGCTCATGTCGGCGGTCAGCGAGACGACATGCGCATCCCCCGCCGCGAGGTTTGTGACGCCCGTGAGGCCCACCACCGGCCCCGGCGCCGTGCGCGTGAATACAACGCTCGGGTCGCCCAGCTGACCGCCGCCGTTGAATCCCCAGCTCACCACGCTTCCGTCAGCAAGGGCCGCCACGCTGTAGAAATGCCCGCCCCCGACCGCCACTACGTTGTCGAGGCCGGAGACCTGTACGGGTGTCTTGCGTGGGGTCGTGATCGTCGTGTCGCCGAGCTGCCCGTACTGGTTGTCGCCCCAGGCGCTGACGCCGCCGTCGCTGCGCAGGGCCAGGGAGTGATAGCCGCCCGCGCTGATGCCCACCACACCCGCGAGCCCCGCGACCTGAATCGGGCTCGACCGCTCCGTCAGCGTGTTGTCCCCGAGCTGGCCGTTGCCGTTGAAGCCCCACGCCACCACCGTGCCGTCCGCCCTCACCGCCAGCGTGTGGTTGTCGCCTCCTGCGACCGCCGCCACTCCGCTCAGGGTGCCCGTCCCGCCCACTCCCAAGACCTGAACAGGCGCCCAGCGGTCCGTCGTTGTGCCGTCGCCAAGGCGGCCGTTGCCGTTGAAGCCCCAGGTCCAGACGGTCCCGTCCGACTTGACGGCCAGGGTGTGCTCGAATCCGGCAGCCACCGCGACGATGTCCGTCAGGTAGCCCGTGCCTCCCGGTCCCACGACGCGCGTCGGCGTGCCGCGCGGTGTGTTGGTGTTGTCCCCAAGTTGCCCCTTGGCGTTGTAGCCCCACGCGTACACGCTTCCGTCCGCGAGCAAGGCGACCGAGTGCTGGGCACCAGCCGCCACGGCCCGCACGCTCGTGAGGTAGCCGGTGCCCAGCGTATCGCGCACCTGAACGGCGATGGGACTCGACGCCCCGACACTCGGAACCCCCAGCTGGTTGTAGACGTCGTCGCCAAAGGCCCACAGCGTCCCGTCAGCCTTGACGATCAGCGTGTGCGAGGAGCCTGTCGCGACCACGTTGTTCGATGTGCTGCTGGCAATGCTGAACAGCGCCGACTTCACGGTGCTGTCTGTGTTGCCGGCTCGAAACGCTCGAGACTTCAGTGTGAGGGTCCGGTCCACGAGGACCTTGCCGTTCGTCACCGCGGGAGCCGTGGACGTGGGATCGACGCCGTTGGTCGTGTAGCGCGCCGTGGCGTCCGGCATCACCGTCGTGACTCCGACGAGCTGAGCCGACGAGAAGGAGCCCCCATCCGGGGCATAGGCCGGCGGCGCAACCTGGATCGTGTAGACCTGAGTCGCAACCGGACTCTCTGTCCAGTCGGGATGCCAGGCCTTCGCCTTCACGGTCATGCTGATGTCGACGTCCAGCGCGCTCGAGTAGACCGAGGATCCGGTATTCGGATCGGTTCCGTCCATCGTGTAGCGGATCGTCGCTCCGGGGATCGAGGACATCGTCACGCTGGCAGCCGTGACGTAGGTGCCCCCGACCGGGCTGATGCTCGGCGCCGCCAGGGTGCCGAGATTGATGGTGTAGCTCGCCGAGCCCGTGTCGCTGTCCGTCCAGTTTGCTTTGAACGCCTTCGCCTTCAGCGTCAGGCTCGACGAGACCGTCACGGGAACCGTGTACGGTGTCGAGCCCGTGGTGGGCTCGCTGCCGTTGGTCGTGTAGTAGATCGAGGAGCCGGAAGTCGTCGTCGAAATGGTGACCGGCTGCGGCGACGAGTAGGTGCCTGCTATCGGGCTGAACGTGGGCGTCGCCGGCTTGAGGCTGTAGGTCGCCTGCGCCACCGCACTCGGCGCCAGCGCCGCCGACCAGGCCCTCGCCTTGATCGTGGTGTTCTCCGTGACCGAGATGGTCTGTCCCAATGCCAACACCGGGTCACTCAAGCCTGGATCGAGCGGACTCGCTCCGATCGTGTAGCGGATCGTCGCGGCCGGCGTCGCGCTGGTGATCGCCACGTTCTGGTTGGCGTTGTAAGTGCCTGCCACGGGGTTGAAGACCGGCGTCTTCGTGGTCGCGGCGAATCCGTCACCCGAGATCTGCACGGGCGTGGTGCGTTGAAGGATGGAGTTGTCGCCGAGCTGGCCCGCTCCGTTCGTGCCCCACGCCCATGCCGTACCAGGCGTCGTGCTGCGAATCGCCAGGCTGTACTTGACACCTCCCGAGATCGTGACGACGTTCTGGATGTATCCCGACCCCGGCAGCGGCTCTTTCACCTGGATCGGGACCTTCTGGGGGTTGGCGGCTGAGGTGTTGCCGAGTTGTCCCTCCGTTTTCCGGCCCCAGGAGTAGGCCGTCCCGTCGGTCTTGATTGCGAGCGCGTGCAGGTCCCCGCCTTCGATTGCTGCAACGTTGGCGAGGTAGCCGACTCCTCCGACATTGTGCACCTGGACCGGGACCAACTTCTGATTCGCGGCGCCCGTCGTGTTGTCCCCAATCTGTGCAGAATTGTTAGCCCCCCACGACCAAGCGGAACCGTCCGTCTTGACTGCATACGAGTTGTTCAGTCCGCCGGCCAGCATGGCAACGCCGCTCGTGAGGCCGCTGACCTGCTGGGCGAGCTTCTGGGGCGTCGTCGTGCTGTTGATGCCGATCTGGCCGTTGGTGTTCTTGCCCCACGCCTTCGCAGCACCCGCCGACGTGAGCGCGAGGCTGTGGTTGCCGCCGCAAGCGATCGACACTATTCCTGTCAGGAACGTGCTCGCCGTGACCTTGACCTGGACCGGCGTCGCGCGGCTCTGAGTCGTGTTGTCGCCGAGCTGGCCGTTGCCGTTCAAGCCCCAGGCCCAGACCTCGCCATTGTTCTTCAGGGCCAGCACGTGCTGCGTCCCCGCTGCGATCGCCGTGATGTCGGAAAGGGTCGTGATCTGGTAGGGAGTAGTCCGGTTGCCGCCGCCCACCGTCCCGTCGCCAATCTGGCCGGCGACATCGTCGCCCCACGTCCACACGTCCCCGGATTCGTCGAGCGCAACGCTGAAGTCCTGACCGGCGGCCACCGACACGATGGCACTAAGCTGCGAAACTTGGATCGGGATTTGATTGTTGCCGCCCGTGGTGCCGTCGCCGCGCTGGCCGTGGCTGTTGTCGCCCCACGTCCAGACAGTTCCGTCGTCCTTGATCGCAATCGAATGGTCGGTCCCGGCGTCGATCGTGCCGGCGTTGGCTAGCGCGGAGCAGGCGACTTGCGCTCCGACAAAGGCCAGCGCTCGCCATGCCCCCTTTGGCCCGGGCCGCTGGTTGGGGCGCGAACGGCCCTGGGCGCAAAAAGAGGCTCCTACCATGGCGTCCCTCCAAGCCCTAGCCTAGGGCGGCGGCGGCGAGTATCCGGTAGTGTCCGAAAAGCGGAGCATGGTAACACTTGAGTGACGTTCGAAGTCAAGAGGACTTTCCGCCTCGTCGCTGGCCTCGGGCCCTTCGACGGAGACGTCCGGTCCAGATCGGCGACGACAATGAGTCACGAGCGGCTGAGTCTCAGTTGGGTCTGTGACCATGAAGGGACAGTCATGTGACGGCTTTGACACCGTCACAGCGAACCCTGTTCCGCGGCGCGCCCGGTCCCCTCGGCGATGTCGATTTGCCGTCCCAAGGCGCCGACGGGCCGAGAACCCGCGCCCATTTGTTCCTTGTGCTGGGCTCTCGGCCACCACCCGCGAGGCCAATCGCCCCAAGCCGCCACCGGAGAAACCGGGTTGCCTTCCTTGCCACGGACGCATGGATGGGCCTGGGTACCCGTCCCGAATGGCCGACTGCCTCGGTGGGAGGTCCCTCTGGATTAGTCCCGGGGTTTGCTGAGTGTCCCACTCCCCGTTGGTGAAGGCGAAGCCACCTGTTCTTGGCTCGACGCCTTGGCCCAGCTGACGGGCGCAAGGTCCTTCCCCTGGTATTGCGACGATCCCTCGGCTCGGGCACCTGCCATTTAGCATCGCGCTGATCCTACGAGCGCGAAATACTCTCGACGCGATTCATCGCGCGAGCACCGAGTGGCCGTGCTCGAGGTCAGCCGCAACGCCTAGCTGGCTCGTTGCCAAGATGCCGTCTGCGTCTCATCGCTCTTGGTGGGTCTCCGGTCGGCCGCAGGCGCGGTAGATCTCCGCCACCTCGCGCCTGGTCGCGTCGGGGATCAATGCCTTCGCGAGTGCGGACCGGCTGAATGGGCACGGCTCTGCGGGTCGAAACCAGCAGTGGTCTCGCTCGACACGCCTAGGCCGTAGGGGATCCCTACCTGGCTCGACTGCACCGACGCTGTCGGCCACGCCCCAGGCCTTCGTCCATTTCGCGCCGGCGGCGCAGCTACGCAGCTGTTGAAATCGGACGATCGTCGTTGCACAACCGTGGGCAATGCTGGCCGCCTGTTTGGAGCGTCGAAAGCCGAGCATCGGGTGGAAGCCAAACGTCTCGCACAGCCAGCGAGGCTTCACGGCCAGGACTTCAAGATCGAGCAGACCGGCGCCAGACTCAGGTTGAGTTCGACAGATGCCGCGAAGGTGACGCTGCATGCGGGCGTAGCTGTCGACCTTGCGGTTGTAGCTGAACTCCTTGGAGCGCCGATACACGGAGAACCAACTCCGCGCAATCTCCTCTTCTCCTTCCTGGGCGGGCCTCCTGTCGACCTCCAGGGATGCGGTGAACATCAGGTGGGGGACTTCCCCGAGAGTGGAGACGCGGGGCCTGCTGGCGAGCAGGCCAGCGCCCGCGGCTCCATTCAGGAACTGCGCTACCGCGTCCAACGGGAGGTTGTCCATCACGCCACCGTCGATGTGCTGGTCCCGGGAGCGGCTCCTCGGCATGACCTCCCACGACGATCGTGGACGAAACACTCCTGGGAAGGCGCTGCTCGCAAGAAGCGACTCGAGCAGCTGCGCCTCGTTCCGGCTGCCGATGCCCTGTTCGGCGCCCAGATACTCGAGCCGACCCTGCGTCAGGTTGGTGGCGGTCACCAGGAAGAAGATCCCGTCGGGATCGAAGAGGTGCAGGGGCACCGCAGAGGAGACGGAGGGAGCATTCGGGTTGCCCTTCAGGACGTGCATGTCGATGAGGAAGGCGAGCGGCTCGGCTCCCAGCACCTCCATGCCGACGCCCCAGCGGTCGAGCCATCCCTGCACGCGCTCGGTCACCAAGCTCACGAAACGCCCCGTCCGGCCGTCTCGCACCGCCTGGGTCAGCTCGCGGACCTCGAAGGGGCTGACGTAGAACAGCCGCTCGAGCCCCGCCAGCACCCGGCGCAGGTCCAGGCTGAACGTGCCCGACCGGGCGCGATCGTACGTCCTGAAGACCTGGTCGAGCTCCCGGATCGAGAAGGTGGTGGCGGCCGCTCGCAGCGTGAGGCTGCGCACAAACTCCGCGAACCGGTCGGTGAGGATCAAGCGGTCGAGGGCCAGGAACGTGGCGGCCAGGCGAGCGATCTCGGGGCTCCGCTTCGCGTACGGAACCCGGAACAGACTGGCAGCCATGGCGGCCGTGATCGAGCCGACGGACGAACCCGCGATCAGGTCGGGCTGGATCCTGAGCTCACTGAGCGCGTTCACGACGCCCATCAGGTAGACGCCGCGAAACACTCCACCGCTGAAGAGCAGGTTGACGAGGGGTCGGGACCGGGCCGACAGCAGGCCACAGCCGGGCGTTTGGCGATCAAGCGGCCACTTGGACACCCCGGCCTGCTCCTGGATCTCGAAGCGACGCTCCAGCGCCTTCCGAACCTCTTCGTCGTATGCGCTGAGACTCGCCGGAGCGTACTCACCGGCTGGCTCGGGCGTCTTGGCCGCCCACGACGAGTTCGGCCAGACTGGCCACGAGAGGGGTGCGGCCCGCACGGATAGCTGTTGCGGCGACCGCTTGGGTTCATTGACCGGGAAGTCGCGGTTGAGCGCGCACGCCTTGCACAGCTCCGCGAGTCCGGGGCCCAGGGCAGGATCGCTTCCCGGCAGCTCCGCGCCGGCTCCGGTGGCCTTCGCGACGACACCGGAGCAGCCCAGGCTCGACGACTTGGCCGGTATGCCCGCAAGGGTTCGGACGGTTGGTTCGAGGAGGCGTTCCAGGGTCGCGCGACACCCGTCGGCCACCGCCTCATCGATAAGGCGCCGTCGCTCCAGGTCGGACTCGGCCGTGGCAAGGCGACGTGTGAGCTCGAGGGGCTTCTCCGTCTCGATCGGATAGACCCACGCCCGGATGTACTCTCGCGATTCCTCTCCCGGCTCTGGGGGCACCGCGGCCTGTCGGGCAGGGCCGTCGGGGCGCAGCGCGCGGCTATACAGGTGGGTCATTTGCCGATCCAGGGTCGCGTCTCGGAAGCGCTCGAGCTGCAGCGCTCGCGTCACGATGCTCGTCAGGCGCGCGTACTCGGTGCTTCCGCCCAGCTGGCCCTGTTCGAGGGGGACGTCGACCACGGGGTAGATGTGCACGGCGGACGCCTCGCGATGCACACGCGTCCTCAGGTAGCCCATGAGAGGCGCCGTCGGCTCGTTGACGACGAGGCTGCCGTCGACGTACCAACCGTCGTCGAGCTCCTGCGCCGGGAGGAACGGTGGCAACGCCGTGGCCGCCAGCAGCCCGTCGACCACCGTGGTCCCTGAAGGAAGGACTGTCACCGATCCCGTACCCACCGATGCCGCCACTACTCCGACGTGAATCGGCGGCTTCGCCTCGGCGTAGTCCGAGAAGCTGCGGCGGTCCGTCCGATCACGGCGAGCCGTCTTCTGCTGAAGAAAGATGCTCTCGACGATGTTGTCCATGGCCGGCCGGCCGTAGTAGTCGGGGTCGAACAGGCGGACGAACCGCTCCCGAAGCGCGTGGGGATCGAACCAGCCGTTGGCCACGTCGTACCAGGTGAACAGCCAGTGCAGGAGCCTCCGTCGTACCCGGGGTCCCCGTTCTCCCGCCAGGAGAAAGCCCACGACTGTCCACACCGAGACGCCGGCCAGAGCACCGGCCATCGCGATGTGCAGGATGCGGATGCTCATCCAACCTTCGAGCGAGAGAGCTACGGCAACGAACCCGAGTAGCGGCGACACCAGCACGAGGGGAGCCAGCAGCCAGGCCGCCAGCACAATCACGAAGCCGACAACAGCAGCTGTAAACCGAGCGAACCGCCTTCGCAGCGGCGAGAGGAAGATGAGTGCACCGGCGGTCAGGCCCTCCTCGGCGCCAGGCCAGCGGAGCTTTTCCCCGAGCCAGCGCCAAGCCCGTAGCAAGAGCTGGTTTCGCGCATAGGCGATGCCGCGAATCACGGCTAGCGCCAAGACGCCGCCGACACGCCATGCGACCGGCGCCAGCGGCACGAGATTCTTGCCGGCGAGCCACCACAGGCGGAGGCCCTCGGAGAAGGTCACGTAGGGCCTCGCCAGGCCCCGAAGCTCGGCTGCGCCTCTGAGGCCGAGCGTGGCTCGTATGGCGCGCGCGAGGGTACCGACTCGAAAGTCAAGGGCGAGCAGGTCGTTGAAGAGGTTGATGACGCCGCTTCGGGAACGGATCGCGAGGTTTCGGTGGCGCCGCTCCTGCTGATCGTGAAGGGGCAAGCGCGCCGGGGCGAGGGGCCTCTGGGCCTCCACCTGGTATGGATCGGGCAACGCCGCAGCCACCAGCTCGCGGGGCGCGAGCTTGAACTCCTCCATCACCTGACGGAGCTTCGCGACCTGGGCGGCCGAAGCCGACTCCGGTGGCAACCCCGAGCCTGCCTGCATCACCTCCGCCAGCGCGACGGCGTTGACGGCGCCGACGGACACGCCGACAACCATGTCGGGGGCTCGGAACCGACCGACCAGAAGGGCGTGCACGACGCCAAGCTGGATCACGGTGTCGTAGGCTCCGGCCGAGAACGCGAGCACCCGGACGGGCTGGTCAGGCCGGCCCAGTTCGGGCTCAACCTCACTGTCCTTCGGCTCGAATTCTGGTGAGGCGGCTATTCCCGCCTTTTGGAGGAGCGCCGTGGGAAGGACCGTCAACACCTTCGCGGAGGCCGTGCGAAGGAGCTTGCGTACGGCGCCCGAGACGCTCGGTCCGTTACCCTTCGTCTTCGTCGTGTTCCTCCTCGAGGTTGTGCCAGACCTGGAGCGGGGTCCACTTGGAGTCGTCGTTGGCCGGGCATTGCGCCAGCGTCTTCGACTCGCAGACGTCGATGCCGTAGACCGGGTGCACCTCCCACGAGGCGGCGCGCTTGGGGCTCCCCTTCCCGTTCCGGCACGGCCGATGAGCTGCGTCGTAGAACAGGTGGCCCGTGAATCGCATCGGTCGCGAAAGGTCCAGCAGGTACTGCGGTTCCCAGGACCAGGGGCGGAAGTGCGGGGTGATCTCTGCGGTTAGGCTGTCGCACTCCCGGTCCTCGTCGACCTTTTCCATGAGCACGGTGTGCACGTCGTTGTTGTCCTTGCCCGTAAGCTTGCAATTCACGGTCTCACCCTTGGAGACGTTGGAGTGGTGGGCCTTCATCACGAACGCCGCAATGCGGACGAGCGTGCCCTCCCCGACCTCCCGGCCCCCGATCGTCGCCATGCGCCTCAGGGGGCTTCGATCTTCGGGAAGGTTGTGGCCATGTGGGAAGTTGAGCTTGTCGGTCTCGGCCTGCAGGGTGGTGAAGTTGGCGAAGCTCAGCGGCACGATCGGACCCTTAGCGCAGAACTCGTTCTTCCTGCGGTTCTGGGCCTGCGAGCCGGCGCTGCCGGTCCCTTCGGCAGGGCAGCTCGCGTCGACGTCCAGGCCAGCCTGGGCGAACTCCAGGAAGGGCAGTTGGCAGGCCAGAGCGAACGCACCTCCGCCGAGCGCCAAGCCTGCGGAAGCCACGACACCGGGGCCGCTTCCCGCCGATGGTGAGTCACCGTGGTGGCGGCGCACCCAGGTGCGGTAGATCCAACCCCGGCCACTGCCGAACTGGACCCTGTAGTACCCATTCTGTTGTTGCCCATCATCGAGAAGCGCCAGGTGGTCGCCAGGCGACACGTCACCGATCCGCGGCGAGTCGCTGTCGGCCGCCTTGCGAATCGGCGCCTTGCGGTCCACCTCGAGATAGTCCGCCGCCAGGGGGGCTGACGACGCGAGGAACACGAGAGGCGAACAGCGCGACCATGCGTCCCATGGCGCTACTTCTTCTCTCCGGCCGGAGGCGTCGGGGGTGTCGGAGCGAGTGCCGCCATCTGCTTCATCTCTTCCTTCGCCTGCTTGTAGGAGGAGGTGTAAACGCCAAGCGTGTCGTGGAAGAGCTTGAGCGACGCCTTGCAGCCGCCCGCTACAACGGCGCCCGTGAGCACGCAGCCGAGCAGTGTCGTGTGCTCCCGCGAGAGGATCACGCTCACGGCATCCATCTGCCACGCGAGGCAGATCAACGCGCCGATCACGAAGGCGATGAGGGGTTTCGCATCGCCCTTGTGTTCGCTCTTCTTGCGGGCCTCGTAGTTGAGCCAGGTCGGGCTTTCGAAGAGCAGCGCGAGGCCGCGCTCCTGAAAGAACGACAGGATGACGACCGCCATCAAGACCTCGAAGACCTGGTCCCACTTGAGCGCAAAGAGGTTGGGGTCCACGGAGCCGTCGACGCCGGGCAGGAAGGGAAGGCTAAGCATTCTCAACTCCTTTGCTGCTACGGGGGAAGGGGCTTGCTAGAAGCGTCGAGCGCAACTGCTGCGGGGCACGTCGGCCGTTGCCCCACGCATGTCGTGGTCAAGGTCCTCAGGCCTTGCACGAAGCCACGCCATCGTCGAAGACCCGGCCGAGGTACCAGCGGCCACCGTAGTGGAGAGCCGTGGACGCCGCGCTCGCCCGGCTCCCGTCATCACGGAAGACCAGCCGTGCCCTGCCGCTCTGTACGTCCACGCGGAAGATGTCGGAAGGAGCATTCCTGGCGGCGCTCCTGTAGTGGCGCACGAAGGCCAGCAGATCTGGATGGCCGGTCACGTTCAGCGTCGTGGGGTTCTCCCAGAGGAGGTTGTCAACGCCGCTCGGCACTCGGATGAACGACGCCTGCTTCCCCAAGGCCCCAGTCGACTGGTTGCGCGGGAAAACGTGGATCCCTCGACCACGCGTCGCCGAGACGTACACGGTGTCTCCAGCGGCATTGACGGCGATACCGTTCGCGAACCGGATGCCCTTGGCGGCGATCTCCCACTGGCCGTCCGACCGGAGCCGGACGACGTTCGACCATGCAAGGCCGAGTAGCTGTTCCACCTTGCCGAGCAGGCCCGCCTTCCCCGTCGAGTTGGTGACATAAACGCCACCCGCCTGCAGGGCGACCAGATCGTTGGGACTCTTGAAGAGCTCGCTCTTCAGCGGTGCGCCTTCAGCGATCAGCCTGCTGCCCTCGACGCGGAACATCTCGATCCGGTGGTCGTCCTTCTCGGCGTGGTTGATCACGTAGAGGAGCGAGGAGGACGATGGTCGCAACACCAGGGAGATTCCATGGGGATGGAAGGGCGCTGCGTCCCGACCGACCAGCTCCATGCGCGTAACGGCGCCGAACCCCTCCGGCCGAATCTCGACAGCGAATATCCCGCCGGGCGGCGGGGTCTTGGGCCGCCGGTCCTGAGACGACACGAGCAGGCGTGGCACTGCGTTCCCGAGGTCCAGCTCGAAGTCCTCGGGTCCGAGGATTCCTGTCGCGAACACCCAATCCGACGGCACAAGTCCTACCAGTTCGCCTTCAGCCAGTTCACGGACGGCGCGATGTCTACGTCCTTGGCGAGCTTGATCAGCTCGGGAATCCGCTTGACGTCGTCGCTACCGATGGCGACCTTCGGCGGGAACTTCGGTGCGAGGCGGTGGTACCTCGCCCCGAGAAGCTGATGGCACTGGTAGTCGGCCACACCGACCGATCCATCGAGCATGAGCTTGATCAGCGGCTTGACCCATTGCGCATACCCCCAGTCGTGGGTCTTGCCGGGTATGTAGTGGAGCGGCGTCCCTGTACCCAGGGAGAACAGGCGAATCTCGTTGAGCTTCGCGGCTGCGCCGCCGCTCGCCCGGTCGTCGAGGAGCTGCGCAAGAGCAGCCATACTCGGGTTGTTCGCCACGACGCCGCCATCCACATAGCCGTCGTAGCTGGGGAACTGGGTCGGCGCCGCGGCGGTTCGCAGCGCGACATCGACCGCGAGTTCCCCGCCATCGCTGTCCGTGCCCGCGAAGTTGTGGAAGAACTTCGGCTTCCACTCGCGTTTCGCTTCGACCGCCTCGTTGTCCAGGTCGAAAGCCGAAATCAAGACCCGAGTGGGAAGGTCCTTGAGGCGCGTCTGGCCAAATTCCTTGGTCAGGATCTTCTTGAGGTTCTTGTTGTCGTAGTCGGCGCCGGCCAGACCGCCCAGGTCCCGGAGGTCATCCAGCCAGGAGTCGTCGAAGATCTCCGGGCCCTTGGTTTTGTAAAGCTGGACGAGATCGGTGGGCGTCTTGGTTCCCGTCGCCAGCTCGAGAGCGATAAGACCGCCTGTGGACGTTCCCGCATAGAGCGTCACGCTCGCCCGCAACGAGGGCACCTGCTGCTCGATACGTTCGAGAAGCGCCGCTGCAAAAACCCCTCGGATTCCGCCGCCATCGATCGAGAGAACCTTCTGGATCGCCATCTGCTCGCTCCTATTGCCTGGGAAGACCGAACTGAAGAGCGACGAGGCTCACCCAGCCCTCGATCAGTTGAACCGGAGCACAAAGCCCGCGCGAGTCGTCTCGGTTGCCTTGAACAAGGGTGCCGCCGACCCTCGTTGGTACCCGACGAAGTAGGTCACCTCCCCGAGCTTCTGTTCCAGGGCGATGTCCCAAAGCACGTTGAAGCGTTCATCGGTTCCTGTGAGCTCCGACAGGATCCACGTGCCGGCGTGGTGGAACCGGACGAGTCCGTTTGCAGATGTCGGAACGCGCCACACGACTTCGTACCCGGCGCGGGCAAAGTCCTTCTGCGGCTCGAGGGAGCCTCGAACCCGCTGGCCGACACTGGCGGTGGCGCTCACCCTCGGCCCGAGAACCGGGACGAACGCATCGAGAGGAGACAGGTTGAGGTGGATCGGTAGGATGAAGCGAACCCGCATCTCTGCTGAGACGTCGACGACCTCGAGCGCTTGGTCGCTTTCGGCCTTCGCGTGGATCGCCAAGGGGAGGAAGTCCCCTCGAAGGAGGTTGTGTTCGGCGCCCAAGGTAATGCCTAGCTGATCGAAAGAGAGGTCTTCCTGCGTCGCCACGTGGCCCCAACCAGTCACGCCAAGCCTGGATCGGCCCCGGTCCCTGAACAAGGCCACTTCAAAGTCGAGTGCGGCGGCCTCTCGTTGGGCTCTTGTCGGGGCCGACGTGTCGCGAGCCAGTGGCGTGAGGTCCATTCGAAAGCGGGGCCGCGACTGCACGTACGCGAGCTCGCCCTTCGACAGGGTTGGAAGCGAAGTCTCGACGGCAGGCGATGGGTCGCATTGGGGAGAATCGCTCGCCGCGCACAGCTCGAAGCCCCCTGGTGCGAGACGCATCCTCAAGATGGAACGGACGACATCGACTCGCCTACCCAGCGTCAGCTCCAGGAACTTCTGACTCTTGGGGATACGAGCGCTGAAATCCGCCTTGCTGCAGTTCGCTGCGACGGCTCCTTCGAGCGTGCAAGACTCGATCCCAATGCCCTCCCCCAGCGGTGCACCGGTGGCCGACCTGACAAGGAAGACGGGCAGGTCGGAGAACTTGCCGTTTTCGTCCGGAAAGGGAGTGGAGGGCTCGCCCGTTCCCGACCGCTTGAAGTAGACCAGAACGGTCGGACGCTCTTCGAACGTCTCGGCACTGCCCAATGCCATCGTGACCGCGACCGAGGGATGGTCGAGTCGAACCGCCTGCGCATCCTCGGCCAGCGCCGGCGTTCGAATCGTTCCGGCCAGCAGGAAAGCGACTGGAAGGGATCTAGATCTGGTCTGCATGGTACCGGCACCAGTGCGTCCACTTTGCTGGCTGGCCGGTAGCCTCCTGGTCGCACAGGCGCTGCAGGTAGACCTTGAACCCGGCGTGACCTCTCGCCTCGAGTTCCGCTCGAAAGATCTCGCGGAACTTCAGCAGACCATCGGTGTAACCACCAGGGTCAAGGGGGCACTTCGCTTCCGCGCCTACGACGAGCTCGGCGCAATGCCGCTCGAGGAACTGCGCTAGCGCGAGATCAGGGTAGAGCCCGACAGCCCTGCATGCTTTCAAAGCACTCGTGCGAACGTCAGACTCGCTTGATGGCATTTGCAGAAGCCTCACGCACGCGGCCTCGAGCCCCCGCGCGATGTGTTTGGTTCAGAGTTGTGGATACTATATGGATTATGGATTGACACTGTCAATCACTTAATGGTTAACTGCGTGCCTCTCTCAGCGAACAGAGGAAGGCATTAATGGCGAGAATGACCCTTGGTCCCGTCGTGGGGAAGGTCCGCCGACCTCGGCGCGCCTCCTTGTCGAGGCTGACGGCGACGCCAGCGTCGCGTGTGTCCTTACCGACCCGGCCGGCGAAGATCGGAGAATCATGACTACAAGGGAACGAGCTATGGCGATCCTGTCCGGGCTGCCGGAGGACTGCACATCGAGCGACGTTGAAAAGGCCATGAGACTCCTCGGCAACCGAGCCAGCGGACCATCCGCAGAGCAGCGGGCTGCCTGGAAACAGGCCCGCTATTTGCGAGGGGCTGCTACTGCCATCGCGCTAGGCGTGGCTTTGTGGTCGGCGCACGTTGTGCTTGGGGCGCGTGATGAGGAAGCCAAACTGACGCTATCTCTCGGACTCGCGTGGCTCTTCTGGTCTGTAGCTCCTCCGGCGTGGTTCCTGTTCGAATACAACTGGATCTGGCCCAGAACTGGCGGCGACTTCGAGGACCTCAAGTATGGGCAGGAACTTGCCAAGGCGATATGGGTCGGAATTGCGGCCGTGCTACTCGTGATGTTGACCGGCTGGGGCAGATGAATGCGCACTCGGCCGCCAGGCCGATCCCTTTCCAGGCCGCTGTGTGCCTGCACGCTCACGGGCTCACCACCCGCCGAGCCCTCGAGGAGCAATTCGAAATCGAAGCGGCACGGGCCTCGCTAGCCGGAACCCCGCTCTCACTGCTTCTGCTAGATCTCGACTCGCTCAAGGCCATCAATGATCAACGCGGACACGGCGCAGGCGACTCCGCCGTCGCGGCGACAGCAAGCGCCCTTCGCTAGGGCTGTCGGCGCACGGACTTCTGCGCGCGCTGGGCGGCGACGAGTTTCTGGTTCTCTCCGGAAACCGATGCCGACGAGGCTTGGGCCCTGGCCGAACGCTGCCGGCAGCAAGTCGTTACGAGGGGCAGCAGCGTCTCGATCGGGCTCACGACCGGGGTACGCTGACCGGCACGCCCTGAACCTGAGCGATCTGCTGGTGGAGGCTGACGGCCCTCTACGAGGCCAAATGCGCTATCCACATACGGGCACTCAGTGGTGAACACTTCCGACCCCTGCTTAGCCAGTGTGCTAGCCCACGGGGACCGAGCCTCGAACGCAAAACTCTGAAGAGCCGGGTCGGAACCCTCGTCCGTGAGCTTACCCGTTGATCAACGCATCCAACGGGAATATCAGCCACTTGTGCTTGGCGAACCGGATTCGTCCGTCCAGCACCAAGGCCTGCCGTTCGGGTGTCTGCGTATAGCGCGCGGTGTCATCCCGCACACCGTGCCCTCACGGCAAGTGAGGGGGGGTACCCTGACCACGCCTCTTTCCGGAGACCAGCCCCTTTAGCCAATCCGCCCACGCCACGAGGGCAGCCCGCCGCTCCGGTAGGAGGTCGGCGCGGTTGTAGACGCGCGAAACGCGGGATCCGGGAGGCGTGTGGCCGAGGATCAGGGAGACAACCTCGGAGGAAGTGCCAAAGGTCTCGCGCAGGTGCGTTCCGATAGTATGGCGCAGGTTGTGAATGGTCCAGCGCGGCATCGGCGTGCCAAGCTGCTGCTCAGCCTGCCCCTTGAGGTCCGAGACAAACCTCGACGACCACGACATGGACGCCCTCGGGTTCTCCCTGGCAATCGGGCCGAGCCGCGTCACAGGGAAAAGGGCATCCTCCCTTGCCGCCTCGGCTCGCCGCCTTAGTATCGCGACGGCGGGCTTGCTCAAGGGAACGACGTGGACGCGACCTGACTTGCTGCGTCCCTCGAAGCCACCTGGGATGGTCCACAGCATGGACCTGCCCCCGGCGGTGGAGAACTCGTTGAGTTTCGCGCCGAGCACCATGTCCCTGCGCACGCCGGTCAGGAATAGAAGTCGCACGGCGTCGACGTACGCGCGCCTCTCCGTCACTCGTCGGTCGTAGGTCTTGCCCGGCATGCCCTCTGGCCTTGCCGGATTCTCCAGTTCCACTAGTGCAGCCCAGATAGCCCGAATCTCTTGCGGATTGAGTACGCGCTCACTCTGCTGTTCGGTCCCGGGCTTCTGGAGGCCGAGGAAGGGTGTCCGGTCGAGAAGGTCCTCTCCGATGCCCCAG
>Ga0187893_10006371_pt1 | contig 20239 bp, 18 predicted proteins | sample MA1701074metaG_FD_139574 | JGI IMG/M metagenome (GOLD analysis project Ga0187893, IMG submission 139574) | White microbial mat communities from a basaltic lava cave in the Kipuka Kanohina Cave System on the Island of Hawaii, USA - MA170107-4 metaG ...
GACGCGGTCTGCTTGCGCGCCGAAGGAGCCGGCTGTCGGCTGTGGGTGGCCATTGCCGACGTTTCGCACTACGTCCGGCCCGGGTCCCCGCTCGACCGAGAGGCGGCGCTGCGCGGAACCAGCGTCTACTTTCCGGATCGGGCCATCCCGATGCTGCCCCCGCGTCTCTCGAGCGAGCTGTGCTCGCTCAACCCGGCGCGGCCCCGCCTCGTGCTCACAGCCGAGCTGGCCTTCGACCGGCACGGCCGCCGCACGGGGGCGGCGTTCTATCGCGCCGTCATCGAGAGCCGCGCACGGCTGACATACACCAAGGTCGCGGCCGTGCTCTCCACGACGGACACGCCGGAGATCCGCGGCTGGCGTGCCGAGCTGGGGGAGCTGACCCTGCAGCTGGAGCGGATGCGCGCCTTGATGCAGGTGCTGCAACGCCATCGGGTACAAGCCGGGTCCATCGATCTCGACCTGCCGGAGGCGATGATCGATCTCTCGGACGAGGGCCGCAGCGTCGGGATCCGGTTGTTGCAGCGCAACGACGCGCACCGCCTGATCGAGGAGTTCATGCTGGAAGCGAACCGCGCGGTGGCGTCCTACTTGATGGAGCAGGGAGTGCCGTTTCCCTACCGGATCCACGAGCCCCCGGACCCGAAGGATGCCGACGAGCTCAACGAGCAGCTGGGCGCGTTCGGCTTCCATCTCGACTACGAGGGTCGGGTCGAGCCGCACGACGTGCAGCGCCTCCTGCATCGGCTGGACGGCCATCCGCTGGCGCGCGTGCTCGCCCGACAGGTGCTGCGCTCGTTGAAGCAGGCGCGCTACGCGACCACCAACGCGGGGCACTTCGGGCTGGCGTTCCCCATCTATTGCCACTTCACGTCGCCCATTCGTCGCTATCCGGACCTGCTCGTGCATCGCCAGCTCGGGCGCGTGCTCGACGGCCAGCTCGATGCCGCGAAGGCCGAGGCCGCGCGCCTCGAGAGTGCCAGCGCCGAGAGCTCGACCGCCGAGCGCGGCGCGATGGAAGCCGAGCGTGCCATGCTCGACCTGAAGAAGGCCGAGTTCATGCTCGGCCACCTGCTCGAGCCGGGACCGGGCACGATCGTGGCTGTGGTCCGGTTCGGCGCCTTCGTCGAGCTGGATGCGTACCCGATCGAAGGCCTGGTGCGCGCCGAGCAGCGGCCGGGCGACCGCCGGCCGCTCCGCATCGGCGAGCGGGTGATCGTCGAAGCCACGGAGGTCTCGCTCCAGCGCCGGCAGATCGACTTTCGTCTGCTCGAACGCCTCGGTCCGCACGGCGACGTCTCTCGTGCCCGCGGCACGACCGGGGTTGCCAGACGGGGAGGACGAGTCGATAAGCAGAGGAGGGCCCGGCGATGATCGACGTGGACGAGACGCTCGACGAGTCGTTTCCCGCCAGCGACCCGCCGAGCTGGACGCTCGGGAGCAACGAGACCGAGAAACCGCGAACCGGAGGAGCGACGATGGCCGTGGCGAAGGCGGAAGCGATCTGGACGGGAACGCTGAAGGAAGGCACCGGCACGGTCGAGGGCGCGAGCCGGCACTTGCGGGCGCCGTACACCTACCGCTCGCGCTTCGAGGGCGACGCCGGGGGCACCAACCCCGAAGAGCTGATCGGCGCCGCGCACGCCGGCTGCTTCTCGATGTTCCTCGCCGCGCAGCTCACCACCGCCGGCTTCACGCCGACGCGCATCCATACGGCGGCCACGGTGCATCTCGAAGCGGGTCCCACGATCGCACGCATCGAGCTCGTGACCGAGGCCAGCGTCCCCGGATTGGACGACAAGACCTTTCAGGAGAAGGTCGATGCCTCAAAACGCGGGTGCCCAGTCTCCAAGGCGCTGGCGTCGGTGCCCGCCGTCTCGGTGACCGCGCGCCTCGTGTGAAGGGCCGCTTCGTCGGACTGCTGGCACTCGTTCTCGTCGGTTCCGTGACGATGGCCACCGCGCACGTCGTACCGTCGTCGGGCGATCGGCTGCTCGTCCTGGCGCCGCATCCGGACGACGAGGTGCTCGGCTGCGCGGGCCTCGTGCAACGCGCGCGCGCGGGCGGCGCGTCGGTGCACGAGGCCTTTCTCACGTACGGCGACGCCAACGAGATGTCGTTCCTCCGCTGGCGCCGTCATCCCGTGGTCGAGCCGAAGGCGGTGCGCGCCATGGGCGAGCTGCGACACGACGAGGCCGTCGCGGCCGCGCGCGTGCTGGGATTGGCGCCCGCGGACCTGACGTTTCTCGGCTATCCCGACTTCGGCACGCTCGTCATCCTCATCGACCACTGGCGCGACCGGCCCGCGTACAAGAGCGTGCTCAGCCGCGTCACCGCCGTACCGTACGCCTCGGCGCTCCGCCCCGGCGCGCCGTACTCGGGCGAAGCGGTCCTGCGCGACCTCACGGACGTGATCCGGCGCGTTCGTCCGACGCACGTCTGCGTGTCCCATCCTGCCGACGGGCATCCGGATCACCGCGCGCTCTATCTCTTCACGCGCATCGCCTTGTGGGACCTGGCGGGCGCGATCGATCCCGTCGTGCTGCCGTACCTCGTGCACCATCCTCGCTGGCCGTTGCCGCTCGGCTTGCACGAGGACGAGGCGCTCGACCCGCCGTCCGATCTCGCCGAGCGTGCGCGGTGGGAGCGGGTGGCCCTCGACGATGACGAGCGCGAGACGAAGCTGGCGGCACTGCGGGCGCATGCGACCCAGATGCGCGCGGGCGAGGCGATGCTGCGGTCGTTCGTGCGGGCGAACGAGCTGTTCGGCGACTTTCCGGGCCTGGCGCTGCACGCCGAGCGGGTGGAGGTGCCGTTCGAAGGCGAGGAAGTCGCACCGCCGGGGGACCTCACGGACGAGGAGCGCGCGCGTCTCCTAGGCCTCGCGACGCGACGGATCGCCCGCGAGGGAGCGGATCTCGTGGTCGAGCTGGCGTTCAGCCGCGTGCTGGGCGATGCCACGAGCGTCCGCGTCCACTTGCTCGGCTATCGGCCGGACCGTCCGTTCGCGGCGATGCCCAAGGTCCGGATCGAGATCGGTCCCCGGCGTCACGCCGCGTTCGATCAGCAGCTTCGTCTTCCCGATGGCGCGGTCGCGGTGGAGCGCCGTGGCCGGCGCATGCTGGTGCGGGTGCCGCTCGCGACACTCGGGGGTCCCGATCGCGTGCTCGTCGGCGGGCGGACGACGCTCGCCGACGTCCCGATGGCGGGGCTGCCCTGGCGCGTGGTCACGCTGGCGCGCGCGGCAGAGTGACCGCCGGGCGGCGCGACACGAACCGGAAGCTCGATCCCTTGCTGAGCTTGGTGAGCGCGACTTCCGGTGGCTCCGGCGTCGGCTGGGCCGCCGGATCGATCCGCACCGACCACGCGAGGCGCGCCCCGGGCACCGTGCACGCGTTCACCCGGGCGCGGGGATTCACGACCCGGACCATGGCGTCGAGCGCGCGGCGCTGCTGGGGCTCGGGGAGCGCGAACCAGGAATAGGGGTCGCCTTCGGCGAGCGCGTCGCAATCGCCGACCGTACAGCGCACCTCATCCGGCAGGCGCTCCACGCCCAGGGCGACGTACGCGCGCGGGTGGAACGCCGGATGGAGCTGCAACAGCTTGGCGACGGCATCGAGGTCGTCGCCGCCGATCCCCAGGGCAGCGACCAGCCGTTCGGCCGCGACGCCGGCGATGCCGATCCACTGCTGCGCCGCGATCTCGGCGGCCGCCGCATCGCCCCAGCGTTCCGCGATGGTCCGCATGAAGGCGCGCACGAGCAGGTGGCCTTGCACGCAGAATTCCTGTGCCACGATGGCGAGGGTGCCGTGCGAGAGATCCTCCAGCTCGAGATCGGGATCGAACGGGCCCGCATAGTCGCCACGTCCCGCGGTGTCGGCCACGGGTGCGGTCGTCGGGAGTGCCACGCGTGCGAGCCGTGACTGCCGGACCTTGCCGGTGAGCGGGATCTCCTCCACGGGCGTGGCGTCGGGCTCGATCCGCACGCGCCAGTGGCAGTGCGGCGTGCGATCCGCCGGCAGGCGCGGCGGGCGATGGATCGGCCGCACCTGTGCCCGCGGATTGGTCGCGACCGCCGTAGCGTCGAAAGTGGGGTCCTCGATGTGGTGGCACATACCGACGACGAACTCCTCGCCCATCGGCTCGACGTCCATCAGCGCGCCGCAGTACGGGAGCCAGAACTCACCGCTCCGCTCGCCGTCGACGCGGAAGCGGAAGTCGAGAAAGCCGTGGGGCGCCCCCACGTCGAACTGGATGCCCTTGAAGATGGTCGCGACGTCGTCGCCCGAGAACCGGAGCGCGCGTTGGATGCGCTGGGTATAGACGGGGCTGGCGCCCATCCACTCGTCGATGGCGACGTCCTGCATCGCCTGTGCCCCGAACCGGGCCAACACCTGCGGGATGCCGGCACGGTCCTGCAGATGCGCCGCCATCTGGTACTCGCGCGCCAGCACGGCGAGGGCGCGGCGCGAGAGCCGTCCGAAATCGAAGGCGGGATCGAAGGGGCCGCGGTAGTCGTCCATCAGGACCGTGCGGCGGGCATTACCTCTTCGGCGAACGCCTGAATCTCGTCGGTGTTGTAGGGTGCGAAGGTCATGAAGATGAAGTGCGTCACACCGGCGGCGGCGTAGGCCGCCACCTTGGCGAGGCACCCGTCCTTGCCGCCGATCATGATCTGGCGGCGGGCGTCGGCCGGGGTGACCTGGCGCATGCCGGCGATCAGCGCGCATACCCGCTCCTCGCGCGCGGTCGCCGCGCGATAGCAGAGCGGCAGCATCACCGTCTTCTCGATCGCGGCCGTGTCGCGCCCCACGGCGTCGCCGTGGCGTTTGATGACGTCGATCAGCGCGCGGAAGTCGTCCGGCTCGCCCGTCGCGTTCCAGAGGTCGGCGTGCTCGGCGACGATGCGCAGCAACACCTTGCGACCGGTGCCGCCGATCATGATGGGGGGATACGGCCGCTGCAGCGGCTTCGGGTTCCCCATGGCCTCGATCACCGTGTAGTGCTTGCCGCGAAACGTCGTCTGCCGCTCGGTGAACATGCTCTTGACGATGCGGCAGGTCTCGTCGAGCGCGTCGAGCCGCCCGCGCACCGTCTTGAAATCGATGCCGAAGGCGCGGTGCTCCAGCTCGAACCACCCGGCCCCGAGGCCCAGGATGAGCCGCCCCGCGCTGATGTGGTCGACGGTGGCTGCCATCTTCGCCAGCACGCACGGGTTGCGGTACGTGTTGCCGGTCACGAGGTGGCCAATGCGGGCGCGGCTGGTGGCCTGGGCCAGGGCGCCGAGCAGGGTCCAACCTTCGAGGCACGGCCCGTCGGGGTCGACGAAGATGGGCAGGAAATGGTCGAACGCCCAGAGGGTGTCGTACCCCCAGCGGTCGCACTTGCGCCACAGGTCGAGCAGCGTCGGCCATTCCACCATTTGCTGTCCGGTCTGGACGCCGAAGCGGATCGGATGTGTGGCCACCATATCTGGGTTCGTGCTCGACTCCGAGCCTGCGCGGCGCGTACCATGGGGGTTCGGGACTGACAAACGACCATGGGCCATAGATACGCGTCGTCCTTGACCCAACCGCGCCTCGTCGATATCGGCGGCGCGTCCCGATGAGCGGGCGTACGCAGCGTTCGGTCGTGTTGCACGGCCTCGTGACCGGCGGGCTCGCCGTCCTCGTGGGCGTGCTCGCCGCCGCGTCCCCGGCCCGTGCCGCGTTCCCGTGTGCGGTCGAGTCGCGCTGCCCCGACCCCAGCCTCATCGCCAGCGTCCGGGCCGCCGTCGACGTCGAGTGCCGCTGCGGTGGAGCGCCGACGCCCCGAAGCTACAAGCAGTGCTGGCAGCCGGTCGTGCGCGGCCTCGCGAAGGAGCTCGGCAAGGAGCAGTTCCCGAAGGCATGTCAGAAGGAAGTCCGCCGTGCGCTCGCGAACTCGCTGTGTGGCCGCCCGGGTTTCGTCCTCTGCCGCAAGACGAGCAAGAAGGGCGTGGTCATCTGTCGGGCGAAGGCGGCCGCGCGATGTGCCGACCCCTTCGATCCCGCCAACGCGTGCGACATGTTCGAGAGCTGTGCCGACGCGTGCAATCCGCCGGCGTGCGGCACGACGTCGACCAGCCTCGCCACCACGACCTCGTCGACGACCATCACGACGACCTCCACGACCGCGACGTCGACGACGACCACGCTGCCGACCACCACGACGAGCACCACCTCGACGACGACGGTTCCCACCACGTCAACCACCAGCACGACCGTCGCCTCGTCGACCACGACCACCTCGACCAGCGTCACCTCGTCCACGTCGTCGACAGTGCCGACCACCACGACGACAACCACGTCCAGCACCACGCTGGCATCGACGACGACCAGCACCTCGTCCACGCTCGCGACCACGACGAGCAGCAGCACGTCCACGACCACCGTGCCGTCCACCACCTCGACCTCGACGCCGACCACGTCCACGTCGTCGACGACGTCCACGAGCAGCACCTCGACGACGTCGCCTTCCTCGACGACCACCACCTCCACGTCGTCGACCACCTCCTCCAGCATCGTCGCGAGCACCACGTCCACGAGCATCACCACCAGCACGAGCGCGCCGTCCTCCACCTCCACCACGGTGGCCACGACCACGACGTCGACGACCAGCACCTCGACCAGCAGCACGACGTCCACCACGGGGCTCCCGAGCACGACCTCGACCACCACGACGACGTCGACCAGTACGTCGTCGACGACCCTGCTCGCCTGCGGGGGCATCTTCCCGGTCTGCCTCGGGAGCTGTCCGCCGGGCGAGGTCTGCACCGGCGATCTGCTGACGCCGTGCGGCTGTCAGCCGATCTCCACCACCTCGACGTCGGTGACGTCGAGTACGAGCACGTCGAGCAGCACGACGTCGAGCACGTCCACGACCTCGACCAGCACGTCGACCAGCAGCAGCACGTCGACGACCTCGACGACGTCCACCAGCACCAGCAGCAGCACGTCCACGACCTCGACCAGCACGTCGACGACGTCGAGTACGTCCAGCAGTACCAGCACGTCGAGCAGCACCACCTCGAGCACGTCGACCAGCAGCACCACGTCGACGACCTCGACCACCACGTCGACCAGCACGACGTCGAGTACGTCCAGCAGTACCAGCACTTCGACGAGCACTACCTCGAGCACCACGTCGACCAGCACCTCGACAACCACGTCGACCAGCACGACGACGACGTCGAGTACGTCCACGAGCAGCAGCACGTCGACGACTACATCGTCCACCAGCACCTCGACATCCACCACCGAGCCGACGACGACCACGTCGAGCACGTCGACCAGCACCAGCAGCACCTCGACCTCGACGAGCACGACGGTCGCCCCGTCGACCACGTCGACCACCGAGCCGTCCACGACGAGCAGCACGGTGGCGACCACGACCACGAGCACCACCATCCCGTAACGGGCTGCTGGGAGGGGCTCGGGTGGACGAGGGTGCGCCCGGGCGTCTGCTCAGGTGTGGAAGGCTACCAGCGTTCGAGCGAGTCGGCGTTCGTCTCTTCGCGGGTGGCGGCGGCGAGGAGCACGTTGCGCCGCGACGGATCGAGCTCCGCGTCGGCCAGCGTGCGATAGACGGCCGCGCCACCGCGCTCGAGCGTGGCCAGGAGCGTGCGCTGGGCGTCGGGACTCTTGCCCTCGAACAGGCCCGCCATCACCTCCAGGGGCTCGGGGCGCCGCTCGAGGACGGCCTGCGTCTGCGTCACCACCGCGAGCAGCCGCCCGTTCGGGTCCGTGATGCGCGTCTGGCACACGCAGGTGCGACGGCCTTCGTGAAGGACGACGCACTCGCCCGTGATCGTGCTCCCGGTGGTCGCGGCGGCCAGGAAGTTGGTCTTGGACTCGATGGTGGTGGTCTGCGCGCCCCGCGGCAGCCGCATGACGGTCGCGCAGGCGCCGAGCGTGTCCGCGAACGCCATGAGGGCCCCGCCGTGCATGACGCCCGGCACCGTGCAGAGGGCGTCGCGCACGAGAAGCTCGGCGCGCAGCCGCTCGGGTGTCGCCTCGAGGAAACGGACGCCGAGCTGCTCCGGGAACAGCCCGCGTGCGTGCGTCTGGAAGGCCTCGACCCAATCGATGTCCATGTCCCTCCCTCAGCGGGCCATGAGCAGCACCGCGGCCATCACGGATTCGACACCGCAGTAGAACCAACAGGGATAGAAGCGCGTGGGGCGTTCGATCATGGCCGACACGACGCGACCCGTCGCCATGCCGATCAGCGCGACGGTGACGGCCGTGAAGGCGCCGGCCCGCAGGGCGGGGTTGCTGGAGGCGACGAACAGGAGCGCGCCGATCGCGATGCCGAAGCCGCCGTAGACGGCGCGCACCTCGTTGCGGCCGTCCGCGCTGACTACGGCGGTCCCGAACGGGGCTTGGATGCGCTCCGGGGACAGCAACCCGACCAGGCCCATCAGCACGAAGAAGACCGCGACCAATCCGACTGCGATGCTCATGACCGTCCTCCGAAAAGCGCCACCGTGGGCGCGTGCTCGGGATCCACGCCGGCGTGCATCCGTTCGTCCGGAACCATGGGGCCCATGCGCTGGTCGAGCGGGGCCACGCCCGCCCAGACGGGCAGGGCGTAGTCCTCTTCGTCGTCGATCGGCGGTCCCGAGCGGAGCTTCGCGGACACTTCGGTGATGGGAATGCGGACGACGAGCGTCGCTCGCAGCTCGGCTGCCGATGGTGGGCGGACGATGTCCCATCGGCCAGGGTAGACGTGTGCGAAGAAGGCGCGCAGGAGCCGCTCCTTCTCGTCCTCTGCCTCGACGGCACAGGCCCTGCCGTACAGGACCACCGAGCGATAGTTGACGGAGTGGTGGAACGCGGAGCGTGCCAGCACGAGGCCGTCGAGGTGCGTGACGGTGCAACACACCTCGGCGCCGGCCGCGAGTGCCAGCAGCGTACGGTTCTTCGTCGAGCCGTGCACGACGATCGCGTCGTCCACGCGGACGTACGCCGTGGGGATGATGGACGGCCGGCCGTCCTGAACGACCCCCAGCTGACAGACGAGGCCTGCGTCCAGGATGCCGTGGACGACGGCGACGTCGTAGCTGGCGCGGATGGGACGGCGGCGCACCCGCGTGCGCTCCGTCACCGCGTAGGCGGGTCGCTCCGACATAGCGCCGATCATGGCAGTAAAATTGGCTCTATCAAGAGAGCCATTCCAAAGAATAACCTTGGTCCAATTGTTTGGGCGTGCTATGGCCGCTGCATGTCGAATGCTCCAGCCATCCTCGGACTCGTGGCACTCGAGCGGCGTCGCGGCCCACTCCAGGCGCAGCTCTACCAGCGCCTGCGCGAAGACATCCTCGCGGGCCGCCTGGCGCCGGGGACGCGGCTGCCGGCCAGTCGTGCCATCGCGACCGATCTCGGGGTCGCCCGCAATACCGTCGTGGCTGCGCTCGAGCGCCTGGCCCACGAGGGCTACGTGACGGCACGCACCGGCTCCGGCACGCGAGTGGCCGCGCTGCCGCCCGAGGCGCTCTCGACGGTGCGCGCGCCGGTACGCCTTCCCGCGGAGGGCGGGCGGCCGCCTCGCCTCGCGCGCCGCAGCGCACGCTGGCTCGCCACCCGCCGGCCGGTTTCCGATCCGACGCGGCCGGCTTTTCAACCCGGCTTTCCCGCGGTGGACGAGTTTCCGCACGACGTCTGGGCACGGCTCGTGCAGCGGCACGCGCGTCGCCCGGGCAAGGGCACCCTCGGGTATGCGCACGCCGTCGGGCTGCCCGCGCTGCGCGCGGCGATCGTGCGCTACCTCACGACCGCGCGCGGGGTGACGTGCCGGCCCGAGCAGGTGTTCGTCGTGGCGGGGGCGCAGGCGGGACTCGATCTGATCTGCCGCCTGCTCCTCGATCCCGGCGATGCCGTCTGGGTGGAGGAGCCCGGCTATCTCGGCGCGCGCGGAGCGCTGGTCGGCGCCGGAGCCAAGCTCGTACCCGTGCCGGTCGACGCCGAGGGCCTGCGGGTCGATGTCGGGGCGGCGAAGGCGCCGCGGGCCCGCCTCGCGTACACGACGCCGTCGCATCAGTTTCCGCTCGGGGCGACGCTGTCGCTCTCGCGGCGGCTGGCGCTGCTCGAGTGGGCGGCACGCGCCGGCGCCTGGATCGTCGAGGACGACTACGACAGCGAGTATCGCTACGGCGGCCGTCCGATCGCCGCCATGCAGGGGCTCGATGCCGGTGGTCGCGTCATCTACCTAGGCACGTTCTCGAAGACGATGCTGCCCGCGTTGCGCGTGGGCTATCTGATCGTGCCCGAGGCGCTCATCGAGCCAGTGACGATCGCGATCCGGCACACCGGCCACAGCGTGCCGGTCGTCGTGCAGGCCGCGTTGGCCGACTTCGTGGACGAGGGGCATTTCGCGACGCACGTGCGGCGCATGCGTGGCCTGTATGCGAAGCGGCAGGCGGCGCTCATCGCCGCGATCGCCCGGCTCGGCGGGACGCGGTTGGTGGCGGAGGCGACGGACGCCGGCCTGCAGCTGGCGGCCCGCCTGGTCGACGGTACGGACGATCGCGCGCTCTCGGCCGCGCTCGGCACGGCCGGCATCGTGGCTCCGCCGCTCTCGGCCTACCACCTGGGCAGGCCGCGCGTGCGCGGCCTGTTGATGGGCTATGCGGCGGTGCCGGAGCGCGAGATCGCGGCGGCCGTCGTCACGCTCGGCCGTGTCTTGGAGCGCGTGCGCTAGGCGATCGTCGTGGCGGGCGCGCGGGGTCGCGCCAGCCGGGCCCCTTCGTGAGGGCCACGTCGGCGGTGCCGATGGTGGCACCGCAATGCGCGCAGGCGAGCACCGGTCCCGCCTCGTGCCGGCAGCCGCGGTGCATCACGCGCATCGGCGGTCCGTTCCGTCCTGCCAGCCAGCGGTCACCCCAGCGCATGAAGGCCAGGAGCACCGGCATCAGGTCCCGTCCCTTGTCGGTGAGGTGATACTCGTAGCGGACGGGCGCCTCGCGGTACGGCGTGCGGCGGAGGATGCCGTGCTCGACCAGCGTGGCCAGTCGGTCGCTCAGGATGTTGCGGGAGATGCCGAGGTCGGCCCGGATCTGGTCGAAGCGCGCCAGGCCGAGAAAGACGTCGCGCACGATCATCAAGGTCCACCACTCGCCGAGGAATTCGAGCGAGCGGGCGATCGAGCAGTTCATGTGTGCGATGGAGGAGCGCTTCATCGTGGGTCCGGCTGCCATGGTTGCATGAGAAGACCGACATTGCTACAGCCTGGAGCGTCGCGGCAAACGGAGGGAAACCGATGGCCCAAGCAGACGAGTGGCGGCGGACGGCGTGCATCCTCTGCGAGTGCAACTGCGGTCTCGAGGTTCAGCTCGATGCCGACGGCAAGCACTTCACCAAGATCCGGGGTGATCGCGCGCACCCCGCGTCGCAGGGCTACGCCTGCGAGAAGGCGCACCGGGTCGACTACTACCAGAACGGTCCCGACCGCGTGACGGCGCCGCTGCGACGGCGGCCGGACGGTACGTTCGAGCAGATCGACTGGGACACCGCCATCCGTGAGGTCGCCGCGAAGCTCATGCAGATACGCGACGCGCACGGCGGCGACACGATCTTCTACTTCGGCGGCGGCGGGCAGGGGAATCATCTTCCCGGCGGCTACGGGGCGGGCACCATGCGCGCGCTCGGGGCCACCTACCGTTCGAACGCGCTGGCCCAGGAGAAGACCGGCGAGTTCTGGGTGAACGGCCGGATGCTGGGCACGCCGGTTCGTGGCGACTTCGAGCACGCCGAGGTGGCGCTGTTCGTCGGTAAGAACCCGTACCAGTCGCACGGCATGCCGCGCGCGCGCGTCACGTTGAAGGAGATCGCGCACGATCCCGCCCGCACGCTGATCGTCATCGACCCGCGGCGCAGCGAGACGGCCGAGCTGGCCGACATCCACCTGCAGGTGAAGCCCGGGCGCGACGCGTGGCTGCTCGCCGCGATGCTGGGGGTGCTGGTGCAGGAGGATCTGCTCGCGCACCCGTGGCTGGCGGAGCACGCCGCCGGGGTGGAAGACGCGACCGCTGCCTTCCGCACGATTCCCGTGGCCGCGTACTGCGCCATCGCCGGCGTCGACGAGACGCTCGTGCGCCAGACGACCCGCCGCATCGCCGTCGCGAAGAGCGTCGCTGTCGCCGAGGACCTCGGCATCCAGATGAACCGGCACTCCACGCTCAACAGCTACCTGGAGAAGCTCGTCTGGGTGCTCACCGGCAACTTCGCCAAGCAGGGCGCGCAGTATTCGCCGGCCATGCTCGTCAATCTGGCCAGCTCCTCACCCGACGGCAGCGCCGGCGCCAAGCCCCGTCGCGTGAGCCCGGTCGTCGGCGCGCGCATCATCTCCGGCCTGGTCCCCTGCAACGTCATCCCGGACGAGATCCTCACCGACCACCCGAAGCGCTACCGCGCCATGGTGGTGGAGAGCGGCAATCCCGCCCATTCGCTCGCCGACAGCCAGCGCATGCGCGAGGCGCTCGGGGCGCTCGAGCTGCTCGTCGTCGTCGACATCGCCATGACCGAGACGGCGCGCCTCGCGCACTACGTGCTCCCCGCGCCGTCGCAGTACGAGAAGTACGAGGCGACGTTCTTCAACTTCGAGTTTCCGAAGAACTACTTCCATCTCCGCCATCCGCTCTTCGAGGCGCCGCCCGACACCTTGCCCGAGGCCGAGATCCACGCGCGGCTCGTGGAGGCGATCGGCGCGATCACGGAGGAGGATCTCGCCCCGCTGCGGGAAGCCGCCACCCAGGGGCGCGCCGCGTTCGCGACCGCGTTCTTCGCGGCGCTCGCGAAGAAGCCGGCGCTCGAGACCATGCTGCCCGTCCTGCTGTACCGGACGCTCGGACCCACGCTGCCGAACGGTGCGGCGGCCGCCGCGCCCCTCTGGGGTCTGGCCCAGCTCTTCAGCCTGCATCATCCGGACACGCTGCGGCGCGCCGGCTTCACGGGCGACGGGGCGACGCCCGGCGACGAGCTGTTCGACGCCATCGTGGCGAGCGAATCGGGCGTGATCTTCGCCGTCGACGAGTACGAGGAGAGCTGGAAGCGCGTGCGCACCCCGGACGGCAGGATCCAGCTCGTGATCCCGGAGTTGCTGGAAGAGCTCGCGACCCTGGAAACGACGCCGCCCCTGGCCGGCGACGCCGCGTTCCCGTTCGTCCTGTCGGCCGGCGAACGACGCTCGTCCACCGCCAATACGATCTTCCGCGACCCGCGCTGGCGGAAGAAGGATGCCGACGGTGCGCTGCGCGTGAGCCCCGCCGATGCGCACCGTCTCGGGCTGCGGGAGGGCGGACGCGCGCGCGTCACGACCAAGCGCGGTAGCCTCGAAGTCGCCGTCGAGGTCTCGGAGATGATGCAGCCGGGCCACGTCTCCCTGCCGAACGGCCTCGGCTGCACGTACCCCGACGAAGCCGGCCGGCCGCGGCATCCCGGCGTTCCTCCAAACGAGCTGACCGCGAGCGAGGACCGTGACTGGCTCGCCGGTACCCCCTGGCACAAGTCCGTTCCTGCCCGCGTCGAAGCCGTCGATTCGCCGTGACCCGCCGGCGTTGACCGTCGCCCACGATCCGGACGTCTGCTAGACAGGCCCCTCGATGCGCGGGGGGCGGTGGCGATCGGCTGTGGTCGCGACGGGGCTGTTGGCCGCCGTCGCGGCGTGCCGGGCCCCGGTCGGCGTGCACCAGGTGAGCGCGCGCGTCGTCCACGAGCAGCTCACCAGCAACGTGCTCACCGACGGCCGGCCGAGCGAGATGACGCGCAACACGCTCCGCCGCTGGAACCTGGCCGATCGCATCGACGACGACCCGGAGGCCGCGCTCGCCGAGCTGCACCAGACGCTGGTCGCGGGCGTGGGCGCGCGGCGCGAGCTGTACGCGCTCGCGGAGCTGTCGTTCCGGCGGGCCGAGCAGACCGGACGGCGCGACCAGTTCCTGGCGTCGGTCGTCTACGCGTGGACGTTTCTCTTTCCCCGCCTCGCGGAGGACATGCCGACCCGGTTCGACCCGCGCGGACGGGCGATGTGCGACATCTACAACCTGGCGCTGGCCCGCGCCTTCGCGACCGACGAGCGCGAGCACATCCGGCCGCAGGCCGGTCGCATGGCGCTCCCCTTCGGAAGCCTCGACGTCGCGTTCGACGAGGCGGAGCTCCAATGGGGAGACCGCCACCTGGAAGATCTGGTCTCCGTCGCCGATCTGGCGGTGCACGGCCTCCGCAACCGCTACCGTCTCTCGGGCCTGGGTGCGCCGGCCGCGGCGATCGCGGAGCCGCTCGCGGGCATCGATCCCGACCAGGATCTGCTCGGCGGCGGTGTGCGCGTACCGCTCACGATGCTGCTGCGGCTCGACGATCCCTGGCGCGGCTTCGACGGGACGCCGGTGGCCGGACGGCTCGAGATCCACGTGCAGAGCGACGCGGAGTGGACGGACATCGCCGGCGAGCAGGTGCCGCTCGAGTTCGAGAGCACGGCGGCGTTCGCCGCCGGGCTCGCCGAGAGCAAGTTCTGGACGCTCGAGCTGAAGCGCTTCTTCGGGCGCCTGTCCGGACTGGACGATCGGCCGCATCTCATCGCCGCCACGCCGCACCGCAAGGGCATGATCCCGGTCGTGTTCATCCACGGGACCGCCTCCAGCGCCGGGCGCTGGGGCAACATGTTCAACGATCTCTGGAGCGAGCGCTACATGCGCGAGCACTTCGAGATGTGGTTCTTCACCTACGACACCGGCAACCCGGTCGCGTACTCCTCGCGCGCGCTGCGCCGGCGGCTGCGTCGCACCGTGCAGCGTCTGGACCCGAACCAGCAGGACGAGTGTCTCCGGCAGATGGTGATCGTGGGGCACAGTCAGGGCGGGTTGCTCACCAAGATGACGGCCATCGACTCCGGGGACCGTCTGTGGCGCGCCGTCTACGGCGAGCCCTTCAGCGAGGTGGACCTGCCGTCCAAGGACCGGCGCCTGGTGGAGGAGATGCTGTTCATGAAGCCCCTGCCGTTCGTGCACCGGCTGGTCTTCATCGCGACGCCGCACGGAGGGAGCTATCAGGCGCTGCGCAGCATCAGCTCCTGGATCGGCGGGTTCGTCAGCGTCCCGCAGCAGATCGCACAGCTCTCGACGGACCTCATGCGCCTCGACCCGAAGGCCTTTCGGGACCGCATGGTAGGGGGCCTCACCGCCAACAGCATCAACGACATGCGGCCGGGCAATGCCTTCATCGAGGCGCTGCGCGGCATTCCCGTGGCGCCCGACGTGCCGCGGCATTCGATCGTCGCCGTCAAAGGGCGGGGCCCTGTCGAGACGGGAAGCGACGGCGTCGTGAAGTACGAGAGCGCCCACCTTTCCGACGCCGATTCCGAGCTCGTGGTGCGGTCCGGGCACTCGACGCAGTCCGAGGCGCCCACGATCCAGGAAGTCAACCGCATCTTGCGGCTGCACGTGCGTGCGCTCGAAGCGCGCGGCATCCACTGTGGGCGGGGCGACGCGGAGGAGGTCGAGCCGGCGAAGGAGGAGTCGATCTCGATGCGCTGACCCGGGTGGGCGCTCGCGGGCTGCTAGGCGCCCTGTCGGGTCTTGGCGGTGCGGATGTAGCGCTGGAGGTCTTCGCGGTCGATCAGCGAGAGGATTTCGATGCGGCCGCCGTCGAGCGGGCGGTAGATCAACCGCACGTCGCTCGCGATCCGGATGCGGTAGGCGCCCGGAAGGCCCTCGAGCGGGATGGCGCGGAGGCTCGGGTGGCGCCAGTCGTCGATGAGGCGATGGATCTTCTCGAACGCGATGCGCACGACCTTGCGGTCCCAGCGGCGGATCGAATCGTAGAACTCGTCCGTGAAGATCGGCAGGCTCCAGCTCACGGGGGAGGCGCCACGGTCGCTCGCCGCCGGCTCCGCCACGGCGGGCCGCTCGGCCGCGGCGGCGCGCACCTGCTGGGCGAGGGTCGCCTCGGCGTCACGCGCGTCTTCCAGCTCGGATTCGAGACCGCGAATGCGACGTTCGGCCTGCGCGAGCGCTTCGGCGAGCCGAGTGGCTTCGGCGGCGGCGCCGCCTGCCAGGCGCTCTCTCAGGGTCTCGATCTCGGCCTGCGTGCGCTCGCGCTCTCGGCGGGCTTCGTCGTGGGCCGTCCGCTCGTCGCGGGCTTCGCTGCGTGCGGCCGCGAGCCGCTCCTCTAGATCGACGAGCTGCTCGCGCAGCCCGCCGAGCCGCTTGAGGGCGCGGCCGCGCGCAGCGCGGGCCCGCGCCGCCTCGCGTTCGAGCTCGCGGGCCGCGGCGTCCGGGGCCGGAGCGGGCGCGTCGGGCGCGCCCGATTCCGCGGCGGCCTCGGCCTTGGCGCGCTCGTCGGCGGCATCGAACTCGGCGATGATCGTCTGCACGACGGTCGCGGCCTGCTCGCCGGCGTCGTCCTGCCCGTGAGCGATGAGCGCCCATGCAAGATCGCGCAGCGGATCCTGCGACTTTAGTACGAGGTTGCTCAGGCCCAGTGCCGCACCGTCGCCCGCCATGGCGCCCGCAAGCGGCGACGACCCGAGCTCCTTCTTGAGCGACTGATCCACGGTCGCGGCCACCTCCGCGTCGTCTTGGTAGTAGTCGACGAGCGTGTCCGCGAGCTCCCATTCTCCGAGCTTGTCGACGCGCGTGCCTTTGGGCGCGGTCCCCAGCTGCCCGACGAGCTTGCGCAGCACCTTAGGGGGCAGCGCGATGACGAGGAAGGCCGTGCGCTGATCCTCGGTGAGCGGCTCCAGGAGTGGCACGGGACAGAGGAAGCCACGGGCGGCGGGGCCGGGCAAGCGCGAGCGGCCGGCACGCCGGCGGAATGCAAAAAGATCCGTTGACAGGCGGGACCGATCGCAGGACACTTTGGGCGAGGTCGCGATCGTGCCGCTCAACACGTTCGTGCCGCGGGCCGACAAACCGGAAGGGCGCCGGGTGGGAGCGGAGCTCGAGCTGGAAGGGATCGCGGTGTCGCCCGCGCAGTTCCCGGCGCCGATCAGATTCGACGCCTCGGTGGTGCCGGAGAAGCGTCTGATGTTCGCCGTCCTCGAGGAAGCGCTCGTCGACTATGCGAAGCTCGCCGGCGTGGCGCGGCCTTCCGCTCGCACGGCACTCGGGGAGCTCGAGGCGTGGTTCCTCGGGCGGGGCGATCGGTGGCTGTTCTCGTTCGAGCGCATCTGCGAAGCGCTCGACATCGACGCGGACTACCTGCGTGGCGGATTGCAGTTGTGGCGCGCGAAGCAGCGCCGGGACCTGCAGGAGGACGCGACGCCCATCCGCGCGCCGGTGCGCCGGTTGGCCGGCCAGCGCACGCGCGTGACGGCCGGGGCCGCGGGCGTCCGCCGTCGCGTCGTCGGCGTCGCCTAGGCGCTCGGACCCCAACTTGACCCAGCGGTACGCCTGGCAGTACGCAGGGTGCCGACGCTCACGCGGGAGGTTCGAGATCGATGGGGTACTTCGACTACCTGCAGCACGGCACGAAGCTGATCCGCAAACGCGGGCAGCTGCCGGTGTATCTCGTCTATTTCATCACGGACGCGTGCAACGCCAAGTGCAAGCACTGCTTGCTGGCGGACGGGGCGCACCCCGGGTGGGAAGAGCCGTCGATGGCGTACCGCAAGCAGGAGCTGTCGCTGGACGAGCTGGACAAGGTGACGGCGTCGATGGGCAAGGGGAGCTTGATGTTCCTGTTGCCGACGGGCGGCGAGCCGTTTTTGCGCAAGGACATCGGAGAGATCGTGAAGATCTTCCACAAGAACACGGGCGTGCGGAACGTGGGGATCCCGACCAACGGGTCGACCACGGCGCGCACGGTCAAGATCGTGGAAGAGCTGGTAACGAGCTGTCCGGACCTGGACCTGCACATCGACGTGTCGCTGGACGGGGTGGGGGCGCTGCACGACGAGATCCGGGTCTTTCCGGGGCTCTTTCAGCGGTCGATCGAGACGTACAAGGCGCTGCGGGAGCTGGAGAAGCATCACAAGAACTTCTCGGTGCAGGTGGAGACGACGGTCTCCAAGCACAACGAGGACGTGCTGCGGGAGAACTACGAGTGGTTTCGGCGGAACCTCGACGTGGACACGGTCTTCACGCTGTTGACGCGGGGGAGCCCGAAGGAGCCGCTGGCGAAGTTCTTCGACGTGGAGAAGTACCAGGCGTACGCGGACCACATGGAGCGGGAGTACAAGAGCGGGAGCCTGAGCGGGTATGACCACTTTCCGATGGCGGACTTCATCAACGCGAAGCGGATCGTGCGGCACAACCTGATTGCGAAGATCGTGCGGGAGAACGAATACCAGATTCCGTGCTACGCGGGGAACCTGGGCGGGGCGATGTTTGCGAACGGGGACGTGTACCCGTGCGAGCTGTTGATCGACCGGAAGTTGGGGAACGTGCGGGAGGCGGGGTACGACTTCAAGAAGATCTGGTTGGGGCCGGAGGCGGCGGCGGCGAAGAAGTTCATTCGGGAGACGAAGTGTTTTTGCACGTACGAGTGTTTCCTGACGATCAACATCTTGTTCAATCCGCGGATGCTGCCGGCGGTGTTGAAGGAGTGGGGGAGCTTGAAGGCGCGCAAGACCTGGCGCCGGCTCACCGGTAAGCCGGCGGCCCAGCCGGCGCTCGCGACCTGCGGTTCGGAAAAGTCTGCTCACTAGGAGGCCCCCCATGTACCGAGGACAACGCATCAGCGTCGTGATCCCGTGTCACAACGAAGAGGAAGGCGTGCGCGCCGTCATGGCGCAGATGCCGTCCATCGTCGACGAGGTTCTCGTCGTCGACAACGCGTCGACGGACCGCACGAGCGAGGTGGCGACGAGCCTCGGTGCACGGGTCGTGTACGAAGCGCGCAAGGGCTACGGGCGCGCGTACAAGACGGGATTCAGCGAGGCCACGGGTGACGTCATCGTGACCATGGACGGCGACGGGACGTACCCCCCCACGTCCATCCCGCTGCTGATGGAAGTGCTCCTCGGCGAGCAAATCGACTTCATGACGGCGCGGCGCTGGCGGTCGAACAAGGACAAGTCGAAGAGCCCGCTGCGGCTGATCGGCAACGCGGTCCTGTCCAGCGTGACGATGGTGCTGTTCGGCAGGTTCCTGGTCGATTCGCAGTCGGGCATGTGGGTGTTCCGGCGCGACGCGCTGCCGAAGTTCCAGCCCGAAGCCGACACCATGGCGCTCTCGCAGGAGATCAAGATCCTCGCCTTCACCAACCGTGACGTGCGCTGCCTGGAGATGCCGATCTACTACGGCGAGCGCGTCGGCGAGAGTAAGCTGAACCTCTGGCGCGACGGGTTCGGGAACCTCTTCTCGCTGCTGAAGCTCCGGTTGACGCTCGGAGGGCGCCGGCGCGCGGCGGGCAAGGTCACGCCGTTTCCGCGCGTCCGTTCGCAAGCGGTGAACGAAGAGCGGGTCTCGCAGCGCCGTTCCTGAGCGGATGGCGCTCTGCTTCACGCACGCCTCGGCGGGCTACCTCGTCTACGAGGCCGTCCGCCCGGCGGGGAAGCATCGGCTGGAGCTGCTCGCGAGCGCGATCGTGCTGGCCAACGCGCCCGACTTCGATTTCGTCCCCGGGCTGATCGTGGGACGGCCCGGCGCGTTCCATCGGGGCCTGACGCACACACTGGCGGCGGTGCTGGCCGTGGCGGCGATGGGCGCCGTCGTGGGGTGGTGGCGCCGGCCGATGGCGCGCGGCCCGGCATGGTGGGCGTCGTTCGCGGGCGCGGCCTACGGCGCGCATCTGCTGGTCGACTTTCTCACGATCGACGCCGTGGCTCCGTACGGCGCCCGATTCCTGTGGCCGCTCTCGGACGGGTTCCAGCATGCCGGGGTGACGCCGTTCAGCGAGATCGTCCTCGACGCCTCCGGGCGCATGGCCTTCGTGCGGAGCCTGCTCACGCCCGCGGCGCTCGCGGTCTGGATGCGCGAGGTCGTGCTCGCCGTCGTCGTCATCGGCGGGGTCCTCGCCGCGCGCGCGCTCGGGCGTTCGCGCGTCCCCCGCTTCGCCGAGTAGACTGCGGGAGGATGGGCTGGGCGGCCGCGTATCTGGGACTCGTCCTGGCGCTCGTCGTCCGCGTGACGGGCCCGGATGCGCCTCGCCGCGTGCCCCCGCCGCCGTCGCCGACGGAACCCGTGCGGTTGGTTGCCCTGCATCACGCGACCTTCTTCGTGCTGCTCCTGGTGGCGGTGCCCGCCGAGGCCGCCCTCGTGGGAGGGGTGCCGGGGTGGCGGCTC
>Ga0187893_10006372_pt1 | contig 20239 bp, 16 predicted proteins | sample MA1701074metaG_FD_139574 | JGI IMG/M metagenome (GOLD analysis project Ga0187893, IMG submission 139574) | White microbial mat communities from a basaltic lava cave in the Kipuka Kanohina Cave System on the Island of Hawaii, USA - MA170107-4 metaG ...
CCCCGGGCTCGAATTCTCTGGTGAAGTCGAGCAGGTGATTCCTGGTGACAAACAGGGAAGCGCGCCACCGCTCGCCCCCGGCGACCGCGTGGCTGCGCTCACCATGTTCAAAGCCTATGCCGAGCGCGTGGTCATCAACACCGAGCAAGCCTTTCGCATTCCCGACAGCATGTCCTTCGAAGAGGCCGCCGCTATCCCCGTGAATTACCTCACCGCCTATCACTCCTTCTTTGAAATGGGCAACCTCCGCGCCGGCGATCGTGTGCTGATCACCAGCGCCGCGGGCGGAGTGGGCGTCGCCGCGGTGCAGCTCGCGCGAGCGCGCGGGCTGGTCACCTTCGGCACCGCCAGCCCCGGCAAGCAGGAGTTCCTCCGCCAGATTGGCGTGGATCACCCGATTGACTACACCCGCCAATCCGCGCGCGAAGTGGTTCGCCGCGTCGCCCCCGAGGGCATCGAAATGGCTTTCGACGCCATCGGCGGCAAATCATTCGCCGAAAGCTACCGTTGCCTCGGCCCCATGGGGCGCCTGGTGGTGTATGGCTTCTCCACCGCGGTGGACGAAAGCGGCCGCATCAACTATCTGCGCGCCGCGCGCGAAATGTGGAGCACGCCGCGCTTCCGCCCGATTCCGCTGATCGAGAAAAACATCTCCATCATCGGCGTGCATATCGGCCGGCTGGCGCACAAGGCGAAAGTGCTCGGCCCGCAGCTCGCGGAAATTTTCAGCATGTATCTTGCGGGCGAAGTGAAACCCGTCATCGGCAAGACCTTCCCGCTGGCGGAAGCCGCCGCCGCCCACCGCTACATCCATCAGCGCAAAAACATCGGCAAAGTCCTGCTCTTCCCGTGATTTCCTCTTGAGCCCTGCCCCGTGCGGCGAGGTCACTCGCGGGCCTTTCTTGAGCGATCTTGATCACCGCACTTGGCGGTAGTACGGTGGTACCAACCTCGGCGTGGGCTAACTTGAACCTCCGGGTCTATTGTCTGTGGTGATGCGCCTGCCTACTCTCCTCATGGGTTCGAAGTACGCCCTTTTGGATGAGTTGGGGAGGAGCATGCTGCAGTTGCTGTCCATATCGAACCTAAGTGTATGGTTTTCAGGCGCATCGGGGCTTACGCCGACGCTGAGCTCGCTGAGGCTGGCTCTCGCTCCGGGCCAGGTTATCGGCCTGCTGGGCGAATCGGGTTGCGGCAAGACCACCACCGCGCTCGCGATTCTCGGCCTGCTGCCCGCAGCCGCGCGCGTGGCCTCGGGGTCGATTCGCTTTGCGGGGCGCGAACTGCTGGGATCCTCTGAAGCCGAAATGCGCGCCTTGCGCGGGGCGCAGATTTCGCTGATTCCGCAGGAGCCGGGCATCGCGTTGAACCCCGTGCTGCGAGTGGGCGAGCAGATTGGCGAAGTACTGCGCGCGCATCTGCCGTGGGGCCGCAAGCAGTGCCGAATGGCTGCAGAAGAAATGCTTGCGCAAGTGGGCTTCAGCGACGTGCCGCGAATCTATCAGGCATTCCCGCACCAGTTGAGCGGCGGACAACAGCAACGCGTGACCATCGCGCAAGCGCTGGTCTGCCGTCCGCAACTGGTGATTGCCGACGAGCCTACCTCATCGCTCGATCCCGCGAGCCGGGCAGAGATTCTGGCTTTACTCAAGCGGCTGCGCCACAGCATTGGCGTCGCGATGCTGTTCATCAGTCATCAGCCGGCGGTGCTCGCGGAGATTGCCGACCGCGTGGTGGTGATGCACAAAGGGCGCATCGTGGAAGAAGGTCCGACAGCGCAGGTGCTGGAGAATCCGCAACACCCGTATCCGCAGGCACTGTTGGGATGCGATTGGAGCCGGGAGTCGTATGCAGTCGAACTGCAATAGCTCGCCCGAGCTGATGCGCGCGGTGGCGCTGAGCAAGGCCTACGCGCAGCGGCGCGGGCTGTTTGGCCGTGGCTTCGCTGTCGAAGCGCTGTGCGGCGTGGATTTCGAAATCCATCGCGGAAGCACCATGGCGATTGTGGGCGAGTCGGGCTCGGGCAAGTCCGCTTTGGCGAAGTGTCTCGCAGGGATTGAAACCGCCGACCGCGGCGAAATCTGGCTCGAGGGTCGCAACCTTACAGCTATTCCGGCGGCGCGCCGCTTGGCGGCGTTCCGCGCGGTGCAACTGGTATTTCAGGATTCGGCGTCGTCGCTGAATCCCGGCTTCACGGCGGAGGAAATTGTGGCCGAGCCGCTGGTGATCGAGCGCTGGGGCACCGCAAGCGATCGCAAGCTGCTGGCGCTGAACTTGATCGAACAGGTCGGCATCGATGCGAAGTCGGCGAGCCGGCGCCCGCTGGAGTTCAGCGGAGGCCAGCGGCAACGGCTGGCGATTGCGCGCGCGCTGGCATTGCAGCCCAAGCTGATCATCCTCGACGAAGCGCTCTCCGGGCTCGACTTGCTGACACGCTCGCAGATTGTTGATCTGCTGAGGGAGTTGCAAGCGCAGCAAGGGCTCACCTACTTGCACATCACGCACGACATGGATTTGGCGCGGCGGTGGTCGGACGAGGTCGTGGCGATGCGCAGCGGGCGAATTGCAGAGCGGCGTCCGCCTTCGCTTTCGCATGCGCCCGTGCTCGAACCGGAGCTGGCAGACGAGCCCCTGCCGGTCAGGGTGGGAGGCTAGGAGCGCATGGCCTACCTTCGCCAGCGACTGCTGCACAGCATCTTCCTCCTGCTGGGTGTCACCGTGTTTTCGTTCGCCCTGTGCGAGATGGCGCCGGGCGATTACTTCGACGAGATGCGCATGAATCCCAGCGTCTCGCGCGAAACGGTGGAGAGCATTCGCCAGCAATATGGCGTTGACCAGCCGCTGCCGGTGCGCTTCGGCCGCTGGGTGGCGTCGGCGCTGCAAGGCGAATTCGGTTACTCGCTTTCCTATAACTCGCCGATCGGGCCGCTGGTGTGGGCGCGCGCCAGGAATACGCTGCTGCTGACGACGATGGCCACGCTGCTGGCGTGGGCGATTGCGGTGCCGCTGGCCGTGTGGACCGCGCACCGTCGCGGCAAATGGGAAGACAGAGCTTGCGCCGCAGGAACCTCCGCGCTGCTGTGCGTGCCGGACATTTTGGTCGCGCTCGGTCTGATGTTGCTGGCCGTGCAAACCGGCTGGTTCCCCGCGGGCGGCATGGTGTCGGTGGGATTCGATGACCTGAGCTTCGTAGGCAAAGCAAAGGACCTTGCGTGGCACCTGGTGCTGCCGGTGAGCGCTTTGGTGCTAGGAATCCTGCCGGCGCTGGTGCGCCACAGCCGCGCGGCGGTGGGCGAGGCCATGCAAGCGCCATTTGTGGATGCGGCGCGCGCGCACGGCATCCGGCCGATGCGGCTGATGTTCCGTCACGTGCTGCCCGCCGCGGCCAACCCGCTGATTACGCTCTTCGGGCTAACGGTCGGAAATTTGCTCGGCGCGTCGCTGCTGATCGAAGTGGTGATGGGCTGGCCGGGCCTGGGGCCGCTTCTGCTGGAGGCGATCCTCGCGCGCGACTTGCTGGTGGTGATCGGCGTGACGGTATTCTCGACGTTCTTTCTGGTCGCCGGAAACTTGCTGACCGATTCACTGCTCTTCGCGGCTGACCCGCGAATCCGGGCGGAGGCGCGCTAGAACGCGATGAATGCGACGAAGAAAATGCGGTTGGCTCTGAGCTTCCTGATCGCGGTGCACGCCGTGGTGCTGCTGGCCGGTTTCGTGGCCCCGTATGACTACGCGGCGCAAAATCGCGCGCTGCCGCTGGCCCCGCCGACGCGCTTGCATTTCTTCGACGCAGAAGGCGGCTTCCACCTGCGGCCGTTTGTCTATGCGCTGAAGCTAAGCGCCAGCGAGCACGGCGCATATAAGGAAGACCTCAGCCGGCGCTACCCGGTGCAATTTCTTGTCAGCGGCGACGAAGGAAAAATCGCCGGCCTATTCCCCACGCGTCTGCATTTATTCGGCGTGGAGGAGCCCGCGCGCATTTTTCTGATGGGCACCGACGAATTCGGCCGCGACCAGTTTTCGCGCCTGCTGTACGGCGGCCAGCTTTCGCTGCTGGCCGGAATGCTGGCGGCGCTGCTGGCCTTGGCGCTGGGCACGTTGCTGGGCATGCTGGCCGGCTTCCTCGGCCGGTGGGCCGATGAAGGAATCATGCGCTTCGCGGAGTTGTTCCTGTGCCTGCCGTGGCTGTACTTCCTGTTTGCCGTGCGCGCGTTTCTGCCGTTGCACTTGAGCACCGCGCAGGCGTTCTTGATTGTCGTCGCGCTAATCGGCTTGATTGGCTGGGCGCGGCCGGCGCGGCTGGTGCGCGGCGTGGTGCTCAGCGCGCGCGAGCGCAACTACGTGGCGGTGGCGCGCAAGCTGGGAGCTTCACGCTGGTACGTGCTGCGGCGCCACATCCTGCCGCACACCTACAGCGTGCTGTTGACGCAGGCTGCGCTGCTGATTCCGCAGTTTATCCTCGCGGAGATTACCCTCTCGTTCCTCGGCCTGGGTGTTGGCGAGCCCGCGCCGAGTTGGGGCACCATGCTGGGCGCGCTGCAGCATTACCACGTGATTACGTCACATTGGTGGATGGCCTTCCCCGCGCTAGTGCTGATTCCGATATTCCTCAGCTTCCACGCTCTAGCGGATGCGTTGCAGGAGCGGCTAAGATTTATTCCGTTGTGACCCGATGAAAGCGAAGAGCAACTTCTGGGGTCGTCGCGCAGGTGTGGCCTGGTTTGCGGCCGCATGCATGCTGGCGAGTGTGTGCGCAAGGCCGGTTCGGGCGGCGCAATCGCAGCCTCCCGCACGCGACGAGGAGGTGCTGGTTTCTTCCGTTCCGCAAGGGCAGCGCGGAGGCCGACTGGTGGCGGCATTGCGCAGCGAGCCGCGCACCTTCAATCCGGTGCTGTCGGCGGACAGCGCATCGCGCGAAATAATCCACCGCCTGATGAGCGACTTGGTGCGAATCAACCGCGCCACACAACTGACCGAGCCGTCGCTGGCGAAGTCGTGGCAGGTGTCGCGTGACGGCCTGCGCTACACCCTGCACCTCCGCCGCGGCGTGCGCTTCTCGGACGGGACGCCGCTCACCGCCGACGACGTGGTGTTCACCTATCAGGTGTACATGGACGAGAACGTGCGCTCGCCGCAGCGCGATCTGCTGCTGGTGGGCGGCAAGCCGATCCGCGTTCGCAAGGTGGACGCGCACACCGTGGTTTTCGATTTGCCGCAGGGGCACGCGCCGGGCGAGCGGCTGTTCGACAGCATCGCCATCCTGCCGCGGCACCTGCTGGAGACGCCGTACCGCGAAGGTAAGTTTGCGGAAGCGTGGTCGCTTGCCACGCCTCCTTCGCAAATCGCCGGGCTGGGGCCGTTCCGGTTGAAGGAGTATGTGCCCGGCCAGCGCGTAGTGCTGGAGCGCAATCCTTACTACTGGAAGGTCGACAAACAGAGGCGGCGCCTGCCTTACCTCGACGAGTTGGTGTTCGTGGTCACGCCCAATGAGGATGCGCAGGTGCTGCGGTTCCAGGCCGGCGAGATCGACCTGATCAGCCGCGTCAGCTCAAAGAACTACTCAGCTCTGGCGCGCGCGGCGCAGGGGCGGTTCCGGCTGCTGGATGTGGGGCCAAGCCTGGAATATCACTTCCTGTTTTTCAATCTGAACGACCTCGCGGCAAAGAATCTTCCCGAGGTGGCACGCAAGCAGGCCTGGTTCCGCGATGCGCGTTTCCGGCAGGCCATCTCCGCCGCCATCGACCGGGAGGGCATCGCGAAGCTGGTGTTCGATGGCCGGGTCACGCCGCTGTGGGCGCACGTCACCCCGGGCAACAAGCTTTGGGTCAACAAGGAACTGCCGCGCCCCGCGCAGTCGCTTGATCGCGCGCGCAGGCTGCTGCGCGACGCCGGCTTCTCCTGGCGCGCGGATGGCAAACTCGCGGACTCGGCCGGCCAGCCGGTGGAATTCTCCATCATCAACAGCGCATCGAGCGCCGTGCGCACGCAGATGAGCACCATCATTCAAGACGACCTCAAGAAGCTGGGCATCACCGTAAACGTGCTGGCGCTGGAATCGCGCTCCGTCTCGGACCGCATCCTGAATACGCACGACTACGAAGCGGCGCTCGCCGGGCTTGCCAGCGGCGATGTAGACCCCAACTCGGAAATGAATGTCTGGCGCGTCACCGGCGCGACCCACCTGTGGAACCTGAGCAGGAAGGAGCAGGCAGAGTGGGAGGCGGAGATCGACCGCCTGATGGGCCAGCAATTGGTCACACTCAATTACCAGCGTCGCAAACGGATCTACGACCGCGTGCAGCAACTGGTGGCGGAGCACCTGCCGCTGATTTGCCTTGCCAGCCCTAATCTGCTGGTGGGGGCGCAGAACAAGGTCGGCAACTTCCAGCCCGCCATTCTTGAGTCCTACACGCTCTGGAATGCGGACGAGCTTTACGTGTCCGCTGAGCCCGGAAGATGAAAGCCGCGCAGCCCAAAGCGCCGCCTGCCGCCCGGGACGATGCGGAGTTGGTCAAGCGTTGCGCGCAGGGCGACCAGCAGGCGTGGGCGGAACTGGTTGACAAGTACAAGAACCTGATTTTCTCCATCCCCATCAAGTACGGCTTCACGCGCGAAGATGCGGCCGAGGTATTCCAGCAAGTCTGCCTGGAACTGCTCACCTATTTGAACGAACTGCGCAATCCGACGGGACTGGCCAAGTGGTTGATGCAGGTGACCTCGCATCGCTGTTATCACTGGAAGCAGCAGAGCCGGCGCATGGTTTCCGAGTCGGAAGCGCCGCAAACGGAAGTGCCGGCAACGGCGGTGCAGCATCCGATTGACGTTCTGCGTGAGGCGGAACGCGAGCAGGCCTTGCGCGACGCCATCGCCATACTTACTCCGCGCTGCCGGGAGATGATTCGCATGCTGTTCTTCGAAGATGCGCCGCGGCCGTACAGCGAAGTGGCGAGCGCTCTGGGCATGGCGTCCGGCTCGGTCGGCTTCATCCGCGGGCGATGCCTGGAGAAACTGCGCGCGCATTTGGAAAAAATGGGGCACGCGTGAGCCCATCGAAAAAAGCGCCAGCGCGCAAGGCTCGCCGCCTTGCCGGAAGCGTTCAGGAACTGGTGGCACTGGCAGAAGACGCTCGGGCCGCATACCTGGCGCGCCATCGCAAGCTGGTGAGCCGCAAAGTGGTGGACGAGCTTTGCGACGAGGCGCGCAAGACGTGGCGCCTGGATACCGCGCGCGCGCTGGCCCTCGCGCAGGCCAGCCTGGCCGTCGCGCAAAAACTCAAGCAGCCTCCTGCACTCGCGCAAAGCTGGCGCACGCTGGCCAACGCCCGTTACTTTTGCGGGCACAACCGCGCCGCCATTGAGGCGCACGAACAGGCGCTGACCCTTTTTGAGAAGCTTAACGACTCCGGCGAACTGGCGCGCACACTGAGCGCATCCATCCAGCCGCTGATTCTGCTGGGCGAATACCAGCGCGCGCACGGAGCGGCCCAACGGGCCCGGGACATTTTCGCTCACGACGGCAACGAGCGCCGCCTGGCCAATCTCGACATCAACGCCGGCAACATTCTGCACCGGCAGGACCGCTTTCTCGACGCGATGGTGAACTACCGGCGCGCGTACGACGCGTTTCGCCGCTTCGAAGACGCCGAGGGCATGGCCGTGGCGCTGCACAATTCGGCGGTGTCGCTGATCTGCTTGAACGACTTTCCGCAAGCCCTGGCCACCTACCAGGAATCGCGCGCGCTGGCCGAGCGCCACGGCATGCCGCTGCTGGCGGCGCAGGCCGACTACAACATCGCTTACCTCTATTTTTTCCGCGGCGAGTACAGCCGCGCCATCGAAATGCTGCGCGACGTGCGCCAGCGCTGCCCGGCGGTTGGCGATTTCTACCATCTTGCTCTCACCTATCTCGATCAATCAGAAATCTATCTCGAGCTGAACCTGAGCACGGAAGCGGAGGAGATGGCCGCGCGAGCCTTCGAGCAATTCGAGAAGCTGGGCATGGGCTACGAGGCGGCAAAGGCGCTGGCGTTTCAGGCGATCGCGGTCGGGCAGCAGGGCAGGAGTTTTGTCGCGACTGATCTGTTTGAAAAGTCGCGCGCCATGTTCGTCCGTGAGCAAAACCAGGTGTGGCCGTGGCTGCTCGACCTCTACCGCGCGGTGATCCTAGCGAAGGAAGGGCGGCTGTTCGAAGCTCGCCGGCTGTGCGCTGATGCTCTGGTTTTCTTCCGCAGCTCCCCGCTGCACGGCAAAGCCATCCTGTGCCAACTGCTGCTGGCGCAGGTGGCGCTTCGCACCGGTGAAACAGGGGCCGCGCGCGCCCAATGCCGGGAGGCGCTCGTGAGGCTGGCGGGGCTGGAGCTCCCCGCGCTGGCGTTTCAAGCGCACTTTCTGATGGGGCAGATCGAGGAGGCCAGCAAGGAAGCCGCCGCGGCCTATCAGGCCTATCAATCGGCGCGGCAGGCGCTGGAAAATTTGCGCGGCAGCCTGCGCGGCGACGAACTGAAAATCGCGTTCATGAAAAACAAACTCGAGGTGTACGAGGCGCTTGCCGACCTCTGCATCCAGCGCGACGCCGAGGCTACCGCCCCCGAAGTGTTCGAGTACATGGAGCTGGCCAAATCGCGCTCGATGATGGACCTGATGTTTTCCGGCGGGCATGGATTCGGCGCCGATGAGCCGGGGCAGAGCGAACTGGTGCGCAAAGTCCGCGGCCTGCGTGAAGAATTGAACTGGTATTACCACCGCATCGAGCAGGAACACCTGAAGAATGAAGACCGGTCGCCCGAGCGCATTGAGAAGCTGCAGGCGCAGGCGCGGGCGCACGAAACCGATCTTCTGCGCGCGCTGCATGAGCTGCCTCCGTCGGAAACTTCGGGCCTGCCGCTGCGCCCGGCGACGCCGGTCGCGGTGGAGGCTTTGCAGTCCGCGCTGCGTCCTGGCGCCGCTCTAGTGGAGTACTTTGCGGTGCGCGGGCGCTTCATGGCCGCGTTGGTCACGCGCGAGGGGTTGCGCATCGTGCCGCTGACGCCGGTATCGCGCATCCAAGGCATCCTGCGCATGTTTGAATTCCAGCTTGCCAAGTTTCGCTTCCGCAGCGACTACCTGAGCACATTTCAGAAACAGTTGCTGGAGGCCACGCAATCCCATTTGCGCGATCTGCATCGCGAGCTCCTCGCTCCGTTGCTGGCCATGTGGCAGGGCGACCACCTAGTGATCGTGCCGCACGGCGCCCTGCACTACATACCCTTCCACGCGCTTTACGATGGAGAGCGCTATCTGGTGGACTCTCACAATGTCTCTTACGCACCCAGCGCGACGGTCTTCGAGGCTTGCCAGCGCAAGCAGTCGCACGGCGAAGGCGGCTCGCTGGTTCTGGGCGTGCCCGATGCGCAGGCGCCCTTTATCCTCGAAGAAGTACAGGCCGTGGCGGCCAACGTGGCTGCGCCGGAGCTGTTTGTGGGCGACCGCGCTACGGCCGACGTCCTGCGGGAAAAGGGCGCGCGCTGCCGGCTGGTGCACATCGCTGCGCACGGAACCTTCCGGGCGGATAACCCGATGTTCTCGCGCATCCGACTCGGGCAGTCCTACCTCAGTCTCTATGACCTGTACAACCTGGACTTGCCCGCAGAGTTGGTGACGCTGAGCGGGTGCGCAACGGGGTTGAACGTGGTGGCCGCGGGCGACGAACTACTGGGGTTGGCGCGCGGGCTCTTCACGGCGGGAGCGCATTCGCTCCTGCTGACGCTTTGGGACGTGAACGATAAGAGCACCGCTGCCTTCATGAGGCTGTTTTACGGTCACCTGCGCACCTCGGGCGATAAAGCCAAGGCCGTACGGCAAGCCATGCTGGACCTGCGCGCCAGCCATCCCCACCCCTACTATTGGGCACCTTTCTTATTGATGGGCAAGGCTTTACCGTCCGCATAGAAATTCCTCCAGACCCTATATTTTTTAGCCGGTTGCTCACCCATATTGGAGTGTAAGAAGCAGGCTCCGCCGGTAGCAGTTCCGCCGGCGAAAAACCGAGCGAGGATGGAGCCGGAATGAAGCACTTCAAACAAGAAGACTGGGCAGACTTCGCGCGGGGGCTGGCGGGGAAGCGCGAAACGGCCATGCGGGATCACTTGCAAGAGTGCGACGAATGCCGAAGCGCAGCGCAACTCTGGCAGCAGATTGCGGAAATGGCTTCGCAGGAAGCTGTTTTCGCTCCGCCTGAATCAGCGGTTCGCATCGCCAAGAGTTACGCGGCCGGGACGGAGCAAGAAAAACGGTCGCTGGCCACGCTGGTGGGGGAGCTGATTTTCGACAGTCTCCGTGAGCCGAGCTTGGCCGGCGTTCGCAGCAGCGCCACCGCTTCGCCCCGGCAGATGCTCTATCGCAGCGGTGACTACGAAATCGACTTGCGCATCGAGCGGGAACTAGGCAGCGAGGCGGTTTCGGTAATTGGCCAGCTGCTGAGCAAGGCAGGCAAGTCCGTCGCTGGTCTGCCGGTCGCACTGATTGGCGGGGTCGGCAAAGAGGCTACCGGTGCGACGAACAGCTTCGGTGAGTTTCAGTTGGGGTTTGTCCCGCGAGGGCGGGTATCGGTTTGCATTTGGCTGTACGGGGCATCCAGTAACCTGTTGATTCCGCTGGATATGGAGCAGGCGAGATCGGCAGAGCCAGCGCGGTCTGACGAGGCACGGGGGAGCCGATAGTACGGCAGTACCAGGGGGCGCGGGAGGATGGGGCTATTGCTCGAACGTTGGGCTCGACCGAAACTGCCAAGCATCACGGTTTCGGCGAGTTGCTGAGGAAAGGGAACACAGGAGACCCGCGTATGTTGAAGCGACTTGTCCTTGGTTTCGTACTCGCGACGCTGATTGCTTTCGCCGTCGCTCCGGCAGCCACCGCGCAACAGCGGATTATTGTGCGCACCGAGTCCGGCCTCGATGGCCCGGCCGTGATCAACAAAGCCTGCCTCAATGTGAAGTGCCGCGTGGACGCCACCCTCGATGGGGACTCAAAGAGCCTGTTCGTGGTTACAGTGGATGAGTCCCAATATGCTACGCCCCCAACCAGCGGCGGTGGCGGGCTGCTTGGCAGCCTGCTCACCCTGGTGGTGAAGGTTCTCAGTCCCCTGTTGAATCTTCTCAATCAGCCCGGCGTGGAATCCGCCGAACTCGATCAACTTCTGAAGCTAAACGGTGACGCCAGCGGTGATCCCAACATCCCCCCGGCGCTTTTCGACAAGACCGAAGTTGAGTACTACGGCACGATGGTTCGCCGCGGTTACGTTTATCAGCCAGCCGTGACCATCACCGGCTTGGACGATGTCCGCAAGGCGTATGGTCTTTCCGGAAAAGGCGTCGTCGCCGTGATTGATACCGGCGTGGACCCCCAGCACGCCGCGCTGGTCAAGGTCCTCCTGCCCGGCTACGATTTCACGCGCAACCGCGAAGGCGGTTCCGAGCTGGGCGACGTGGACCAGTCCACGGCAGCCATGGTGGATCGCCGTGGCCGCACCAATCAGTCCACCGCGGCCATGGTGGACGAGGAGCGGCCGGCGTACGTGAACCAGTCCACCGCAGCGATGGTGGATCAATCCACCGCGGCCATGGTCGACAACCCGCAATTCGCCGCATTTGGTCACGGCACGATGGTGGCTGGCGTGATCCACCTGGTCGCGCCCACGTCCAAGATTCTGCCATTGAAAGCATTCAGGTCCGACGGCACGGGTTACGCCTCTGACGTGATTCGCGCCATCTACTTCGCGACGAACAAGGGCGCGGACGTGGTCAACATGAGCTTCAGCTTCCCGTCGCGCTCGAAGGAGTTGGAACGCGTCATCAACTACAGCGCCCGCCGAGGCGTAATCCTGGTGGCCTCGGTGGGGAATGAGGGGCAACGCACCGTGGTCTATCCCGCCGGCCTCTCCAACGTGATGGGTGTGGCCTCCACCACCAATCGCGACGACCGCTCCTCTTTCTCCAACTACGGCTACTCGATGGTCTGGTTGGCCGCGCCCGGCGAAGGCATCATCACCACTTACCCTTACGACCACTACGCCGCATCATGGGGCACCTCGTTCAGCACGCCCTTCGTCGCCGGCACCGCGGCCCTCCTGCTCGAAGTGAAGTCGCTCAACGGCGAGCAGGCCGCCAAGGCCCTGGCCAACGCGAAGTGGATCAACTACGACATGGGTAGAGGCCGCATCGACATGTTCCGCGCGGTGCAATACTGGCGCGTGGTCAACTGGATCCGGTAACGAGGGCCGAATGCCATGGCGTCAAGCCTGATCCTGACCGAACCCTTGACCCGCACGGTGGAGCACCTCTGCCTGGCGTCGCTGCGGGTCAAGGAGTTGGAAGAAGAGCTGCAAGCCCGGCAGGCATCGCTGGTTTGCGCATTCAATCAGCTCCTCGATTTGAAGGACCTCAACACCGGCGTGCACAGCACGCGGCTGGCGGAATGGTGCGTGCGCGTCGCGCGGCTGCTGGGCATCGAGGAGCGTGACCTCCACCAGTATGAAGTCGCCGCCATGCTGCACGACATCGGCAAAATCGGAATCCCCGACGCGATCTTGCGCAAGCCCGGCAAGCTCACCGACGAAGAGCGCGCCCTGATGAACCGGCACCCAGAATACAGTTGGACCGTTCTGCGCGCGTTGCCCGGCCTGGAACAGGCCAGCCTGTTCGCCCTGCACCATCATGAGAGCTTCGATGGCAAAGGCTACCCCGCGGGACTGAAAGAAACGGAAATCCCGCTGGGCTCGCGCATCGTTTCGGTCATCGACGCATTTGACGCCATGGTCTCTTCACGCCCCTATCGCACGGGATTGCCCGTCGAGGAAGCCATCCGCCGGCTGATTCTCTCCAGCGGCACGCAGTTTGACCCCGCCATCGTGCAAACCTTCCTGCAAATCGTCCAGCCGGAACTGCACAACGTCTTCGCTGCCGCCGGCACAGATATCACCGCGGCCCTCTGAGAAACGTCAAGTTCCATCCACACGGCCTGGAATGGATTCGGAGCATGGCCAACACAGCCCGGGGAAGGGCCTCGGACATGTCTTGGTCACAAGCCCCTAAAGGCAGACCGGAGAGGGTGACCTACAGTAACAGCGCACCCAGGCCTAGGGAGACAGATGGTGAGCCGCCCAGGAATCGAACCTGGAACCCGCAGATTAAGAGTCTGCTGCTCTGCCAATTGAGCTAGCGGCCCACCGGAGCACGCATATTTTAGCCAGATTCGCTTTTTCTGTCTAATCGGGCATAGTGTGGGGGATTCTTGCAACGGCCGCGCTTAGCGCGAGGCTTTCGATGCGGCCGTTTTCGCGCGGGCGAGCAGTTCAGGCGACTTCAATCGGTCGCACATGGCTGTGAACGCGGGCTTCGGCTTCGTCCAGCGCAAGTCTTCCACCGACTCGAACACCGCAACATCCAGCCGCAGCGTGGCCAGCGTGCGAAACAGCAGCGCATCTTCCCACGCGGCCCACAGTGACTCGGCCAGCGGCCGCGCGCGGCGAATCGAAGCGTCCCACTTCTGCCAGTCCTTCGGTATGTCCTCCAGATGCGGGTAGCGCGACAGCACCGCTGCCGCCGCCTTTTCTCCCCAGCCTTTTACGCCGGGATATCCATCGGCGCTGTCGCCGACCACGGCCAGATAATCGGGAATCGACTTCGGCGCCACGCCGAACTTGGCCACCACGCCGGCCTCGTCGCGCAACGCTTCGCGCCGGCGATCCAATTGCACCACGCGCGTGCCCACCACGCACTGGCTCAGGTCCTTGTCTGGCGTGCAGATGAGCACTTGCTTCACGCGACGATCCTGCGCGGCCTTCGCGGCGGCAGCGGCCAGCGCATCGTCCGCTTCAAACTCCACCATCGGCCAGACCACCACGCCCATCGCGTCGAGCGCTTCTTCCAGAATCGGAAACTGCGAGAGCAGCTCCGGCGCCACGCCTTCGCTGGTCTTGTATCCGGAGTAGAGGTCGTTGCGGAACGACTCGACCACATGGTCGGTACCCACGCCGAGATGCGTCGCCCCTTTTTCGATCATGGAAAGCACCGACGCCACCACGCCGCGCACGGCGCCGATTTCCTGTCCCGCGGCGTCGGCGGCGGGCGGCACAGCGAAAAAGTGCCGGAACAGTTCGTAGGTGCCGTCAATCAGGTGGACTTGCAAAGTTCAATTAGCTCCGCCGCCGCGCGGGCCTTCGTGCTGGCCTCCGCGCCGGCTTCCGTGTTTTCCGCTTTGGACGGATGTAGTGAAAGCGAACCAGGTAGATGCTCTGCCCGCGGCCGTGCTTGGCCACCTTCAGCAGATCGAGCACGCCCAAGAAGCCCGACGCGCGCGCCAGCTCCGGCGTAATGTCCGGAAAGCCGATGGGCTCGATCGAATCAATTTCGATCGCGCCTTCCTCCATGCGGTAGCGCGCGCCCACGCGGACGTGCGGGCGCATCCAGATGCGCACGCTGCACGTGATTTGGCCGCGGCGCACCCCTTCACGCAGCCGCTGGGTGAATTGCATTCGCCGAGTATACGCGAGGAAGCGGGCTTGCTACTTGATGGCGTCGTTGATTTGCACGTTGTTGCGCTCGAGCAGCGCGCCGGTGGCGCGGTTCACGGCGGTGACGGCGCGCTGGTAACTGATTTGGGCGCGCAGCAGCTCCTGCTCGGCCTGCGAGAGCTGCGTCTGCGCGTCGAGCACGAAGAAAATGGTCTGCGCGCCAAGCTCATACTTGCGCTCTTCGGCTTGCAGGTTCTTGCGCGCCACGTCCACCGCGATGCGCGCCGCGGCCATTGACAGCTTGGCCTGCTCGAGTTGATGAACGGCGTTGCGCGCCTCCAGCGTGACGGCCTGCTCGCGCTGCCGCAGCGTGTACAAGCTGCGCTGCTGCGACACCATCGCGCTGCCCAACTCCGCCGCGGCCACGCGGTTCTTGATCGGCAGCCGCAATTGCAGCGAAAAGCCGTAGGTGGGGAAGTCGAAGCCGCTTAGTTGCTCGAGCGCGCTGCCCAATTCCCCACCCAAGCCGCTGGAGGAATAAAAGGCGGCGAGGCTCAAATCGGGCTGCAGCCCGTTGTGGGCCACGCGGATGCTGGTGTCGTCGTTTTGCAATCGCAGGCGCAGCGCTTCGAGTTCCGGCCGCTGCTTCAGCGCCTCTTCCACCGCCTGCTGCGAATCCATGGTCAGCAGCTCGCCCTTGGGCTCAGCCGTTTCCACCAGTTCCAGATCCAGCGCGCGAATATTGAAGTCCAGGTCGGCGCCAATCACGCGGCGCAGTTCATCCTCCTGCTGCTTGAGCTGATATTCCGCCTGGATCACCTGCACGCGGCGGTTGGCCACTTGCGACTCTGAGCGGTAAATATCCAGCGGCGGCAGCGCGCCCAGCTCCAGCTTGCGCTTATCGAGCGCGTAGGTGGCTTCCGCCAGCTCCAGCGACTTGCGCAGAACGATGAGATTGTCGCGCGCCTGCACCACGTCCCAGTAGCGGTTGATGGCCTGCTGCAGCGTGTCCTGCACCTGCGCGTGGAAGGTGTTGCGCGACTGCTCGAAATTGCGCCGCGCAATAATCAGTGGCGCCTTGTTGGGCGTGATGCCGCGGTTGCGCAGCAACGGCTGCGTAATGTTGAAATCCACGCTGGAGCTCAAAGCGGGGTTGAGCCGTGAAACCTGACTGTTGGTGGTGTTCCGTCCACCCCTGAAGTCAATCGTGTACCGCGTGCCCGTGAAGAACTGTTGGGCAAAACTCGCGGTCGTGGATTGGTTCAGGGACATCTGCGTAGCAACTCCCGGAGTCGTCTCCGTGGTAGGCGTTGAAGAGCGCCGCGTAGTGAAGCCCGCGGTGAAAATCGGGTCAAACGGCTGGTAGGCGCGGTCGATGGCGAAGCGCGAGTCCTGGTAGTCGAGCTGGTTGATGCGCACCTCGGTGTTGTTGGCCAGCGTCAGGCGGACCACGTCGGCCAGCGACAAGCGCAGCTTGCCCGCCACGATCGAGTCGCGCAGCCCTTCCGGCGGCGCCGCCTGCGCTGCCGTCCGCGGCCGCTGCGCCATGCCGCGCCAATACTCCGGCGTCGGAAACGTCTGCGCGCTCACGCTGCCTGTTGCCAGCAGGATTGCCAATCCGAGCACAATTCGCCTGTCCATTGGTCCCCCTGAAATGAATCTGTAACGAAGAAACGTAGGGGCGGACCTGCGTGTCCGCCCTGCTTTTACTCGTAGCGGATGGCCTCCACCGGGTCGAGACGCGCCGCCTTCATCGCCGGATAAATCCCGAACAGCAACCCCACCGACGCCGACACCACAAACGCCACAATCACCGAGATCGGCGTCACGATCGTGGTCCATCCCGCCAGCCACGAAATCAGGTACGAAATGCCGAAGCCGAACGCGATGCCCATCACCCCGCCCACAAACGAAATCAGCGTGGCCTCGATCAGAAATTGCCGGATGATGTCTTTCTGCCGCGCGCCCAGCGCCCGCCGCACACCGATCTCCCGCGTGCGCTCCAGGATGCTGGCCAGCATGATGTTCATGATCCCGATGCCGCCCACCAGCAGCGAAATCGAAGCGATGGCCACCATCACCGTATCGAAGATGCGCTGCGTCCGCCGCTGCTCGGCCAGCAACTCCGCCGGCACCACCACGGAGAAATCGTTTTCTCCGCGATGCGTGGTGTTCAGGATGCTGCGCACCACGTCGGAGGTCGGCAGGCTCAAGTCGGTGGAGGCGAGCTGCATATAGATGCCGTCAATCTCGTCCTTGTAGCCGCTCTTGCTGTCTTCCAGCCGCAGCATCACCGCACCCACCGGCGCGTACACCAGATTGTTCATGTCCGTCACGCCCACGCCTTCCACGCCGCCCTGCACCGTCAGTTGCGGCCCTGCCACCCCGATCACGTGGAACCATTGTTCGTTTACCTTGAGGTGCTTCCCGACGGGGTCCTCCACGCCGAACAGGTTGATGCGCGCACCTTCGCCCAGCACGCACACTGGCGCGGCGCGCTCGGCCTCATCCGCGGTGAAGAAGCGTCCCGCGGCCATGCGCAACCCGGCGATGCGCTGATAGTTGGGATCGACGCCGAACACCGTGGGCACGTCCCGCTGCGGCTTGGGCAGCACGCGCGTGGGAGTGAAGCGTTTGCGCGGCGTGGACTCCACCACGCCCTCAACGTTGGCGCGAATCACCCGCAGGTCTGCCAGCGTCAGCCCGGGCGACGTCTTGCGCCGCTGCGTTCTTTCCTCCCAGCTTGCGGCCTCGCGCGCCTCCACGATCAGGTTGCGCACGCCAAGCTGCTCGATAAACGCCATCACCTGCTGCTGCGCCCCGGCGCCGATGGAGAGCATCGCCACCACCGCCGCCACGCCGAAAATCATGCCCAGCATGGTCAGCAGCGTGCGCAGCTTGTGCAGCAGCAGGTTGCCCAAGCCGAGCTTCATGTCGGGGATGTACTGCGCCCAGCTATCGTGCCGCAAGCGGCTCATTGCCCGCCTCCGCTGACCACCGGCGCGCTCGACTTGCCCGGCCGCTTGCCGTCGTCCTTCGAGGGGTCGGCCAGCGCCACTTCCAGCCCTTCGCTCACGCCGTCAATCGCCACGCGGCTTTCCGAGCGATGCAGCACCTTGATCACCAGCGGCTCGAAGGACTCGCCTTTGCGCACGTACACCACCGGCTTGCCGTCCTTCTCAAATACGGCCTGCCGCGGCAGCAATAGCGCACCCTTCACCTGCTCGCCCATGATTTGCACGTCGCAGGTCACCCCCGGCCGCATCGGGATTTCCGCGATGTCCAAAACGAAGCTGACGTCAAACTTCCGGTCTCCGCCGCCACCCTCGAAAAACATGCCGCGCGACGCTTGCCCCGCCACCGCCTTCACCTTGCCGCTGAACTTTTGCGCCGGCCGCGCATCCACCTGCACTTCCACTTTTTGCCCGGCCTGAATCCGCGAGCGGTCAATCTCGCTCACCTTGGCGATCACTTCCATCTGCGCAACGTCCAGCACTTCCGCCACCGGCCGGCCGGGGAAAACCAGGTCGCCCTGACGAAACTCCGGCAGCACCATGCCGGTGAAGAAGAATCCGCCGGCCGCATCCTGGTTCTCCTTCACGGTTACCAGCCCATCGAACGGCGCGGTGATCTTCAGCATTTTCAAGTCGGCTTCCGCACGGTCCAGCTGCACGCGCTGCCGGTTGCGCTTCTGCTCCAGTACCTTGATGCCGGCGCCGGACGTCACCACGCGCGACTTGATGTCGTCTTCCAATTGCGCCAATTTGCGTCTGGCTTCTTCCAGCGCGAGGTCATTCTTGCGCGCGTCAATCGTGCTCACCAGTTCGTTGCGGCTCACTTCCAGTTCCGAGCGCCGCACTTCGAACTTCGCCGTCAGCAGCGCTACCTCGTCTTGCGCCTTCTGCACCTCGGCGTCGGCCTTGGCCTTGGTGATTTCCTGCTCCGCTTGCAGCAGCTCCGACCGCGCCTGATCGATGTTGTATTCCTGCTCGCTGGAGTCAAACTCGATCACCGGGTCGCCCTCTTTCACGCGCTCCCCAGGCTTTGCGAGGAAGGTAATCTGCAGTTGACCGCGCACCGGCGGCGCGGAGAGCAGCGTGCTGCGGATGGGCCGCAATTCGCCGCGCGTATACACGGTGAGGTCGAGGTCACCCCGCTGCACTCGCGTGGTGGGGACGCCGCGCGACTCCGCCTTGCCCAGCATTTGCAGCGCGGCCGCCGCTCCTGCGCTTGCCACCACCAGCGCGCCAGCGATCAGCAGCGCGCGTCGCAAAAATCCAAGTTGCAGCAGGGCGCTCACGGCTGCTTGGCCTCCCCGGCGACGTCTTCTTCCAGCGTGGGGTCGCGCCGCGCGATGCGCTCGCCGGCTTGCAAGCCCCGCGCGACGGCCACCTGCGTCCCGCTGCGCCGCGCAATCACGATCTCCCGCTCTTCAAATTTCGCGCCCTTCAGCACATACACCACGGTGCGCCCCGTCTTCTGGAACACGCATTCGCTGGGAACGGTCAGCGCGTCGGCGATGCGATCGACGGCCACGCGGATGCCGCTGCTCATGCCCGGCCGCAGCCGCGCGTCGGTCTCCGAAAGCTGCACTTCAATGTCGAAATTGCGCGTCGGCGGCCAGATGGAGTGGTCGGGCTTGGCCAGCGGGCTGATTTGCACCAGCTTGGCGTTGAACTCGCGGTCGGGGATGGCATCCACACGCACAATCGCCGGCTGCTCGGTGCGCACGCGCCCGCGGTCCACTTCTTCGATGCGCGCCGACGCGCGAATCTCCGCCATGTCCGGCAGCTCGATAATCGCCGCGCCGGGCCACGCGCGGTCGCCTTCCTTGAACTCCGGCGTCGAGCCGCCGCCCATGAAGCCGCGGGCGCGGAAATTGGGCATGATATTCACCATGCCATCCACCGGCGCGCGCAGCGTGAGCGCGGCAATTCGATCCTCGGCCTCCTTCACGTCGTTCGCCGACTTGTTGCGCTTGTGCATTTGCGAAGCCACATCGGCCGCGGTTTTCACCTGCTCGCTCTTGTGCTTCTGCTCGATCTCCCGCAGCTTCTGCTCGGCGTTGGCCAGGTCGAGCTTGGTTTTCTCGCCGTCGATGCTGGAGAGGATTTCCTGCTTGCCGGCCTCGAGTTTCGCCCGCTCCACGTTGTAGCGCGCCTGCACCAGCTCGGTTTCTGTTTGCTCTTCCTGCATGCGGCCCTGCGCGCGCACCCGTTCGATCTCCGCCTCCGCCTGGCGCAGCTCAGTGCGCTGTTGCAGCAGGCGATTTTCCAGCGTGCCGGTGTCAAACTGCGCTACTACGTCGCCCTTCTTCACCTGCGTCCCGTTCTTCACCAGTTGAAGGATTTGCAGCTCGCCCGCGCTGGAGGGTGCGGTGAGCACCACGGACTTAAGCGCCTTCAGGTTGCCGCGCAGTTGCAGGTAGTCCACGAACTCCCCGCTGCGCACTTCGATCACCGGCACCGACGGCGTGGAGCGCGCCAGCCGCGCCGCCACCAGCGACCCGCCCACTCCCACTGCCAGCAGCACCGCAATCATCGTGCGCCGGCGCGTTCTCCACAAATTTGCGAGCCAGCTCACGATGCGCCTCCCGCTGCGACCGCGGCAGACGTCAGCACCATCTCGCCCGGCTCCGCGCCCGATTCAATCGCCGCTTCCGTATCGCTTTGCGCCAGCACCTTCACCGCGCGCTTCTCCCAACTGCCGTTGCGCTGCACGCGAATAAACGCCTGCTGGCCTTCGATCAGCA
>Ga0187893_10006373_pt1 | contig 20239 bp, 16 predicted proteins | sample MA1701074metaG_FD_139574 | JGI IMG/M metagenome (GOLD analysis project Ga0187893, IMG submission 139574) | White microbial mat communities from a basaltic lava cave in the Kipuka Kanohina Cave System on the Island of Hawaii, USA - MA170107-4 metaG ...
AGGGCGCCTCACAGGCCGGTTCGGCGAACGCGATCGGAACCAGCAGGAGCAAAGATGCGAAGGTCATCACAGTAAATACATCGGTTTGTTTTAAACATTTCTTTATAGATATGTTTTATGAAAATGTTTCACCCGCTTCCCGTGCGCCGCCGTTTCGCGGTAACGTACGATCATGCTCCTCCTGCTTGCCGCACTGGCCGCCCAGCCGCCGGTTCTGCCCGCCGGTCCGGGAAAGGAAACGGTGCAAAAACTTTGCAGCAACTGTCATGGAGTCGTCATCCTGCTGGCCCCGCGGCGTACCAAACCCGCCTGGCAGAAATCCGTCGAACAGATGGCCGCGCTTGGCGTCGAGGGCTCCGACGAGGAGTTTGAAACCGTCGTCGAATATCTCACGCGGCATTTCGGTAAAATCAACGTCAACCGCGCCTCGGAGGCGGAATTGCGCCAGGTGCTCGATATCGGCGCCAAGGAAGCCGAAGCCATCGTCCGGCATCGCCAGCGGAACGGCGACTTCAAAGACATGGAAAGCGTCAGAAAAGCGGCGGGGCTCGATGCCGGCAAAATGATCGAACTCCGCGACCGTATTCTCTTCCGGTGATGCGGCTCACCCTATTACTAATCGCCGCAACAATTGCAAGCGCGCAGACGCCCGACGGCGCGGCGCTGTTCCGCACCCAATGCGCCGCCTGCCACACGGGCGATGCCGATGCCCGCGCCCCATCGCTTGAAGCGATGCGGCCGCGCCCGCCCGATGCGATTCTGACGGCGCTGGTCAGCGGATCGATGCGCGTTCAGGGTTCCCGGCTCGGCGGACCGGAGCGGCGCGCCATCGCCGAATATATCACCGGCCGCAAAATCGGCGGCGATGTTTCGGGAGCGGCCACCGGCCGCTGCGCCGAAAAAGGCTCCGATCCCGACCCCGCCTCCGGCCCACACTGGAACGGCTGGGGCGCATCCCCCGCCAACACGCGCTTTCAACCCGAATCGCAGGCCGGCATCACCGCCTCCCAACTACCGCGGCTCAAGCTGAAATGGGCCTTCGGATTCCCCGACGCCATCGTCGCATGGGCGCAGCCAACGGTTGTGGGGGGCCGCCTCTTCGCCGGCAGCCAGAACGGTACAGTCTATTCGCTCGACGCGCGCACCGGCTGCATCTACTGGACCTTCAACGCCAGTGGCGGCGTCCGCACGGCTGTGTCCATTGGGCCGCGCGCCGGTTCGAAGGGCTTTGCGGCCTACTTCGGCGACACCAGCGCCAACTTGTACGCGCTCGATGCCGCCACCGGCGCGAAGCTATGGGTGCGCAAGCTTGACACTCATCCGCTGGCGCGCGTGACCGGCTCGCCGGCGCTTTTTAAAGGCCGGCTCTACGTAGGGTTGTCCTCTTATGAAGAAGCCCAGGGCGCCGACCCGCACTACGAATGCTGCTCGTTTCGCGGCAGCGTTTCGTCCGTCGATGCGCACACGGGCGAAGTTCTCTGGAAGACGTACACCATCGAAGCGCAGCCGAAGCCGCGCGGTAAAAGCTCGGCGGGAAAGACACTCTGGGGGCCGTCGGGCGCGGCCATCTGGTCGGCGTCAACCATCGACGAAAAACGCGGCGTTGTCTATGCGGCCACCGGTAACACCTACAGTAATCCCGACCAGCCCACTTCCGATGCCGTCATCGCCTTCGCGCTCGATACGGGACGCATCCGCTGGACACGCCAGGTCACGCCCAAAGACACGTTCCTCTCCGGCTGTCGCGGCGCGGGTAACGCCAATTGCCCCGATCCGAACGGCCCGGACCATGATTTCGGTAACGCGCCGATTCTCACCTCGCTGCCGGGCGGGCGCGACGTAATTATCATCGGCCAGAAGTCGGGAGTCGGCTTCGCGATGGATCCTGATAAGGAAGGCGCCGTACTGTGGCAATACCGCGCGGGACAGGGAGGCGCGCTGGGCGGCATTCAATGGGGCTCGGCCGTGGATGCGGACCATGCCTACTTCGCCGTGTCCGATATCACGCGACCGCAGCCGGGCGGCCTGCATGCGGTGCATCTTGCCACCGGCGAGCGGGCGTGGTTTGCTCCGCCCGCGCCACTCAAATGCGGCAGCGGCAGAGGCTGCAACGCCGCGCAGGCAGCGGCTATCACCGCGATAACGGGCGCAGTCCTTTCCGGCTCAAACGATGGCGCGCTGCGGGCGTACTCCACGCTCGACGGCGCGATCATTTGGGAGTTCGATACCAATCGCGAATTTGAAACGGTGAACGGCGTCCCGGCAAGAGGCGCTTCGATGCAGGGGCCTGGTCCGGTGCTGGCAGGCGGAATGCTGTTCGTCAGCTCCGGCTACGGAGCGTTCGGCGGCCGCCCCGGCAATGTGCTGCTGGCCTTCGCCGTAGATTGAAATCAGGCGCTCGCCGTCCGCCCCTTGGCGAGCAGATCACGAATCTCTCCCAGCAACTGCTCCTCTTTCGAAGGACCCGGCGGAGGCGGCGCGGGCGCTTCGGCTTTCAGCTTGTTCAGTTGTTTGACCAGCAGAAAAAGCACAAAGGCTACGATGGTGAAATCGATCAGCGCGTTGAGCAGCAGGCCTGGCGTCAATACCGCCACACCCAGCTCCTTGGCTTTGGCCAGCGATTCCACCGGCTGGCCGGAAAGATTGATGATCCAATCGGAAAAGTTGAAGTTGCCCATTGCCTTTCCCAATGGCGGCATCATAATCCCATCCGTGAAAGTGCTCACGATTTTTCCAAACGCGGCCCCCAGGATAACCCCGACGGCCATGTCCATGACGTTGCCTTTCACCGCGAATTCCCTGAACTCTTTGAGCATGTTCTGTTCTCCTTTGCCAATTTACCCGGTTTACTTGCCGATACAGAAAGTCGAAAAGATCCGGTTGAGTATATCATCAGCGGTGGTTGCGCCAGTGATTGCATCCACTGGCCTCAGCGCGCTATACAAATCGAGCAGCAGCATCTCCTGCGGGATGCCCGCGGACACAGCGCTCCGTGCGCGCTCCAGACTCTCCACCGACTCGCGCAGCAGTTGCTCATGGCGCAGGCTCGTGATGAATCCGCTCTCCTGTGCGATTTCGCCGCCCGCCCCGATCGCCTCGCCGATGCGCTGCCGCAAATCGTCAATGCCTTCGCCGCGGAGCGCGGACACGTAAAGCGCATCTTCATGCGCCAGCGCGCGCGGCAGGTCGGATTTATTCGCCACCACAAGAAACCGGCCGGACTGCCGCGCTCGCTCGATCAAGACGCGGTCTTCTTCGGTCAGCGGCCCGGAGCTGTCCAGAACCACTATGGTCATGTCGGCGTCGGCCATCGCCTGGTAGCTGCGCTCGATCCCGAGCGATTCCACCGTATCCCTGCTCTCCCGGATGCCCGCCGTATCGATGTACTTCACGGGAATGCCGAACAGGGAAGCGACTTCGGAGACCGTATCGCGGGTCGTTCCGGCGATCTCGGTGACGATGGCGCGGTCCGTCTCCAGCAGCCGGTTGAACAGGCTGCTTTTGCCTACGTTGGGCCGCCCAACGATCGCAAGCGAAAAGCCGGAGTGGACCAGCTTTCCATAGGCGAAACTCGACACCAGCTTTTCCAGGGCCTTCAGAACGGGCTTTATGCGCCGCAGGATTTCCTCATCGGGAGCGATATCCACATCGTTGTCGGCGAAATCGATGCCCGCCTCCAGCAGCGCGATCAGCTCGATCAGTTGCTCTTTGATGGGTTCGAGTCTGCGCGACACGGCGCCCTCCACCTGCTGCGCGGCCACCCTCGCCTGGTAGAGCGTTGTCGCATCGATCAGATCGCGGATTGCTTCGGCCCGCGGCAGATCGATGCGTCCATTCAAAAACGCGCGCAGCGTGAATTCGCCAGGTTCGGCAAGCCGCGCCCCGTGCCGGCAAGCACGCTCCACGGCAAAACGCAGAACCACTGGCGAGCCATGGCAGGAGATCTCAACGACGTCTTCCGCCGTATAAGACCGGGGCGCTTCAAAAAAGGTAACTACCGCCTGATCCACCACCGCCCCGTTTTCCTCAACGAGCGAAGCCAGCAGACTCTGCCAGGAGCGTAGCTCCTTCCCGGCCGGTAAATCGAGCATCCGCGCGGCGATCTCGCGCGCCTGAGGCCCGGAAAGCCGGATGACGCCAAGGCCTCCACGCCCCGGAGGGGTCGAGATGGCGGCGATCGTATCCCCGGTTCGCAAGCAAAGATTTTAGCCCACTGGCGGGCCTATACTGGTGGCTATGTGGTCTCGGAGTCTGTTTGCCATTGCCTTTACCATTTGCCTGCTGAACTGCCGGCACGCTTCCAGGACGCATCTCCTCTACACACAGCCGGCCGCGGCACAGGCGCCGGAGCCTTTGCCCGAACTCGCTCCCGCCATGGAGCAAAAGCCCCGCGAAGACAGCCCTTACGAAGCGGCCGAGTATCAGCTCGCCCGGCGCTCACCCGATGGAAATCCGATCGACTACGCTCTCTACGAACGCGCCCTCGCGCATGCCCGCCGCATGCAGACATATTCATCGCGGCAGCGGCGCTTTGTCCAGCGCGATAAGACCAGCGCCCGAGATATTTCCATCGGCGCATGGGAAGAGCTGGGCCCCGGCAACGTCGGCGGCCGCACGCGAGCCTTCATTGTCCATCCGCTGAACGATAAGATTCTGTTCACCGCGGGCGTGTCCGGGGGACTTTGGAAATCAACGGATGGAGGCGATTCCTGGAGGGCGCTGAACGACCTGCTACCCAATCTCGCTGTTGTCACGCTCGCCATGGACCCAAAAAACCCCGACGTGCTCTATGCCGGCACCGGCGAATGGTTTACCGGCGGCGGATTGCGAGGCTTCGGAATTTTCAAAACAACCGATGGCGGGGAATCCTGGAACCACCTGGCGGCGACTTCCATCAACTCATTCCAGTATGTGAACAAGATTGAAGTAAGCCCGAATGACAGCAACCGCGTCTATGCGGCGACCTTCGGCGGCGTCTGGCGATCGCTCGACGCCGGCCTCACATGGACGCGCCACCTGGACCGGAGTACCCCCAATCTCGGATGCCAGGACATCGTCTTTCGAACCGACCAAGACAAAGATTACATCTTCGCCACCTGCCAGGGCCCATCCAACGCCACCACCGGCGGCACGATTTTCCGCAACCTAGACGCCGGTGAGAACGGCCAATGGGAGAACATCTTCGCTCCGGAATTCATGGGCCGCACGTCGCTGGCGATTGCGCCTTCGCGCCAAAGCACCATCTACGCCATCGCCGCCAGCCTGGAATCCGGCGACCTGCGCAACGGAGTGCTGGCCGTCTACCGCTCCACCAGCAACGGCGACAAGGACTCCTGGGAGGTGCGGTCCACTAACAGAGACGCCAACGAGATCAACCGCGTGCTGCTGTCCAACCCGTCGAGCTTTTTCGCCAACGTCTGCTCCAGCGGTACACGCACCTTTTCGAGCCAGGGTTCCTACGACCAGTTGATCGCTGTGGATCCCACCGACCCGGAAATGGTGTGGGCCGGCGGCATTGATTCCTTCCGGTCCGACGACGGAGGCAGAAATTTCGGAATGGCTTCCTACTGGAATGCGGCAAGGACGTTTCGGACGTTCGTTCACGCCGATCAGCACCTCATTGTCTTTCATCCCAAGTACAACGGCACTTCGAATCAGACGATGTACATCGTCAACGACGGCGGTGTTTTCCGCACCGACCAGGCGCGCGCGCCTGTCGCCACGGGCGCACGAGCGGCCTGTAGCACCGGCAATAGCGGCATTACCTGGCACAACCTGAACAATAGCTATGCCGTCACGCAGTTTTACGCCGGCACGTTGTACCCGGGAGGACATGCCTACTTCGGCGGCACGCAGGACAACGGCACACCAAGAGGACTGGACGCGACGGGCGCGGATTCCTGGACATCGCTTATCGGCGGCGATGGAGGCTACGCCGCCGTCGATCCCACCAATCCCAACCGGATCTACGCCGAAACCCAACGCCAGGCCACGCTCAACTGGTTCCGCCGTTCGCTCAACGGCGGCTTGAGCTTCGCCACCGCGATGAGCGGCATTACGGATCCCTCAGAGGCCTCGCGCTTCCTGTTCATCGTTCCATTTGTTATGGACCCAAGCGAGCCGCGCAGGTTATATCTGGGCGGCAAGTTCCTTTGGCGAACACAGAATGGCGCCGACAACTGGGGGAAAGCGTCGGTTGAAGTCCCCGATGGGATCATCAGCGCCATCGCCGTGCATCCCTCCGATCCTGACCGCGTCCTGTTTGCCACCAACACCGGATTCATCCATCGCTCCTCGTCCGCATTGACGGCTGCTGACACAACATTGTGGCCTTCGGCCCGCCCGCGCACGGGAACCGTGGCCTGGCTGGCGTTCGACCCCTCGAACGCTGACATCGCTTACGCCGCTTATTCCACGTTCAACTCAACAGGCAATGCCGGTCACGTTTTCAAATCGAGCGACGCCGGCGCTACTTGGGAACGCATCGATGGAACCGGGGACTCCGGCATTCCCGATATTCCCGTGAACACGATCGTGGTCCACCCCCAGCAGCCCGCGACACTTTACGCCGGCAGTGATATCGGAGTTTTCGTTTCTTTTGACGGAGGCGCCACCTGGGCTCGTGAGGATACAGGATTCCCAACCACGCGCGTCGAGACGCTGGTTATCGGCGACAACAATGGCCCCGTGCTCTACGCCTTCACCTTTGGCCGCGGCGTGTTCCGGGTGCGTCTTACCGAAGATCCGCCTTGCAATTACATGATCGGCGAAAGGCATCCGGTGGCGGCATTTGGCGGTGATGTGGGCATCGCGGTGGAAACCGGAGACAACTGCGCCTGGACCGCGGTTCCATCATCGACGATCGCGATGCCAGTCGAGGCCGGCGGAAAGGGAAGAGGAGCGGCCCGGCTGAACCTCACGATGAACACAACGACGGCCGCCAGGTCCGCACATATAACGATCGGACCGCGCACAGTGAATATCGAGCAGCAACGGCCGGAATTCCCCGCGGTGGCCATCAATTTCCTCACCGCCGTTCGCATCAACACGCTGCCTTACGTCGGCGTGCAGGACACGCGCCGCGCCTCAGCCCCGGCCGACGGGCCTGTTCACCGCTGCACGACATCGGCCGATTCCCGCGCCCAGTGGATGATCCTGCGAGCCCAATTTACCGGAACACTGGCCGTTTCGGCAACCGGCACGCGTTACGACAACGGGCAGAATTACGGTGTCGTGCTGGCGGCGTATCCGCGGACTCAGGCGGGCTTGGGCGATGAGATGGGATGCGCGGTGGCAAACGCGCCGGCTCCGGGGACGGCCCGTTTGAATCTGAGTGTCACCGAAGGCTCGGAATACTATGTCCAGGTAACCGCGCGCGGTCCGGACAACGTTGGGGGTTATACCGTGATCGTGGTCAACCGGGCACAGTAAGCGGCGCGGCCTATCGCCGCCCCCGCCCGCCGCGACGATCCGGCGGCCTTCCCGAGGGCCGGTCCGATCGGCCTTGAGGACGTCCTGAGGGACGCCGAGGCGGCCGGTCATCAGGCCGGAAGGCAGGCTCCGGCAAAGAGGGCATCCCGGCGGGATAGATCACCACCTGCCGGAACGGTCCCGATCCCATGCTTTCGCTTCGAACATCGGATTCGTTGCGCAGCGCCAGGTGAATCACGCGGCGCTCGCGGCTGCTCATGGGAGAAAACCGGAACGGAAGTTTGCTCCGCTTCACTTTCTCAGCCGCCGTCGCCGCGCTCAGCCGCAGCTCGGCGATGCGCAGCATCCGGTAGTCGTTGGCGTCGAAACAGACGCGCTCGTGATGATCCGACGGCATTTTCAGCACTTCCATCGTCAGATACTCGAGCGCCAGCAGAAACTCCCCCTTATTCGCCAGCACCAGGTCCACGTCGGGCCCGCTGAAGCGCACCACCAACTCGGGGTTTTCGATTTCCGGATGGGGGTTCTCGCCGGCGGCAATCTCGAAGTCAAGATCCAGGTCCGCCGCATCCAGAATAGTCTCCAAAAACTCTTGAATTCGGGGCCCGTGCGCCTCGACCGTATAGATTGGCTCCGCCATGTCCACCCAGAGAGAAATTTAGTTTTTGCCGCTTTTCTTCTTCGGCGTCTCGGCCGGCTTCGTCTTGGCGGGCACAAGTTTCATCGACCGGTTAAAGAACCACTGCTGCGCGATGCCCACCACGTTGCCGGTCAACCAGTATAACACCAGTCCGCTCGCCACACTGTAGAAAATGAATATAAACATCAGCGGCATGTATGTCATGATGCGTTGCTGCTGGGGATCGGCCGTTGTGGTGGGCGTCATTTTCTGCATCAGGAACTGACTGGCGATCGTTGCCAGCGGAAGAACGCGAATCGCCAGGTTTTCGGGCTGGGACAGGTCAGTGACCCAGAGCCATTGTGCCCCGCGCATCTCGATCGCAACGGTAAGAACCTTGTAGAAGGCGAAGAAAAACGGGATTTGCAGCAGCATTGGGATGCATCCACCCATCGGGTTTACCCCGTTTTTCTGGTACAGCGCCATCATTTCCTGCGTTTGCTCCTGGCGCCGCGGATCGCGCATCCCGAGGTTCTTATAGCGTCCCTGTATCTCCTTGATCTGCGGCTGCAAATCCGACATCTTCTTCATCGATTTCAGGCTGGTGAACTTCAGCGGCAACAGGAGAATGTTGATGAGGATGGTTACGATGACGATCGTCCACCCGTAGTTGTGGATGTAGCGGTCATTGACGAAATTGAGCGATACAAACAGCGGCTTGGCCAGAAACCAGAACCAGCCAAAGTCGACCACCTGCTCCAGGCGGGGATCGACGCGGCGGAGCAGGTCGACGTCCTTGGGGCCCACGAACAGGAACGTTTCGTTGACGCCCTGACCGCCAAAGGCGACCCCGATGTGCGGCTCCTCTTTACCGGTATCGCCAAACACCAATTTGTCGCTCCAGGTCTGCATTTCGATCGACAGGCCGCGTTCCGGCAGCGCCACCGCTGTGAAATATTGATCCTGTACTCCGGCAAAGAGATACCGGCCGGTAACGGAAGAAGGTCCGTCCTTGGCTACCCCTACGTCGTTTACCTCCAGCTTCCCCGTGGCCGTTTCAAAATACATTGTCTGTTGAGTGGACAGCGTGTTGACGACGGTGAAGTCGCCGAAACCGCCGCGCCAGGCGACCATATGGGGCACCGGCCGCCCCTGGTCACGCAACTCGCTGACGAGCTTCACCAGGTAACGGTTGGCCTCGAAACGGAAATTTTTGCGGGCGTGAATTTTCCCGTCGGAGAACTCGAAATCCATCCCCAGCCCGTCGGAAGCGGGCTTGACGGCGAACAGCGCCTTGTTCGGGTCTGTTGAGAGCTTCTCTTGCTTGGAGAGGAGGGAGAACGGCGCCCCCAGCAGTTCGATGCCTGCCTGATTTGTCAAATCGACCGGCTGCTGGTTGTTGCCTCGATACTTCTTGAGAATCCACCGCTTCACAACCGCGCCGCGGTTGGAAAACTGAATACGATACAGGTCGGTCTCGATGAGGATGTGATCATCCTGCTTCTGGCCGGAAGTCTGCGTAGCCGGTGGCGGCGTTGTCTTTTCCGGAGCGGGAGCGGGCGCCGGCTCAGGCTTGACCGGCTCGGGCGGCTGCGCTTCTTTGGCCGCGGGAGCCGCCTTTTTGGGTTGAGGAGGGGGGGCCGTCGTCTTTAGGAAGTATGGGGTTAGAAAAAGCACCAGCCCCATCAATGACAGGGTCAGAAGCAGCCGCACTTCCATGGGCATTTCCTTGCCGCCGGCCGGTTTCATGGGGGTCTTTGGAGGGGGGTTCTCTGCCATGGGGTCGTTCTAATGGACCGGGTCGTAGCCCCCCTGGTGGAAGGGGTGGCACTTGCATAAGCGCTTCAAACCCAGCCAAACGCCTTTTCCGGCGCCGTGGCGCTGGACTGCGTCCAACATATACTCCGAGCAAGTGGGGGAGAACCGGCAAGCGGAGGGAAGCATCGGCGAGATCCAGCCTTTATAAAGACGGAGAAAACCGGCTACGAGTTCTCGCATCGCGACATCAGCCTTTCCACCTCCCGCCGGATGTTGTCCCAGGACGCGTCCAACAATCCGCGGCGGGGGTTGATTACAATATCCCATTCCGGCGCCAGCCGGGCCAACTCCAGCCGTACCGCTTCCCGCAGCCGCCGCCGGATGCGGTTACGCCGCACCGCCTTGCCTAAAGCTCGTGGGAGGGTAAACCCAACCCGAGAGCCGTCCGCATCCGCTTTCTTCAGCAGGAATGCGGTGAACAGAGGACCGGAAAACTTCGCCCCATGCTCGTAAACGCGCCGAAAATCGCTTGAACGAAGCAAGCGGCGGCTCTTTGGGAATTCTGCCTTCCGGGAATCTTGATACAGAAAGTGCTTCTACTTTGCCTGCTGGACGGCTCGCTCATCGCTTACGGTGAGCTTCCATCGGCCTTTGGCCCGGCGTCGCGACAAAACCGCGCGTCCGTCGCTGGATTTCATGCGGCTGCGAAAGCCATGGGTCTTCGCGCGTTTGCGGTTATTTGGTTGAAACGTTCGTTTTGGCATTGTTATTCAGAGCGCCAGCCGCACTGAAAAGCGACCCACGCGCACTACTCCTTAGGTGGGGAATCACCCTCCAAAGCATCAGTTTAGCTAGCCCAAAAGGGTACTGTCAAATGAGGGCTTGAAACGAAACGACGGTTGGAATCACTATTAAGTCGGTGTCCCGATAGCCGATCGTTTAACGATCAGAAAGCGAGAAACAGCGCCATGCCCAAAGTGACAGTCGCCACCTTCAACTGCGAGAACCTGTTTGGCCGTTTCAAGTTCAACGCCAACGTCGATCCCCAAAAAGCCACCAAGAACGGCTTTACAGTGGATATGACCAAATTCGACATTCTGAAACCTGTGGAGAAGAAACTTACGGGGCTGGCCCTTCGAGAGGCCAATGCCGACGTCGTGGCTCTTCAGGAAGTGGACAACCTCGAAGTGCTGCGGCGTTTCCGAACCGAGTTTTTGAAAGGCATGGACTACGTTCACGCCATGCTCGTCGATGGCAACGACCCCCGCCACATCGACGTAGCCGTCCTGAGCCGCCATCCTATCGTCCGGGCGCGCAGCTATCATCATGTCCGTTCCGGAAACTCGTTCGTGTTCTCCCGCGATTGCCTGGAAGTGGACATTAAAGCCGGCAACCAGACTCTGACGATTTATGTGAATCACTTCAAATCTATGATGGGCGGAAGGGCGCAGACCAAAGCGCGCCGCCAGAAGCAGGCCGCCGAAGTGAAAGAGATCGTCACCGGCCGTTTCGGAAAACAGAATACCGGCTCGGCGCCCTGGATCATCGCCGGGGATTTGAACGATTACATCGACGGGAAAGAAGGCATTACCGATGTCACCGGCTGGAACCAGGTGGAGAACGTGCTCGACCGATTGCCGTCCGGGGAGCGGTGGACGCACTTCTTCGAAAGGGAGGATGAGTACAGGCAACTGGACTACTTGCTGGTCTCCAACGCGCTGGCGGGCGCTTCCTCCGCCAAGCCCTCCCTCGTTCGCAATGGACTTTGCAAGAACGCCAGCCGCTACACCGGGCCGCGCTTTGACGGGGTCGGCAAATCGACGCCGGCTGCCTCGGATCATTGCCCGCTGGTCTTTTCGGTCAACTTGTAAGAGAGCGCCACGGCGATCCGCAGCGAGCGCCGCCAGCGTATTCAGTGAATCGTGCGGCTCTTGCGGTTCATGTAGTCGAGCAGCAGGTACTCGCCCAGAGTATAAGGCGTCGTGAAGTAGGCTTTGCCCCGGCAAAGCTCAGTCACCTGCTGCACAAACTGAACCAGGCCGGAATCGCTGGCCAGCATGAATGTATTAATCAGAATTCCCTGCCGCTTACAGCGGCCCACCTCTTCGAGCGTCCGGCTGATCACCAGCGGATCCAGGCCGAAGGCATTGCGGTACATCCTGCCGTCCTCCAGCGTGAGCGCCGAAGGCTTGCCGTCGGTGATCATGATGATCTGCTTCATATCCTTTCGCTCTTTGGCCAGCAGCCGCTGCGCCAGAATCAGCCCGTCGCGCGTGTTCGTGTACCACGGCCCGACGTGCACCTGCGCCAACTCAGCCAGACGCACCTCCTCGGCCGAATCGTGGAACAGCACGCAACGAAGCGTGTCTCCAGGGTATTGCGTGCGAATCAAATGCGCCAGCGCAAGGGCTACTTTTTTGGCCGGCGTAAACCGGTCCTCTCCGTAAAGGATCATGCTGTGGCTGCAATCGAGCATGAGCACCGTCGCGCAGGAGCTGCGGTACTCGGCCTGGTGCACGTGCAGATCGCGGTATTCCAGCTCGACCGGGAGCTGAACGCCGTCGCGACGCATCGCCGAAAACAGCGTCGTGCTGATATCCAGATTGAGTGCATCACCGAATTCGTAGAGTTTGGAGGCGCCGCTGGCCTCGATCCCGGCAGCCAGATCCCGGGTATCGTGAGCGCCGAAGCTTGATTTACCGAGCGAACCCAGCAGGTCCTGAAGCGTTTTGTAGCCGAGAAAATCGATGGACTTATCCGTGATCTCGACTTTGGCTTGGGGCTGGCTGGACTCGCCCACTTGCCCGCCGGCGTGTTGTTGGGCGTCCCGGACAAAGCCTTCGTCGATCAACTGCTGCGCCAGCCGATCGATCAACCGGTCAAGTTCTTCCGGGCTCATCCGGTTCAGCAGATCGCGGATACGCTCAAGCTTGTCCTCGTCGAAAAGACGCTCTTCATAGAGCGCCTGCTCAATGGCATCGCGCAATTGCTGGAAGCTCATGCGGCGGCGCGGATCGGGGTAATAAGGGTTGTCAAAGCCGCTGTTGAGCAGCAGGTCGGCGAGCGCTCGCAACAGATCCTCGGAGCTGATCTCGAGATCTTCGGGCCTGTACCGGGAGTATCGAATCCACCTCATCTATCTGCTCCAAGGCCGCGTTCAGTTGTATTGCCGCTTGGTTTTAGCCCGCCGCGGATCTTCCTCGCCGGGAGCCGGCTCGCGGCGGCGCTCTTCGGCCGAGAACCCCATCTCTTCGGACCTGCTGATGCGGCGATGCGCGTGCAGACCTTCCAGAACGAACTCCGCCGCCGACACGCGGAGCGCGTCGCTGTCGCCCGGCCCCGCTCCGAGCGCCGAAGTTTTCTCCATCAGCCCATGAATCGTCTGAAGCCGCCGGATGGCGTCGCGTGAGGAAAGCGCCCCTTCCAGCTTCATCGACCCGCCGATGTCGAAAAACTGGACGATGGAGTTCATGTTCAAGCCGTCGAAGTAGCTGCTGTAGATCCGGGCAACCGCAAGCCGGATCAATTCGCGCGCCACGGTTTCAGGACCTTTCAGTTCTCCTTCATATTCCAGTTCGAGTTTGCCGGTAATCGATGGCAACGCGTTGTAAATATCGGATACCTTAGCCACGGCGATCTTTTCCCCACAGCGGACCGCGCGCGCTTCGGCGTTGGAAACCACGTTCTCGGTCACGGTAATCGGCAACCGCTGGGAGACGCCGGAGCGCTTGTCCACTTTCTTATCCTCGCGCGCCAGAAACGCGACCTGCTCTATGACTTCCTGCATATAGGCGGGCATGGCAATCTTGACGGGGCCATCCCGCTCAATCCAGGATTCCTGCCGCGTAATCGCCAGCCCCTGCTCGACGGTGATCGGATAATGGGTGCGCACTTCGCTGCCGATGCGATCCTTGAGTGGCGTGATAATCTTCCCTCGAGCCGTGTAATCTTCCGGATTCGCCGTGAACACGAGCAGCAAGTCCAGAGGCATCCGCAGCGGATAGCCTTTGATTTGAACATCGCCCTCCTGCATGATGTTAAACAGGCCGACCTGGATCTTCCCCGCAAGGTCCGGAAGCTCGTTGATTGCGAAGATTCCCCGGTTGGCGCGCGGCAGCAGGCCGTAGTGAATCGTCAACTCGTCTGAGATATCCTGGCCGCGCCTGGCCGCTTTGATGGGATCGATATCCCCGATCATGTCGGCGATGGTGACGTCGGGCGTTGCCAGTTTCTCGACGTAGCGCTCGAGCGGCGTCATCCAGGCAATCGGCGTGTCGTCGTTTTTGTGCAGGACGATTTCGCGCGCATAACGTGAAATCGGCCGGTACGGCGAATCCCGGATCTCGCTGCCGGCAATGTAAGGCATCCAATCGTCAAAAAGCGTGGTGAGCATGCGGATGATCCGGGTCTTGGCCTGGCCGCGCAGCCCTAACAGAATGAAGTTGTGGCGGGAAAGGATCGCGTTAACAATCTGGGGCACCACGGTATCCTCATAACCGATGATGCCGGGAAACAGCGGCTCTTTCGAACCCAGCCGGGTAAGGAGGTTCTCCCGCAGCTCATCCTTGACGGTGCGGTTCAGCATGCGCCGCTCGGAAAAGCGTTCGCTGCTACGTAAAGCCCCCAGCGTTTGGGGGAGATTTTGGCTCGTGATCGCCATCAGCACACCTCCGGTCCCGGCTATCTGGATTGTAGCAGACCCCTTTTTCTTAGCCATCCTTAGTACGCGCGAGCTTGCGCGTCCGGTACCCTGCCAGCCTTCACTAAGAAGCAACCCTACGGCTCAATAATGAATTCCCGAATGGTAACCCCGGCCGGGAACTTCTAGCATAGAGACAGACAGAAACTGTTACGAAATCCAAACGCGTCCGAATCGGGCATTGCCAGAATCCCTCCGAGCGACAGCCCGGTTCGGCGCGCCGGCGGATTTCCTCCACCAAACTCGCTGTTGTTCCCGATTGGCCCGGTGTTGAATAAAAACACGCCGGGCCTTTTATTACCTTAAGAAAACCGTGACGCGCTTACGCGCCTTGTGCAACCGCTGCCGGAGCCTCGGCAGTCAGCAGCGCGGCAAGAATGAGGCGGGCAGCGGCCTTCGCGCCTTCCCCGGATTCACCGGCCGGGCCGACGCAGCTTGGACAACCCGCTTCGCAGGGACATGACCCAAGCATCTGCTCAGCGGCTACAAGCAGCTTGTGGCGCAACTCGAACAGCGGCTGGCTCTGCCCGATACCGCCCGGGTAGGTGTCATAGAGATAAAGATTGGGCTCGAAGCTCTTTACGCCTTCGGCGATATCTTCGGTCAAGGCGGCGCCCAGGTCGCGCGGATCGCACATCAGCAGCAGAGATGCCATGGCGCGTAGAGCGCGGCCAAGCCCGGCCAATCCGTTAAGGATCTGCGCTGGCGTGAGATTCCCGAGCGCCGCCAAAAACGGAGCCGGGAAGTGCAGCCAGAAAGACGTTGTATGCATCTCCTGCTCCGGCATCGACAGGTGTCCGGCTCCGACGTTTTCGAGCGTGTAAAATTTCACCTTCTTGAAGCCAACCACCTGCCGGTTCACTCTCACCTCTCCATGGGCGGCTAGCGCGCCCGCCTGGGGCGCTGCTTCAAAACGATCCAGCTCCTTGACCTGCGTATAGTCGATGGCGTCGGTAAAATAATCGCATTGCACCTGCCGCACGTATGCCTTGCGCTGCTCGTAGTCGAATTTTTCCACCTGATATTGGCGCGCTTCATGCAGATAAATGGCCTTCTCGTGCAACTCCACCAGCGCGGCGGGAAAAGAAACTTCCGCGATTACTTTTGGCTCGCTGGTCGTGTCGATTACCACGAAGTTATCGCTGGTGACGGCGCGCAGGCTGATCGCGTCGGCCGGATAGGTATCGGAAGTCCAGTGCCAGGCGCCGGCGGAAGGATGCACCAGACCCAGCTCGCCGAGAAAGCGGCAGAGCGGCTCGGTTTCGTGCGGACCGAACTTTTCGCCGTTCTGAACCGGTAGTTCGAAGGCTGCGCATTTGAGGTGGTTGAGCAGAATCTCGAGATTGTTGGCATTCAGAAAGGCGTGCTCCGGCGATTTTCCGAAGAAATAGTCCGGATGTTCGATGATGTATTGGTCCACCGGGTTGCTGGAGGCCACCAGCACGGCCATCGATGCGTTCTGCCGCCGTCCCGCGCGCCCGGCGCGCTGCCAGGTCGCGGCGACCGTGCCCGGATAGCCTGCCATCACAACCGCGTCGAGCGAGCCGATGTCGATGCCAAGCTCGAGCGCGTTGGTCGCTACAACGCCGCGAATCTCTCCTTCCCGCAGTTTGCGTTCAATCTCGCGGCGCTCCCTCGGCAGGTAGCCGCCACGATAACCCCGGATTGTACCTGGCGGCGCAAGTCCTTTTTCGCAGGCGTCTTTCAAATACGTGATCAGAATCTCGGTAGCAAGCCGGTTATTGGCGAATACCAGCGTTTGCTGGCCGCGGTCGATCATCTCGACCGCCATCCGTTTGCTCTCGTGCAAGTAGCTTCGCCGTATCCCAAGCTGCTTGTTCACCACGGGTGGATTGTAAAAGACGAAGTACTTTTCGCCGCCCGGCGCCCCGTTGCCAGACACCACTTCCACTTCTTCTTCCAGCAGCGATTCGGCCAGATCCTTGGGGTTGGCGATGGTCGCCGAGCAAAGGATGAACTGCGGCCGCGAGCCGTAAAATGCGCAGATGCGTTTCAGCCGGCGGATGATATTGGCAAGATGGCTGCCATAGACGCCGCGGTAGTAGTGCATCTCGTCGATGATGAAGTACTGGAGATTCTCAAAGAACTTCGCCCACTTGGTGTGGTGCGGCAGGATCCCGCTATGCAGCATGTCCGGGTTGGTCAAGGCCACGCTGGCCCGCTCTCGAATCGCTTTGCGCGCGTCTTGCGGCGTGTCGCCGTCGTAGGTAAACACTCCCAATCGGCTGCCCATCCCGTCGATTGCCGATTTCAGCTCATGCAACTGGTCTTCAGCCAGAGCCTTGGTTGGAAACAGATAAAACGCCCGGCCCTGAGGTTCCGCCAGCAGCCGGTTCAGGACAGGCAGGTTGTAGCAGAGCGTTTTGCCGCTTGCGGTTGGGGTGACGATGACCGTATGCCGGCCGGCTTGGATCGCCTGAAACGCTTCGGCCTGATGCGAATACAGCATTCGAACGCCACGCCGCTCGAGCATGGCGCGGAGCTCGGGCCGCACCGCTTCCGGATAATCGGCAAACTGGCCGGCACGAGCGGGCTGAAGCCGGATGGCCCGCACCGGAGAGTTTGGCTGCGCATTCCACTCCTGCATTCGCAGAACCATCGATTGGATGGACGGTCTGTGGGTAAGCGATCCGGCGGAGGAGGAGTCGGGAAACAGGTCCAGGTTTTGCATTCCGCTTTTTCTTTGCCTATTATACAGCGAGCGCAAGCTGGCCGGAAGCTACCGGTAAAGATGCAATGAGGCGGAACTCACCTGGTCCGCATGAACTCGAATCGCTCGACCGTGGCGGCGATCAGAGGAGGTTTGACGGAATCGTGCTTCCGCTCAATCCGAATCACTTTGCCCATGCAGCGCAACTGCACGCAAGCCCCCTCCTCGCTGGATTGTAGGGTAATGACGAACTCAATTGGCTGGCCCACATGGACGTCCGCATCGGTCGTAAACAGAACACCTCCGGAACTGAGGTTCCTGGTTTCACCGAGCTTGCCTACGTGCTTGGATCCGGTGCGGATTAGTTCAAATGGCAGCTTGAGATCGTAACGCGGAGTTTTTCTCTGCTCTCTCACTGGCACATTTCAATCTCTGGTATTTCAATCTATGACGTGTTCCCTAAAACGTCAATAGGGTTGGGACCGTTTCAGTTAAAATCGGTACTGGTACTACCATAGCGCTACGGTCAAGTGGAACTAGAACATCGCCAGCCGCGTCCGATAGGATAGTCATAGCCAGAGGCAAGTACTCTGCCCTTTGATAAGATAGGACCAGGAATCTGAGCCTTGCGCAAGATCGTTCGCATCTCCGCCGGTATATCCTTACTTTTCATCGGGTTCATTCTTTCCCTGCCGTTTGTGCCCGGACCCGGCGTGGCCATCATGGTTCTGGGTCTGGTGTTGTTGAGCGAACACTTTCCCTGGGCGAGAAAACTGGTTGCCTGGGGCAAGGCGAAACTGGAAGGCGTCACCCCCGGCCGGAACAAACAAACTGCTTCGAAGTCTCTATCAGAGTAGCGACAAAGCGGCTTCAATCTCGCCGCGCGTATGCATGTCTCCAGTCTGCTCACAGGCGCCGAGGCCTTCTTCATAGATGCTTCGCGCTTCCTCGATTCGTCCCAGCTTTTCCAGAGTTTGCCCTGCATGGTAGAAGGCAGCCACGTATTTGCCGTCCCTTTGAATCAGTTCGCGGTAGATTCTCACCGCCTCTTCGAGGCGCCCTGATCCGGCATATGCCTGGGCCAAACCGTAACGAACGAAACTGTTATTCGGATCCTGGGACAGAAGCCCTTCCAAGGCTGCAACACGATCGGTCGACATTGTCCCGCTACTCGGCCTTATACATGTACGTAATGTTGGCTTTGTAGACCAGCAGATTCGGTCCTTCGTCCCGGTTGATCTTGAGGCATGTTTTGTCGTACCACTCTATGACGCCCTGTAGCGTCTCGCCGCCTTTTAAGACAAAGACCATTGCAGTTTTCGACTGCATTTGTTTCACGTAGTAGAAATTCTCCGCGTTGGTCTGGTCCGGTGGCACCGGCTTTTTTTGCAAGCGGGTCTTATCCATTTTTCGGTCTTTGGCCTCTGCCAGCGGTGGGCGGATTAATCGTCGGCCCGTCTCCATTTTTCCGGTCTCCTTGCTTGCGGGGGTCTTCTCAGGCTTCTGTCAAACACACGCCTAAAGAGCGGAGTCGAAGGCGAAGACGTGTTAAGCCTCTAACGACCAGTGATACCACACCTGGAAACGATGAGGCAAGAGAAGGGGGTAGGCGAGGGCCAAAGTTTCACACAATAAATCATGCTAATTCTCACTCCAAAAAAAGGAAAAGCGGGCGCAGCGTTGGGTGAAAGGGGTGAGTGCGCCCGCCGTCGTAACGGGGATTTGATTGTAGGGCGAGGGCAAGCGCGGGTTGGTTACTTGTGTTTAAGAAAAAATCTTGACTGCCGTCCAGAGAAGGTGTATTCTGTAGGCGAACAAAAAGCGAAGAAACATCCCCATGCTCCCTAACATTCCCACCTCTACAATCCGCTGCGGCTTGGCCGGTTGGCTTTATCAACACTGGAATGGTCTGGTTTATCCGGAGCCGTGGCCGCGCGGTATCCACCGGCTCGAATTCCTGTCACGATTTTTGGATGTTGTGGAACTCCGCCCTGGCTTTGAAGGCCCTTTGCGGCCGGAGATTTCGAGGCTGTGGGTTCAAAAAGTGGTTCACAACCCCCGTTTCCGCTTTGTCGCGAAACTCGACGCCAGCTTCACCCAGGAGCGCCGCATCGAGGAGCGGAAGAAGCGGCTGTTTGAGGAAGGGCTGCGTCCGTTGATGGAAGCCGGGCGGCTGGGATGCGTTCTGATGCAGTTTCCCTGGTCGTTCCGGTTTACGAAGGAGAATCGCGAATTCCTGATCCGGTTGCGACGGTGCTTTCACAGCTATCCGCTGGCGGCGGAGATGCGTCATGCCAGTTGGATGTCGGAGGAGGCGCTCGGCACATTCATTGACTATCACATCGGCTTCGTGAATCTCGATCAAGCGGAACACATCAAGGCGATGCCTCCGACGTCGCTTCTGACTTCTTCGATCGGCTATGTACGGCTGCTCGGCCGGGACAAGGGGGCCTGGCTGGAGGACTACTCAAAGCCGCCGGAAAGTGCGCCGGGCGGAGATTATCTCTACACGGCGGCAGAGCTGGAAGAATGGGTGAGGCGGATCCGGCGCATCCAGAGTTTTGCCTCCGAGATCTACGTAGTTGCGGCTAACGACGGCGGCGGTAAGAGTGCGGTGAATGCCTTGCAGATACAGACGATGCTGGAAGGCCGGAAGCGATTGGCGCCGCGATGGCTGGCCGGACGCAGGTCGGCGGCATGATTCGGTTAGCCGAAAAAGCCTGAGATTCCGCGGTTGGCTCGGCGACTATCTATCGATGGGACTATTTCGCACCCGTAGCGCAGCGGTCTATGGGATCGACGCCCACGTGATCGATGTTGAGGTGGACCTGTACAGCTCGGGATCAAGCCGTGACTTCATCACCGTGGGCATGCCGGACACTGCGGTAAGAGAGAGCCGGGAACGCATCAAATCGGCTTTGGTCAATTCCGGCTTTGGCTATCCTTCCAAAGCAGTTACCATCAACCTGGCCCCGGCGAATGTGCGCAAAGAGGGCGCCGGGTTCGACCTGCCGATGGCGTTGGGGATTCTGGGGGCAATGGGCACGGTGCAGCGGACCGA
>Ga0187893_10006375_pt1 | contig 20237 bp, 15 predicted proteins | sample MA1701074metaG_FD_139574 | JGI IMG/M metagenome (GOLD analysis project Ga0187893, IMG submission 139574) | White microbial mat communities from a basaltic lava cave in the Kipuka Kanohina Cave System on the Island of Hawaii, USA - MA170107-4 metaG ...
AGATCGCAAAGGCCCAACCCAGGTGATCGTATACCAGCAGGATGACGAACACTGGAATGAAGATCATTCTTAAGATCGTGAGTTGATTGGCTGGCGTCAGGACTTCGAGGGACATGGCTCTTATACAGAAGTCTAAGCTGAAAAAAGCTTTGAATGATAGCGAACCCACAAAATCAGTGTCAACGGATTTACTTGGGTGGGTTGATCATAGGCACCTCCTCAAGCCAGGGTTCATTACACCAGAGTATTCAATCGAGTGCCTCATGGAACGAATCGCGAATCCTCACGGTTGGCGAAACCCAGTGACAAAATAGTGCGCACCTAGTTCACAGAAAAAATCCTTGCAAGCCTCTGGAACGCGCCCGTCTTGAACACAAAGCTTGAATACCAGTTTGAGAGGAGACGCGATGAAGAAGAGAACTACCCTAGCCGTCAGCTTACTGATTCTATTAGCCTGTGCCAGTGTTCAGTCGCACGATCAGACCGGATTTCAGATGGAAGTACTGGTGAATGGGAGTGCGGTGCCGAAGTACTTCCAGTCGGGGAAGGTCTATGTTGAGGCGCTGAAGAACCGGGAATACTCGATCCGGCTTACCAATCCGTCAGGCACGCGCGTCGCGGTGGCTCTCGCGGTGGATGGGCTCAACAGTATTGATGCCCGAACCAGCGATGCCTACAGCGCGAAGAAATGGGTCCTGGCGCCATACGAAACCATCACAATTGACGGGTGGCAAGTAAACCAGCAGCAAGCAAGAAAGTTCTTCTTTACCACCGAAGCCAAGTCCTATGGGCAGTGGCTAGGCAAGACCCAAAACCTCGGAATCATCAGCGCGGTTTTCTACCGGGAACGCCCTCGCTGGAACCAGTATCCGGGAAGCATTAGCAGTTTGCCCAGAGAAGACTCCTCAGAGGGCCGCTCATCAAATCGGGAAGCACGACAGGAAGCTCCTCAAACTTCGGCTGGGTCGGCTGCGGATTCCGCCAATCCGGCTGCACCATCGCAGAAGAAAACGGACGATTATGCGGCGACTGGAATTGGCCGGAAAATGCAGCACGAGGTTCAGTGGGTCAACATGGAACTGGAATCAACACCGGTGGCAACCCTCAACTTGCGCTACGAGTTTCGGCCAGTGCTGGTGAGCATGGGAATTCTACCTGCTCTGCCGACACAGGACGTGTTGTCGAGGAGGGAACAGGCGCGCGGATTTACAAACTTTTGTCCTGAACCACGGTAGGGAGGCTCAACCGTACGTAGGGTAGCGAGCAATCTTATCGTCTCCGTTGTGGACGCACCCCTCACCCGGCCACCCTCTCCCAATGGGAGAGGGGCTGGGGGTGAGGGGTCAGCAGATTAACAAGCTTGATAAGCACATAAAAGGTTCTAGCTGAAGTTTAGCGAAGTTTGACTCATCGGCACCAAGTGACACTAGCACAAGGAGGATCGTCCAATGAAGAGCTTGGGCAAAGTCCTTTCGGGAATCATCCTCGCCGCGGTAGGGCTATTTGCATCGTCTGGAGGAGTTCAGCGCGAGCCACTCAAGGGCGAGCTCCGGCTGATCTACCTCTTCGACAAGCCGAAAACGTCATTCATCTTCGTCCTTGGACAGTCTGGTTTCAAGTCAGTCAACTCTCTCAAGCGGTACCTCGAGACCTGGCCTTCAGGCTCCGAACTGAAGTGGGCGCCAGGCTGTAGTCGGCTGGGTAGCGAGCCTTTGCTCTCGTCAGAACAAGATATGAAGGCGTTTCGCGCTTTCCTCAAAAAGAGAGACATCAAGTTCGTCCTCGTGCCCTCGGGCTGACTTGCGGTCTACCCACTCTCTGTGCCTCTTGAGGCTGTCTCACAGCCTCAACTCTGTGGTCTGCTTAAGGTTTCTCCCCGCGAACCGCGATGATTGAGATTTGTTCTTCAGTCTGCGTCTCGCGATCCTGGTTTTGTTGGACCGTCGTTCGGGCAGGGAAGTCGCCTTTGAAGAAGGTGCGGTAGAGTTGGTTCATGGCGTCGTAGTCTTTCATGCCCTTAAGGTACACCACCGCTGAAACCACGTCGGAGAAGCTCATATCCGCCTCTTCCAAGCCGTCCAGCAGGTTCCGCATGGTCTGTCTCAACTGCAGCTCAAAGTCTTTCGTTACGATGCCCTGGCCTGGGATGAAGCCCGACTTGGCCGATAGATAGAGAGTGTTTTCATACAGGACTCCAGGACTCGCCGTCGAACTAGGCGGCATATTACGCGGCTTTACTGCTTTCCGCTTGGAAAGATCCTTTCCAGCAATACCGCTGAAAACGATGTGCTCTCCGCCTGGCAAGGCATTTACGTGAATCGTTCCCCGGCCTGGGGTATTTCCAAACTCAAAGTAGGTCTCATACACTTTGTTCATTGCGCCGGACTGTTTGATGTCTTCAAGGTAAGGGTTCACCCACAAAACGTTCTTGTGTGACATTCCAACAGCAGCTAGTACAGTTCCGACATTGTCTAGAGCAGCCTTCACCTGTTCGGCGTAGGGAATGGATTGGTTTGCGCCTCTTGCACCCAAACCTGAAAGGTAAAGAAGATCACCCGCTTGGACTGCAGGTGGATCTGCTTGCGCCGATCGCGCCCAACCGCTCGGCCAAACAGCCCGTTTCGTTCTTGCGTCGGCAACCGCGATGGCATTGATCTCAATGCTGTTTCCCCCGGGCAAAGCGGCTACACCCAGCACCGTACGGGCTGGAGGGTTGTCACCCATTGTTTGCCAGTAGATCTTGTTCATCAGTTCGAACGTGCCCAGATCGGTCAAGTAGACGTGGACTGATACAAGGTTTGCGAAATCCATCCCGCCGCCTTGGAGAATGGCGCGAACGTTAAGTAGGCATTGGCGCACGCGCTCCTCGAAGCTCTCGGACAGCTTGCCTTCCGAATTCGTGCTTCCTTGGCCCGATATGTAGAGCGTGTCTCCGGCTCGTATAGCGGGGCTGTAGGGCCGCCCGTGAGGTTTGAAGTCTTTGGGGTTGACTACTCGGCGATCCGCCGCCCATACACGACTTCCGAGGATCACGAAAAGCAGTGTTGTGAAAACCAATGTTCGATGGGGATTCATGGCTTTCTCCTCTTGGGAGCGCGGACGTCCCGTCCGCAGCTGGAGTTTCTACATTCTGGTGCAGGCGAGACGCCCGCACCACAACCGGAAGTCAGTGACAGCCAGCATTGTGGAGCAGGCTTCTAGCCTGCAGGGGCAGACGTCCCGTCCGCCGAACTTTGCCGCGGCGCTGGCCGGGATGCGGACGAGACTGTCCAACTCCAAGACCCTGTCTATTTGGCCAGTGCCTGGTTAAAGTCCTCTATGAGGTCGTCCGTCGCTTCGATGCCGATGGACAGCCGGATCAAGCCGTCGGCAATGCCCGCTTTGCGCCGCTCTTCGGGCGAAAGTCCGGCGTGTGTCGTTATGGCAGGACGAGTGGCAAGGGAATCCACGCCCCCGAGGCTGATCGCAATGATTGGCAGGTGCACGGCCTTCAGGAATTTGTCGGCTGCTTCCACAGCCCCTCGCGGCTCGAAACTCAAGACACCGCCAAAACCGGTAAACAATCGCCGCGCACGGTCGTGACCCGGATGAGACTCAAGCCCGGCATAATTGACGCGCGCCACTGCGGGATGCGCAGCCAGGAAGCGGGCGATCTTCAAAGCACTTTCATTCTGATACCTGACGCGGAGGGCCAAGGTCTTCAGGCCGCGATGCAACAAGTAGGCTGCGTGCGGATCGAGTGTGCCGCCCAGATGATTTAACCGATGGGTGATTTTCTGAATCCACGCAGCTTGCCCCAGCACAACCCCGCAGACGATGTCCGAATGTCCGTTGAGATATTTGGTCGCGCTATGGAGAGATAGATCGAAGCCCCAATCCAGCGCGCGGAAATTGACGGGACTCGCGAAGGTACTGTCAATGAGTGAGACCAATCCATGTGTTTTGGCGAACTGCACAACCGCTTCCAGATCGGCCACTTGCAGGAGTGGATTGGTCATTGCCTCAACGTAGATCGCCTTGGTGTTTGGTTTCAGCAGAGCCTTCCAGGTTTCCGGACGCTGCGCTTCGATGAAGTCGTAGGAGAGCCCAAAGCCGGGAAAGTCGCGAGTCACCAGGTCGTGGGTCCCACCGTAGAGAGAATTCTGAATCAACAGATGATCCCCGGCCTTCAGCACCGTCAAAAGACTCGTTGAGATGGCTGCCATGCCGCTGGCGGTCACCAACGCCGCTTCAGCATTCTCCAGTGCAGCCAGCTTCTGGTGAAGCGCCACGTGGTTGGGGGTGTTATTGAGGCGAATGTATTTCAGATCGTGATAGCTGGTTTCGCCCGCGTATTGAAACGTAGCCGACTGAAAGATGGGCATTGCAACGGCGCCTAGAATCCGTGGTTCAGGCTCTCCCGCGTGGATGAGTTTTGTTTCAAGGCTCTTGAACGGCGATTTCACGGAAACCTCCCACAGGTTGTTTTTCAAAATGCTCTCTGATACGCAAGTTCATCGGTGTGAACGTGCTCAATGCCGGCGTCCTTTCTCTTTCTCTGGAATCCGGCGGCTTCGAACTCCGCAAAGCGCGTTTCAATTCGCGCTACAGAGTTATATCTTACCGATCCTGGAGTCAAGGTGATCCATGCAAGCTCTGGGGTTCTGACCTTCTAAGGGCGTGTGTTCGCCGCAGGTAGGGGTACGCACCAAGAAATCATCAGATCACCGGGATCACCCCGTACCATATGCCCAAGAGCCGGAGTACCCTCGTCGGCTATTTTGAGCGCCATTTTTCAAGTGGTAACGACACCGCTTATGTCGACCGGGCGGGACTGCGCACCGTGCGCTGGTCGTATCAACAGATCGGAGAACTCGCGGCGGGTTGGGCTGGTCTGTTGGCTGAGCGGAACGTAGTCAAGGGAGACCGCGTGTTGCTCTGGGCAGAGAACTCCGCTTATTGGGTTGCCGCTTTTTACGGCTGTCTCTTACGCGGAGCGATCATCGTTCCGCTGGATGCGGGTTCGGACCGAGGCTTTGCCGCGCGTGTCCAACGGCAGGTAGAAGCCAAGCTATTACTGGCTGATCGCATTGTGGAGCGACAGAACGTGTTCCCTGGTCTTCCAGCCATATCACTCGACACTCCTCCGTCGGCGGTTCCGCTCCACTCCACGCCTGTCGAACAAACCGAACCGAATGATCTCATCGAAATCATTTTTACTTCGGGAACCACTGCCGAGCCTCGGGGCGTTTGCTTGACCCATCGTAACTTGCTCGCGAATCTGGCACCGCTGGAAAGAGAAATTCAAAAATACTTCACCTGGGAACGCTGGTTCCACCCGGTGCGGTTTCTGAACCTGGTTCCTTTGAGTCACGTTTTCGGTCAGTTTATGGCTGTTTTGGTGCCGCCACTCCTGAAGAGTGAGGTTTACTTTCAGAACGCGCTGAATCCAGGTGAAGTGATTGAAGCCGTCAACACGGAACGAATTTCCGTAGTCGTTACCGTGCCCAGGTTTCTCGAAAGCTTGAAAGAGAAACTGGAGCGAGATCTGGAGGTCGGAGGCGTCGCAACCAAGCAAGGCGGTTCATTTCTCCGTCGTGTCTGGCGTGCCCGCCACGTGCATCACCGATTTGGTTGGAAGTTTTGGGCCTTTGTGTCAGGCGGCGCCACACTGCCAGCCAGTACCGAGTCGTTCTGGCACAACCTGGGATTTGCAGTGGTGCAGGGTTACGGCATGACTGAGACGGCGGCACTTGTCAGCGTTGCACATCCCTTCAAGCCCAAGAAAGGATCGATTGGAAAACAGTTGCCGGGAATGGAAATGAAGGTTGCAGCCAACGGAGAAATCCTCGTTCGGGGCGACAACATCTCGCCTGGCTTCTGGAGCGGAGGCGTCAAGCCACTGACTGACGCCGAAGGCTGGCTGCATACGGGCGACCTGGCGCGCACCGGAGAAGGCGGGCATCTCTATTTTCAGGGCCGGCAGAAGGATGTGATTGTGACAGCGGCTGGCGTCAATATCCATCCTGAGGCTCTGGAAGCTGCCCTCAACCGGCAGGAGGGAATCCGAACGAGCGCCGTTATCGGGGTGCAGGGTCGCCAAGGACCCGAGCCAGTGGCTGTTTTACTGCTGCGGGATCCTTCGGTTGACACTGCTGCCACTGTTGCCAATGCTAACCGTGAACTAGCCACACATCAGCAGATCCGACGCTGGGTGATCTGGCCGGAAGCGGACTTTCCGCGAACTCAAACGCAGAAAATACGCAAGCCAGCTCTCGCTGAGTGGATTCAATCTCAGTCACAAGAGGCTGAGACGGGTGCTCCGAGTATCGTAGAACGTGGTGAACCCTCGGCTTTGGGCGCACTCCTCGGCAAGGTCAGCGGCGAAGTGCCAAAGAAGCTGGACCGTTCACTGCGGCTGGATTCAGACTTGAAGCTCGATTCCCTGGGGCGGGTCGAGTTGCTTAGCCTGCTGGAGGACCATTACCAGGTTGAGTTGGATGAAGCCTGCATGACCTCCGCGACGACCCTTGGAGATGTGGAAGAACAGCTTAAAGCCCAGTGGGTACAGCAACCAGCAGACAATATAGTTGAATCAACATCGGGCCGCACGAAGAACTTAGCCGATGAAACTTCCGCGGAAGCGAAACCTCAAGTTGCGAGGCCTTCCGTTCAAATCCGCAGTGCTGCACCGCCCTATCCTTATGCACGTTGGCCGCTCGGCCCAGTGGCCAGGTTGACTCGCGCCGGACTCTTCCAATGTCTCATCCTGCCCCTGGCGCGGCTGCTGAGCCGCATCGAAGTGTCGGGCCTCGATCACTTGGAAGAGCTTGACGAGCCAGCGCTATTCGTTTCCAACCATGTGACCTACGCCGACCCGGGTGCCATTCTTGCTGCCCTTCCAGGAAAGTTTCGAAACCGGATTGCGGTTGCCATGGATGGGGAACGCCTTCGCGGCTGGCGGTATCCCTCGAGGGACGAGGGTTTGGTCCGCCGTGCCGGTTTGATCGTTTTCTACTATCTCGCGCTTTTGACTTTCAATGTCTTTCCTCTTCCTCAGAAGAGCGGCTTTCGAAAGAGCTTTGCGTTTGCAGGGAAAGCCATGGACCGGGGCTACCATGTGCTGGTTTTTCCAGAGGGTCGACTAAGCGAAGATGGCAGGTTAAGACCCCTTGCAAGAGGCATTGGCCTGCTCGCGACCGGACTGAACGCTCCTGTGGTCCCGGTGAAACTCAAAGGCTTATTCGAACTTCGCCAGCGCCCAAAGCACAGTTTTTGGGCTCTTTTTCTCCATCCAGGAACCGTCTCGGTAGCCATTGGCCAGCCCGTACGATTCAGACCGCATCAAGATCCTGAAATCCTGACGCGACAGATCGAAGAGGTCATGACTGACCGAACTCTTTGAAACCCTTGAGGTTGTTACAGGAAGGGCTGTGTTCCATAAGAGACAGTATCCCGACAAGCATCCAATCATCATACTTTTGGGAGGCAAAAATTCAATTTTGATGGACGCACCCGTGTTTGATTGTAACTCCCGAGACCAAACGGGTCAGATAAGGAGGACGCTATGCGAGCCATTAACTTGAAAACGATCCGCAGTATTTGCGTGCTTTCCATGCTTATGACTCTGACATTCGAGACGTCGAGTATTTTGGGGACGCGTGATTCCGCTGTGTTGCTCGCCCAAGGCCGTGGTCAATGGAATCGAGGCGACCGATACTACGAGCTGGGGGTTCAAGCCGGAAGGCAGGACGCACGAAGAAACTTGAGCAATAACTATCGGCGCTACCGTAGAGAGTTCAACAATCGGTGGGAAGCCGAATTCAGGCAAGGTTACGAGGACGGATACGAAGACCAATTTAGTCGTGGCTACGGCTACACTAATCGGGACTATGGTTCTCGCTCCTACGGTTATCGTAACGATCCCTATGACTATGCCTCTGCTGGATCGATGATCTGGAGGGGACGAGTCGACCACTATGTAGAGTTAAGAATCCAGGGCGATCGGGTTCAATCGCGAGAGCGGCAAGGGGCGCCAACAATTAACGAGGGAGTCAGTTTCACGAGTCCTCTTCCGCGAGCCGACGTTCAGGCATTTGTGAGAAAAAGGGATGGGCGCGGACAGGTCGAACTCATTCAGCAACCTTCTCGTTGGAACGGCTATACCGCAGTTGTCGCTATCAATGATGAAAGCGGAGGAGCCGACAATTACGAAATTGAAGTGGCTTGGCGGTAACCAAAACACGTCCTAGAGGCGTGACCCAGAAGCCAATCACTGTGCGGCGCGCGACCCCAGAACAGCAGGTGATTCCTGTTAGTTAGTAATCTTTGTGCCTTCCACTGGTCCGCGCGCCGTTTTTGCGAGCTCGATGAACTCGGCTCGATACCCTTGCTTGTCTTCGCCTTTGCCTGCTTCAGCCAGCTCGAGCACACTGTCTATAGTTGCATTTCCCTTATAAGGCGAATCTCTCAGGATCATGCCCAGGGCAGCCACCGCGGACGCAAACTTGAAGTCACGAGATGCTTGAGCCCAACCTGTTCCGCGGTCAGAAACCGGAAACTGCATCAATTTGCTGGTCGTGCCATCGGGGTGTTTGTAACGGAGTTTCACAGTGAGCAATTCTCCGCTCTTGGACTCACGCGAAGCTTCCACGGGCTTTTGATACTTCAAAGCGTCGATTCCTGGAAGCGTGCCTTCCTTGCCAGCGGGCACAACTTCGTACAACGCTGTGACCGTGTGCCCGGCGCCAATCTCGCCGGCGTCCTTTGTGTCGTCGTTGAAATCCTCGGCGCGCAGGATCCGGTTTTCATACCCGATAAGCCGGTAAGCACCGACCAGCGCGGGATTGAACTCCACCTGTATCTTTACGTCCTTGGCAATGGTGATCAGCGTACCACCCATCTCTTCAACCAGCACCTTGCGTGCCTCTTGAAGCGAGTCCACATAGCCGTAGTTACCGTTCCCGTTGTCCGCTAGTTTTTCCAGTGTCGAATCCTTGTAATTCCCCATCCCAAAGCCAAGCACGCTTAGAAACACGCCGCTCTTGGCTTTCTCTTCGATGAGACGTGTCAATTCCCCCTGGTTGGTGACGCCCACGTTAAAGTCGCCATCTGTTGCCAGGATCACACGATTGGTCCCGCCCTTGATGAAGTTGGCGATGGCCGTGTCATAAGCCAGTTGGATGCCGGAGGCGCCGTTTGTCGAACCGCCTGCCTCCAGATTCTCGAGCGCCGTCAGGATCTTTGCCTTGTGATCGCAAGTCGTAGAAGGCAGAACCAGGCCGGACGCGCCTGCATAGACCACGATGGCGACGCGATCGTTCTCGGTTAGCTTTTCTATGAGCAGCGGCAATCCCCGCTTGATCAGCGGCAGCTTGTTGGGCGGCTGCATGGACCCGGAAACATCGATGAGAAACACCAGGTTGCTGGGCGGCCGCTTGTCCTGCGCGATCTCACGCCCTTTGAGTCCAACCTTTACAAGGCGGTGTTCTGGTTTCCAAGGAGCCGAAGCGACTTCCACCTGAGTAGAAAAGGGATCGCTATTCTTGGGTCCCGTGTAGCTGTAAGCAAAGTAATTCACCATCTCTTCAATGCGGACGGCGTCCTTCGGGGGCAACGCGCCACTGGAGAGGAATCGCCTCACGTTGGCATAGGCGGCCGTATCCACATCGATCGAGAATGTGGACAAGGGATTCTGCGTGGCGCGCATGAAGGGATTGTCTACAACCCGGTCGTATGTTTCGGTGTTGAAGTCCTGGCGGTAGGAGCCCTTGTCGCGCAAGGTCTTCTGCTCTTCAGATTCGTAACCTTGAGAGACTGAGACCGTATCCTGAAGGAGGAACTTTCGCAGGAAGCTGTGCGCCGCCGTACCTCCGCCCTCGCCTGGTCCCGCTGTTGATCTGAGTGTTGCAGGTGGGAGCATAGGCACTGCGACAGCTGAACTGGCTACGATTTCCTTCTGTCCAATCTGAGCCGCTTGTACCAGGGATTGCGAAGCCGCCTCATTTCGAACGATCAGCTCCGTTCCGATGCCCACTCCCCCCTTTTCCTTATCCAACCGAACCACAGGGGTCTTGGTTGGTACCTGCTCGGGGGTTTGTTGTACAGGATGGCTTTGCTTCCTAATGACCTCAGGCGGTTTTGGAGATTCCTGGACCACGGTTCTGGGTGAACTCCCCCGTCCAATGATTCTACCGTTGCTGTCCGTGTCGAATGTATTCTCTAGACTTGTTCTTCTTTCAGACCAATTCAGATAGACCACGAGAAACAGGCTGGCGACGGCCAGCACCGCTGCTCCTGCGTACAGGGCTCTTGAAGGTGCGAAGAAGGTTTTCCTCTTGGCGGGCTGAAACATCCGCTCAATCGAGGAGCGTTGGGCTTCAGAGAGCTGCAGTCTTGGCTCGTTGCCGAGTTCCTTTCTTAGAACCTCTGCCGTCGCTCGAATCTCGCCCACGGCTCGCCGAACAGCCTCGGAATGCAGCAATTCATACTCAATAGCTGCTCGCTCGGTTTCGTCCAGTTCGCCGAGTGCATAGGCCGTTAATCTAGGTTCGTTCGGATCGAGTGTCATTTGATCCTCCTCAAGACTTTTGAATTTGCACGCGGCTGCTCGAGCATGATCTGCCGAATCGCCTTCAACCCTGCATGGATGAGAAAGCCAACGTTGGTGACGGACAGGCCCATCACTTGGCTGATCTCTTTGTAGCTCAGCTCGCTTTGAAACTTGAGCCGGATCGCTTCTTGTTGACTGGCGGGAAGCGTCTCCAGAACTTTCAATGCGCTTTGGAATGTCTCTGCCCGATCCATGCTGACGAACGCGTCGGGACTGTTACTGCTGGGTTCAGCAGTGGCTTCAGTGAGCGGGTTCATGCGGCCTTCCTTTTTCCGAACATCCAACGCCCGGTTTCGACAGACGGTATACAGCCACGGCTCCAGGTGACCGTTGAGTGAGGCACGATTCTCGGAGCAAAGCTGCAGGAAGGTGTCCTGGACCACGTCGCGTGAGCGCTCGAGATCGCCGGTAATCTGAAAGGCATAGCGAATCAAGGGCCCCTGCAACCGATGGAGCAATGCTTTGAGGTTGCCCCCTTGATCTTGGTTTTCTGAGCTCTTCATGGAAGTTCTTTAGACACGCCGATGCAGATCAGCGGAATCATTCTTGGGCGGAACCTCCGGTCCAGACGTTTCTCCAGCCGTTCAACCCGTTCCTCGAGGGTCTCAATTTGTCTTCTAAATTGAGCGATCTCCTCTGCTTGAGTGGCTGGTGCGCTACTTTGTTGACCTTTCAAGAAGCCGCTGAAGAGCAAGAAGCAAAGGGAAGCAGTAATCAACAGTGCTTTCATCATGGGCCCCCTTGGGCTGGGTCAACAACGAGACCCGGAAGGTAGACTCTCAGTTCATTGCTAAACCTCTAACGTTTCAGAAGACGTTTTCTTAGACGAAACTTGCAGTTTTTCTTTTAGGAAGCCTGGTTCAAGAAGTAGGATGTCTGAGTCAAAGAAGCTCCAATGCGCTTGATGCAGTGAACGCCAACGTGCCGTGCGTAGCCAATCCCTCCTGGGAGGGGCAGAAGCCGAAGGCTTTGGTGTGGGGTACTGGCCACGAAGAACCCACCCCGGCGCTGCGCGCAACCCCTCCCAAGAGGGGATTCACAGGTAGCCATCAAACTCATATTCAAAATTCAGGTACTAACTTCCAACACACAAAAGGTTTGAAGGAGGGTCGATGATTTTCGGACGGCGAAATCTATTAAAGTCACTGGGGCTGGCAGGCCTGGTAGGTTCCTGGCCGCTGGCGAAGCGCACTGAAGCTGCCAACTCCAGGCGCAACGTGTATCAGGAACTTGGCATTCAGCCGGTACTGAACTTCCGTGGAACACACACAGTGATCGGTGCGTCGAAGGAGTGGCCCGAATTGCACGAAGCTATGGGCGAAGCTGCCCGTCACTTCGTCGTTCTTGACGAGTTACAGGACAAGATCGGAGAACGGCTGGCCAAGCTGATTGGCACTGAGGACGCCATGGTTACAACTGGAGCGGCCGGGGGAATCACGTTGGGAACTTGCGCAAGTTTGACGGGTTCCGATAGCGAGAAGGTTCGCCGCCTGCCGGATCTCACAGGAATGAAGACTGAGGTGGTCATCCAGAAGGTTCATCGCAACGGCTACGACCACGCTGTGCGCAATACGGGCGTGAAGATCATCGATGTTGAAAGCAAGGAGCAGTTACTCAATGCGGTCGGGCCGCAAACTGCGATGATGTACTACCTGGGAGGCTCGACGGGAGACTGGGCTTGGGAGACACCTGTCCCTCTGGAAGAATGCCTCGCTATTGCGCTCAAAGTAGGTTTTCCGGTGTTGGTTGATGCAGCGAACATGTTGCCGCCCTGGGACAACCTTCGGAAGCTAGCGACGCTGGGAACAGACCTCATCTGTACGAGCGGTGGCAAGCACATGCGTGGGCCCCAGTGTTCCGGGATTCTGGCAGGACGAAAAGACCTGGTTCGCGCCGCGCGGCTGAACTCCAATCCTCATTCCGATTCCTTGGGCCGTCCCCTCAAGGTGGGGCGCGAGGAAATGGTCGGCGTCTACCTGGCCGCTGAGAAGTATTCCCGGCTCGACTTCGCCGCGCTCGAACGGCAGTCGTTCGAACAGGCCGAGTTCTTGAGCCGCGAATTGAAGAAGATTCCCGGGATGGAACTGAGTTACGAACCTCACGATCGCACGCGACGAGTTCACCGCGTCATCGCGCGTTGGGACGAAGCCGCCCTGAAATTGACGGCGAAGGATTGTGAGAACCAATTGATGGAGGGTGAGCCTCGCGTCGCAGTTCTGACGCACAACTCTGGAGGGCTGCTGTTTACAGTGTTCATGAATGATCCCGGCGACGAGAAGCAGGCTGCCAAAAGGATGAAGGAGATTTTTGGGGCTCGGGGTTAGGCTAGGACCGACTCCACAGTCTTAAGAGTGCGTCATTCCCGCAAAAGAAAGAACGTCACCCCGGCGGCTAGTAAGCCGGGGCGGGAATCCAGAAGACCCTGCTGTGAAGCCAGGAACTGGATTCCGGCTCGCGCTTCGCATGGCCGGAATGACGAAGAAGGTAATCCGAACTCAACTTCTCGTGCTATAGCAGCATCAGCGTCGGATTCTCAACGAGAGCGCGGAACTCTTGTAGGAACTTTGCACCCACGGCGCCGTCAACGACGCGATGGTCGCAACAAAGGGTGACGTTGAGCCGGTGTCCTACCACGATCTGATCGTTGGCGTTGACGACAGCCTTCTTCATCACACTCCCAACCGCTAGAATTCCAGATTGAGGCGGGTTGATAATCGCCTCAAAACTATCGATCCCTGATGCTCCGAGATTTGAAACGGTAAAGGTTCCATTCTGGTATTCATCCGGTTTCAGCTTCTTTGCGCGGGCGCGCTCGGTCATTTCCCTGGCTTCGGTGCTAAGCTGTCGCAGCGTTTTTCGCTCTGCATTGCGCAGCACGGGCGTGAGTAAACCTTCATCCAGGCTAACCGCAAAACCGAGATGGACTTGAGTGTAGCGGAGGATGCCATCCTGGCTGAAGGAAGAATTCAGCTGTGGAACTCGCTGCAAGCACTCGACGCAAGCTTTGAGCACGAAGTCATTGATGCTCAGCTTGCCGCCATTCGTTGTGGCCAGAGACTCGTTAGCCTGCGCGCGCAACTCGAGTAGCTTAGCGACATCCAATTCCACCGTCAGGTAGAAGTGGGGAATGGTGGTCTTGCTTTCCACCATCCGCTGAGCGATGACGCGGCGCATCGGGCTCAGTGGAATGAGTTCAGACTCGTTTTCCGGCATGGTTCGCACTGGAACCGGGCCGGATGCTTTGCTCTTGGCCGCGGTGAAGACATCTTCTTGAATGATCCGACCACCCGGCCCGGAGCCCTCAACCCGTGCCAGGTCAACACTCATCTGACTCGCTGTTTTGCGTGCCAGTGGGGAAGCTTTGACACGCACGCCTTTTGCCCCTTCAACAGCAGCCGGCTCTGACCTCTTCGGTACCGCTTGTGAATAGCCTTCTTCCACACTTGCTGTCTTGTGAGCGTGCTGGATCTCGTCTGGCTTGGGCTTCCGGACGGGCGCCTTCTCCTGGCTCACGATGCGCTTGGGCAGTGCGTCCACTTTCTGCACTGGAGCCGAGGGGGACTCGTGCTCATTGCCGATCAGGGCAATGCGCTCGCCCACCGAAACCTTCTGGCCTTCCGGAACATAAATCTCCTTCAGAACTCCATCGTCGAAGGCCTCCATTTCCATGGTGGCTTTGTCGGTTTCGATCTCGGCAAGAACGTCGCCGGTGGCGACCACATCGCCCTTTTTCTTGTGCCAACGCACGACGACACCTTCTGTCATCGTATCGCTGAGCTTCGGCATGGTGATTTCAGCCATGGGTCTCCTGATTCAAAATTGAGATGATGACCTTGGGATTACCGAGTCGAAGTCTGGCCGTTGCGGACAGAACTGGTGGATGCTTTCTTACAGGAGTCCGATTGTTCCCAACTCAGAGGTAACAAACCTCGTAAACCGCTTGAAGGATCTTTTCTTCGCTCGGCAGGACAGCGGCTTCCAACCTCTCGTTGTAAGGCATGGGAACCTCTTCCTGTGCCACGCGAGCAACCGGCGCGTCCAACTCGTCGAAAATGTCGCGCTGGATTTGGTAGGTCAACTCGGCGCCAATGCCGCAAAACGGCTTATCCTGTTCGGCGATCACGCAACGGTGTGTCCTGGAGACTGAGTTGAGAATCAAATCAAGATCCAACGGCTTGATGGAACGAAGGTCGAGCACCTCGGCATGAACGCCTTGTCCGGCCAAAGTCTCGGCTGCTGCCAACGCCATACGCACCGTCTGTGCATAACAGATGATGGTGACGTCGGCACCTTCGCGTTTGATTTCGCCTTTGCCCAACGGAATCAACAACTCAATCTCTTTGTCTTCGATCGGGCCCGTCACGTTGTAGAGCAATTCGGACTCGAGCACCAGAACCGGGTTGTCGTCACGGATGGCCGTTTTCAGCAATCCCTTGGCGTCCCGAGGTGTTCCCGGTATGGCTATCTTCAGTCCCGGGAAATTTGCGTAAAGAGGTTCGGTAGCATGCGAATGGGTTGCACCCAACTGGTGGGCAGGGCCATTCGGACCTCGAAAAACAATCGGAATGTTGAATTGACCACCGGACATGGTCAGCATGTTTGGTGCGTTGTTGACGACCTGGTCAAAAGCCACGAGCGAGAAGCTGAAGGTCATAAATTCGACTACAGGACGCAACCCAACCATTGCGGCACCAATGCCCAATCCGGCAAACCCACCTTCGCTGATGGGCGTGTCGAGCACACGCTTTGGTCCGAACTTATCGAGCAACCCCTGGCTGACCTTGTAGGCGCCGTTATATTCTGCGACTTCTTCGCCCAGCAGAAAAACGTTAGGGTCGCGCTGCATTTCCTCATCCAGCGCTTCGTTCACAGCCTGGCGATAGGTAATCTCTCTCACTGGTTCGACTCCTCTACGAAGGTATATTTGTACAAATCCTCCAGAGGAGGTTCCGGGCTCTCTTCGGCAAAGCGCACAGATTCTGCGGCCAGCTGCTTGGCTTCGCGGTCCATTTCCGCAAAGCGAGCGTCGTCTAGCTTGCCTTCAGACAACAGGACTGATTTGAAATGGATGATGGGATCTTCGTTCTTATACTTGTCAAGCTCTTCTTTGGTGCGGTAGGTTGCCGGGTCAGACATCGAGTGGCCGCGATAGCGGTAGGTCCGGGCTTCGATGAAAAACGGATAGGGCCTTTTTCGCATCGCGTCGAGAACGGTGCGAAAACTGTCGCGTACCTCCCGCACGTCCATACCATTCACCACCATCGACGGCATGTCATAACCCTTGGCGCGATTGGTCAATTCCTTAACGGCCGTGGCTCGTTCGACGTGCGTTCCCATTCCGAAGAGGTTATTCTCGCAGACGAAAATCACGGGCAGCTTCCACAGTGCGGCCAGGTTGCACGCCTCATGAAAGACGCCCTGATTGATGGCGCCATCGCCAAAAAAGCAAAGTGTGCACCGGTCCTCACCGCGATAGCGGCTGGCAAACGCCATCCCGGTTGCCAGAGGCAGATGGCCGCCCACAATGGCGTGGCCACCATACATGTGATTCTCTTTGTCAAAGTAATGCATAGAACCACCGAGGCCTTTTGAAATTCCGGTCGCCTTCCCGAGCAGCTCCGCCATAGCAGCATTGAGCGTGGTACCCCGGGCAATCGCATGGGCGTGGTCGCGGTATGCGGTGATGATGTAATCGTCTTGCCGGGCGGCAGCCACGGCTCCAACGATAACGGCTTCCTGCCCGATATAGAGATGGCAGAATCCACCAATCTTCTGTTGCTGGTAGGCTTGCGACGCTCGCTCTTCAAAACGGCGAATCAGGAGCATGAGGTACAGAAGGCGCAGTTCCCCTTCCAAGTGTGACTTGTCAATATCCTTATCTTTTTCAACAGGAACAGTAGTTGGCATAAGAGTTGACACTTTCCGAGGACTTACAAAATGACCTGACGGCTAACGCGCCCTTACGGCAAGTCCCCGCTCATCAATTTTTCGGAGCCTGTCTCGACTTCGTCGTTTCAGATGAGGAAACGCAGCAGGATTCTGGCAATCAATAAACCTAAATCAAGCTTGAATTTCGACGGAAACAACCGCTTTCTTTAGGCGGGATTGGAATCGTCGGCACGAATGAATGAGGACTATCGGCACATCGTCGTCCGGTACCCTGACTGCAACCTGAAGAAAATACCTTCAGACCTGGCTTTTTTCAACCAAATTCCCCAAGGTAGCAGGACCAAACTGGAATAGCCACCAGGGCAGGAAGTATTCGAAGCTCGCAGAGGAGCACTGTTTCCAAGCGGACTCTTGGAAGTGTTGGTGCGCTTGTGAAGCAGCGCACCCTACGAGTTGTGGACGAACCCCTCTCGTCCTGCTTCAGGGCTTTCCGAAACAGTACAACTTTGTCTGGGTACGGAGGTAGATCCGGCTATCAGCCAACGCTGGAGTCGCGTAACAGGGCTCGTTCAGATCGTTGAGTGAAAGTAGCTCCCATGCTTTCCCAGCCTTCACGACGCTGAGCTTGCCAGTCTCGCTGACCACAAAAATTTTGCTGTCTGCGGCGACTGGCGAAGCGTAGTAGCTGTCGATGGCTCCTGGCAGCCGTGCCTGCTTGTGAACCTGGCCACTGGCCGGGTCAAAAGCCGAAAGAATTCCACCATCTTTGATGGTGTAAAGCACATTCTGATAAAGCAACGGTGATGAGACTACCGGAACAGAGCGATCGATCTGCCACAGCACATGGGTTTCCGTCAAATCGCCTTTGGCCTCGCCTGGTCGGATGGCCATCGTGACGTTCTGAGCGGAGCGGCGTGCTCGGTAGAAACTCCAATCGCGATCATCGAGAAAGCCGTCTCGGCCCAAGTCGATCGCATTCCAACTACCCTTGTGCCGCAAACGCTCGGGCACTTCATTAGGTGACAGCTTAGCGTCGCCATCTTTGTCCCCTTCTTTCAGCACTTCTTCGAATGGGGGAAGGTTTTGTCGTTCCCCAGCGTCGGCCCCCGGAGCCCAACCCGTGGCATAAATCGTGTCGCCGCTGACGACTGCGGTGGGCTTCACTTGCCAGGTTAGGCCACGCACCCACCAGAGGCGCTCGCCCGTGGCCGCGGAGTATGCCGTTAATTGATAGGAGCCCGGGACAATGACTTGATCCGAGCCTTGGCTGGTATGGAATATCGAAGGCGTCGCGAAACCATGAACCGCTTCAGGCCGCACGGTTCTCCAGGCGATCTTTCCAGAATCCTTGTGTATTGCCAGCAGATAGGATTCGCTGTCTTGATCGCAAAGCAGGAATAGCAGGCCACCCGCCAGAATGGGTGACGCTGCCATGCCGTGCAAGTTTGCGAATGGGCCCAGTGGCATTTGCCAACGTTCGGTACCGTCAGCGGCATAAGAGACAAGGCCAAAATCTCCAAAGAATACATAAACATTCTTGCCGTCTGTGACTGGAGTTGGCGAGGCTGGATTGTTCAATTGGTGCAACGTCTCAGCACGGGAGGGAGTGACGGATCTTCGCCATAGAATCCTGCCGTTCGATCGATCGAGGCACAGCGTTTCGAGCTTCCTTTCACCTGCGCCCGTGAGGAATATGTGCTGTGTGGTAACGACAGGTGACGACGCCCCGAGTGGCAGAGCGGTTTGCCAAACCACATTCAGCTTGGGACCAAATTCAGTGGGCAATCCGGTTATGTCGGCTATGCCCGATGCGTTTGGACCTCGAAACCCCGGCCAGTCGGCTGGTGCCGCGGATTCTGGCGACAACATCATCCAGCCAATGATCAGCAATCTTCCCATCGAGTGAATATTCATTTGTACCGCCGGTTGCGTCAAAGTAAGCAGGCAGTTTATGTAAGGTTAGATAGAAGTCAAGGTGGCTCTCTCATTGTGAGCCGGGCGGCGGTTGTCTAGATTCCATACAGGAAAACTCGATAGACCAGGCTTGGTTCGCACACCGAAAAACCAATCTCACAATTAGGAGTTACGGTACCATCGGAGAATAGGATATGAAGAGACTCGATTCTGAGTGGCCTCGACCCTGGTTATGGATCTGTTCTCAAACCTTGAACCCCCAAAGAAAAAAGCTCCCGACAAGAATGCGCCGCTCGCAGATCGCATGCGCCCGCAGCGGTTAGAGGACTACGCCGGACAGAAACACTTGCTGGCACCGGGTAAGCCGTTGCGGGTAAGCATCGAGAAGGACCAACTTCGCTCTCTCATTCTCTGGGGGCCACCAGGGACAGGCAAGACAACGCTGGCGCGCATCATCGCTCAGATGACCCGGTCCGACTTTATCCCTTTCAGCGCTGTGCTAGCCGGGATCAAGGAAATCAAAACGGTCATGAGCGAAGCTGAAAGGACCCGCCACTACGGGCGGCGGACGATTCTCTTTGTAGACGAGATCCACCGCTTCAACAAAGCACAGCAAGATGCCTTTCTCCCCTACGTTGAGAATGGCAGCATCACGCTGATCGGAGCGACTACGGAGAACCCTTCCTTTGAACTCAACTCAGCACTGCTCTCGCGTTCGAAGGTCTTTGTGCTGCACCCTCTCTCTGTGGAAGACATTGTTGGACTGTTAAATCGCGCAGTGACGGACGCAGTCAACGGACTCGGCGCGGAAGTCATCCGTATCGATCCTTCGCTGATTGAGCAGATGGCCGTGTTTGCGAACGGGGACGCACGCACAGCCTACAACACGCTGGAGATTGCGGCACAGTTGGCACCTTCGGATGCGGCCGGAGTGAAGACGGTAACGCCGGACATACTGGAAGACGCCTTTCAGAAACGGATGCTGTTGTATGACAAGGCAGGCGAGGAACACTACAACCTCATTTCGGCGTTGCACAAATCGATGCGCAACAGCGATCCGGACGCGACGCTCTATTGGCTCGGGAGAATGTTGGAGTCGGGAGAGGATCCGCTCTATATTGCCCGTCGGATTGTCCGATTTGCTTCGGAGGATGTAGGGATGGCAGACCCAATGGCCTTGCCACTGGCTGTCAGCGCGATGCAGGCGTTTGACTTCATCGGCCTGCCCGAAGGGAACCTGGCTATCGCGCAAGCGGCCGTCTATATGGCTACAGCACCGAAGTCAAACGCGCTGTATCGTGCCTATGGTGCTGTCGCTCAAGATGTGAAAAACACTTTGGCCGAGCCGGTTCCCTTGCATCTGCGCAACGCCCCGACAAAGCTCATGAAGCAACTGGATTATGGCAAAGGCTACCAGTACGCCCATGATTTCCAGGACAAGCTTACCGACATGAGTTGTCTCCCAAAATCTTTGGAGCAGCGAGTGTATTTCACGCCATCGGACGAAGGGTTTGAGCAGACTGTTCAGGAACGACTCAAGAGCTGGAGAGAGAAGATCCGGCAGTTGAAAGACAAGAAGAAGTGATCCCACCGGACTTTGGTCCGCATTCCGCCTTATTAGCCACCTTTCCACGATTATCCTATCTGTGTTATCTATAAGTAATCTTTATCTTGGAAGTCTTGAACTCCTATGAACCTGGATCAAATCCGAAATTTTTACGAAGTTGCTGTCCACCGGAGCTTCACCTTGGCAGCAGAGAAGCTGTTTCGAACCCAACCTGCCATAAGTACCCAAGTCCGTATGCTCGAAGAAGAGCTGGGCGAGAAGCTCTTCGACCGGATC
>Ga0187893_10006376_pt1 | contig 20233 bp, 14 predicted proteins | sample MA1701074metaG_FD_139574 | JGI IMG/M metagenome (GOLD analysis project Ga0187893, IMG submission 139574) | White microbial mat communities from a basaltic lava cave in the Kipuka Kanohina Cave System on the Island of Hawaii, USA - MA170107-4 metaG ...
GCGGCCCCCATGGCCGCCGAGGAGGTGCATCATGGAATCTTATGTGCAGTAAACCAACGGGCAGGATCGGACGGGCAAACACTTACGGAAATGACTCTACATAACGGCCCGCTGCGCATAATAGATCGTCGTCGTCTGGAGCGACTTGTGGCCGAGGTACTTCTGGATGAGGCGCAGGTTGAGGCCGGCCTCGAGGAGATGGGTGGCGTAGCTGTGTCGGAGGGTGTGGACCGAGACGCGTTTCTTGATTCCGAGCTCTTTGACGACACGGCACAGGGCGCCCTGGATCGTTGCTCGTGGCATGGGGTCGGTTGCCGTTCGTCCGTCCTTGCGGCCTCGACCGAGAGCGGGGAAGAGAAGGCAGGGGTTGCGGTGGGTCGCCCAATAACGCCGAAGGCCCTCGAGGGTGCTTCCAGGAAGCGGCACGTAGCGGTCGACCGATCCCTTGCCGCGGTGGACATGAACGAGGGCGCGTGCCGCGTGGAGATCGCCGACCTCAAGCGAGACGCCTTCGGAGAGCCTCAGGCCCAGCGAGTAAATCGTCCAGAGACACACCCGGCAGGGTTCGCTCCGGGTGGCCGCGATGATGCGGCGGACCTCCTCGACGGTGAGGACATCTGGGAGTTTCTTCTCCGGCGGCACGCGCAGGACTTCCAGCGTCTTTCAGTCGCGCGGCACGGTGCGGCGGAAGAAGAACTTGATGCCACTGTAGGCGATCGTGAGAGAGCCGCGAGCAAACCCCGCTCGTTTTTGAGGTGGCAGAAGTAATCGCGGACTTGCGTTTCGCTGAGAGTGTCGGGAGACTGACGGAAGTGCGCAGCGAGCTGGCGGACGGCTCGCACGTAGGCTTCGCAGGTCCGCTCGGCGAGTCCGGCGAGCTGGAGATCTTGAAGGAACTGTTGACGAAGAGCGGTCATGGCCGACTCCTTTCTGAAAGAGGGTTTTCAGAGAGGACATCGGCCGGCGGACGGCGATCGTCAACGTCCTGCGGCGATTCGAGTTTGCGACCTAGGAGAAGAGGCGTGTGCCCGGGTCACGGACCTGCCGCGAAGCGGCTTCCTTGAACAACAGCATGCAGCGGACGGCGCTGCGCGCCGCCGCTGATGCTGGACGTTAGCCATCCCGAGAGCCACATGACGATCCATCTCGGTCGCGAAGTGTCCGACCGTGACGTGCCCATGGAGTTCATGAAGCTTGCGCTTTCACATCTTGAAGCCGCCGAGAAGCTCACCTCGCTCATGTCGGAAAAGGCATGGCCCTCAAACTACTATCGCGGGCAGGCCGTGTTGTTGCTGACCTTCCATGCGGTCGAGCTGTTCTTGAAGGGCTTCATACTCAAGCTTGCTCCTGGCACAAAGGTTGATGCCCACTCTCTGGCAACACTTACCAAGAAGCTCAAGGGCCTCGCTTCAGACATTGAGTTTGACCCACCCTTCAAAGTCGAGGCGCTCATTCCATATCCGTTGCTCGTTCGGGATGCTGAAGCGAAGGAGAAGAAGTTTCATGAAGTCCTTCGCTATCCCATCGACACGAAAGGCAAGCCGTGGCCGGGCGTCCGCGGCTTTTCCGCATCCTCGTGTAACCGCATGTTGAAACGCGTCCGCGCAGATTGTGAGCGCGTGTATGTACGGGTTTTCGAGAAACAGGATGGCTAACAAGATGAGGTTTTGAGCGAGCGGAGCCGAGCTCAAAACCCTGGTTCAAGGAGCCCGCCGGCTCCTCGAACCAACGGATGAAGCTGACCGGGGCCGCCATCCTGGTTCCGCGCGGCATGAAGGTCTTGCAGGCGGCCCCGGCAGCTTATCCTTATCGTTAGGCGTTAATCTCACTCAGGAGGTAAGCAATGAAGAACTACCTGTTCATGAGGTCAGTCCTCACGTTCATCGGCGAGGGACGCTTGTTCACGGGCATCGTCGCGGGGGCGCTTCGGGTCTTGGCTGTACTGCTGAGTCTTGGCGCCCTCATCGCTTGGTTGCAGATGTGGAGGACTGTCTTCAACATGGGCTACGTTGCCATTCTTGGCGGCCTACTGTTCCAAGTGTTCTTTGTCGTCGGGGTCTATATGGTCGTTCACACATTTTGGATCCGTGCGGCGGATATTCAGGTCGTCCACGCGCCTGAGTTCACTGTCATTCCGATACTCTCGATCCTCCTCAAGATGCTTGGAGAGGTCTATGCCTGCATATCACTTGCACTGGGAGTTGGTGGAGGCGTTGCCGCACTCTTCGGTGATTACTTGGGCATCCCTGGCATCGGTGTCCCGCAATCGCTACTTTATGACCTCCTTGGTAGCAGAAGCCCGTTCATTGCGGCAGTCTTGCTCGCGGTGGGCGGCGCCATTGCCGCGGTGGTTTGGCTGTTCCTGTTCTATGTCGCCTCCGAGATGCTTGTAGCGTTGGTCGACATCGCTCGAAACACGCGGACTCTGCGCGGGATTGCTGAGCGACACGAGCAAACGGTAAGCAATCAGTGACGCCTAACAAGATGAGGTTTTGAGCGAGCGGAGCCGAGCTCAAAACCCTGGTTCAAGGAGCCCGCCGGCTCCTCGCGGGACTTGAGCGCGATGGGAAACGCTTCTGAATGGCGAGCGTTCAGGAGGGCTCGGCGGGGTGGGCGGAGCCCGGGGGGAAGCCTGGGACCCAGAGGGCAGCGGCTTCGAAGGTGACGACGAGGATTGCGGAGATCCCGAAACGGAGGATTCGCGGCTGTTCGGCAGGCTCGGGACAGACCGCGGGCGCGCCGCGCGTGTGAGCGCGGATTCTCGGACGGATCGAGGATGACTGTGGGGGCTGCAACATCGCCGGCGCTAGCTGGATTCGCAAAAGCTGACGCGGTGGAAGAGGATTTCGACGAGGCGCAGGCCGTGGCCACAATGCGGGCACGTCGGCTCGGTGATCGCTTCCTCGGGGGTTTTCGGCGAGCTGTCGAGAACGGCAGGCGCTGTCGCGATCGTGTCACGAGCGGCGGCGTTCTCGAGCGCGACGAGCGCACGTACGTCGTCGAGCGAGATGGCGGATCGCTGTTCGCTCCGCGGCCGCCCGGGTCGACGGGATCGAGAGGGCCTTCGTAGAGCCTCTAACAAAATGAACCCAGACCGCGCAGGCCCACCTTGGCAACGAACGGTATCGACCGTCGGAAGTCCACCGCAAGGTGGACCTGCCCTGCGCCTTCCCCCTCGGTCCCCCAGGGGAGGTTTGGGTTGCGGCGGCGAGGGGCCGGGGAGCTTCGCCGCTCTGCTGTTCCCCCCTCGGTCCCCCCGAGGGGACGACCTCGACGATACTCTCCGCCCGGGTACGCGCCCGCCCGCGCGTTCCCCGGGAGCGGGTGGGTGTGCCTCGTCGGCGCTCCTCGCATACGGTTCCTGCCCCATCCCGGCAGCTATGCTGCCGGGATGGCCGCCTTCCGGTCGGCCGCTCTCGCGGCCGCCTCCAGGCACGTCTCGGAGGCGACCACTTCGTGGTTCCCGCCTCCTCCGACCGTTTGCTCCTGCGCACTGCTCGGAGCAAACCCTCGGCGCTCGCAACGCGGTTGGTGGCTCATTCTGTTAGAGGCTCTTGGTGGCCACGACCTCGGCGAGCGCGCGGGCGATCATCGCCGGTTCCCGCGGCCTGGCGGAGGTGATCATCGGCGATCCCCTGGGTCGTTGAGGGGATTCCTCGGCTCGTCAATACGAATTGGGCAGCGTATCCATCGATCTCCTGGCCGCGCTCGGCGGTTTCTCGACGTTTCTTGGCCACCCGGGGTCTTTTGCGCGGTGGTTCGTCTCAAGTACGGCTGCGCACCGCAATTGCAGGGCTGCGTGCGGCAGTTGCAGCGCTGCGGGCTGCCATTGCAGCGTTGCGCGAGGCAATTGCAGGACTGCGGACTGCCATTGTTGTTCTGCGTGCTGCCATTGCAGGACTGTGCGGGGCCGTTGCAAGGCTGCGCGGGCCGATTGTAGGGCTGCGCGGGCCGATTGCAGTCCTGCGGACTGCCATTGCAGCCCTGCGCGGGGCCGTTGCAGGGCTGCGGACTGCCATTCTAGCCCTGTGGGGGGCCATTGCAGAACTGCGCGGGCTGATTGTAGGGCTGCGCGGGCCGATTGTAGGGCTGCGAGCCGCCATTGCAGCCTTGCGCGGGTTGATTGCAAGGCTGCGCGGGGCCATTGCTCGGCGGCGCGGCGCCATTGCTCGGCTGCGCGGGGTGATCACGAGGCTTCGTGCGCGGGCGCCTTGGCCGTGGATCGCGGTATCCCCGATGCCGGGCCCGTTCGACGTGCGTCCCCCGGCGGATCCACCCGGCGGATCCCCCGGCGGACCCACCCGGCGGACTCAGCCCGGCTCGACGGGGGGCGAAAAGATCTGGACCGGCGATCTCCCGAGGCCCCGCCCGGACGCCTCTCCACTCCACGTCCCATGAGTCAATTCCGCCCTCGCGCCTGGATCGCCTTCATGAGGATCGCCTGAAGGGCCGCCTCGCGCTGCGGCTCGCTGAGGCGAGCGTCGCCGCGGAGCCGCGCCGTTATTGTTCGGTGCGTGCCGCGGCGTGAAGCGGCCGCGTCCATCGTCTTCTCCCGGCGTCGGCGGCTGTTCGACCACCTTGTACTCGTTGCACATGTTGGCAAGCGGCATCTTCCGGCGCTCGATTTCCTCGCCCTCTACAGTAATTTCCAGGGGGGGTGGTTGTCTCACTCATATTGGCACAGAGGGGCCTGCGCGGCCGCGAGCGACGCGAACTCGGACCGGACCGTCGACCTGACCGATGTCGTCTACACCCTGAACCACCTCTACCTTGGTGGGCCGCCCCCGAGGGAGCCATACCCGGGATGCGGGGTCAATCCGGAGCCCGATGGCCTCGACTGCCGTCTGTCGGCGGCGTGCGACGGTTGATCGATCCAAGGGCGTTCCCGACAGGGTCGATGCGCCGTCCGGAGGTCCAGTCTCTGGACACGGAATCGCCCAGCCGCCGGAGTAGGGCAACCGGGCGGCGCCAGGACCGCCTTGCCCTGTTAAGTCTCGGCTCAACGAAGCGTTGATTCTGCCTCCGCTCGCCGCGTACCCCCTTGCGGCGCGAAAATTGCCGGCGGTAGAATCTCCGCCTTCAGGTCCTCAAGAACGAGGGACCGGCTGTCAGGGCCACTCCGTTTACCGATCGATCTAGGAAGAAGAAGGGCTCTCCGAATGCGTTCATCCGTCCACAGGAATCAATCCGCTTGGGTTTCGGCTTTCTCGTTGTCACTTGTCCTGACCGCCGCCGCCGTGGTGGCGAGCGCCGCCCATGCCGCTCAGCCGTACGGCCTCGAGCCCCCGCGACCGGCCGTGACGCCCTACCTGAACATGCCGCAGAACCTCCCGCAGCCCTCCGGCACGTTCAGCACCGTCAACGCCTTCCCGAACCTGACCTTTCAGAACGCCGTTTTCCTCACGCACGCTCCTCGCTCGAACCAGCTTTACGTCTGCGAGCGCGAGGGCAGGCTCTACTCCTTCTACAACGACCCCGGGACGACGGCGAAGACGCTGGTCCTCGATTTGACCGCCAAGACGCAGGGTTGGGACGACTGCGGGTTCCTCGGGTTGGCTTTCCACCCCGAGTTCGGCCTCGCCGGATCGCCCAATCGCGGCTTCTTCTTCGCCTTCTACCAGTACAGCGCCAGTCCGGTCCCGGGCCCGAACCGTCCGCCGAGCGCGACACCGGCCTTCAACCGGCTCGCGCGGTTCACGATCCCCGATGGCTCGATCGTCGCCGATCCCAACTCGGAGCTGATCCTCATCAACCAGCACGACCAGCACGTCTGGCACAACGGCGGGAACATGTTCTTCCACCCGGTCGACGGCTTCCTCTACATGCCGATCGGCGATGAAGGCGCGGCGAACGACTCCTACAACTCCGCCCAGAAGATCAACGACAAGCTCTTCTCCGGCATGTTCCGGATCGACGTCGACATGCGGGGCGGATCGATCAGCCATCCGATCCGCCGCCAGCCGCAGAGCTACTCCGGCAGGCCGTCCTCGACCGCCAACTACTACGTCCCGGACGACAACCCCTGGCAGAGCCCCACCGGCGCGAACCTCGAGGAGTTCTGGGCGATCGGCCTCCGGAGCCCGCATCGCTCGACCCACGATCCGGTGACGGACAAGATCTTCCTCGGCGACGTCGGCCAAGGAGCCTGGGAGGAGGTCAGCATCATCGAGAAGGGCGGCAACTACCAGTGGCCCTACATGGAAGGGAACCACACCGGCCCGAAGGCCAAGCCCTCGCCGCTCATCGGCGTCGACAAGCCCGCGATCTGGGAGTACCAGCACGTCAACGGCACGCTGACCGGCAACTGCGTCGTCGGGGGCTACGTCTACCGCGGCACGCAGCACGCCGACCTCGTCGGAAAGTACATCTTCGGCGACAACACCTACGGCCGGATCTGGGTGATGGACCTCTCGACGACTCCCGTGACCGTCTCGCTCCTCTGCAACATGAACCCGAACGGGAGCAACTACACCGGCCTTTCGAGCTTCGGCCTCGACGCCGCGGGCGAGATCTACATGTGCAAGATGAACCACACGAGCCCGGGCGGCATCTACAAGTTCGCGCGCTCGGGCACGACCGGCCCCGCCGTGCCGGCCTCCCTTTCCCAGACGGGCGCCTTCGCGAACGTCGCGAGCCTGACGCCCTCCGCGGGGCTCATCCCGTTCAAGGTCGGCTCGCCGCTCTGGTCGGACGGCGCCCTGAAGACGCGCTGGATCGCCCTCGCTTCCGGAGAGCAGGTCGATTTCGCCCCGACGGGCGAATGGACCTTCCCGAGCGGGACGGTCTTCGTCAAGCACTTCGAGCTGGTCGTCAACGAGGTGACGGGCCAGAAGAAGCGTCTCGAGACCCGCCTCCTCGTGCGGACGCCCGGCGAGGGGGTCTACGGCGTCACCTACAAATGGCGCGCCGACGACAGCGAGGCGGACCTCCTCTCGGCGGGCCAGAACGAGAACATCACCGTCACGACGGCCACCGGCACGCGGACGCACACGCACACCTACCCGAGCCGCCAGGAGTGCCTCTCCTGCCACAACGCGCAGGCGCAGCACGTCCTCGGCGTCAAGACACGCCAGCTCAACTGCGACTTCACGTATCCGTCCAGCGGGATCGGAGACAACCAGCTCCGCACGTGGAACCACCTCGGGATGCTGAGTCCCGCCCTGGACGAGCAGGACATCCCGACCTACGCGAGCATGGTCCCCGCCGACGACGCGGGCGCGACGCTCGAGCACCGCGTGCGCTCGTACATCGACGCCAACTGCAGCCACTGCCACCGTCCGGGCAACGTCCAGGCGTTCTTCGACGCCCGCTACGACATCCCGCTCGCCCAGCAGGGGCTCATCGAAGGGCCGGTCGGCAACACGCTCGGCATCGACGGCGCCGTCGTCGTCAAGCCGCAGGACGTCTCCCGCTCGATCCTCCGGGTGCGCGATGGGAGCCTCACGGCGTCCATCAAGATGCCCCCCCTCGCCAAGAACAGCCTCGATGACCCCTGGATGGCGGTCCTCGACGAGTGGATCAACGGCCTGGGCGGCATGCCGGCCCTCGCGCCGCCTGCCATCAGCCCCGCTGGAGGCACGTACGAGGACGCGGTGGTCGTTTCCTTGAGCCATCCGGACTCGCAGGCCGCGCTCTACTTCACCGTCGACGGCAGCATCCCGACGACCGGTTCGTTCCCCTACGCCGGACCGTTCAGCCTCGAAGTGAGCGCCACCGTGAACGCCAAGGCCTTCCGGACGGGCTTCGTCGACAGCGCGACGGCCTCGGAGACCTACGACGTCGTGACCTACCGCGACCCGGAGAACCCCTCGCCGGCGACTCCGGGAGTCACCTACGGCCAGTATCTCGGGACCTGGAGCGCGCTCCCGGATTTCACCGCGCTCACTCCGGCGGAGACGGGCTCGCGCGCCACCTTCAACATCTCGCCGCGCCTCCAGAACGACAACTTCGCCTTCGAGTTCGAGGGGTACATCGACGCACCGGCGAAGGGGATCTACACCTTCTACACGAACTCCGATGACGGGAGTCAGCTCTTCATCGGGACCACGCTGGTCGTCCAGAACGACGGCCTCCACCCGCCGCAAGAGGCCTCGGGGGCGATTCCACTCAAGGCCGGCCGCCACGCGATCCGCGTGACCATGTTCGAGGCCGGCGGCGGCGAGGTGCTCGACGTGAGCTGGGCCGGCCCGGGCATCTCGAAGACGATCGTGCCCGCCGCCGCCCTCTTCCGCCTGAAGGAACCGGCGTCGGTGACGCTCTCGGGCCTGGCCCAGGTCTACGACGGCACGCCGCGGGTCGTCACGGCCACGACGAACCCGGCCGGCCTCGCCGTCGACATTACCTATGAAGGCTCCGGCACTGCGCCGACCAACGCCGGGAGCTACGCCGTCCAGGCCGTCGTGACCGATCCCGGCTACGTGGGGAGCGCGAACGGGACCCTCGTGGTCGCGAAGGCCGATGCCGTGGTAACGATCGGCAACCTCACGCAGACGGCCGATGGGACGCCGCGGGCGGTCACCGTAACGACGGTTCCGGCCGGCCTCGCGGTCAGCGTCACCTATAACGGCTCGCCGAGCCCGCCCGTCGATCCAGGAAGCTACACCGTTGTGGCCACCGTCAACGACGTGAACTACCAGGGCAGCTCGACGGAAGCCCTGACGGTCCTTCCGGCGAATCAACCCCCGTCCGCGAGCTTCACCGCCGCGCCCAGCTCGGGTCAAGCGCCGCTGGCCGTCGACTTCGACGCCTCGGCCTCGAGCGATCCCGACGGGACGGTCGCCGCGTACTCCTGGGATTTCGGCGACGGAGCGAACGGGTCCGGCATGACGGCGAGCCACGTCTACTCGACGCCGGGGGACTACACCGTGGTCCTGACGGTGACCGACGACGATGGCGCCCCCGCGACCGCCGGCTCGACCGTCAACGTCCTCGGCCTGACGGTTGTTTCCGTGCAGGCGACGGATCCGAACGCCGCCGAACCATCCGATGGCGGGATGTTCACCGTGAGCCGCACCGGGAGCACGCTCGCACCCGTCACCGTGAACTACATGGTCTCCGGGTCCGCCACCGCCGGAGCGGACTACTCGGCGCTCTCCGGTTCGGTGACGATTCCATCCGGCTCGGCGACGGCCGCCGTGGTCGTGCAGCCGATCGATGATGCCGCCGTCGAGGGGACCGAGACGGTCGTCCTCGGCCTGAGCGGCGGCGCCGGTTATTCCGTGGATCCCGGCCAGGCGGGCGCCGCGGTCTCGATCGCCGACAACGAGAAGCCCTACCTGACGATCTTCTCCACCGCCGCCACGACCGAAGGCAGCTCGTCACCGGGGATCATCACGATCTACACGAACTTCGCGCTGGCCTCGGACCTCCAGGTCCTCTACACGGTTAAGCCGGACGGGACCGCAACGAGCGGGGTCGACTATCTGCCGCTCTCCGGCGTGATGACGATCCCGGCCGGCGCCCTGTCGGGCACCATCTCCGTCATCGCGATCGACGACGACGTGATCGAGCCGCAAGAAACCGTGCGGATCTCCATCGCGGCCTCGCCCGCGTATACGTACAGCACCAAGACGCGCACGGTCTACATCAACGACAACGACACCCCGATCGTGAGCGTGGGCCGTCTGGACAAGAAGGGCTCCGAGCCGGGGACCGACACCGCAAGCTTCCGGATCACCCGCGTCAACGCCACGGGGAGTCCGCTCACCGTCGCCTATTCGATGAGCAACACGGCCACGAACGGCGTGGATTACGCGCTGTTGCCGGGGACGGTGACGCTCCCCGCCGGCGCGCTCTCCGTCGATGTGATCGTGAACATCATCGACGACGCCCTCGTCGAGGGAACGGAGTACGTGACGCTGACCATCACGGCCAGCCCTTTGTATTCGATCAACTCGTCGAACGCGACGGTCACGCTCTACGACAACGACTGACGCCGGCCGCGCAGGTAGCGCGCCTCGTCGGCGAGCGAGCGGCGAAGCTTCTCTTCGAGGTCCCGGCGCTCTCCGTCGTTCGAGGGCCTGCACTCGTCGGCCCATTCGAGGAGCGGGCCGATGAAGCCGATCTGCGTCCGGCAGCAAGCCGGGAGCGAGCGGTGCGCCTTGAGGTCGTTGCGCTCGAGGATGTCGAAGAGGTTCACATCCTCCGGGTAGAAGATCCCGCCGTGAAGGAAGTCGATCGTGCGCCGCTCGTAGTCTTCGGCGGCGAGGCGCGGCGAGCCGCGGAGCGGATTCCAGGGGTGAAGGAGGATCCGGGCGATGGCCTGGTCCTCCCCGGCCCCGAGGAAGCGCAGGAGCGCCGCCGCGTTGCCGAGCGCGGCCGCCTTGGCGGGGTCGTCCTCGTGGATGACGAGCGGGATCTCGCTGAAGCGCGCGCCGATGCTGCTCGCCGAGTTCGGCTCGAAGCTCTTGAAGAGCCAGTTGAAGATCCGGCACCCCTGCTGGTCGACCCCGGTCTGACCGCCGTCGTGGGCGATCGAGTAGTAGACGTCGAACCGCTCCCCGTCGCGCCGGATGCGTCCGGGATCGGGCCCTGAAGTCAGTCGCTTCGCTTCCGCCTCGACGAAGCCGTGCGCGTAGGGATAGACGACCGGCGGAACGAGCCCCTTGAAGTGCTCCGGGCTCCGCGGCCCTCCCCCGCTTCCCCCGTGCTCGAACCAGATCCCCTGCCAGGGCATGGACTCCTCCTCCTATTGTTCCTTCCAGAACGGTCTCACCATCAGCCACTGATCGCGGTACCGCCTCAAGTACCGCTCGTAGACCGCGACGAGGTCCTCCAGGATCGCCTGCGGCTCGCGGCCGGCGGGGTCGATCGGATTTTCGAGGTGGAGCGTGTAGCGGCCGTCGAGTCCTCGCGTCGTGAACGCGGGCAGGATGGCGACTTCCGCGGCGAGCGCGAGGCGTACGGGCCAGACCGAGAAGCTCGCTGGCGCTCCGAGGAACGAGATCTCCTCCCCCTCGCGGAACTCCACCTGGTCGCCGGCCACGAGTACCGCCGCTCCCTTCCTGAGTCGAGCCAGGACCTCGACGCCGAAGTACGGCGATGCATCGATCGCGATCTGCTCGACGCCCATCGACCTCCTCCACGCGGTGCGGCGCTCCTCCCAGCGCCGGCCCGGGTCGCGATCGTAGACGACGACCGCGCCGCCTCGCACGCGGCCTGCCAGGGCGCGGGCCGCCAGCTCGTAGTTGCCGAGGTGGAGCGTCACCCCCACGACGCCGCGCCCGCCGGGCGTCGCGCGGGCGAGGTTTTCGGTGCCCTCGACGCCCGCCAGGAGATCCTCCACGGACAATCGGCCGGCCGCGCTCACTGCCACCTCGCTCGTGAAGTCGGCGAAGCTGCGGAGCTGGGCGAGCGCGAGTGCGCGGAGCGCCGCCGTTGATGCCTCCTCGGCAGCGAGGAGATGGCGCGCGTTGGAGCCGAGGCCGCGCCTGAGCCGCGGCGAGAGGATCCAAGCGGCCCTTGCGACCTTTCGGGCCGCCCCGCGGAGGAGCCACAAGGGAAGAATTGCCCCGGCGGCCGCCAGGACATAGAAGAGGACCCTCGCCGCCGGGCCGCCTCCGGTCCTCGGCGGCGCGCGCCGAGTGCTGGGCGGAGCGGAAGTCATGGATCGCGGGAGTTCAGCGTATGCTTGCGGTCGATGGAGCGCTCACCGGCTCCTCGATCCGGTGCTTGCGGTCGACCGGGAGGCCGGTGATGTGCTGGATCCTCCCCGACGGCCAGCGGATCTCCACGCCGTCGATCGATGCCGCCGTCCCCAGGCCGAAGTGGAGGGTCGTGGGGAGGCCCGATAGATAGCCGCCGGAGGAGACCACCTGCTTCGAGAAGCCCCGCCCGCCCGCGGACACCGTCACCCGTGCCCCGAGGGCCGAGCGGTTCGAGCCGCCGCGCTTCGGACCGGCCCCCGCGAGCTTCAACGCGACCCAGTGATGGCCCGGCGTCCCCTGGTTCACGAGCAGCGTCGCGCGCTGGAGGTAGTTGACGATCGCCAGGTCCAGGTCGCCGTCGTTCTCGATGTCGATGGCGACGAGTCCGCGGCCGTCCTCGATGCGGTCGGTCCCCGTGATGTAGCCCACGTCGGCGAAGGTCCCACCGTCGATGTTCCGGAAGAGGTTGTTCCTCTCGTATCCGTTCAGGGACTTGACCCCGACGTGGAGGAAGTTCCCGATGTCTCCCTGCGCTTTGGAACGTCGACCGACGTTCTCGAGGAAGTCCAGTCAGAGGTCCTGCGTGTCCGGCCCAGAGATGAACCCGTTGAGGACGTAGATGTCCTCCCGGCCGTCGTTGTCGTAGTCGAGGAACGTGCCCCCCCACCCCCAGCCGGAGTTTCGCACGCCGCACGATGCGGCAGTTTCAGTGAAACCGCCCTTGCCGTCGGCCACGTAGTACCAGTTGCCGTCGAACATCTCCTTGACGACGTCCTTGATAACCCGTTTGAGGAACAGGTTCACCCACCACGGCATGGGGACTGGAAAGTCCGGCAAGTCGACGATCCAGACAGAGTTCGAAGCCATTCCCGTGACGAAGAGGTCGGGGTAGCCGTCTCCGTTCGGGTCGCCCCACGAGCCGCCCATGCCGGTCCCCCGGCGGGTGACTCCGGATTCGAAGCTGACGTCCTTGAAGGTCGCATCCCCTTGGTTCTGGTAGAGGACGCTGAAGCCGATGTCGTTGCCAATGAATATGTCCTCGTCGCCGTCGAGGTCGTAGTCCTGGGCCGCGACGGTGAGCGCCCAGCCCGTATGGCCAGTGCCCGACTCGGCGGTGCGGTCGGTGAAGGTACCGTCGCCGTTACTCATGTAGAGCGTGTCCGGGGTCGCGTTCATCGCGTTGTGCATGGGCGCCGGGTCATGCCGCAGCAGGTTTCCCCCGTTGATGATGAAAAGGTCGAGGTGACCGTCCCGGTTGAAGTCTGCCCAGCAGGCGCCCGTCGTGTTTTCCGTCGGCCGTAGCCCCGCGGCCTCCGCGCGGTCTGTGAAGGTGCCGTCGCCGTTATTGACGAGGAGGAGGCTCGGGGCATCGAGGATGCCGACGAAGAGGTCCTCATCTCCGTCGTTGTCGTAGTCGCCGAAGACGGCGTAGCGCCCTTCCCCGGAGAGGGACTTCGAAGCGCCGCTCGAGGTCGTGACGTCCTCGAAAGTCCCATCGCCCTTGTTTCGATAGAGACGGCAGTACCGGCCGTTGACCAGGTACAGATCGTCGTAGCCGTCGCCGTCGTAGTCCCCGGCGGCGAGGCCCGTGCCGGCCGCGTAGTTCTGGATCCGTCCCCAGCGGTCCATGACGCCGCCCGATTCGTGGACGAAACGGATGCCTCGGGCCTCCGCGTCCTCCTGGAAGATCGACCGATCCGCGGAGAGAATCAGCTCGTCGATCGCCGGCTTCTCCTCCACGATCCGCCAGCCTTCGCGGCTCCTCCGGCAGACGATCCGGTCCTCGCGGTCGATGGAGAGCAGCTCGCCCGCCGGAGCGACCCCGCGCACGCGCAGGGAGAGCCGGGCCTCCACGCGGTCTTCGCCGCCCGCGAGCCTCATCTTTTCGATCACATCGTCCGCGTAATCGATCCTTGCGAATCGATCGAGCAGCTTGCGCTTCCCTTCGACGAAGCCCGGCGTCTCCTTCAGCTCGCCGCCGTAAAAGCCGAGGACCGAAGGGAGATCGCGGCTCTGGATGGCGCGCGGGAAGTCTCGATGGAGGAACCGATTGAACGGCTCGACGAACTCCGTTCGCTGGCGGTCCCAGGACCCGCAGCCTGCCGAGGAAAGGGCGGCGAGCACCATCGGAACTCCGAACGCCAACCGGATGGGCGACGACCTCATGGGGCTTCAGGTTCTCCTCAAATCGAAGACCATGGCGAGAGGCAGCGGGGTCACGAGTCCGTACCAGGCGATGCGGCTCATGCGTTTCTCTTGCACCCGGAATCCGGCTGTTCGGAACACGTCCTCCCATTCTGGCGGCAGCAGGCGCCAGATATGGCCCGGATCCCCGACGCAGAGGCGCGAGGGCACGGAGGCGAGGAGCTGCCCGCCGGCTGGGAGAAGACTCCGCAGCCATCCGGCCGTTTCCCTGGGTTGCGCCGGCAAGTGCTCGATCACGTCGGAGGCGACGATGCGCCCGAAGCGGACCGCGCCGCCGCCAAGCGTTCGAGAGAGAGCAAGGTCGAGGGCGCCGCCGCGGCCGAGGTCTTGTAGGTCTCCCACGAAATAGTCGATTCGGCCCCGCGCCGGGCGCGAGCCGGGGCGCAGGCCGTGAGCGCGGGCGCGCGCGATCTTCCGCCGAGAGATGTCGACGCCGACGACGTGCTCGCCCCGCTGGGCCATGATCCTCGCGAACGTGCCGATTCCGCAGCCGACGTCGAGGATCGGCTCGCGCGGATGAGCCGCAGGCGCCAGGAACTCGAGAAGGACCCTCCGCTTGTCCTTGCAGAGGATCCGGTTGACGTGGTCGAAGTAGGGCAGGCTGCTCTCGAGATCGTAGAATTCCCGCTGGTCACGGCCCCGACTGCCGTGGTAATAGGAACGGAGATCTCTCAAGAACGCCAGCGTCTTCACAGGGGGCGGATTGTAGGAATTCGCCCGGCGCGGTTCAAGAGCAGTACAGGCGCTCGTACAGAGCGCTGCAGGCAGCGCGTTACAGAGCGGCACAGGGATACCTCCAGAGCGGTACAGGCAGCACAGCCACGTGCGGTAGATCGAGTGAAAGCGACCCGATACGAGGATCCCATTGCCATCACGGGCTACGGGATCATCACGAGCCTCGGGATCGGCGCCGAGGCGAACTGGGAGCGGCTCTGCGCCGGCTCGTCGGGCCTCGGCCCCATCACCCGGTTCGATGTGTCCGGCTATCCGGTGGGGGACGGCGGCGAGGCTCCGGCGATCCCGGCCGAGGAGGAAGCCGCTTTCCCCTCCCTCTTGCGCCCGCTCGCCTATCTGTCGAGGGCGATCGGCGAAGCCCTGGCAATGGCGGGATTCGCCGGCTCGCACGGCGACCGGAGGACAGGGCTGGTCATCGGCAGCTCGCTGGCCGCCTCGGACTCGAGCGAGCGCTTCTTCCGGAGCTACATCGAGCACGGTCCCGCCGGAGCGGACTACAGCCCGCTCGAGGGCTACTTTGTCGAGGACCACCTGGCCCGTCTGACGGAGCACCTCGGCATCCGCGGGCCCGCCCTCCTCGTCTCGAACGCGTGCGCCGCCGGCGGGAGCAGCCTCGCGCGGGCCGCGGAGCTGATCCGCACCGGCCGCTGCGATCGCGTCCTGGCGACGGGCTACGACGCCTTGAGCCCGTTCACGCACGCCGGCTTCGGTTCCCTCATGGCCCTCTCGCGCGGCGCGACGCGTCCCTTCGGCCGCGGGCGCGACGGCATGAAGCTCGGCGACGGTTACGCGGCGCTCCATATCGAGCCTCTTTCGGCCGCGCGGAGGGCGGGCCGAACGGTTCGCGGGCTCCTTTCGGGCTATGGGGAGTCCGCCGACGCGCACCACTTGACGCACCCGCACCCCGAGGGGCTTGGCGCCGCCCTCGCGATGCGGCGCGCGCTGGCCACGGCGGGCCTCGAGCCGGCCGACATCGACTACATCAACTGCCACGCCACGGCGACTCCCTCGAACGACGCCGCAGAGGTCCGCTCCCTGCGCACGGTCTTCGGCGAGCGGCTCTCGCGGATCCCGATCAACGCGTCGAAGCCGAATTTCGGCCACACGCTCGGAGGCGCGGGCACCGTCGAGGCCGTCGCGACACTCCTCGTGCTCGTCCACCAGCGCGTGCCGCCCACGCTGAACGTCGAGGACCTCGATCCGGACGCCGCCGGGCTTGATCTCGTGCCGGAGGGACGGCCCGTGTCCGTCCGCCACGCGATGTCGAACTCGTTCGGCTTCGGCGGATGCAACGCCAGCGTGGTCCTCTCTCTCGCGTCCGAAGATCACGGTCCGGGGAACGGCCATGCGTGAGCCGAAGCCCGAGGCCTGGATCACCGGTGCCGGGATCGTGAGCCCGTGGGGAGCCGGCCGCCGCGCGTTCTGCGAAGCGCTGCGGGGGTCGAACCCGCTCTCGCGGGGCCTTCTCGGCCCGGCAGCGACCCTCGATGCGGCGGGTTTCTCCGCCGAGGAGTTCATCGACCCCAAGGCGGTGCGGCGCGTCTCGGCGCTCACACGCTCGTCGCTCGTCGCTGCCCGCATGGCGCTCTCCGACGCCGGTTTCCCCGAAGATGAGGGGCTCCGCCGCGACGCCGGAGTCGTACTAGGGACCGCGTTCGGGTCCTCGAACTACCACTTCGAGTACTACGAGGCGCTCTTTCGGCGCGGGCTCAAGGAAGCGAGCCCCCTCCTCTTCTCCGAGAGCGTGATGAACGCCTCCTCGGGGCACGTGAGCCAGTTCTTCAAGCTGCGCGGGCCGAGCATCACGATCGTCGGCGGCGAAGATGCCGGGATTGCCGCCGTTGCGTCGGCCGTCGACCAGATCCGTGCCGCCGGAGGCCCAGCACTCCTTGCGGGAGGGGGAGAGGAGCACTGCGCGATGCTCCACCGCACGCTGGCGGCGGCAGGCGTTGTCGCGGGCCCGAATGCACCGAGGGACGGCGGGGAGCGCCCCATCTGGACCGATGGGGCCGCCTTCCTGCTCGTCGAAGAGGAGCGGGCGGCCCTCCGGCGAGGCGCAAGTCCCCTCGCGGTCCTTCGAGGAGCCGGGTGGGGCCGCGCCGGTCGCGCGATGGCGGAGCGCGGCGATGCGGTGGCCGCCGCCGTCGAGGCGGCCCTCGAGGACGCCGCAATCGACCCGCGCGATGTCGAAGCCATCGTGGGGAGCGAGGGGCCGTCGGGCGGTTTGGAGGAGATGGGCCTCGCCGCGGCGCTCGGCGGGAGACTGCAAGGCTACCTGGGCACGCGGAGCCTCCTGGGCGAAGGGTTTGCGTTCACATCGGCGGCGCAGGTCATCATCGCGGCGCTGGCCGTCGCGAGCGACGGCGCCCTTCCGAAGGGCTTCCCGCGTTCGCCGGAGGCCGCGATCGCCGTCACGCCCACGCGCCGCGGCGGCGCGTGCGCGGTGATCGTCGGGCGGGTTCCTTCCCCTTCGTGACAACCGACCACGACCCCCCTCCCCACGCCGTGGCGGCGGAACGGGTCCTCGGATCGCTCGAGACCGACCGGGACCGCGGCCTTTCGGGCGCGGAAGCCTCGAAACGGTTCGCCGAGCGCGGCGCGAACGAGCTGGAGGAACCGCCGCCGGCTCCGCTCTGGAGAAAACTCCTCAAGCAGTTCAGCGAGCTTGTCATCTGGATCCTCATCGTCGCGGCGGTCCTCGCCGGCATCCTCGGCGAGTGGCCCGACACGCTCGCCATCCTGGCCATCGTCCTGATCAACGGCACGCTCGGCTTCTTCCAGGAAGAGAGGGCGGAGCGCTCCGGACGATTCCGGCGCGCGATCTAGTTCCCGGCGACACGATCGAGCTCGACGCGGGCGACAAGGTCCCTGCCGACTGCCGGCTCATCGAGGCGTTCGGCCTTTGCGTCCAGGAGGCGGCCCTCACGGGAGAGTCGATCGCCGTCGAGAAGGACGCTCGGGGCGTCCTCCCGGCAGAGACTCCGGTCGCCGACCGGCGCAACATGGTCTACATGGGGACCGTCGCCGCGGCGGGCAGGGCGAGCGCCGTGGTCGTCGCGACGGGAATGCGCACGGAGCTCGGCCGCATCGCCGGCCTCCTCGAGCGCGAGGTCCCGGATCCCACGCCGCTCCAGCGCCGCTTGACGGAACTGGGGAAGGTCCTCGCCGTGGTCTGCCTCGCGATCGTCGCGGCGGTCTTCGCGCTGCAACTGTGGCGCGGCGGCAGGCTCCTCGAAGTCGTCCTGATCTCCGTGAGCCTCGCCGTGGCCGCCGTTCCCGAAGGGCTTCCGGCCGTGGTCACGACCGCTCTCGCCCTCGGGCTCCAGCGCATGGTCCGGCGGAACGCGCTGGTCCGCAGGCTTCCGAGCGTGGAGACGCTGGGCTCGGTGACCGTCATCTGCTCCGACAAGACCGGGACACTCACGCGCAACGAGATGACCGTGCGCTCCCTGATGGCGGGGGGCCGATGGTTCCATGTCTCCGGCGCCGGATATCGGCCGCACGGAGAATTCCACAGGCAAGTGGCTCCCCCCGCGTCCGCCGAAAGCACGGAACCGGTCGATGCGGGCCGCATCGACCCGAGGAGCGATCCGGACCTCGTCCTTGCGTTGACGATCGGAGCCCGATGCACGAACGCCAGGCTCCGTCCTCGCCCGGAGGACGAGGACTCGTGGGATGTCATCGGCGATCCGACCGAGGGGGCACTCCTCGTCGCCGCGCTCAAGGGCGGGATCGCCGTGGCGGAGGGTGCGCAGGAGGTGCTCTACGAGATCCCCTTCGACCCCCAGCGAAAGGCGATGTCCGTCGTGGTCCGCGGCGAGACGGCGGGAGTCGTCATGTACACGAAGGGGGCTCCGGAAGTCGTCCTCGCGAAGTGCGTGGCCGAGCGCTCCGAATCCGCCGAGCGCCCCCTGGGGGAGGCGCGCAGAAAAGAAATCCTCGATCTTGGCGAGCAGATGGCCTCTCAGGCCCTCCGGGTGCTTGCCCTGGCCTACAAGACGGGATCCGGCGCGGGGGGCGACGGCCACGAAGAGCGGGATCTCGTCTTCGTCGGCCTCGCCGGCATGCTCGACCCTCCGCGCGACGAAGCGAAGGAGGCCGTTCGCCGGTGCCGCCAGGCCGGAATCGTCCCCGTCATGATCACGGGGGATCACCCCGCCACCGCGCTCGCCATCGCGCGAGAGCTGGGCATGGCGGGAGAGGGCAGCCGTCTCCTCGTGGGTCGCCAGATCGACTCCCTCTCCGACGCGGAGATCGCCGGGCAAGTGGACCGGATCGCCGTCTATGCGCGAGTCACTGCGGAGCACAAGCTGCGCGTCGTGAAGGCGTGGAAGGCCCGAGGCCAGGTCGTGGCCATGACCGGAGACGGAGTCAACGACGCTCCAGCCGTCAAGGCGGCGGACATCGGCATCGCGATGGGGGTGAGCGGAACCGACGTGACGAAGGAAGCCTCCGACATGGTCCTCACGGACGACAACTTCGCCTCGATCGTGAACGCCGTCGAGGAGGGCCGCGGCATCTTCGACAACATCCAGAAGTTCATTCACTTCCTCCTCGCCAGCAATGCGAGCGAGGTCCTCTTGATGTTCATCGCGTCGCTCGTCGGGTGGCCGGTCCCCCTCGTCGCGATCCAGATCCTGTGGTTGAACCTCGTCACCGATGGACTCCCCGCCCTCGCTCTGGGAATGGAGCCCCCCGAGCGGGACATCATGCGAAGGCCTCCTCGACCGCCCCGAGAGCCCGTCCTGACGCTCCGGCGCGGCCTCGTCCTCCTCCTCCACGGCGCCCTGATGGCCGCAGTGGCGGTGCTCGGATTCGCGGCGGTGTACCGAGGCGAGGAGGCCAACCTCGCCCGCGCCCGAACGATGGCCTTCGGCGTCCTGGCCTACGCGCAGCTCTTTTATTCCTTCGCCTGCCGGAGCCAGCGGTTCACGCTGCCCGAGCTGCGCATCGGCTCGAATCCCTACCTCTTCGCCGCGATCGCCATCTCCGCGCTGCTCCAGCTCAGCGTGCTGACCCTCCCGTTCGCCCAACCGGTTTTCGAGGTGGCGACGCACCTCGGACGGGAATGGATTCTCCTTTTTGCGCTCGCGTTGGCGCCGGTGACGGTCATCGAAGTCTGGAAGTTGATCCGGGCTTGGAGGAGGCGGCGGGCTCGGGGGTAGGGGGCTTAAGCGCTCTCGAGCGATCGCAGCTCCACGCTGTCATCGAGGAGCACGCCCGAGTTTTCCCGCTCGCGCGGGCCGCGATGCGGCGTGATGATCGTCCGCGAGACGATGTTCTTCTTCCCGATGAGCTTCTCGATCTCCTCGAAGCCCTTCACGCTCGCGGCGGGCGTCTCCCCCCACTTGGGCTCAGTACCGCGCGTCACACGTTCGTCTCTGAAAGGCCTGTGCTGGCGCGCGGTAGGGTGTGGGGGGGGGCAAGGGCCCCGCTGTGCATTTTTCCAGGGGGTCAGCGAGCGGAGCGAGCGCAAAGGGGAGCGGCGAGCAATGCGGAGCCGCGGACCGCCGGAGCCGCCGGGTGCCCGCGAAGCGGGCGGCGGCGAGGCCCGCCTGGAGGGTTTGCTCCGAGCAGTGCGCAGGAGCAAACGGTCGGAGGAGGCGGGCACCGCGAAGGCACCCGCTACGCGGGTACCCGGCCTCCGA
>Ga0187893_10006377_pt1 | contig 20233 bp, 16 predicted proteins | sample MA1701074metaG_FD_139574 | JGI IMG/M metagenome (GOLD analysis project Ga0187893, IMG submission 139574) | White microbial mat communities from a basaltic lava cave in the Kipuka Kanohina Cave System on the Island of Hawaii, USA - MA170107-4 metaG ...
CAGCGGATTGGTGCGACGATCCGGAATCCGTTCCGCCAGCCAATCGACCTGATCTTCCGTGAGTTTCAATGCCATGCATAATCATACAACATTCTCAACCAACGGTTTTGGGATAGGCTCTAGCGTGGACGGCTCGTTCGCTGTGCAGCACGCTCGAGAGCATGGCGACGCCTTGCTCCGTGAAAGCGTAGGGTCTGCGTCGCAGGCCCATTCTTGCCGCTCGATTGGATATCACAAACTGTGATCTCCAATTCTCCAGTTCAGCCTGCGATAACTGAAACATGAAATCGGCGGGGAAACGGGCCGCGTTGCGTTTCACCGCCTGGACCAGCGCCCGAGTTTCGACGCCGTAGAGTTCAGCTAGGTCACGGTCAAGAATGACCTTCTGAGCGCGAACAAGCAGGATTGCGCGTTCGATGCGCTCACTCGGAACGATGGAGGTCACTTTCGGTCGTCGCGCCATCTACACAATCCCCGCATACTGATCGAGGGCTTGGGGGTTGGCCAGCGCGTCGCGGTTGGAGACGGGTTCGCCGTGGATCATGCGCTGCACGGCCAGCTCCACCTTCTTGCCGCTGATGGTGTAGGGAATGGCGGTGACCTGCCTGATGTGCTTGGGTACGTGTCGCTTGGTCGTGCCCTCGGCGATACGCGTCTTGATCTTCTGGAGGAGCGAGTCATCAAGCGTGAGGCCTTCACGCAGAACGACGAAGAGGCAGACTTCCACGTCTGCATCCGGCGTGTTCTTGCCGACCACGACGCTATCCACGATTTCCTCGATAGATTCAACCTGCCGATAGATCTCGGCCGTGCCGATGCGCACGCCGCCTGGATTAAGCGTCGCGTCGGACCGGCCGTAGACGATCACCCCGCCGCCCTCGGTGATCTCCACGAAATCGCCGTGCCGCCACACGCCGGGGTAGTGGTCGAAGTAGGCCCTGCGATACTTGCTCCCATCGGGATCGTTCCAGAACCCGGTGGGCTGCGACGGAAACGGCGCGCAGCACACCAGCTCCCCCTTTTCGCCGATGACCGGCTTGCCGTTGTCATCGAAGGCGCGGACGTCCATGCCCAGCCCGAGGCATTGAATTTCCCCCGCGTATACCGGCAACATGGGGTTGCCGAGCATAAAGCAGCTGATGATGTCTGTGCCGCCGCAGATGCTCGAAAGCTGCAAATCATCCTTCACGTTCTCATAAGTCCACTGGAAGTTCTCCACGGTCAGCGGTGAACCGGTGGAGAGCACGGCCCGTAGCTTCGACAAATCGTGCTGCTTGCCGGGGTGCAGGCCGAGCTTTTCGCAGGCGGCGATGTACTTCGCGCTCGTTCCGAAGACGGTGATGTCCAGCCGTTCCGCCATTCGCCAGAGGTGACGGGGATCGGGATGCGTGGGGCTCCCCTCATAGAGTACGACGGTTGCGCCCACGCCCAGCGAACTGACCAGCCAATTCCACATCATCCAGCCGCAGGTCGTGAAATAGAAGATCACGTCCTCGCGGCGAAGATCACAGTGCAGCATCAGCTCCTTCATGTGCTGGAGCAGCGTGCCGCCCTGGCCGTGAACGATGCACTTGGGCACGCCGGTCGTGCCCGACGAATACATGATGTACAGCGGATGATCGAAAGGCACGGACTCGAACATCGGAACTTGCACGCGGGCCTGATCCGAGCCGAGAGCGCTAGCGACCGGTCCGCGAACCTCTCGCTTGCGCTCGGGGCTCTGATCGGTTACGAATCTCGACCACAGCATAGCGCGATTCAAGGAAGTAAGGTCCGGCGACGGATTGACAAACGGCACGACGACCACCCGCTCAATACTCGGAATTCGCTCGACGATCTCGCGTACGCGATCGAGGCAGTCAATCGTCTTGCCGTTGTACGAGTACGCATCGGCCGCGATCAGCACCTTGGGTTCGATCTGCCCGAAGCGGTCAAACACGCCCTGAATGCCGAAATCGGGCGCGCAGGACGACCATATCGCCCCGATACTGGCTGTGGCCAGCATGGCCACGACCGTCTCGGGAATGTTGGGCATGAAGGCCCCGACGCGTTCGCCCCTCTTGACGCCCACCCCGCGCAGCGCGGCAGCGCAGCGGGCGACCTCATGATTCAGTTCGCGATAGGTGACACTCCGCGTTCGGCCGAGCTCATCCTCGGCCGCGAGAGCGATACGCTCGTCGTCGAAGCGCAGGAGGTGTCGTGCAAAGTTGAATTCGAGATCAGGGAACCACTTCGTACCCAACATGCCGGCGCCGCTGTAAACCGCGCTCGCCGATCGGTCGGTCTTGATCTCCGCGAGCTTCCAAATCTCGCCCCAAAACTGATCGCGTCGTTCGATCGACCAACCGTGCAGCGACGGCCAGTCCGCGGCGAAGCCGTACTTGTCCGCCATGCCCGTCATGAACGAGTGCATCTGCGAACTGCGGGCGCGGGCGTCGGAGGGTGTCCAAAGAAGTTCGGCAGACATTGGCATCACCGGCGAGCCGCGGGCTTAAGCCCGCGCGGACTTGGGGACAACCTCCAGTTCAGGGGTCCACAAAAGTCGAAAGTCCGCGCGACCTGAAGGTCGCGGCTCGCTACGATCGCCGGACGAAACGATTGCCCGGCAGTTGTCGGATCAAACCGCGGAGTTGAAGCAGCGTCAAGCTGGCGCTGACCCGCCCGCTTGGCAGGGCGCACTGATTGCAGATATCTTCAATGCCCTCGACACCTTGCGAGACTGCGTCGAAGATCGCCTTTTCATGCGGAGCGAGACTTGGTGCAACAATTTGTGCGATATCTGCGGGCTTGGCAGCCTCGGGGCTGAAGCGCATGACGTCGCCCACGCGTCCCAACTCGTCGAGCACGTCCTCCAGACACGTGACCAGCTTAGCCTCGCCGGCGCGGATGAGGGCATTGCTCCCTGAATTCTGCTGCGGCCGGTCGATTGCGCCGGGCAGTGCGAAGACCTCGCGGTTGTACTCGGTGGCCAGCCGCGCGGTAATCAGGGCGCCGCTCTTGGCCCCCGCCTCGATCACGATTACGCCAAGCGAAAGGCCCGCGATGATCCGGTTTCGGCCGGGGAAATTGGAAGGGTCAGGCCCCTCGTCGATGGGAAGTTCGCTGACCACGGCCCCGCGCGTTTCGATTTCGTCGGCCAGCTCGCCGTGCTCCGGCGGATAGACCGTTCCCAGGCCGTTGCCCAGCACGGCGATCGTCCGCCCGCCCCCGCGAAGCGCCCCGCGGTGGGCATCACCATCGACGCCTCGCGCCAGCCCGGATACGGTGGTGAATCCCGCCCGGGCGAGCAGCTCCGCGAAGCGAACCGCCTGTTCATGCCCATAGTGCGAGCACCGCCGTGTGCCGACAATCCCTACCGCAACGGCATCGGCGGGCTGCACGTTGCCGCGGACGTACAGGCACGTCGGCGGATCGGCGATGTGGCGAAGCGACGTGGGGTACTCATCGTCCTGAAGACAGATGATCCGCACGCCCGCATCCGCGGCCTTGGCGATCTCGGCGTCGATGCCGTCATCGTTCCGCGCGCGGAACACGGACCTGGCGATCTTCGTTCCGATGCCCTCGACACGCTCGAGCTGCGACACGGACGCCGAAAAAACCGCCTCCGCCGATCCGAAATGGTCCAACAGGTTCCGCGCCCGGATCGGCCCCACCTCCGGCACCCGCGACAGTCGCAAGCACCACCGCGCGGCATCGGAAAGCACGGAGATGGAAGGCGTTGTCGTCATGTCCACATCACGCCGGGGCTCTCTCAGACTGTACGCGCCAAGCCTGTCCTGTAAAGTCGACGACGCTCGCGCCGCGGTTCGTCAATCGGCAACCGGCTGCTGACCACCGGCGAGCAGATTGCGGAGGAAAGCGCCGGCTACGGTGACGATCTCGTTGGACGACTTTCGTTGGCGGAGGGCGTCGGCGATTCGGCGGATGAGGGCGCTGCCGAGGATGGCCCCGTCGGCGACTTGGCAGACCTCGCCGACCTGCGCCGCGGTGGAGATTCCGAACCCCACGCAGATGGGCAGCGTTGTGTGACGGCGAAGGTTGGCAACGTCGGCGGTGAGCGTGGGCGGCAAGGAGGTTCGCTCGCCGGTGGTGCCGGGGGCAGCAATCTGGTAGACGAAGCCGGTCGATCCGCGGGCGATCTCAGCGCGGCGGGCAGGGCTTGAACTCGGGGCGACCAAACCGATGTGACATAGGTTGGCGCTGGCGGCGGCCGCTCGGGCGTCGTTTGCCTCCTCGATCGGTGCGTCCGGCAGGATCACGCCGTCGGCGCCCGCTGCGGCGGCGTCGCGCATGAACCGATCGAGCCCGATGCGATGAACGATCGAATAGGAGAGCATCATGACCAGCCCACACTCGACGGCGGGCCGAACGCGGGCGATGAGGTCGAAGGCGTCCTTGACCTTGTGACCCTGATCGAGGGCGTAGTTGAACGACTCCTGGATGACCGGCCCGTCCGCGATTGAGTCCGAATACGGCACCCCGATTTCGACCACTGTCGCCCCCAGGGCGTCGGACGCTCGGATCAGATCTGCCACGGTCCTTCCGTCCGGAAAACCGGACGTAAAGTACGGCAGAAGGACCGCGCGCTGGGACGCATGGGCCGCTTGAAACCGCAGTTCGATCCGGTCTCGGGACATTCCCTCACCTTGCCCTCTGCCCTAAGGAAGGGCGTGCCGACGTGCGCCTAACGCCATGCAGACACGAGGCTTACGCGCCGACGGCCTCAGCGATGCGCGGTCGCGGCGGCTGGATTCTAGGTCGCCGCAGCGCCGCGAAACAGCGACGCTATCGCGGGTCGAACGCGCGATCATCCGGGTACCGCGATTTCCGCCCGTGAGGGCATGTTATTTCTTTTCGCCGCCTGAGCTACGCGGCTATAATGGGCGTGTCTGGATGGTGCGGCTTCCATGCTCGGCAGGGAGAGCTGATTGGCTGAACCGATACAGAACCCATGGGAGCCCCGCGTAGGGCGCCAAACGACGTACCGACCCCTCTGAGGTCGGCGGTCCGGGCGCCGGCGAGTCGCCCACTTTTGTGACAGGGTTCCGTCGATTTTCTCCCACCGGCATTGCGGCGGTCGCACCCTACGGACACCACAGGGGCCTGCGTGATTCTTGCGCGGGCCTTTTTTTGTCTACACGCCGACTGCGGGAGGCCTGATCCGCAAACCACGCATCAGGCGTTACACGCGTTATACTCATCGCCATGAAATCGGTCGTGCTCTTTGAAGACGAAGGCGTCGTCGATCTTTTTCCGCTTCTGCTTTGGCGCTCGGTGTTCGAGCTGCAGGTCGGGCGGAAGATCATGCTGGATCGGATCGCCCAGCGTCTGGGGAGATCGGTGGCCGGCGTATGGGCGCGAGATTGGATCGCACCCGTTGCCGGACAGCGCTGCGGCGCTCCTGCGAACTACCCGCTGAAACCGCCGACGGTGCTCGTAAACGGGCGCTGGCTCATCGATGGCGATATGACCTTTCCCAAGTCCCCGTGTGTGGGCGTCCTCGACGGCGGTGAGACGGCCTATATCGCCTGCGACGAAGCGCTGGCCGCAAACCTCGCCCCGCGCGATCTTCTGCAAGCCTCGCTGCGAGACCTATCACTGCGAAACGTGCCGCGTCAGAAAGCGCCGGGGCGGCTGCTCAAGCACCCCTGGGAGGTCATCCGCGATTTGGGCGATCTGCTCCGCAGTGATTGGTCCGCAAGCGAAGCGTCGATCGAGTCCAAGATCGATCAGCACGTAATCAGCGGGCCGAGAGAGCAGGTCTACATCGGCGAACGGGTCCGCATCCATCCGACCGCGATTGTCGACGCCGCGGAGGGGCCGATCTACATCGGCGACGACGCGAACATCGCGGCCTACGCGATCCTCGAAGGGCCGCTCTACGTCGGGCCGGGCTCTCGGGTTCATCCGCGTTCGTGGCTGCACGGCGGCAACGCCATCGGGCCGGTGTGCAAGATCGCCGGCGAGCTGCACGGCTGCGTCATCCACGGCTACACGAACAAGCAGCACGACGGCTTCTTGGGCCACGCGTACGTGGGGAGCTGGGTGAACTTCGGCGCGGGGGCGGTGAACTCCGATTTGAAGAATACCTACGGCACGATCCGCGTGCCCATCAATGGCGCCGAAGTCGAAACAGGCATGCAGTTTTTCGGCGCGGTCATCGGCGATCACGTCAAGCTGGGTATCCACTCGACTCTACCAACCGGGGCGGCCATCGGCTTCGCGGCCAGCGTCGCCGCCACACGCGTGCTGCCCAAGTATGTTCCCTCGTTCGCCTGGATCACCGACGATCACATCTCACCCGGCGATCCCCTCAAGGCGCTCAACGTGGCGACGGCCGTCATGGGCCGGCGCAACGTCGATATGACCGACGAAGAAGTGGAGCTATTCCTCGACCTGGGGCACCGAGTCCAGCAATTCGAAGCGCGAAGCACCTCCTTCTAGCGGTTGGCACGCGTGGCTCAACGTACTCAAAGCCAACGCCCCGACAAGCAATCGACAATCGACGATTGACCCTACACAATGCGGCCGATGCCGCTGTCGCCTGACATACGATTGGGACCCTACGTGATCGCCGCGCCCCTTGGCGCGGGGGGCATGGGGGAGGTCTATCGCGCGCGGGACACGCGGCTGGACCGCGACGTGGCCAAGGGTGTTGCCGGAGCAAATGGCGCGGGACAAGGAACGCATCCTGCGCTTCGAGCGGGAGGCGAAGTCAGTTTCGCAGTAAGCAATAGTCACTGGGCCGCGATGCAATACAAGTTCTTGCGGCCGCGGAGGAACAATTCGTTTCCGGCGATCGAGGGCGAAGCCGAGAATTCGTCATCCAACTTGTTGACCGCAAGCACCTCGAACTCCTTGCCGGGCTTCAAGACGCACGTCGCGCCATTCCGCCCCGCGATGTAAACGCGGTCGGCAGCGCCCACCGGGGAGGCGTAAACACCTTCGATACGGTCAAGCCGCTGCTGCGTGTAATGTGCCTTGCCGGTCTTTGCTTCGTAGCACGACAGGATGCCGGTGTTCTTCTGCAGGAAGTAAAGAGCGCCGCCATACAGCAGGGGAGAGGGGACATACGGAGTGCCCTTGCTTAGCTTCCAGGCCACGGCGTCGGTTCCGCTTACGTCGCCGGCTGCACTCTTGTATCGAATCGCGAGCAGGGCCTCGTCGCGGAAGCCGCTCATCGTGTAGACCAGTTCATCGTCGGCCACGGGCGTGGGCGCACAGTTGGCCCCCAAGCCGGAGCACTCCCAGATGAGATCACCCGAGCCGAGGTCGTAGCTGCGAACGCGCTTGGCGGCGCTCACGATCACCTGCATACGCTTGCCGTCCTCGACGATTAGCGGCGTGGACCAGGAGGTGGGCTCGTCACGGGTGCGTCGCCATCGTTCGCTGCCCGTCGCCTTGTCCAGGGCTACGATGAACGAGTCGGCCTCATGGTCCCAGTTCACGACCAGCGTATCGGAGTGCAAGGCGGGGGAACTGCCTTCGCCAAAGGCGTTGCGGGTCTGCATGTCGCCGAGGTCCTTCTCCCATACGAGATCGCCGGTCATGGTCAGGCAGTACAGCCCGCGTGACCCGAAGAAGGGGATGATGTGCTCGCCGTCGGTGAGGGGCGATGCAGGGGCCAGGCTGCCGTCTTCGTGGCTGCCTTCGTGAGGGACCTCCTCGCGAAGCGTCTTCTGCCACACGGTCTTTCCGGTCGCGCGATCAAGGGCGATGAGCACAAAGCGATGACGATCCGTGGGCGGCGGTTTTCGGCCGCGCCCGCGACCGGGGCGGTCGCCGCCGGGGGCCTGGCCACCCACGGAGCCCCCGTCGCGTTCATTCTCCTTGGCGGCGTCCACCTGCGGTTTCTCACCGTTCGCCACGACCGCCGCCTGCACGTACACGCGGTCGCCCCAAACGATGGGGGTGGAGTGCCCGTGTCCGGGCAGTTCAATCTTCCAGCGAATGTTCTTCTGCTCGCTCCACTCGACCGGCGGGTGGGCATCCGGGGCGACTCCGTTGGCGGCGGGTCCGCGCCATTGCCCCCAGAATCGCTTGCCCGCAACCGCGTCGTCAGCGTACGCGGCGGCTGATCCCGCGAATGTCAACAGAAGCATCGATCGAACCATGGCCGTTCTCCGATTCATAGCTGGGTCACCAGCGCGGGCTCTCCCTTGCTGAGTATAAGAGCAACTCTCCAAGGCCGTACAGCCACCCGCAGCACATGAAGCTAGCGAACTCAAGCTCGCTCGATGGCTTCAGGCCGCGAATCGTTGGTATCTCCAGCATGAGTGCGGATGTTTCAACGATCCTGCAGGCCATCGAAGCCGGCGACTCGAAGGCTCAGCGGAGCTGCTCCCGCTCGTGTATGGGCAGTTCCGGGCGCTGGCTGCAGACGCACTTCTTGTCTTCGCAGCCCGAGGTCATGCGGCGCATCCTGATCGACCGGCGCTAGAAACGGGCAGTGGCGATCGGCGTTCGACCCCAGATTCGCCGACTGTGGCGGTGGACTGGTGCGAAAACTCAAGGCAAGGGCGCTGAGGCCGAATTGACAGGCATGCCGCGGTGTATCGCCGACGATCGACAATCGGTGATCGGCAACGACAATAGACCTCCATGTCGCTGACGGCGAATTCCAGGCTCGGTCCCTACGAAATCCTTGCACCGCTCGGGGCGGGGGGGATGGGCGAGGTCTATCGCGCGCGGGACATGCGCCTGGACCGTGATGTGGCCATCAAGGTCCTCCCCGCGCATTTGACAACGAGCCTGGAGTTCAAGCAGCGGTTCGAGCGCGAAGCGAAGTCGATCTCCCAGCTCACCCATCCGCATATCTGCACGTTGCACGACGTGGGGCACCAGGACGGAACCGAGTTCCTGGTGATGGAGTTGCTGGAAGGTGAAACCGTCGCCCAGCGGCTCGCCAAGGGCCCAATAGCGCTGGATCAGGTGTTCCGGTACGGAATCGAAATCGCTTCCGCCCTGGACGCCGCCCACCGCAAAGGCGTCATCCACCGGGACCTCAAACCGGGCAACGTCATGCTTACCAAGACCGGCGCAAAGCTGCTCGACTTCGGCCTGGCCAAAGCGGCGACGGTTTTGGACAGCGATCCCAGCGCGATCACCGTAACCCACGCGTTGACCACGAAGGGAACGATCGTCGGCACCTTCCAGTACATGTCCCCGGAACAGTTGGAGGGCAAGGAGGCCGATAGCCGGACGGACATCTTCGCCTTCGGGGCGGTCTTGTACGAAATGGCCACCGGCAAACGGGCCTTCGAGGGGGCCAGCCGGGCGAGTTTGATCGCTTCGATTATGACCGTTCAGCCGCAACCGATCGGCGAACTGCAACCCACGACTCCCCCGGCGTTGGACCGGCTGATCCGCAAGTGTCTGGCCAAAGACCCCGACGCACGCTGGCAAAGCGCCGCCGATGTCGCTGACGAACTCCGCTGGATCGCGGAAGGTGACTCGACCGTTGGGACCGTCGTCGCGGACCGCACCCCAGGCTGGCACGGCTTCTTCCCCGGCGTCCTTATAGGAACGTTGCTGATGATCGCCGGCTTCTTGCTGAAGGGGATGCTGCTGCCGGGCGCGCCCAAGCCCGCCACTCACCTGAGCGTAACATTGCCGCCCGGCGAGGTCGCGGACGCCGGACTGGAAAATCTGCTCGTAACCATCTCGCCCGATGGGCATTCCATCGCCTACTGCGCACGCGGGAACGGCGGAATCAACCTCTACCTGCGCCGCCTCGACCAGCGCAGCGCGATGAAACTCCCCGGCACTGAGGGCGCCTATGACCCGTTCTTTTCTCCGGATGGCGAATGGATCGGGTTCTTCTCGGGCACCAAGTTGCGCAAAATATCTGTTCGGGGCGGGGTTTCCATCCCCTTGACCGACGCACTCGAAAGCCGATCCGGAACCTGGATTGACCCCGATACGATCGTGTTGGCCCCGGCTTTTGGAACGCCATTGATGCGCCTGGCCGCGTCCGGGGGCACGCCCCAGCCCATTACCACCCTGGACGCCGAAAAACGCGAGCGAACCCATCGCTGGCCGGAGGCCCTTCCCGGCGGGGAGTGGGTGCTGTTCACGGTGGGCACCATCGACAGTCCCGGCGGGTACGACGATGCCACGATCGAGGCGGTCTCGATCCATACCGGCGAGCGGCGGGTTCTGGTGGAGGGCGCGCGAATGGCGCGATACGCCCCACCCGCGTATCTCGTCTTCGCCCGCAACGATGTCCTTTTTGCGGCGCCTATGGATGCCTCGGACCCCAAGCCGACGGCTACGGCGATTCCCGTGCTGGATGGCGTGGGCGGGGAGGAGACCAGCGGAGCGGCCCACTTCAGCATTTCGCAGAACGGCTCGCTGGCCTACATGCCGGGTGGTTCCGACGCCCCGGACGAGCTGGTATGGGTCGACCGCAGCGGCAACATCGAGCCGGTCGGGGCTCCGCTCCGCCACATTGACCATGTTCGCATCTCGCCCGACGGGACCCAAGTGTTGCTGGCCATAGGTCCCAGCCGGGGGTCGGGGGACGCCTGGCGATACGACCTCGCCCGGGCCACGCTCACCAGGCTCACCTTCGATCAACGAAGTGGCACGCCTTATTGGACACCGGATCAAACCCAGATCGTGTATCGATCGGAGGCCGGAGGCTATCAACTTCAGGTTCAGCCCGTGGACGCAAGCTCGCCGCCCCGGATCATTCATAAGGATCCCGACCCGATCCTCATCAGCGGCATTACCCCGGACGGCTCGACCGTCGTGTTCCAGAAATACGGCAGCGGCATGTCCGACGTGCTCGTCGTTCCCCTGGATGGGAGTCAACCGGCGCGGCCCCTCTGGGAAGAACCCAGCGCCCAGTACGCCGGAACGGTGTCCCCCGACGGTCGATGGCTGGCCTATGTCTCAACGGAATCGGGCGTGGATGAGATCTACGTTCGTCCCTGGTCGCTGCAGGGAGGAAAGTGGCACGTCTCCGCCGAGGGTGGGATCGTGCCGGCGTGGTCACCCGACGGCAAGGAGATCTTCTTCGTCCGCGGCGACACGATGTGGGCAGTGGCCATTGATGCGCGGGAAGGCCAGGTGACGGCGGGAGCTCCGAAAAAGCTGTTTGACTTCCCGCCCGGCCGTCGCAGCGAGCGCGATTTGCGCAGCTTCGACATCGCTCCGGACGGCAAACGCTTTATGGTTATGCGCTCCGCGACGCCGGGCGCCGGCCGCCGGGAGATCAACGTGGTGCTCAACTGGTCAGAGGAACTCAAGTCCAAAGTCCCGCTCGGGAGATAATGACCATGGTGACTCCCTCTCCCTCTTAGGGAGAGGGCCGGGGTGAGGGTAGGAGTGAAAATGAGTCATCGAAACCGGACACTGGTCGTCGGTTTGCTGTTTTTGCCCAGGGTGAGTTTTGGGCAACCGGCGATGCCCGCCACCAGCGCCCAGGAGCAACTGCAGGCGGCTCGGAAGCTGGCCGACGAGGCCGCGGAGGCTTACGCCCGAAAGGATTTCGCCAAGGCCGCGGTGCTTTACGAGCGCGCCTACGACGCGGGCCACACCGTGCCGAGCGTCGCGTACAACGCGGCGTGCTGCTATGCACTACTGGGGCGCACCGATAAGGCATTCGAGCAACTCGAGCTGGCCATCGTCACCAGCGGCTGGCGGGACGTGGAACATCTCAGCGCCGACTCCGATTTGAAGTCGCTCCATGCGGACCAGCGCTGGGGGCAGATGGTCCGCGAATGCCAAGCCAATCGCGACGAGTTCCGCAAGTCGATGTCCCATGCCGATCTGCACGATGAACTCCTGAAACGGATGCGGGCGGATCAGGACGTCCGCATGGCCGAGAAAGTCGATGTATCGAAGATGATGGCGATCGACGCGGACAACACCGCCTGGATGAAGCAGGTCGTCGAGAAGCACGGCTGGCCTGGGCGATCGATGGTCGGCCCCGACGGGGCCCAAGCCGCGTGGCTGCTCGTCCAACACGCGGACGACGCCGCGGCCTTCCAACGCCGCTGCCTGGACTTGCTCGCGGCAGCGCAGGAGAAAGGCGAGGCCACGGCCGTTCAAGTCGCGTACCTCACTGACCGGGTGCTGATGCATGAAAGAAGGCCCCAAATCTACGGTACCCAGTTCCACACCGTGGACGACAAACTCCAACCCTTCCCCATCGCGAACGAGGGCGAAGTCGACGCACGCCGTGCAGCCATCGGCCTTGAACCCATCTCTGAATATGCCAAACGGATGCAGGCCATGGAGCGGCAGTAAAGGGGCGAAGCAGATCGATCCTTCTACCTGCGGCTCTCGAAAATGTTGGCGAAATCGCCCAGGATCGAGCCTTGATCTTTTCCGCCGCGAGCGGGCAAGTTTGCCAGGATGCGGCCCGCTAAGCGTGTGAACGGCAGAGATTGCACCCAGACGATGCCCGGACCACGGAGCGTAGCCAGGAATAGCCCCTCGCCGCCGAAGATGGTGTTCTTGATCCCGCCGGTGAATTCGATGTCGTAATCGACCGAGGGCTGCAGGGCCACCAGGCAGCCAGTGTCCAGACGCAGCGTTTCGCCGGAGCGCAGCTCACGACGATGGATGGTCCCGCCGGCATGAACGAAGGCCTGGCCGTCGCCGGTCAGGCGCTGCAAGATGAACCCCTCGCCGCCGAACAACCCGGCGAGGATTTTCCTCTGGAATGCAATGCCGATCTGCACGCCACGGGCCGCACACAGGAATGCGTCTTTCTGGCAGATCAGCTCACCGCCCAGTTCGTCGAGGTGCATGGGGATGATTTTGCCGGGGTACGGCGAAGCGAACGCCACCTGCTCGCGCTTGGCGCCCGTCGCGCCGAAGGTGGTGAGAAACAGCGACTCGCCCGTGATCATGCGTTTGCCGGCCTCCATGAGCTTGCCGAAGAAGCCGGCGTTCTTGCTGGGGTCGCCGAAGACGGTCTGCATTTGGATGCCCTCGGACATGTACATCATCATTCCGGCCTCGGCCACGACGACTTCGCCGGGATCGAGCGTGATCTCGACGAACTGCATGTCGTCGCCGAAGAGCTCGTATTCGAGGTCGTCCGCCCGGCGTCCGGATGGCGGCCGAGGCGGGGCTTCGCTGTAACCCGGTGTCACGCCCAGCGCAACCACGTGCCGCGCCTCGGTCCATTCGGCGACTCCCGGCCCCCAGACCAGCGTCGAGCTGCCTTGAGCGCTCGGTATCGCGCGTATCAAGTCCGCGCGCGACACCGGCCCGAACGTTTGACCATCCTTCACGTAATACCATCCGCCATCACCGCTCATGGAGGTCTCCGGAAACCAGGCCCACTCAAATGATCGCCTCGTGCGCCGACCGAACGGGGGCCCTGCCGGCGACAGTATACGTCCATTGCGCGAGCCGGTCGATGGATTACCACGATTCTTGGAACGGAAGGATCCATGAGGCGTGACGCAAGTTCCGCTGCTGCCGAGCGAGGTCGACGGTCGGGTCGATGAGCGGTTGCGGCGCGCGGCCGTTGAGGGAGACTTCGACCTCCGCCCGCACCTCGACGTCCCCCCGTCCGGTGCGGCGCAGCTCCCGGGCAACGTGGTGGCAAAACTGGAGGATCATGTCCGGGCGGCCTTCCATCTTCTCGATCTGTCGCTTGGAGAGGTAGTCGCGGGGGTTGATCGCCCAAGTGCTTCCGCGGGCGGGATCGGTGACCTCGAAATCAGCGGTGGACTCCTTGTCACGCAGTTTCATGTGCCACGAAAAGCGGTGGCCTTCCTCTGTCCAGTGAACGCTGCCGGGATAGAGAAAGTGGCGTAGCGGAACCAGCACCTGTACTGCGAGATAGACCCCCATGAAGGTCAGCAAGCTCCGTCGCCAGGGGGGTGGTGCAGGTACGATGAGGTGCGATCCGGCCTGGCCGGATCGCGGCCAGTTGAAGATTCTGCGCGGCCACTCCGGAGGGAAGAAGATCAGCGTCGCCGCGATCGAAAGCCAGGGGAAGATGCCGATGCTGAAGAACTTGGCGTTCATCAGATGGAACAAGACAGCGACGGCAAAGGCATACGGACGCGTGCGCTTCCAAAGAAGGGCGGGAGTGGCCAGCAGGTCGAAGAACAGGCCCCCGTAGCTGCACAGATAGACGAACCACTCAGCGGTGAGGAGGCGATCCAAGGGCACGAGGCCCCGCAGAGGTATATCATCGCGGCTCTCCGCGAGCCACATGCGCATGGGCTCGCCGCGGAACCAGTCGTAGTTCAGCTTGGCGACGCCCGCGCCGGTGTAGACGATGCCCAGTTGGGCTCGAAGCAGCCATACGCTCCAAGCCGGAACCTGCTCGGACCGGATCGCCGGGCGGCGCCACGCGTCCCATGAGGCGGAAGCGTGCGCCGGGACGAAGATCAAGAGGAAACTGAGCAGGCAAACAAAATAGAAGTGATTCAGGTAGTTCGCTTGATCGAGCAGAAACACGTAGGTGAAGCCGAGGAAAAACAGCCCGGCGCTGAGGCGATACCAAAAGCCGACGACAATGAAGATCGCCAGGAGCCCGAGGGCGAGAAAGTGAAGGTACATCCCGATTCCCGGCCAAGGATGTACCCACGAGAAGCCGTAATACGTAAAGTGGAATGTCGGCTCGATGTAGTAGCGGCGTATCCAATCGTAGCTGAAGTAGCGACACACTTCCCAGAACATGATCGCGCCAAACAGCATGCGAAAGGCAACCAGGGAGGCGACGTCGACCGGGGCGAAAAGACGCGTGAGCAGGCCTGCCTGGGGCTCGGTCGGCAGCTCCCATTTGAATCTGACGCCTTCGTTCATGGTCCCAGACACCGTCCCCATCATAGAGAAGAGATCGGAAAGTCAACGGAGGCCGGTGAATCAGCTTCAGAATCAGGTACGATGATCGCCGAATGCAAGCTCGGCTCGCGATCGTGGTACTTACTCTGGCTGTGTTCGCTGCTTTCGGCGGCGCACTGCGAAATGACTTCGTTGGGTGGGACGACGACCACATCCTGGTTCGCAACACGCGCTATCAGGGCTTGGACGCCGAGCACCTGCGGTGGATGTTCACGACGGCGTTCAGCGGGCACTATCAGCCGCTGACATGGCTCTCGTTCGCGGCCGAGTCCCAGCTCCTCTGGGGCGTCAATCCGGCCGGGTTTCATTTCACGAACATTGCGCTGCACGTCATCACCAGCATCGGGTTCTTCTTCGTCGCGAGACGCGTCCTTGCGTTGTCGTCCGGCGACGACGACCCCACTCTCTCCCCCCTTGTAAAAGGGGGAGACTACGCGGTGCTTGGTGCACTGACCGCCGCGATGGTGTTCGCTGTTCACCCGTTGCGGGTCGAATCGGTGGCATGGGCGACGGAACGACGGGACGTGCTCAGCGGCGCATGGCTAGTTCTGGCCGTGTTTGCCTACTTACGGTACGCAGCACGGACCCGCCGGCCGTGGCTGTGGTTGGGGCTCTCGCTGAGCTGTTGCGTTCTATCCTTGCTCTCCAAGGCGGTGGGGATGACCCTCCCGGTTGTGCTGCTGATCCTCGACATCTACCCGTTGCGTCGCTTCCGTCAGAGCCGCAGGCGCAGGCCCACGGGAAGTCTCAAGAAAGCTACATCTGTCGCCGGGCTCGCCCCCGGTGCGCGAATCCTGGTGGAGAAACTCCTCTACTTCATTCCCGCGAGCCTGGCCGCGGTGGCAGCCCTCTGGGCGCAAACGGATGCAGGTGCCCTACGGACCTTCGATGAACATTCGCTGAGCTTGCGTATTGCGCAGGCGTTCTACGGCATCGTCTTCTACCTCGGCAAGACGATCTGGCCGGCCAGCCTTGTGCCGTTGTATGAGCAGTCGCCCGAAGCCACGCCATGGGAGCCCGCGTATGTCACATCAGCGATCTTTGTGATCGTGACCACGGTCGCTCTTTGGCGATTGCGTCGTCGCTGGCCGGGGCTGATCGCCGCGTGGCTTATCTACGTCGTTCTGCTGTCTCCTGTGCTGGGGATCGCCCAAGCCGGCCCGCAAGTAGTCGCCGATCGATACAGTTATCTACCGTCCATGCCAGTGGCGCTCTTGATCGGCGCTGGCTTCGCACGGTTGTGGTCCAGGCTGCGACGCGCGCCGCGGATTTGGCGATTCGCAACCGCGCTGCCCACCGTCTTGCTTCTAGGCTGCCTCTGCGTGCTGACGCGACTGCAAATACAGGCTTGGTCCAACACCTACACACTCTGGAGCACCACCGTAGCGTGGCGACCGAACACGCCCACCGCGCATGCAAACCTGGCGGCCACGCTCAATGGGCGCGGTGAATTCGACAGAGCACGGGATCATGCACTCCAAGCGCTGAAGCGCCTGCCGGGCAATCGCACGGCGCACGCAGCGATGGCTCGTGCATCGCTCGAACTGGGCGACCTCGAGACCGCCGAGCGGCACGGCCGCATAGCTTTGGACATCGCCGAGCACGTCGGCCGCGTGGACACTCCCACGATGGTGGGCCTGGCCATGGTTGTGACTCGCCTGAATCGCATCGACGAGGCAGAGACAATCTACCGTCAGGTCCTCGAACTGGAGCCGAGTGTCGCGGAGTGGCGCTACGACCTCGCGAGCTTCCTAGCGAGCCAAGGTCGCTACGCCGAGGCGGTACCTCTCTTCGAGGAGACGATCCGCCTCGATCCGCTCCACGGCGAGGCGTACTACCGCCTCGGCACGGTTTGGACGAACCTCGCCCAGCCCGCTCGGGCGATCTCAGTCTGGGAATCAGCTCGGAGCTTCGGCGAAGCGTTGCCGGCGGAATTGAGGAATGATCTCGAGGCCGCCTTGTCCAAACACCGTGGACCCAATACGCCGGAAGAGCTGGGCGACCCATGACTGGCATCGCAATCCGCCGTACACGGGGCCGCCTTGCCGCGAGCCGGCCTTGCCCGTAGACTTGCCCCCGTCTGGCCGCACCTACAGAAGGTCGGCGCATCCCGGCGCGGGGGTGCGACGTCCGTAAGTTCTGATCTAAGGGAAGGTTATGGCATCGGGTTCGTCAGCGACGACCAAGAGTGAGATCCGCGTCGTGATCATGGGCGCTGCCGGGCGCGATTTCCATGATTTTAACGTCTTCTGGCGGACTCGACCCCGCTACGAAGTCGTGGCTTTCACGGCCGCTCAGATCCCCGACATTGAAGGCCGGGTCTACCCACCCGAGCTCACCGGCGAGCGCTACCCCAAAGGCATCCCCATCGAGTCGGAGGACAAGCTCCCTGAGCTGATTCGCAAATACGACGTTGATCAGGTGGTGATGGCCTACTCCGATCTGTCGCATGAGGAAGTGATGCACAAGGCCGCCATCGTCAACGCCGCAGGCGCCGACTTCCGCATGATGGGTCACAAGCACACCATGCTGAAATCAACCAAGCCCGTGATCGCAGTGTGCGCCGTCCGCACGGGTGCGGGAAAGAGCCAGACTTCTCGCGCCGTAGGCGAAATCCTCAAGAGAATCGGCAAGCGCGTCGCCGCCGTTCGGCATCCGATGCCCTATGGCGATTTGACCAAGCAGGTCTTTCAGCGGTTCGATTCGCTCGACGACCTTGACACGCACCATTGCACCATCGAAGAGCGAGAAGAATACGAACCGCACATCCGTCTGGGGAACGTCGTCTTCGCGGGGATCGACTATGAGCGCATCCTTCGCGAGGCGGAGAAGGAGGCCGATGTCGTCCTCTGGGACGGCGGCAACAATGACATGGCCTTCTTCAAGCCGAACCTGTACATCGTCGTGGCCGATCCGCACAGGCCCGGACACGAAATCCGCTATTATCCGGGCGAGACCAATGCCCGCATGGCCGATGTCGTTGTCATCAACAAGACAGGAACCGCAGACCCTGAGAACGTCAAAACCGTCGAGCAGAACATCAAGAAGATCAATCCCAAGGCAAGGATCATCAAGGCGAAGTCGCCTGTGTTTGTGGACAACGCCGAGAAGATCAAGGGCAAGCGTGTCCTCGCCGTCGAGGACGGCCCGACGCTGACGCACGGCGACATGAAGTTCGGCGCCGGCCATATCGCTGCCCGCAATCACGGCGCCGCAGCCATCATCGACCCGCGCCCCTACGCCGTCGGAACCATCAAAAAGACATTCGAGAAATACACTCACCTCAGTGAGGTGCTGCCGGCGATGGGCTACGGCAAGAAGCAGATGAAGGAGCTCGAGCAGACCATCAACGCCGCCGACTGCGATTTGGTCCTCGTGGGCACTCCGATCGACCTGGGCGCGTTGTTGAAGCTCAACAAACCCTATCTGCGAGTGACTTACGAGCTGGATAGCGCATCGGTCAAGGCGTTGCAAACGGAGATCGAAGCCGTGCTCGCGTAGGGCGAGCCCTTTCGTGGTATGTCGGGACACGGGATCGCCTTGCGGGCTAACCCGTTGGTAGAATGCCAGCTTCCCAAGCTAGTCGGTTCGAATCCCACCGCCCGCTATTCATTATCTGGCAAGCAAAGCGATCAAACCCTCTTTGCGTGTACCTACTGTTGTTGCGGTCAATCTTCCCGCTTGGCTATTGAGTCGCGGCCGGCGCGGCGCAGCGTCATCTGCGTCGCTTTTTCGTTCTCCATGGTGAACGAAAATCGCACATCGCTCTCTCGGCTGAAGAACTTGTCCTCGGCTTCTGCGACAAGCTCCACCTTCGACTTGTTCGGCGCTTCAGCGAACAGTTTGTCGCCGTGGCGCGAGATGGTGAACTTCGCCTCTTGTGAAAGTGCATACACCCCGACGTAGCGGTCGAGCTTTTCGGCGGGCAACGTGATCGCCACCCGCTTTGCTTCCGGCCGGCCGACGGCTTCCCGCGCGAGTTGCCACAGAAGCGTATCCGGTGCGCCGCCGCCCATCCCATTGCATAGGATCGCTACAAAGACTTTTTTCTCCGGAACCCAAACCGCAGCCGACAGAAACCCATTGATGCCGCCGTTGTGCCCGATCCATCGTTCGCCGGAGTCGGTGCGGATGAACCAGCCATAGCCATAGTCCGACGGGCTTTCGGTGGGTTTGTACGGCGTCCACGCCCGCTCCAGCAGTTTCGAGTCCACCCCCTTTCCGTCTGCCAGCGATTGCGTCCACTTGGCCAAATCATCGACGGTTGATTCAATGGCCCCAGCCGCAAAAGGTTGGGTCATGCTCATCGGCTTCATCGGCACCCATTTGCCCGAATCGTCGCGGTCATACCCGCGGGCGACGCCCCGTGAGGGCGTCGTTGCGACTGTAACGCGTGTCAGCCAATCCAAGGGGTTTGGCGATCGACGATAAGAGATTCTCCGCGTATGTCCGCCCCGACACCTTCTCGATCAACATGCCCAGCAGAACGTAGTTGGTGTTGCTGTACTTGAACCGCGAGCCCGGCTCGAACTCCAGCGGCTTGCCGGCGATTAGATTCGCGACCTCGATGGGCTTGAGATCACTGGTGCTCTGCGGGAGAAAGTCATCCAGGGCCGTCACATTGTGCAGGCCGGATGTATGCGTGAGCAGGTTTTCGATGCTGATCGTCTTCCCCTGTGTATCGAAATCGGGCACGTACTTGTTGATCGGATCAGTCAACGCAACCTTCCCCGCCTGCACCAGTTGCAACACCGCGACGGCCGTGAATTGCTTGGTGATCGAGGCGATCCGGAAGATCATGTCGGGCGTGACCTTCACGCCCTTTTCCACATCGGCCATCCCGTAGCCCTTGCGCAGCGCGGGTTTGCCATCGACCATGACCAGCACAGCCGTGCCCGGCTCCGTCGCTGACGGATAGCGATCCAAGACGAGCCGATCGAGCCGCTGTTCGAGCGCCAACGTGGGCTCTTCAGCGCGCGCCGATGAGACGAGCGATAGGGAGACGATCTCGACAAGTACAATGGCCGCTGGAACCATTCGCTGAATCATAAGTTGCCCCGATCTGCTTTCACTTTGCTTCGATAGCTGCCCCGTACCGCCGTATTCGAGCACGCTGAGAGAATATTTCACGCCCTCAGGTTGCGGTTCGCGCCGCGGCGCGCCATCCTGGGGGGTTCAGCGCCTCGTGCCTTTCTCTCCATCCCACCGAGTTCAGTCCGCAGCGCGAAGGCTAACCGACCCTTGCGCGAAAAGCTCGAACGCGTAGGACTTGCGGAGCAGTTCGACACACATTAGAGCCTATCCCAAAACCTCTTTCAGCAACAGGATCACGCAGCTGAAATGAAGAAATCCACTGAACAGTTGAGTCGACTTTTCCCATCGGATGCACAGTCTGCGGAAGTTTTTCAGCCAG
>Ga0187893_10006378_pt1 | contig 20232 bp, 18 predicted proteins | sample MA1701074metaG_FD_139574 | JGI IMG/M metagenome (GOLD analysis project Ga0187893, IMG submission 139574) | White microbial mat communities from a basaltic lava cave in the Kipuka Kanohina Cave System on the Island of Hawaii, USA - MA170107-4 metaG ...
AGACCTTGTCCTTGTACCGCCGTGTTGTAGTGACGACATGTACAGGTCCTGTTCGTCGTTCCATGGCCGCAGGATAACCATTGACGCCGACATGTCAAGAAGTATTAGTGACTACGTTTCCGCGGCGGCGGAGCGGCAGGGATCGGCGCAACTGCCTGAATGCCACGAGGTTACGGAGAGGAGCGTTCAGCAAACGCTCGGGAACTTCGGCCTAGAGCGTGCGCCGCGGGAAGAGCAGCGCGCCGCAGGCGGCGCCGAAGACGATCGAGACGAGGAAGGGCCACTCGCTGTTGCCGGGCAGCGAGAGCGCGCAGAGCACGAGGACGGCGCCGATCGCGCCGGCGAGCTGCGCGGTCGGGAAGGGTGCGACGCCGGTCGAGCGCGCGATCAGCAGCGCGGAGATCGCGAAGAGCACCGTCTCCGACGCGACGAAGGTCCAGGCCGCGGCGATGGGGCCGTAGGCCGGCACGAAGGCCGCCAGCGCCGCCGCGTGGCCGCAGGCGACGAGCGCCCAGAGGCTGCGCGCCGAGAGGCGCGGCAGCAGGTTGTCCGCGTAGGAGCGCAGCGCGAGCGGGAAGAGCGCGATCGCGGCGACCTTCACCGTCGCGCCGGGGGCGGCGACGACCAGCAGCAGCCCTGCCGCGAGCCCCCCGGTCGCGAACCAGAGCGCGAGCTGGCGGTAGCTGCTGCGGAAGCGCCACGGGACGCAACCCGCCAGCGGCACGACGCTCATCCGGACGAAGCGCGCGGCGGTGCGGGCGGCGAGGTCGCCGGCCAACAGCAGCCCGAGAGGCAGCGCGAACTCCCCGGCCGCTTCGGCGCCCTTCGCGAGCGCGAGCACGAGCAGCCCCGCCCCGAAGTGGAGCGCGTGGCAGGTGCGCTGGAGGCGGCCGATCACGACCTGCGCCGCGACGCCGAAGAGGGCCGCGCCGCACGCGAGAAGGCCGAGTTCCCGGTGCGCGACGAGCAGGCCCGCGCCGATGGTCAGCGCGAGCGTCGCGACCCACGACGCGTGCGCGGTCCACGCGGGCGCGCCGCGCACGGGCAGGGGGTCCGGGCGGGGGCCCGGTCGCACGGAGAGGCGGACCTCGGTCTCCGTAGACATTCCGCACCTCCTATCGACGGACCGCTCCGCCCGCTTGAGGCGCGTCGCCGCTGCGGCCGCGCAGGGGGGCGGAGGGCCTGGTCAGGGGAGGGGGAGTTCCGCGACGGGCAGGAAGCGCGGGTCGACACGTTCGAGATAGTCGTCGAGGAGGATCCGGGCCGACGGGACCGGCTTCTTCGCCCTGCCCTGGCCGTTCCAGACCACCTGGACGGGGGTGCCCGGGTCGAACATCCCCGGTTCGAGCAGCAGCCGGAACTTCGCGACGCCGCGGCTCTTGACTTCGAAACGGCCGCTTCCGGGGAAGGCGACCTCGATCCGGGCCGCATTCTCCTCGGCGGCCTGCGCGATGTGGCGGCGCCGGCCGGCGTCGTCGAGGGCGTTCCAGACTTCCGCCCGCACCTGCGGAGTGAACTGCTCCGAGACGCCGGGCTTCAGCTTGAGGATCTCGACATAGAACGCACGCCCCTCGCCGAGCCGGGCGCAGAGGCGCACGACCCGCGGGGGCCGCGGGTCGCGGCGAGCCGATTCGAAGAGCTTGCGCCAGTCGACGGCGGCGAGGTCGAACGAGTGGGCCAGGCCGGGGAAGGTCAGCAGTTGCGCCTCCTTCGCGCCGAGCGCGCCAAGCCGCTCGAACGCGTAGCGCAGGTTGAAGAGCATGCGCGGGTCGTCCCCCTCGCCCTGCAAGTCGCGGATCGGGAGGTGGGCGACGTTCTCGATGAACCGGAGGTTGTTCTGGCCGCCGCGGGTGTCGAGGCGCGGGCCTCCTACCATCGGCGCGAGCGACGCGAAGAGGTCGGGATGGCGCAGCGCGAGGTCCCATGCGAGGTGCCCGCCGCGGCTGATGCCGGTTGCGTGGATGCGGTCGGGATCGATCCGGTAGCGGAGCCGCGCCCAGCGGAGCGCCGCGAGCGCGGAGGCGCGCTCGCGCGCCGTGAAGGCGTACCCCTCGTGGCTCTTCGCCTCGCTCGGCGAGAGCACGATCATGCCCAGTTCGTCGGCGACATCGCGCCAGCGCGCGTGTTCGTGAAGCCCGTCGCCGCCGGCGCCGTGCAGCGCGAGCAGCAGCGGGGCCGCCTCCTCCGGGCGGTAGCGCTCCGGGACATAGGTCGTGATGCGCGTCTCTTCGGTGGTCCCCTCGACGAGGAGCGGCACCGTTGTCGTCGTGACGCCGCGGGCGACGTCCCTATCCGGGGCCAGCCGTGCGATCGCCTCGCGCAGCGTCTCGATCGGCAGCGCCGCCAGCGGCGCGACCATCGCCCGCCTGTCGGATCTGTTGGGGAGCTCGAGGGCGGCGCGCAACTCCGCCTCCTGGGCCTGCGCGGAGGCGATGAGGCAGCAGAGCGCAAGGAGGCGCATTGCAGCATCGTAATCCGCGGCAGACCGGTCGCGGTGAACCGCCGTCCGGCCGCGGCGTTACCCTTGTGAGGTGTGGTGCCGCCCGCTGCTCGTGACGCTTTTCGCGCTCTCGGCGTCGGCGCAGCAGGTCAGTTGGCCCGACCAGCTTCCCGTCGAAGCTCGCGAGGCGCTCGAGCACGACGGCGTCTGGGTCGGGACGAAGGAGTTCCGGCAGGTCTTTGAGGCCTACAACGACCCCCCCGGGCCGATCTTCGTGACCTGCGACGGGCCGATCGTGGCGGGCTACCGGCTGATGGAGCGGACGGCGATGCGGATGGAGCGCTGGTCTTACGCGTTGCTGGCCCAAGGGCTTCGCGAGATCGAGGCCGGACTCGCCGATGCGGAGCGCTCCCTGCTGCTGCCCGCCGAGACTGCGGCGGCGGCAAGCGTCCGCGCGCGCCTTGTCGTCGCGGTGGCGCTGCTGCTGCTGGGGGAGAAGCCGCAGGGCCTCGACGAAGCCGCCCTCGCGCGGCCGCGAGAGTGTGCGGCCCTCGTCGAGAGGGCGGAGGGTCGTTCGATGGCTCCAGGCCTCGGGCCCCCGGACCCCGGCTGGCTCGGCTTTGAGTGGCGCCTCTTCAAGCCCCGCGGGCCCTTTGCCGGCGCGGCGTGGGGCGAGCGCGCCTTTCGCGCGATGCGCTGGCTCTCTGCCGTGCCCTTCCGGCTCGATCGGGACGAGGAGCTTGCCGCGCTCTGGATGATCCGGCGCGCGGGGGACTACTACTGGCCCTCGCCGATGTGGGCCGTCGGACTGCTGCCGGTCTCGGAAGAGCAGTCGCTCTTCGCCGACGCATTCAGACGAGATGACGACGATGCCGGGCTCGGCGCGGCGCAGCTCGCCTCGTTACGTACGGACTTGCGCAACGGACTCGGAGACCGCAAGTCCTCCGATCTGCTCTACGTGGTCCCGCGCGGTGGCGAACTGCGCCTTGCGCCACGTGTCCGCCTGCCGGAGGACCAACGCTTCTTTGATCTCCTGAATCCAGCAGGGAGGCCTCCGCATGCCGGCGCCGGATTCCCCGCAGGCCTAGCAGTCGCGAGGATGCTCGGCTCGCCGCTGGCGCATGACCTCCTCGCCGATGCGTGGGAGGGGGCCGGCCGCGAGGCGTCGGTCGCCTCTCTTGTCGAGGGGAACTCCTGGATTGCGAAGGCGCACCGGATGCGCGCCGCGCTGCTCGACGCGGCCGAGCCGGACGCCCCCGCGCTCTTCTCGTCTCCCGCGTGGCATCGAAAGGCGCTGCGCACGGCACTTGGGAGCTGGGCGCTTGAGCGCAACATCTGGACGCTGCACTCGGGGCCGGAGATGACCTACGGCGGCGGGCCGAAGCAGCTTCCGGGGCTCGTGGAGCCGGAGCCCGCGGTCTTCGCCGCGCTTGCGGAGATGGGTCGGACCCTGCTCGCATGGATGGAGCGCGAGGAGGTCGATGGCCAAGCGATGCGGCTTGAGCATGCCGATGCCGTCCTCGCCTACACGCGCGAATCGGTCCGAAGCCTCCTCGACCCGGATCAGTATCAATACCTCCCCCCATCGGAGAGGAGGCTCCTCTCCTGGCTCGCAGAACGGGGCGTGGTGACGGCAGGGGAGGAGCGCGCACTCTCCGCCCCGATGCCGTCACCGGGCAGCGATGGGGGCGTCAGAAGGCGGAGGCAGATTCTCGAAACGGGAGCGTCGGAGGCAGCCGTCGAGGAAGAGATCCGTGTCGTGCGCGAACGGCTTGCGCCGCTGCTCGCCGCAGCCGAGCAGTGGCATGCGAGGGCGACGGACCTCTCGGCGAAATCCTACGGGCCGCCGCCCGGCGTTCCGCTCGCGCCGGAGTGGAAGCGGTGGATCGACCTCTGCACGCGGCTTGAGTTGCTCGCGCACAAGCAGCTCCGGCAGCAGCGCTGGAGCGACGAGGACGCGGCGTTCCTGAAGGACTACGGCGTAAAACTCGGGGAGATGATGGGCTACTCCTACGGATCGGTCCAGCACGCCGAGGACGACGCGCCGCGAGCGGCGGCGGTCGTCTGCGACCCGATCCACGACACGGTGCGCATCGTCGCGACCGGTCGTCCGCGCGAGATCTGGGTCCTCTACCCCTATCGCGGGGAGCGGTGGCCCTGCCGCGGGGTCGTGCTCAGCTACTACGAGCATGATGCGAGAGAGGTGCCCACCGACGCGGAGTGGAAGGCGCTGTTGGACTCGAATGACCCGCCGCGTGAGCCGGGCTGGCTCACGGGCAGGTGAGAGGAGTCCCTCCACGGGATCGTGCCCGCCGGGCTCTTGGATCACGGGATGCACGGCGCCGCCGCCGACGGCAGGGCGCGCCTCCGCCGGGCCAAGGTGGAGTATGGGGCGCCGGCCCTTCCGGCGATCTTCCGGGCCATCGTCGTCTTCCCCGTCTGGCGCGCACCCTTGAGCAACACCACCCGCGTGTCGGCGAGCGCCTTCAGGACGGATGCCTCGATGGCTCTCCGAATTCGCAAGAGTCGGACAAGGGGTCGCGCAGGCCGGGGCGGCTTGTGGCCGGCCTCTCTCCGTTCAGGAATCGTACCGGACCAGCGCCCGGGCGGGGATCTTGCCGAGGCGTTCGCGCCCCTTCAGGAAGGCGAGTTCGACGGCGATGCAGACGCCGACGAGGTCGCCCCCGAGTTTCTCGACGAGGGTGCAGGCCGCCTTCGCGGTGCCGCCGGTCGCGAGCAGGTCGTCGACGACAAGGATCCTGTCTCCGTTGCCGAAGGCGTCCTCGTGGATCTCGAGCGCATCCACGCCGTACTCGAGGGCGTAGGTGACGCGCTCGGTCTTCCACGGCAGCTTGCCGGGCTTGCGCGCGGGCACGAACCCCGCGCCGAGGCGGTGGGCCACCGGGGCGCCGAAGAGGAATCCGCGGCTCTCGATGCCGATCACATGGGTCGGCCTCTGGCTCCGGTACTGCTCCACCATCCAGTCGGTGACGCGCTCGAAGAGGGGGCCGTCCGAGAGCAGCGGCGTGATGTCCTTGAACAGGATGCCCGGCTTCGGGAAGTCCGGGACGTCCCGGATCCGGCGTGCGACCTCTTGCGAAAGACTCACATCTCCACCAGTGCGGCGATTCCGAGCAGTTCGAGGCCGATCGCGAGATTGGACTGCACCGCGGCGACAAGCCGAAGCCGTGCGGCCCGCAGCGCGGCGTCGTCGACGAGCACGCGCAGCGTCGCGTCCCGGCCGCCCGCGGTGTGGTAGCTGCGGAACTCGCGCGCGAGTTCGTAGAGGTGGGCCGAGACGAGGCTCGGCTCGCACTCCTCGCACGCCTTCACGACGACCTCCGGCCACTCCGCGAGCCGCCGGACCAGCTCCCACTCGAGGTCGTGGAGCAGCAGTCCGGGGCCCCCCGGCGCCCCCGCGCCCCCCCTGGACGGTTCGGGGGGGACCGCCCCACCGCCCTTCCTCAGGATGCTCGACGCCGAGGCGTGGACGTACTGCAGGTAGGGACCGGTGCGACCGTCGAACGAGAGGATCTCGTCCCAGTCGAAGTGGATGTCCTTGCGCACGAGCAGGCCGAGGTCGGTGAAGACCACCGCCGCGACGCCGACCGCCTTCGCGACCTCGGCCGGGTTCGCGAGCGCGGCGTTCTTCTCGCGGATGATCTCCGCGGCCCGCCGCTCCCCCTCGCGCAGCACCTCCGTCAGCAGCACGCCGCGCCCCTCGCGCGTCTTCGCGCGCTTGCCGCCCATCAGCACCTGCCCGAAGGCGACGTGGCGGCATTGGCGGGCCCAGGGGTGGCCGAGCGCTTCGAGGCCGCTGAAGAGCTGCTGGAAGTGCAGCTCCTGCGCGATGTCGACGACGTAGAGCATGCGCGCGAAGCCGTAGCGCCGGTGGCGGTCGATCGCCGCGGCGAGGTCCCGCGTCTGGTAGAGCGTCGCGCCGTCGCTCTTGCGCAGCAGCAGCACGCCGAGCTTCGGATCGGCCGGATCGAGCACGACCGCGCCGTCCGATTCTCGCGCCCTGCCGTCGGAGAGCAGCCGCTCGATCAGCGCCGCCGCGGGCTTCACGTACATCTGCTCGCCGTCGACGACGTCGTGGCGGATGCCGAGCCAGTCGTAGACCTCCAGAAACCCCTCGAGGGAGATCCGGCGCGCCCCCTCCCAGAGCCGCTTCGCCGTCGGATCCTCCTCCTCGAGCTTTCGCGCCCACTCGCGCGCCTCGGCCATCGCGCCCTCGTCCTCCGCGCAGAGCGTGCTCGCCCGGACGTAGGTTTCGTTGAGCGCCTCGGCGGTGTGCGCCTCGCCGAAGCGCTGGAATCCGACCATCAGCTTGCCGAAGGCGGTGCCGACGTCGCCGAGGTAGTTGAGGCCGACGACTTCGTAACCGCAGAAGCGGTGCAGCCGGCAGAGCGCCTGCCCGATGACGGCGGAGCGCAGGTGGTGGAAGAGCAGCGGCTTCGCGATGTTCGGCGAGCCGTAGTCGATGACAACGCACTTGCCGCGGCCGAGGTCCGTGCGCCCGAACGCGGGGCCGACCGCGTCGAGGATCAGTCGCGTCGCGGCGGCGCGCTCGAACCGGAAGTTGACGAAGGGCCCCGCCGCCTCCGCCGACGCGAGGAGCCCCCCGGGCACGAACGCCGCGGCGATCCGCTTCGCGACCTCGTGGGGCGGCTTGCCGAGCCGGAAGCAGGGGAGCGAGAGGTCGGCGCGCTCCCGCTCGCGGGGCACGGAGACCGCCTCGAGCGCGAGCGCGCGGTCAAGCCCGGCCCGTGCAGCAACATCGGCGACGGCCTCTTTGAACTCGATCATCGCCTGCATGGTGGCCGGACGCGCGTCCAGATCAAGGAAAAGGTGAAGGGCGGGGGGAAGGCGGCGGGTTTGGCCGCGCCGGCTCGGTCCGGCTGCCGCCCGGCCGCGCGCCGCGGCGTGTCCGGGATCCCTCCTCCGGCGAGGATCACCCGCTCACGCGCTCGATGCCGGGATAGCGGTCGAAGTCAGTGTCGAAGCTCAGGATCCTCTTGACTCCCCGACGCTCCATCACGGCGATTTGCAGCGCGTCGCGCGCGGAGACCGGTCGGCGGCTCCACACGATGGACTTCGCGTGAACGACGTCCGTCCCTTCGATCGGAGAGACCTGATCGACGATGGCGAGCAGCGCGTCGAAGGCGACCTGGATGAACTCGATCCGGCGGATGGCGGCGTACCGCTCCCTCAGGCAAGCTCGATACTCGCATGGTGCCCGGGCGCCGAGGCGAGCCGGCGGTCGCGCGTCAGGAGCGGCGCGTCGAGCGCTTCAGCGAGCGAGACGTAGACCGCATCGTAGGCCGTCATGTTGCCGCGAAACTCAGGCCCGGTGGAATGGGGGAGGGAGGTGGGAGGGGCCGCGCCGCGCCCACAAGTCGGCAGTCACTCGGCGTTTCGAGCCAGGCGACCCGGTGTATCGTGCGATCATGCGGTCACCCGCCGTGCTGCTCGCGCTCGCCGCAGCGGCAGCGTTTGCCGGTGAGCCGATCACGCTCACGTGCAACCGAGAGCATGTATCCGGGATCATCGGCCAGATCTCCATGCAGACGGGCGTACAGATCGAGTTGGACGAGAGTTGCGAGGGGAAGGGGTTGTCGAGAGCCGCCGTCCTCGACCTCGTCGTCGCGCAACTCGACGCGGCTTGGGAGGTTCGCTACGGGGTGGTCTGTGTCGCGAGCAAGTCTCTCCTCGCCGCCGTTCCGGGAGAGCGACTGGAAGGGTTCGACCATTTGGAGTCCACTCTCACGCTCGCGCGTTCGAGCGGATCGGTGACGGACGTTCTCGGTCGGATCGCCGCAGGCGCCGGCCTCCGCCTGAAGGTGAGCGCGGCAGCCCAGGAGGTGCTGCACGAAGCCACGGTGAGCCTCCATGTCATCGATCTCCCCGTCGGCGAGGCGCTCTCGGCGCTGCTCTTGCCGCGCGGTCTGTGGGCAGACATCCGGGGCGGCGATCTCTTCGTCACCGACTGAGGCCAACGGGATCCGGGGCTCGCCCCCGGCATGCCCCTCGCGGGACGCCCGCGCCGCGGCGGTCAACCGTCAGCGGCGACCGCCCGGCGGATCGACGGCGGGCCCGCTGCCGCGGCGGCTCACCGGCAGCGGCGCCAGGTCGGGCGCAACGAAGGTGGCCTTCGCTTCCGGGCTCGTGAACCGCTCCCGGGAGTAGAAGAGGCGGAGCGCCTTCTTCTCGAGCAATTCGGGATGCTCGTCGCAGAACGAGTCGGCGTCGCGGCTCGGCCCGTACTCCGCCACGGAGGTATCGACGAGCCGCAGCCACGCCTGGGTCATCGTCTCGTGGTAACCCATCAGGGGCAGGTCGGGGATCCTGTGGGCGCGGTTGTGCGCCCGGATGCCCTCGCGCAGGCGTGTCGCGGCCTCCGCCAGCCCGTGGCGCAGCAGGTACAGGTAGGCGAGCTTGACGTGGTCGCGATGGTGCCAGCGCTCGAGGGGCCAGCGGCAGGCCTCGAACTCGCGCAGGAAATCCTCGTCGCTGGTCACGACTCACCCCCTCCGATCCGTGATCGCGAGCGTGTCGTAGAGCTCCCTCCCCGTGCGCCCCTCCCATTCTCCCTTGAGCTGGCGCGAGATTCCGAGGCTGCCGTCGAGGAAGTCGGAGCGCCCGTAGCGCGCGGCGAGGTCGCGGTGGCGCTCCTCGAGCGTCACGCGGCGGTCCCCGGCGGCGAGGAAGTCGGCCAGCGCGATCAGCCTCTCTTCGATCTCGAAGGTGTCGAGGTCGCACGCGGCCCAGAGTCGCGGGCCCAGCGGCCCGCACTCCGCGAGCGGGCGCCCCTTCGTGTAGTGGCTGAGGCAGGGGGCGGCGTAGCCGCCGAAGCCTCGCCGCATGAGCAGACCGAACCCCTCGAGCGAGTGCTCCATGCCGTGGGTGACGGAGCGGCCGATGTCGTGGACCCACGCCGCGGCCTCGACGTAGGCGGCGTCGAGGCCCCCCCAGCCGGCGGCGAGCGTGCGCGCCATCGCGACGACGGCGGCCGTGTGCGCGACGACCGGCGCGTCGGGTCCCACCGAAGCGACCAGCAGTTCCCGGGCGGCGGCGGGGTCGAGTCCGCGGCGCAGCAGCGGGTCCTTCAGGTAGAGGGCGGCCTCGTGCAGCACCGAGCGGAGGCGCTCATGGCGCACGCTCGCCAGCGCGGCGTCGAGGTCGAGCCATGCGTGGGCGGAGTGCTCGCGGGAGAGTCGCACCGCTGTCGCCGACGCCTCCGCGGCGTAGTAGGTGACGACTTTCGTCGTGCGCCCCACGGGGTAGCGCACCTCCCGCCGGAGGTGGCGGCAGAGACGCGCGGGGCGCAAGCCGGTCTCCTCCTCCGTCTCGCGCAGCGCCGTCGCGAGTTCGTCCTCGCCCGGCTCCGCGTGGCCCTTCGGCAGGCCGACGTCGCCGTGCCGCGCGTTGGTCAGCAGCAGGTAGCGGTGGCCCGCGGCCTCCCGGCGGAAGAGGACGAGGCCCGCTGCGCGCACTTCCATCGGGCCGCAAGCTTATAATCCCGCGCCGCGGCCATGCAGTCCCACTTCAAGGATCTCGAGCGCATCCTCGGCGCCGTCTCCGGGTCGAAGACGCGCCAGTTCCTGAAACTCCTCATCGGGGCGCCCCGCGTCTTCCTCTACGGGCTCGGCCGCAGTGGCCTCGTCGCGCGCATGTTCGGCATGCGCCTCGTCCACCTCGGACGAGACGCGACGATCGTCGGCGACACGACGACCCCGGCCATCGGCTCGAAGGACCTGCTCGTGGTCTGCTCCCGGACCGGGGTCTCCCCCTTCCTCCACCACGCCGTCCGCCTCGCCCGGCGCCAAGGCGCCCGGGTGGCGATCCTGAGCGGCCAGCGCGCCTCCCCGCTCGCGAAGGACGCCGACTTCGTGCTGAGGCTCCCGATCGAGCTGGCCCGGCTCGAGACGCCGCAGCCGATGGGTTCGCTCTTCGAGCAGGCGCTCCTGCTCTATCTCGATGCGCTCGTGCTCACGCTCATGGCCGACTTGGGGAAGACGCCGGAGGATATGGAGAGGGTGCATAGCAACCTGCCGTAGGCGTTGGGGGGGTGCCGGGGGGGCGGGGCGGGTGGTGGGGTTGGGGCGGGCAACAGGCGTGCGCGGACGGGTCGGCCGGTGCGTGGCCCGGTCGTGGGTGGAGCGGTCCCAGACGCGAACCTGCGCCGCTGCGCCCCCCGAACCCCCCGTGGCCCCCCACAATCCGCCTCAGGCAGTGTTTGCCGGGCGGCATTCTTGACCCTTCCGCCCTGCACACTGAGGATAGGGCGGCACGAGGCCGCCCGGCGGCGGCAGATGGGATCCAGCATGCGACAGGCAGTCATCGTTTCGGCGGCCCGGACCGCGATCGGGAAGTTCCAGGGGGCGCTCTCCGCGATGAGCGCGCCGGCGCTCGGGGCGGTGGCCGTCAAGGCGGCGCTCGAGCGCGCGGGCGTGAAGCCCGAGGCGGTCGACGAGGTGATCCTCGGCAACGTCTTGCAGGCGGGCGTCGGCCAGAACCCCGCACGGCAGGCGGCGCTGAAGGCGGGGCTGCCGCCGACGATCGCCGCGTACACCGTCAACAAGGTCTGCGGCAGCGGCCTCAAGTCGGTCATGCTCGCCGCGCAGGCGATCAAGGCGGGCGACGGCGACATCTTCGTCGCGGGCGGCATGGAGTCGATGACGAACGCGCCCTACCTGCTGCGCAACGCGCGCGAAGGGCTGCGTCTCGGCCACGGCGAGGTGACCGACTCGATGGTGGCGGACGGCCTCTGGGATGTCTACGAGGACTTCCACATGGGCAACACCGCCGAACTCGTCGCCGCGAAGTACGACGTCACGCGCTCGGCGCAGGACGAGTTCGCCGCGGCGAGCCACAGAAGGGCGGCGGCGGCCGCGGCGGCGGGCAAGTTCAGGGCGGAGATCGCGCCGGTGTTGCTGCCGCAGCGGAAGGGCGATCCCGTGCGCTTCGACGCGGACGAGGGCGTGCGCGCCGACTCGACCGCCGAGGGGCTCGGCAAGCTCCGGCCGGCGTTCAAGAAGGAGGGTGGCACCGTCACCGCCGGCAATGCGTCGCAGTTGAGCGACGGCGCCGCGGCGCTCGTCATCGTCGAGGAGGCGCGCGCGAAGGCGCTGGGGCTCAAGCCGCTCGCGCGCATCACCGGCTACGCGACCGGCGGCGTCGAGCCCAAGTGGGTCATGATGGCGCCGGTCGAGGCGGTAAGGAGCCTCCACAAGAAGCGCGGCACGACGTCGAAGGACTACGAACTGGTCGAGCTCAACGAGGCGTTCTCGGCGCAGGCGTGCGCGGTGACGCGGGAACTCGGCTTCGACCCCGCGCGGGTGAACGTCCACGGCGGCGCGGTCGCCTTGGGCCATCCGATCGGCGCCTCCGGCGCGCGCGTGCTCGTGACGCTGCTCTACGCGATGGCCGACCGCGGCGCGAAGACCGGCCTCGCCTCCCTCTGTCTCGGCGGCGGCAACGCCGTCGCCCTTTCGGTGGAGCGTGTCGGATGATCGGGGTCGTCGGCGCCGGCACGATGGGCAACGGCATCGCGCAGGTCTTCGCGACCTGCGGCCACGAGGTCGTCGTCGTGGATCTCGACGACGCGGCGGTGGGCCGGGGCATCTCGGCCATCGGGAAGAGCCTCGACCGCCTCGTCAAGAAGGGCGCCATGACGGAGGGCGATGCGCAGGGGGTCCGGGGGCGCGTGCGCGGCACGACGTCGCTGCGCGACCTCGCCGCCGCGGAACTCGTCGTCGAGGCGATCCTCGAGGAGGGCGCGGTCAAGGCGAAGCTCTTCCGCGAACTCGACGGCATCGTCCGGCCCGACGGCATCCTCGCGAGCAACACGAGTTCGATCTGGATCACGCAGATCGCCGCGGCGACGAAGCGCCCCGACAAGGTCATCGGCATGCACTTCATGAACCCGGTGCCGGTGATGAAACTCGTCGAGGTGATCCGCGGCGCCGACACGAGCGACGCGACCACCCGGCGCGTCGTCGAACTCGCGGAGAGCCTCGGCAAGACCCCGGTCGAGGTCAACGACTCGCCCGGCTTCGTCAGCAACCGCGTGCTGCTGCCGATGATCAACGAGGCGATCTTCTGCCTGCACGAGGGCGTCGCCACCGCGGAGGCGATCGACACGGTGTTAAAGCTGGGCATGGCCCATCCGATGGGCCCGATCCAGCTCGCGGACTTCATCGGGCTGGACGTCTGCCTCGCGATCCTCGAGGTGCTCCACCGCGACCTCGGCGACGACAAGTACCGCCCCTGCCCGCTCCTCCGGAAGAAGGTCATGGCCGGCCACCTCGGGCGCAAGTCCGGGCGAGGTTTCTACTCCTACCCGTAGCCCGAACGATGGATTTCGAACTGAGCGAAGAGGTGGCGGCGATCCGCGCGATGGCGCGCGAATTCGCCCGCGAGGAGTGCGGCCCCGGCGCCGCGCGGCGCGACAAGCTCGAGGAGTTCCCCGAGGAGCAGGTCCGAAAGGCCGCGGCGCTCGGACTGCTCGGGCTGCTCGTGCCGGAGCGCTTCGGCGGCGCCGGCCTGTCGAACCTCGCGCTCTCGGTCGCGCTGATCGAGATCAACAAGGTGGACGCCTCCGTCGGCGTCACGCTCTCGGTGCACAACTCGCTCGTCTGCTCCTGCATCCACGCGTGGGCGGACGATGCGCTGAAGGCGAAGTACCTGCCGCGGCTCGCGAGCGGCGAGTGGCTCGGCGCCTACGCGCTCAGCGAGACGGGCGCCGGGTCGGACGCGGGCAACCTCGTCTGCAAGGCGGCGCGCGAGGGCGACGACTTCGTGATCTCCGGCAGCAAGGCGTGGATCACGAGCGGCGACCGCGCCGACCTCGTCGTGCTCTTCGCGCGCACCGATCCCGATGCGGGGAACCGCGGCGTCTCCGCCTTCGTGATCGAGACCTCTTGGCCCGGCTTCACCGTCGGCAAGAAGGAGCCGAAGCTCGGCATCCGCTCCTCGTCGACGGTCCAGCTCCACTTCGACGGCATGCGCGTCCCCGCGTCGAACCTGCTCGGGGAGGTCAACGAGGGGTTCAAGGTGGCGCTGCACACCCTCGACGGCGGCCGCATCGGCATCGCCTGCCAGGCTCTGGGCATCATGGAGGCCTGCCTCGAGTCGTCGCTTGCCTACGCGAAGGAGCGGCAGCAGTTCGGCCGGCCGATCGCCGAGTTCGAGCCGATCCAGTGGAAGCTCGCCGAGATGGAGACGCGCATCGAGGCGAGCCGGCTGCTGATCTACCGCGCCGCCTCGCTGAAGGACGCGGGCAAGCCCCACGTCCGCGAGGCCGCCGTCGCGAAGCTCTTCGCCTCCCGCGCCGCGAACTGGTGCGCGAAGGAGGCGGTGCAGGTGCACGGCGGCGCAGGCTACTGCACCGACTTCCCGGTGGAGCGCTACTTCCGCGACGCGCGCATCACCGAGATCTACGAGGGCACGACCGAGATCCAGAAGCTCGTCATCGCGCGGCAGCTCCTGCGCGGATGAGCGACCTCGAAGCGATCCGCAGGGGCGACCGCCGCGCGGTGGCGCAGGCGCTCAGCGCGGTCGAAAGCGGGCGGGCGCGGGGGGCCGACCTGCTCGACGCGCTCGCGGGCTCCCTCGGCCGGGCGCGCCGGATCGGCGTCACCGGCCCGCCGGGCGCCGGCAAGTCGACGCTGGTCGCGGGCCTGGTCGCAGGCTGGCGCGAAGCCGGGGCGAAGGTCGCCGTCGTCGCCGTCGATCCGACGAGCCCCTTCAGCGGCGGTGCGCTGCTCGGCGACCGCCACCGCCTCGGCCGCGAGGCGTCGCAGGACGATGGCGTCTTCTTCCGCTCGTTCGCGAGCCGCGGGGCCCGCGGCGGGCTCTCCCGCGCCGCGCCGGCCGCCCTCGACCTGCTCGACGCCGCCGGCTTCGCGGTGCTTCTCGTCGAGACCGTCGGCGTCGGGCAGACCGAGATCGAGGTGATGGCCAGCGCCGACAGCGTGGCGGTCGTGCTGAGCCCCGAATCGGGGGATGCGGTGCAGGCGATGAAGGCCGGCCTGATCGAGATCGCGGACGTGCTCTGCGTCAACAAGGGGGACCGCGAGGGTGCGGACGCGCTGGCCGGGGCGCTGGGGGCGATGCTCGACCTCAAGCCGGACCTCGCATGGCGGCCGCCGGTCGTCGTGACGAGGGCCGAGGAGCCCATGGGCGCGCGCCCTCTCGCCGAGGCGCTCGCCGCCCACGAGGCGTGGCTCGGCGCGGAGGGGCGGCTGGCGCTGCGCCGACGACGCGGCACCGAGGCGCGGCTCCGCGCGCTCTTCGCGGAGTTGGCCTCGGAGCGGCTGCTCGCGGGGGCCGAGGAGGTGCTCGCGCGCGAGGCGGAGGCGGTCCTCGCCGGCCGGCGCTCGGTCGTGCGCGCCGCCGAGCGCGCGGTCGCCGAGGTGCTTTCGTGAAGGAGCGGCCCATCCGCGTGCTGATCGCGAAGGCGGGGCTCGACGGCCACGACCGGGGCGCGAAGGTCGTCGCGCAGGCGCTCCGCGACGCCGGCATGGAGGTCATCTACACCGGCCTGCGCCAGACCCCGGAGATGGTCGTGAAGGCGGCGCTCGAGGAGGATGTGGACGCGGTCGGGCTCTCGCTCCACTCCGGCGCCCACATGACGCTCTTTCCCCGGGTGCTCGCGCTGCTGCGCGAGGCGGGGCTCGGCCACGTGCTGCTGACCGGCGGGGGCATCCTCCCCGCCGAGGACATCGAGGCGCTCCGCGCGCAGGGCGTAGGCGAACTCTTCGGCCCCGGAACCCCCACCACATCCCTCGCCAGCTACATCCGCGCCGAGGTGGCGCGCCGCCGGGGGAGCCAGGCATGAGAGGATCGGAACCCCATGGCTTCCCAACGGGCTGACATCACGCTGAAGGATCCGATCCCCTACTTCGAGGATCACCACTACGAGATACGCGAGATGGTGCAGCGCTACGCCGCCGAGAAGGTGGCGCCGCGGGCGCGCGACATCGACGAGAGCAAGGAGTTCCCGCACGAGACGATCGGCGAACTGCGCGAACTCGGCCTGCTCGGCGTTCCTTTCCCGGAGGAGTGGGGGGGGGCGGGGCTCGACTACCTCTCCTACATCCTCGTCATCGAGGAGTTGGCGCGGGTCTGCGGCACCACATCGATCACCGTCGCCGCCCACACCTCCCTCGGCACCAACCCGATCTACAGCTTCGGCACCGACCGGCAGCGCGAGAAGTACCTCCGCCGCCTCGCGAGCGGCGAGATGCTCGGCGCCTTCGGCCTCACGGAGCCGGGCGCCGGCTCCGACTCCGGCGCGACGCGGACGACGGCCGTGCGCGACGGGAAGGATTGGATCCTGAACGGCGTGAAGGTCTACTGCACCAACGGCACCCACGCGGGCACGGTGATCCTGACGACGCGCACCGACCCCGACGCGCCCGGCTCGGGGGGCATCACCGCGTTCATCGTCGAGCGCGCCTGGCCGGGGGTGAAGCTGGGCACGCTCGAGGACAAGCTCGGGCTTCGCGCGAGCGACACCCGCGAACTCGTGCTGGAGGACGTGCGCGTGCCCGACGAGAACCGGCTCGGCGAAGTCAACACCGGCTTCGCGAAGTTCATGCAGACGCTCGACGCGGGGCGCATCTCGATCGGCGCGATGGCGCTCGGCCTCGCGCAGGGCGCGCTCGACGTCGCGCTGCCCTACGCCGCGGAGCGGCAGCAGTTCGGCCAGCCGATCGGCAAATTCGGCGCGATCCAAGAGCGGCTCGCGGACATGGCGGTGGACATCCACGTGGCGCGCCTCGCGTGCTACCACGCCGCCGCGCTGAAGGACCGCGGCCACGACGTGAACTTCTCGGCCAGCATCGCGAAGCTCCACGCGAGCGAGGCGGCGATGCGCGTGATCGACAGCGCGATCCAGCTCCTCGGCGGCAACGGCTACAGCCGGGAGTACCCCGTCGAGCGCATGTTCCGCGACGCAAAGCTCTGCGAGATCGGCGAAGGCACGAGCGAGATCCAGCGCATGGTCATCGCGCGGCAGATGCTGCGCTCCCTCGAGTGAGGGCGCGGCCCCGGGGCCTCGCCCCGGTCACAGGAAGCAGAGCAGCGTCACGAGCGCGAAGAGCGGCAGCAGGATCAGGCAGCTGTACTTCATGTAGCCGAAGAAGCTGGGCATGACGATCCCCCCCTCCTCGGCGATCGCCTTGACCATGAAGTTGGGCCCGTTGCCGATGTAGGACATCGCCCCCATGAAGACGGCGCCGATGGAAACCGCGGCGAGGAGCCCGGGGCCCTCGGTGACGAGGTCCCGGATCGACGCCGCGCCCACCTGCGCCGCGCCGGTCTGCGCGAAGACGAGATAGGTCGGCGCGTTGTCGAGGAAGGCCGAGAGCGAGCCGGTGGCCCAGAAGTAGTGCCAGGGCTGGCTGAGGCCCATCTCGCCCCCCTTCGCCTCGAGGATCGCGAGCGCCGGCACCATGACGGTGAAGATGCCGGAAAAGAGGATCGCGACCTCGACGATCGGGCCGAAGGTGAAGCGGTTCTTCGTGCGGACCGCTCTCGGTGTCGTCGCCATCGAAAGCACCGCCACCGCGGCCATGATCCCCTCCTGCACGCCGAAGGGCCAGTGCAGGAGCCCCTTGCCGAGGACGGCGCCGACGATGGCCAAGAGCAGCAGGACATTGCGGCGACCCTCGATCCGGAAGGGCAGCCTCTCGCCCTCCTGCGGTGCGAGGGTCGTCTTGTACTTGCGGCGCAGCGCCGAGTCCCAAAGGTAGAAGATCGACAGCAGGAGCACGAACGCGATGACCCACTCCCTCCAGAGGTGCGTCAGCGTCCACTGGAAGGGCACGCCCTTCAGGAAGCCGAGGAAGAGCGGCGGGTCGCCCAGCGGCGTCAGGCAGCCGCCGATGTTGCTGACGAGGAAGATGAAGAAGACGACGCCGATCATCCGGCTCGGCATGGGCCGCCACGCGTTGGCCTTCATGAAGGGGCGGATCAGCAGCATCGACGCGCCCGTCGTCCCGACGAAGTTCGCGAGAACGCCGCCGAAGAGGCAGAGCGCCGTGTTGGTCCCGGGGCTCCCTCGGAGCGAAGCCTGCACGAAGATCCCGCCGGCGGCGACATAGAGCGAACCGAGCAGCAGGATGAACGAGACATACTCGAGCCACGCGTGCGAGAGCCCCGTGAAGCCGTACCCGGCAAGGAGCCACCAGAGCGCGGTCGGGATCGCGATGCCCCATGCGAAGACCGCCCGGTTCCGGTTCGACTCCCACCAGTGGTGCGCGACGAGCGGGAGGATCGCGATCCCGAGCAGCGTCAGCGCGAAGGGGGCGACGCTCCATAGGGGGGGGAGCTTCCCGCCGACGGAGGCGACGAGGCCGAGGGGTGCGCTCATGGCGTAAGGAGGTTGGGGGGCCCGGGGGGTGGGGGGAAGGTGGGGTGATACCCGCCCCGTGCCGACCGGTCAAGCCGCCGCAGGTGGCTCGCCCGTTGGGGGCCCATGGCCCGCGCAGCGGGCGACGGGCCCCCGCGCCCCCCCCAAGGACCGGGTTCAAGAGAATCCCGCCCCCAGCCGATCCCTTCCCCCTTAGGGGTGTGACTCCTTGCCCGCCGGCCTGCCATTGACAGGCGCCCGGATTTAGGATTCACTCTCCAATGTGTAAAGTGCACAGCGCATATGTCGCCAGGTGGGGCGGCTCCGCGCTGGGCCCGGTCGGGACACTCGTCCCGGCCTCTCTGCCCCGGGGAGAGCCCCGGAAGGGGAGGCGAATGGATGGCGCGCAGGCGACTGCCCGAAAAGCTCTACAGGATCGGCGAGGTGATCGAGCACACCGGTCTCACCCGGCAGACGCTGCATTTCTACGCGACCATCGGCCTCATCCGGGAGAAGTCGCGGACGCGCGCCGGCTACCGCCTCTTCCCCGCCACCGTCTTCGCGGATCTCACGCGCGTCGCGACCCTGCAGAAAAAGGGATATACGCTGAGCGAGATCCGGGAGATGCTGGAGAGTTCGCACGCACCGCGGCCCGAGGCCGCGAAAAACCTACGCACGACCACGACCAACGACACGGTACGAAGAATGGAAGACGAGTGACCCGGGCCCCGACCACGGCCCCCGCGCTCCGACCGACCGCCGCACTGCGCGCCTTCTGGAGGTAAGGCGTCATGAAGATCGAAACCCAGAGTCTCTGGGACGAGTTCCGACGGACAGGGGATGTCGAGATCCGAAACCGGCTCGTCGAGAAGTACCTCTACATCGTGAAGTACGTCTCCGACCGCTTGCAGCAGAAGCTGCCGCGGTCCATCCCGCAGGAGGATATCCGCTCGGCGGCCTCCTACGGTCTCATCCGCGCGGTCGAGAACTTCGACCACAAGCGCGGCACGCGCTTCGAGACCTACTGCGCCACACGGGTGAAAGGGGCGATCCTCGACGAGCTCCGGGCGCGCGACTGGGTCCCGCGGATGATCCGCAACAACACGAGCCGGATGAACACGGCGCGGGAGGAGCTTGCCCGCGAGATGGGGCGCGAGCCGACGCCCGCCGAGCTGGCCGCCCGGCTCGAGATCAGCCGCGACAAGGTCGAGGCGATGATCCGCGAGAGCAATTTCGTCTCGATGTTCGCCTTCTCGCGGTGCGAGGAGGAGGCGCAGCGTGGCGAGGGCGAGGAGCGGAGCCTCATCTACGAGGACAAGCAGTCCGAGGCGCCCTTCGAGCGCATCTTCCTGAAGGACCTGAGCGACCACCTGATGACCTCGCTGACGCACCGCGAAAAGATGGTGATCCTGCTCTACTACGTCGAGGACCTCTCGATGAAGGAGATCGGGAAGGTCCTCAACATCTCCGAGTCCCGCGTGAGCCAGATCCGCACGACGACGCTCGCGAAGCTGCGGACGAGGGTGGAGGAGGTGCGCGCGGCGCTGGAGAAGTAGGGGTAGGCGCGCAGGTTGGTGGTCATGAGACGTGACTCCCCGGAGGGGGGCCCGGGGGGAGGGGGTCGCCTCCGGCCAAGCGCCACGTCGTTCCTGGCCGCGGAGAGGACGGAGCAGCCGCCCTCCGCGGCGCACCTGGCCCCCCGCTGCCCCCCGCTTTCTCAACGCTCGACACGACGAGTCCGCGAGTTGCGCCAAGAAGAGGCGCTGATGCCCGGCGACCGCACCCGCAAGCGCGGAGGGGGGGCGACGAGATCGAAGAGGCGCGACGACCTCCCTCCAGGGCAAGGACGCGGCGTGCTGCAGAGGCGCCGATGCCCCTCCGGCAGCGACACTCGCGCGCGCCCCGACGCACCGAAGCTGCGGACGCCCGTCCGCGCGAAACGTCCGTAATCCCGTGTCCCTCAATCATTTCCGTCGACAGAGCCATCCCCCAAGTGGGTCGATCCTTTGGCATCATGGGGTAGAATGGGCCAAGCGCCACGTCCCTGCGGCGCGATGCATCCGACCCGTCGGGACCCACACGGCGCGGGAGGATGACATGCATTTCGACCTCGGGCGCACCAGCGTGGTGAGATGGGCGGAGGGGGAGGTGGGGCCGGGGCCTCCGGGCGGGAAGTTCGAGGTCGAGATGCTCCTTGGACGGGGCGGCATCGGGGAGGTCTACCTGGTCCGGGATCGCGACCTCAACCGGCCCGTGGCGATGAAGGTGTTGCGACTCGACCGCAGGGTCGGCAAGGAGCAGCGGCTCCGGTGGGAACGGCAAGATGAAAAGGGACCGGGGCGGCAGCCTGAAAAGGGACCACCCGGAAGGGAAGGGGGCCGTCTCGCCGCAAGGAGCGTAGCGACTGAAGGCGAGACGGCCCCCGCGGCCG
>Ga0187893_10006379_pt1 | contig 20230 bp, 17 predicted proteins | sample MA1701074metaG_FD_139574 | JGI IMG/M metagenome (GOLD analysis project Ga0187893, IMG submission 139574) | White microbial mat communities from a basaltic lava cave in the Kipuka Kanohina Cave System on the Island of Hawaii, USA - MA170107-4 metaG ...
AGCAAACGGGACCTCGACGACAATCGCTAAGACATCACGAAACTGAACGGTGTTTACAGCCGTGGTAAAGGAGAGTTTGCCCGAAAAGTCCGTGCGGAGCGCGGCCTCGACATCCATGAAGAATGGGTCGCTGACGAGTCCCGCGAAAACGCGCATGCCATCCTGTTCCAACGGTTCGCCAACTACGAAGCTCGCCTCGCGCCCGTCCGATGTGACGATGGTTCCTTTCTGAACGGAGGTCCCTTCCGGGACCTCATTGAAGATGACATCAATTGTATGTTCCGCCGTGCCGTGTGTGATGCTGCCGCCTGACCGTGTCAGCGGCCGCAGTCGGAAGCGGTGAGTGACAACATCGCTGAAAAAAGACTGCGATGTCGCCAATGGAAATAAATTCATGATCAGAACGAGATTCCCCGCGCGTTCCGGGCTGGGGAAAGCGTAGAAATCCGTGATGTCTATTGCTGGATCGCCCATTACTGCTGGGCCACTGAAATGGTCAGACATGATCGTTTACCTCCCGTGGCTGACGGCGTGTTCCGCTGGCGAGCCGACGTCACGGATCAGCCCTGCGGTCTCGCCGCCATCGGCGATGAACTCGACGCCGGTCGAGAATGATGACTCGTCGCTCGCCAGGAACACGGCGAGATTGGCGATCTCGGTCGGCTCGCCGACCCGGTTCATGGCGACGTGGCTCATACTCACCTGGGGGCCTTCGGCGCTCAACGGGGTGCGGACGACGCCAGGGTGAATCGAGTTGACGCGGACGCCGTAGCGGGCGAGTTCGAGCGCCGCCGATTTGGTCAGACCACGCACAGCCCACTTTGTGGCGACGTAGCCAGACATGCCAGCTTCCCCGCGGAGGCCGGCCATCGACGAGATGTTGACGATCGATCCGCCTCGCGCGTCCTTGAGGGCCGGTATCGCCGCCTTGATGCCGTTAAAGACGCCGGTGAGATTGATCGCGATGATCCGGTCCCAGTCGGCGTTGCTGTACTGCTCTATTGGCGCGTACCCCGCGATGCCGGCGTTGTTCACGAGAACCTTGAGCTTGCCATAAACATTCACCGCGGTCGCCACAGCCGTTTCCCAGTCGTCCGGCTTCGTCACGTCGAGACGCACGTACTTCGCAGACGCTCCGATCTCCACGGCAAGCGCCTCTCCCTCGCGGTCCAACACATCGCCGATGACGACCTTCGCGCCTTCAGCGACCATGGCCCGCGCGATTGACGCTCCGATCCCGCGAGCGCCGCCGGTCACCAGAGCAACTTTTTCATCAAGCCGAAGCATAAAATTTTTCCTCCTCCCAAGGTTGGTAGGGCAGGTTGGTAACCTGCCCTACCGGATTGATTGTTTCAGGGCGTCGTCAAAGACGACATGAAAGACTCCTTTTCCACGTTTCAGAATTTTTGTTCGATGATGCCCTCAAGCGCGTTCAGGCCGGGCACGAACAGATATTCGCCACCCTTCACTGTGACGAAGATAGGCAGGTCGAACAGGAACGGTTGTTTGGCGCCGGGCACCAGCATCTGCGAACCTTCGCCGCCGCCGCCGTTGATCGGGTCCTGCTCATTCGGATCGAGTCCGATGAACTCGCCGCCCTTCATCCATTCTTTCTGAACGAACTCGAATTGCCGTTCGATATCGGCCTGGATGAACAGGTTGATCAGGCCACGATCAACACCGTCGTCCTCAAGCACGCCCTCCGGGAGATGCGGGCCGTACTCGACGCCGCGCCGGATCAAACGGCGCCGCCGTACCGCGGTCGCACGCTTCAACGGCGTCGCCCGCGGATTGCTGCGACGCAGGTGCGAACCGAGTGGGCACCTCAAGCCTTGATCGTCGCCTGCATACGTGAAGTTGTTGCGATGGTGAGGGTCCGCCGCTATGGCGGGATCGTCCTTGTCGGGCGAAAGATCAACCGGACATCCGCTGGGCCAGCGGCCCATCATTTTGGCCGCGACCAAATCCTGGTGATATTGGTCGTCCGAACCGTAGAGCGACTTCGCGGCCGTCGCCAAATACCGGCGAAACGCCGCCACATCCTGGTAGAGTTTGCGGAAGACCATGTACGTTCCATTCCGCCGCAACTCGAACGGTTCGGGCGTCTGTGTGCCGTCAGGCCCCACCTCATCCTCATAGCCCAACAGGAACTCGCCCGGTTTCAGCGCGCGCCAGGCGCCATCCGCTTCCAGCACACCGTCGCCGGGATACGCAGGCGCGTCAGCGCCCTCGATTGGCGCAACCACGCGCGCGCTTTCTCGCCGTCGGTGAACTTGAAAAAGATGTGACGCCCGTAGCGCATCAAGATAGGCGCCACGACATTGTCCTGAAGGTCGTGAAGATTGTTCTTCAGGTCAGCAGAAGTCAGATTCTGTGCAAAAGTTAGAGTGCTCATCGTCATAATCCTCGAAGCTAAAACTACTCCGTTGCGTCGGCGGATGAGATCGGCCTTGAGAATATCCTCAAGGCCGATCCAACAGCCGCAGATTCATGCACTAGCGGCCTTCTGCAGGCCCAACCGCTCAGCGACGTCGGTGTACTGCCACTGCTTGGCGACGTCGGTGTCGATCGCGGCGGCGCTGGGCACGTGCTCGTAGGGCTTGGCCAACTCGCTCAGGTAGGAGTTCACTATGTCCTCGATTTTGCCGTCGCCCTTCGCAACCGCACGCTGGAACTTCTGCGTCTTCGCGTACCAGTCGGCCTGCTTCTCGATCTGGCTGTTGCTCAGGCTCGGAAAGGCGTCGTAACAGGCCAGGGTCTTGATCTGACCGCGCGCGATGTAGTTCACGATGTCGCGCGCCGTCGCGTCCGGACCGGACGGACAGCCGATGCACTGGCCCCAGATCTTTTCGAGGTTGATCTTGCCGTTGAGCACGAAATCGTCGAAGTACTTCTCCAGGCTGCTATCGAACTGCGAGACGAAGTAGAGGGTGGGACCGAACTCGGTGCTGGCGCCGACAAACCAGCGCGCCGCGCGGATCAGGCCGAGCAGCGTGGTCGCCTTCGAGAACGACAGCGTAGGCGGGTCCCAGAACTCGCTGAAGGCCGGCGTGTTCGTGAACTCCACGAGGTCGGCATCGGGTTTGAGCGGCCACATGCCCAGGAATTCGTGCACCTCGCCGTTACCGTCCTTTCACCAGATGCGAGTTCACCACGAGGATGAAGTTCTCGATTGCCACTATTTGCTTATGTTTCCAATCTGAGCCGCGTTCCACTTGACGATGAAACAGAAGTGCAGGAAGGCATCGCGGTGTCGAAGCGCCGAAACTGTCAACGTCACTGTCGTCAATACGGGGAAGGCTGATCGGATTTGGGTAGCGATAAAAAGGTAATCTGCGGTTGCTTCGCGCCCAGGTGGTGAAGCAATCGCGGCATTAAGGTTTCACTACTATCCAAATTTGATCGCGGCGTGTTGTATTGAAGCTATTGTTCAGAAATTGATGCCGAACTGTGCGCCCAACACCAGCGCATTCTTAAAATGGCTTGTGCCGCCTGGCCGATGGATGGATTGGAAGTCTGGCTGGATGAAAAAAGCGCCCTTGCCGAGGTCGAAGCGATAGGTCATCTCGATGATCGTCTCGTAATCCGGGACGCCTCCGGAGGGACCAAGCATTCGGCCATTTCGCTGCGCGCGTTTCAGGTCTTCGCTGAAGTGACCGGATGCGACGCCTAACGAAACGGCATCCCTCGGGCGCGCGTCGAACAGCCCGCGCGCCGAAACGCCCGCCGTAACGAACAAGGGCAGTTGCTGGATGCGGGAATCCGGCGCCACAGTGACCGAGCCGAAAACGCCGAATCCGCGGTTGCTGCCGGGACTGCCAAACGGGACGAGCACCTGGTCGAAAAGCCCATAGCGGCCCGTTCATCGAAAGATTCACGCCATGGTACTTGTTGTCGCGCATCTTGGGATCACCGTTGTAGACGCCGGTCATCACGTAGCTTCGCTTAGTTGGCTTCACTTTCCCGAGCGCCGCCCAGGCGCCGTAGTACGCGCTCATGCCCGGCGCATTCAACAAGATTCCGAATGGGTTTCCGCAGAACGCGTTCTGCATCATCCCGAAGTTGTACGGCGAGACGAGAAAGTCGTCCATGGCGGCGAAGCGCCCGAGGCGAAGCTCGACGCGGTCGTCGAACAGCTTCTGCTGATAAGAGACGTCAATGACGCGGTATGTCTGGAAGCCAAAAATCTGCTGTGCGCTGAAGGTGTTCCCGATATGTTTCGCCGAGAGGCTGTGGCCCCAGCGGTGCGAAAACGACGCAAAGACGGAGCCGCCCTTCAGGCCGGCGATCTTTTCCAGATCGAAGAACAGGCTGAGCTCGACGCTGCTGGGCGCGGTCGTGCCCTGCGCCCGGCCGCCGCTGGGGTTCCCCGCGAGGTCGGTGACGAGGATCAGCCTCGGCGTAATGCCCGATTCTTCTAACTTCGATCTCAGACCGCCCCAGTCTCCGAAAAGGTGTTCGCCCGGCAGCACGAGCTCAAACACTCGGGCCGTAGGCTCTTTGAAAGTTTCGTTGTTCGTCTCTTGTTGCGCAGAAGTTGTGGGCGCTGTTTCGGTCGTTTGTTCGCCTTGGCCGGAACCTGTTGCAGTCAGCGCTGGTTGCGCGTTCGCGGCGCCGCTTAAGATCAGGATCGAAAGAAGCGATAGCGGAACAGCTATTGAGATCTTTTGCATTTGCGCCGCGGTCATCTCGTTGTCCTCGCCTCCCCCATCAGAGGCCCGATCCAATGGTTTCAAGCTATTAGCGAGACGTTACGACCCCTGACTCCAGGTTTTGGAGTTGTTTGATCCGGTCGCGGATCTCGTTCACATACATGGCCACTTCCGCTTCGCTGAACCCGCCGGCCCGGAAGGCGTCGGCGAGCTGCTTGTCAGAAAGACGGCCTAACAGGTTTCCCATCCACCGCGCGTGCTCAACCTTGACGCCGTCGAGAATCTGATCGGCTAGTCTGCGGGTGATACGGAAGTCAACTTCGCCGTTCTTGACGCCCGCAATGAATCCGTTCTTGACGTAATCCTCCGCCACGCCTTTGCTCTCGCTTCTGGCTTTGGTCAACCACGGCATCTTGGTGAACCAGGCCCCGGTCGAACCGAGCGAAGCGCCCAGATCATTGACGTAATAGACCAGTTGCTCCGCGCCGCCCTTGCGTCGCACGATCTTGGTATTCGTCTCCGCGAGATCAACATTGTGCAGCAGCGCCATGAGGGTCTTGAGACCGTCGAATTCGCGCGTGCCTACGAACACGTTGTTGTTCCAATCCCAGCGGCCCACTTTCTTCCAGCCGTCGTCTTCGCGCTCGAAGCGCATATTCCGCGTCTCCAAGCGTTTGAACCCGTCAATCGTCGCCTGTTCCACGAAGTAATCCTGATCAACGTGGTAACCGACCGCCCAGACGATGCGGGTGGCGGTGGTTTCCGCCTTGACCTCAGGCCCGAACTTCACGGTCCAGTCGCGCCCCTGCTCGTCTTTCACGTCAATCTTCGGGTTCGAATCGTTGGGATCGCCTTTGTCGCCCAGGAAGGTGAATTTGCCTGCCGGGTCGGGCGCGCCGGCTCGCCCGCCGATGCCGTAGAACAGATCGCGACTCTCAATGTCGCTTGGCTCTTGCCACAAAACAGCCGGGCCGTCTGGCGCCGGTTTCTCCGCCTTGCCTTTCTGCTGGCCGTCGTTTTTTTGAGCCATCGGCGTGACGCTATTGGCATGGGCGCCGCGCGGGACAGCAACTCCGCCCGCCAGGCAGAATATTGCGAGCGCGCAGGCTACTGATCGTCTGTGCTGACAATGACCGGTTTCAATGTGTCAAAAGCTCGCCTCAATGGGTCGCCTTCGAGTGGAGAGAGTCGCAGGCCTTCGTAATGATCTCCCTTGCTGTGCGGGAAATCGAAGGCAAGCAGGGTAAAACTCCCTGACGCCGAATCAGCCAGGTAAATTGCCACCCCTTCACAGTGCATGACCTCACGGATGTTGGCCGAAATCACGCGCAACAGTTCGCGAAGCTCCAGGTTCGAGGTGATCCGATTCGTCAGATTCAGCAGCAACTGAAGCCGGTCGTTTTGACGTTGTAGTTCCGCTTGCGCGTCGCTCCCCGACGCGGGTTGCCAGTCTGTACTCATCACCCAATGCTCCATCAAGAAGATTCGCAATCCCTCGCTGATGCTACACGCTCCGCCAGCCTCGACACAATACGCCGCCATCAAATCCGATCCGCCTTCCCCGCTTGACGATACTGACGACGACAGTTTCGACATTCAATGCCGGGTTCGACAGCCGCCCCGAACACCGCTTTTCAATCACCGTCTAAATTCAACGAGTTGGCAACCAAACCGGCGCATCTTCGTTCCGGCATTCCCGTTGCACTTAGCTGTGGATGAAGAGTTCCTCCACGAAGTCACACAAAGGGACACGAAGTGTCTTTCTTTCTCCTTCGTGTTTCTTCGTGTGACTTCGTGGAGGAATTTCCCAAGGAGAATAAGAGATGCTGAGAATTACGACCCAAAATCAAGCGCCGGTGACCTGCTTCGTGCTGGAGGGGAAGCTGGTCGGGCCGTGGGTGCAAGAACTGGAGAGGTGTTGGGAAGACGCGTTGGCCGCCGACCCGTCCAGGGCGATGCTGGTGAACCTGGCGGCCGTGACTTTCATTGACTGCGCGGGGCGAGCGCTGCTGGCCAGGATGCGGCGACAGGGCGCGAGGCTCCTGTCCACCGGCGTCCTGATCAACGCGATCGTCGCGGAGATCGAGGCTGAAGAGGAGCAAAAACAGCAGAATGCAGCGATTTCAAACGAGATTGAGAAAGAACCGCCACCGTTTGCCAAGGCGGCGGCGTCAACGCAGGGAGGATCAGACGATGAATAATCCGATTGTTTACCTACTGGTGATCATCATCCTGGTGACAAGCCCGGTGAGCGGCCTGGCGCAGCAACAAGGAGCAGGCGCTTCGGGAGAAGTCTTGTCGCTTGAGGATGCCATCTCATTGGCGTTGCGCGACAACCGCCAGGTCAAAAACGCGCAACTGGCCGTCGGCAAAGCCGATGATCAGGTGGCGGCGACGCGCACCTTCCGCCTGCCGAAGTTCGAGTTCAATGCGCTCGCCACACAAAATCTCACGGGGCTGGATTTCACCTTCACCAAGGGTGTGCTGGGCAATTACCCCAACGTCGGCCCGATCCCGGATCGCGACATCAAGTTGGGGACGCCGCTGCGGCCCACGGCCATTCTCAACGGTCAGGTGACGATGCCGCTTTCGCAGCAGTACCGCCTGGGCCTGAACGTCAAACAGGTCGCCTTATCGGGCGACGTGGCCCGCGAGCAACTGCGGTCGCAGGAGCAGTCGGTCGTCAACAACGTCAAGCGCACCTACTACGCGATCCTGCAAACGCAGAGCGCGCTCGGAAGCGTCCAGCAGGCGCTGCGGTTCTACCGCGAGCTGGATCGCGTGACGGGCGATTACGTGGCGCAGCAAGTGGCGCTCAAAGCCGACGAGCTTGACGTCAAAACCAAACTGGCGAAGACCGAGACCGAGGCGCTCACCGCCGGCAATCAACTGGCCACGTTGAAGGAGCAGCTCAATCAATTGCTGGGGCGCGACATCAGCGCTGATTTCAGAGTCAACCCGGCGCCGGAACTGTCATGGCTGGAACTGGACGTTGCGGCGGCGCGCGCCTTCGCGCTGGAATCAAGGCCTGAGATCAGAGAGGCGCGGTTGCGGGTCAAACAGGCGGAGCTGGATAAGCGCGTGAAGATATCCGAATACATCCCGGACGTCAGTCTGGCGCTGGTTTATGTCTCCCCGCGCAATTTCGATGACTTCGTCCCCAAGAACTTCGCCGGCGTCGGGTTTCAGATGAATTGGGAGGTGTTCGACTGGGGGAGGAAGAAACATCAACTGGCGGAAAAAGAGAAGACCATCGAGCAGGCGAACAACAGCCTGCGCGAGGCGGAAAACAGCGTCCGGATCGAGGTCGGGGCGAAACTGCGAGAGCTTCAACAAGCGCGGCAGGCGCTGCGCGTCGCCCAGCTCAAGCAGGAAACGGCGCGGGAAAACATGCGCGTTTCACTCAACAAATACCAGGTGAAGGCGGCGCTGCTGTCGGACGCGTTGCAAACGCAGGCCGCGCTGGCCGACGCAGACTATCAATATCAACAGGCGCTGCTGGCCTTCTGGACGGCCAGGGCCGATTACGAAAAAGCGATCGGAGAGGACAAATGAAACAGAAACGATTGAAAGCAGTGGCAGTGAGCGCAGCGCTCTTGTTAGTGGTTGTGGTGTCATTGGTTCTGGTGAGGCCCCGACCCAAGGCGGTGGAAAAACCGGCCGTGCCGGTGAAAGTGGCGGCGGTCGAGCTGAACGCCGCGGGCGGCAGAGAGCAGCGGTATTCGGCCACGATCATCCCGCGCACGGAGGTGGAGTTGGCTTTCAAGGTGGGCGGCTACGTGGACGCGATTCAGCAGGCGCGCGGCGTGGACGGTAAGCTGCGCGACCTGCAGGAAGGCGACCGCATCACCGCCGGAGCGGCGCTGGCGCGCGTGCGCCAGAGCGATTACCAGGTCAAAGTCAAACAGGCCGAATCGCAGGCCCACGAGGCCAAATCCGGCATTGACGTGAGCAAAGCGCAATACCAGGAATCGCTCTCCGCCATCGCCTCGAGCAAGGCTCAACTGGCCGAGGCCGAGGCGGCTTATGAAAAAGCAAAACTCGACTTTGACCGCGCGCAAAGCCTCTTCGCGAGCCAGAGCCTGACCAAAGCCAATTACGACGCGGCCAAGGCTCAGTACGACGCGGCCAGCGCCCAGGTCGCCGCCGCCCGCTCGCAGGTGCGCGTGATCGAGGCCAAAGCCGATTCCGCCAAATCGCAGATCGAAGTCATCGAGGCCAGGTCGAGAGTGGCGCAGGCGGTCGTGCAGGAGGCGACGATTCCCCTGCAAGACACTTCACTCCGGGCGCCGCTCAGCGGAGTCGTGCTGCGAAAATCCATCGAGAAAGGGACGCTGGTCTCGCCCGGCACAACCGGATTCACAGTCGCCGACACGTCGTCGGTCAAAGCGGTCTTCGGCGTGGCGGACGTCGCCGTGTCGGAAATGAAGCTGGGCAGCGCGCTGAGCGTCGAGAGCGAAACGATGCCCGGCACGGAATTTCGTGGACAGATCACCTCCGTCTTTCCGGCCGCCGACCCCAAGAGCCGCGCATTCAATGTCGAGGTGACGATCCCGAATCCGCAGTTTCTGCTGCGGCCGGGGCTAGTCGTCTCGCTCCGAGTGGGAACTCAGCAGGCCGCGCCGGCGCAGCCGGTCGTGCCCTTGAACGCGGTGATGAAAGCGAAGAGCGACACGAATGGCTACGCCGTGTTCGTGGTGACGGAGGAAGGCGGACGGCAGGTCGCGCGGCTCCGCGACGTGAAGCTGGGCGAATCCTACGGCAACACGGTGGCCGTGACTGAAGGACTGAAACCGGGGGATCGCGTGATCACAACCGGCGGCACGCTGGTGAACGACGGCGATCAGGTCAAGGTGATTCCTTGATGCGAGTGAACGATAGATTTCAAAGAAAAAACGGTTCGTAGTCCCGCCTTCAGGCGGAAGAGAGCTGACTGACGAATCAATCGGTCATCGCCGGGCGCTTCCGCCTGAAGGCGGGACTACGAACAAAGCCTGATCCAAACATCATCGGGAGAATTATGGAACACGGTCACAACAACAACGAGAACATCCAAAGCAAGCGTAACATCTCGCGCTTTTTCGTCGAGCAGCGGCACATCGCCTGGGTCATGCTGATCGCCGTCTGCGTCTGGGGCTTTTACAGCTATAAGAGCATGCCCCAGCGCAAAGACCCGGACACGCCGGTCAAAACCGCCGTCGCCATTACCCTCTGGCCCGGAGTGAAGGCGGAGAAGATCGAGCAACTGGTGACCCGGAGGATCGAGGAGAAGGTGGCGCAGAACGCCAACGTGGAAAAGATCCGCTCGATCTCACGCACCAACATTTCGGTTGTTTACGTGGACCTGGACGAGAACTTCCCCGGCCCTCAGATCGCCAAGGAGTTCGATGACATCGCGCTCAAGCTCGACTCCATTACCGATTTGCCGGATGGAGCGGGACCCATCAACTTCATCAAGGACTTCGGCGATACGGCGGCGCTGATGCTCACCGTCGCCAGCCCGAAGGTGAGTGAGGCGGAGATTGACCTGCGCGCGAAGGAGGTCGGCGAAGCCATCGCGCGCCAACGGGCGCAGTATGCGCCAGCGACAGGCGTAACGCGCTTCACGATGGTCAGCACCCTCAACCATCCGGTCAGCGCACGCGTCGTGCAGGACCCGCTCAAACTGTTGGCCGATTACTTCAAAGAGAAGGGCGTGGCGACCGACCTGCACGTCATCACAGAGCCGGGGTTCGTCGGCGTGGACGGCGCGACAGAAGCGAGCGATGAAGCCCTGCTCAACCACACCCGGCAGTTTATCAGCGACCGGTTGCAGGCCGCGGATTTTCACCCGGACAGTTGGGCGCCGGTGGTGATCCGTGACCCGCAGGAGGCGCGCCAAAAGCTGGGCCTGGTCGCGGGCGACAAATACAGCTACCGCGAGATGGACGATTTCACCGACCTCATCGAGAAGGGGCTTAAAAGCGTCCCGCAAGCCACGAAGGTGTCGCGTTCGGGCATCCTGGCCGAGCGGATCTTTCTCCTTTATTCCCAGGAGCGCATCGCCTCCTACGGCCTGCGACCCGGAGACCTGCCGAACATCCTGGGCGCGCGCAACATCACGCCGGCAGGCGGTCAACTGGAAGCCGTTGGGAAGAACTTTTCCATTGACCCTTCGGGCGAGTTCAAGAGTGAGCAGGAGATCGGCGACGTGGCAATCGCCCGCACGGAGCAGGGTGCGCCTGTTTACCTGCGCGACGTGGTGGACGTCGAGCGCGGCTATGACAGCCCGCCGCGCTACCTGAACTTCTACGACTGGCGCGACGCGCAGGGCGCCTGGCAGCGCGGCCGCGCCATCACCGTCGCGGTCCAGATGCGCCCGAGCGGATACATCGGCCAATTCGGAGAAGACATAGACGCGGCGCTGGCCGAGCTGAAGAAACAGTTGCCCGACGACCTGATCATGGCGCGCACCTCCGACCAGCCGCGGCAGGTCACGGAGAACGTGGACCTGTTCATGAACAGCCTCTACGAGGCGATCCTCCTGGTGGTGATCGTCTCACTGATCGGCTTCTGGGACTGGCGCTCGGCGCTGCTGATGGGGCTGGCGATCCCGATCACGCTCTTCATCACCTTCGGCATGTCGCACATGCTGGGGATTGACCTGCAGCAGGTCTCCATCGCCACGCTGATCATCGCTCTGGGCCTGCTGGTGGACGTGCCGGTGGTCGCCGGCGATGCGATCAAGAACCAACTGGGGGCGGGATTGCCGCCGCTCATCGCCGCCTGGCTGGGGCCGACAAAGCTCATCAAGGCGATCATCTTCGCCACCATCACCAACATCGTCGCGTACCTGCCGTTCCTGACCCTGCCCGGGGGCACGGGCGAATTTCTGTCCAGCCTGCCGATCGTGCTGACCTGCTCATTGGTAGCAGCGTTGATCGTGGCGATGATCTTCATCCCCTTCCTCGGCTACTTTTTGCTGAAGTCCAAACCCGAACCGACCATTCAGGAGCGGCGCAAGAAAGGGTTCCCGGCCTTCTATTACAGAGTGGGCGAATGGGCGATCAATCACCGCTGGAAGGTGCTGCTCGGCTCGCTCGTCCTCCTGGCGGCGAGCGGACTGGTCGCCAGCCAGCTCAAAACCGACTTCTTCCCGAAAGACCTTTCTTACCTTTCCTACCTGGACGTGTGGCTGCCGGAAGACGCGCCGCTTTCGGCGACCAATGAAGCCGCGCGGCGTGCGGAGGAAGTGGTGCGCGAGGTGGCCGCGGAATACGGCAAGGAGCACCGTGATAAAAATGGGAAGCCGCGTGAAGTCCTGAAATCCCTGACCAGCTTTGTCGGAGGAGGCGGCCCGCGCTTCTGGTTCTCGGTCTCGCCCGAGCTGCAGCAACTCAACTACGCGCAGGTCATCATCGAGGTCAACGACAAGCATGACACCAACCACCTGATCGGCCCCTTGCAGAGGGCGCTGGACGAGCAGGTCCCGGGCGCGCGCATTGACGTGCGGCAGCTCGACACGGGCAAGCCCATCACGATGCCGGTCGAAATCCGCATCTCCGGCGGCGACATGGCCGCGCTGCGCCGGGAGGCGGAGAAGGTGAAAGACATCCTGCGCGCCACTCCATATGTTCAGCGCGTGCGCGACGACTGGGGGGAGGATATCTTCACCGTCAAGCTCGAAACCGACTCCGACCGCGCGAACGCGGCGGGCATCACCAACCTGGACGTGGCCGCTTCCTCGGCGGCGGGCATCAACGGCCGGCAGGTGACGGCGCTGCGCGAAGGCGATAAGCAGATCCCGATCGTGGCGCGGCTGCGGATGGAAGCGCGCGCGCAACTGGCCGACGTGCAGAACCTGTACGTCTATTCCATGCAGGGGGAGCAGAAGGCGCCGCTCCGGCAGGTCTCGTCGGTCGCCCACGGGATGCAGACCGAGAAGGTGCGCCGGCGCAATCAATTCCGCACGATTACCGTCTCCTGCATGGCGGCGCCCGGGCGCCTGCCGTCCGAGATCATGAACGCCGCCCGCCCGCAGTTGACGGCTTTTGCCAATCAGCTCCCGTCCGGCTACCGCATGGAGATCGGCGGGTCGGAAGAGGAGCAGGTCAAGGGTTTCGCAGATCTGGTGGTCGTGCTACTGATCTCGCTGGTCGCGATCTACCTGAGCCTCGTCTATCAATTCAAGAACGCCATCAAGCCCTTCGTCGTCTTCGCGGCGGTGCCTTACGGAATCGCGGGAGGACTGGTGGCGCTCTGGATTATGGGCACGCCCTTCGGGTTTATGGCCTTCCTGGGGATCATCAGCCTGGTCGGGCTGATCGTCAGTCACATCATCGTGCTCTTTGACTTCATCGAAGAGAAGCACGAAGAGGGCTTGCCGCTGAAGGAAGCCGTGCTGGACGCGGGCATCATGCGCCTCAGGCCCGTCATGATTACGGTACTCGCGCTGGTGATCGCGCTCGTCCCGCTGGCGATGCGCGGCGGGCCGCTGTGGGAGCCGATGTGTTACGCGCAGATGGGCGGGATGATGGTCGCGACCTTCGTCACGCTGCTGCTGGTGCCGGTGATCTACTCGATCTTCGTCCTTGATCTCAAACTGATTAAGTGGGAAGCCACAGGCGAGGCGAAGAAGGCCGGGACGGAAGCGGCGCCGCAGCTAGAGGCGCCGGCCACCGGAGACTGACGCTGACGGCCTTCGTCGAAGCGATTGTGAGCGACATATGCAAAAGAGGAAGAAAGTCAGGAACGCCGGTCGTCGAAGAAATCGTGAGCGACTAATGGAAAAAACAATGACAGAACCAATCTCGGTCGTCACAGATCCTGCTGAGCCATCCCGGACGGCGCAGCTTCAGGAGGAGCAAGCAGGCCACAGCCCATGTCCCGTTTGCGGATTCAACGCGCGCCGACTCGACCGCTTCTGCCGGCAGTGCGGCATCAACTTTGAACAGTGGCAAAACGCAATCACAGGGTCGCTCTATGCAACCTCAACGATCACGCCGGAGTTCACTGAAAGCCCGCCCGTAAAGCAGAAGAAGGACACAGGGTCAAAAGCGAGCGGGAAGGCGCCTCCCACCTTCCCGCTCGCCACGTGGCAAAACCTGACCACGGGTGAACGTCATTTTGATCTGGTCGTCATCGGCAGCGGACCGGCCGGCCAGAAGGGCGCGATTGCCGCGGCCAAACTAGGCAAACGCGTGGCGATTGTTGACCGCCGCGAAAGGATCGGCGGAGTGTCCCTGCACACCGGAACCATTCCCAGCAAGACGCTGCGCGAAGCCGTGCTCTATCTGACCGGCTACCGTCAGCGCCCCTTTTACGGGCGCGACTTCAAACTCAAAGAGGAGATCAGCGTTGCCGATCTGGCCGAGCGCGTGAATACGGTCATCGCCCGAGAGATGGCCGTCATCCGAAAGCAGCTCGGCCGCAACGGCGTAGCTCTGATTGACGGCACGGCTCGCTTTACCGGCCCGCACACGCTGGAGGTCGCAGGGGGACAGAGAACGCAGACCGTGGAGGCAGACCATGTCCTGATCGCATGCGGCACGCGCGCGGCACACCCGCCCGAAATTCCGTTTGGCGACGAGGTGATGGACGCGGATCAACTCGGGCAGGCCACGCGTATCCCGCGCGATTTTATCGTGGTCGGGGCCGGTGTGATCGGGTTGGAATACGCCTCGATGCTCGCGGCGCTCGGCATCAAAGTGACCGTCATTGACCAACGACCCGCCATGCTTGACTTTGTGGATCGCGAGATTGTGGAAGCGCTGAGCTATCACCTGCGGCGACAGGACGCCGTCTTTCGTCTGGGCGAAAAAGTCACTGCGGTCGGGGTCAATGAGCGAGGCCTGGTGCAGGTCGAGTTGGAGAGCGGCAAACGTCTGCGCGCGGAAGGACTGCTCTACGCCGCCGGGCGGCAGGCCAACACGGACCTGCTCGATCTGGCGGCCGCCGGCTTGGAACCGGACGAGCGGGGCCGGATCGTGGTCAACGAGAGCTTTCAGACAGCCGTCGCTCACATTTATGCCGCGGGCGATTGCATAGGCTTTCCGGCTCTGGCGGCTACTTCGATGGAGCAGGGGCGGCTGGCGGCCCACCACATGTTCGGGCGGCCGCCGGTCGCCCGCCCCTCGCTGTTGCCTTACGGCATTTATACCATCCCGGAAATCTCGATGGTCGGGCGGACGGAGCAGGAATTGACCAGCGCCGGCGTTCCCTACGAGACCGGAGTGGCGAGGTATGAGGAGATCGCCAAAGGGCAGATCGTCGGAGACGAAACCGGCATGCTGAAGATACTCTTCCACCCCGACACCTTGAAGGTGCTGGGCGTCCATGCCATCGGAGAGAACGCAACCGAGATTATTCACATCGGCCAGACGCTGTTGGCGCTGGACGGGACGATTGAGTTCTTCCGCGACAGCGTCTTCAACTATCCGACATTTGCCGAGGCTTACAAAGTAGCCGCGCTCAACGGACTGAATAAGCTCTGATGTCGCCTCGTCCAACGTATGGATCTCTGATCAAGATGTGGATTTTCGCCCGGCGCGGTGGGTGAATTTTCGCGGCGGTTGGCGGCGCGATCAGTCAGCGCATCGGGCGCTTCGAGCTAGCCCACAAAGGCGCCCTTTTTGTGGACGTCCGCCTCATCGCCGCCACCAACGCCGACCTCGAACAGCTCGTCGCCGACAAGAAGTTCCGCTCAGACCTCTACTATCGCCTCAACGTTTTCCCCATCACCATCCCGCCCCTGCGCGACCGCCGCGAAGACATCCCTCTGCTGACGCGCTGGTTCACCCAGAAGTTCGCTTCGCGGACGCGCAAGCCGATTCGATCTATCCCCGCCAGGACCCTCTCGGCGCTTGCCGAATACCACTGGCCGGGCAACGTCCGTGAGATGGAGAACCTCATCGAACGCGCGGTGATCCTCTCGGCAGGCCCGGAGCTCGAAGTCTCGCTGCCTGAACTGAGAGCCCCAGAGGTTGCGGTTACGGCTGAATGCGTCAGCCAGAATCTGAATTTCGAAAATGCTGAACGTGAGCACATCCTCCGCGCCCTGCGCGGCACGAATTGGATCATCGGTGGGGCGCGCGGCGCGGCGTCAAGGTTGGGGCTTAACCGCTCGACCCTGCGGTCAAAGATGAAAAAGCTCGGCATCATCCGCCCTTCCTAGATCAGTTCGCAATCGGTTCTACGGAAATTCTCAGGGCGCGCGTTTGTAGTTCCGCCTTCAGGCGGCGGAATAACTGAACCGCTTAGCTCTGTCAAACAAGTTGTATCTCAAGCGCAACGACCGCCTGCCTGGGAATCGTCGCTGCGACGCCTTCGTTATTGATCGTGACCGGCAATGCTGACGGCCTGACTTCGTCGGTGTTTTGAACACCGATTTCCACGGACGGAAATCAATTAATTTTTTGGGGTCTTCCAGTCCCCTTACGGGTACTGGAAGACCACGGGTAGATGAGGAAATTCACCGCGAAATATTAATCGATTTCCCTCCGTGGAAATCGGCGTTGATCGTTTGCGCTCTTTCCGGCGCGGCGCCGCTTTCCATCTCCACCGCGCGCGGGAAGAGGAGGTTGTTTTCGAGGTGGATGTGCTCGTGCAGATCGGCTTCAAACGCCGCCAGCGCCTGGTAGAGCGTCTGGTAACTGACGCAGGCGTCCGCGGGCGCTGAGTATCCGCTGGTCACGCGGCGCAGTTCGCGCAGCAGTTCGCCAGCCGTGTCGTGCTCCGTCATCATCATCTTTATGGGGTTGCGCACCGTGCCGAAGAAGGGCTGCGGAATTTCGCGCTGTTCGCTGACGGCCTCTTCCAGGCGCGCGACGTATGGGAACAACACCTGCTCTTCTTTGAGCATATGTGGTATCAGGTCTTGTCCGAGTTGGCGGAACACCCGCTGCGCATCGGCCAATTCTGGATGGTTCGCGCCGTGCCGCGCGCAGACTTTCTCAAACAATCTTTCCAGCCGTTCCAGTTCCTGCCTGGTGAAGGAGTGATGTTGATCAACGATGTGGGCGGCGAGCGCGGCCAGCGGTTCGTTTTGCCAGTTTCGCGGCGCCGCGCCGGTTTGCGCGTTGGCGGCGGCTTGCGCGAGCGAGAGCACGACCTGTTCGACCGACAGGCTCGCCGTTCGGCAGGCGTCGAACAATGTGCGATGGCCGCCGCAGCAATAATCAATGCCGAATTTCTCGAAGACGCGCGTCGCGCCGGGCGTCGCTGTCAGTTCTCTGATGGTGGTTGTTGCGCTGACGTTCATAATTCCCCCGTTACGCGGTTGTGGTTGATGACTTGCAAGAATGCGATTTTCAAATCTGGCGTCAGTTTATGCAGTCGGTGTTGATTTCAGAATGACGCAGGGTGAGAATGCCGCCCGATGAATACCACAGACAAATCAGCGGCGCTGCGCCGCACAACGCTCTTCGGCGGACTCGATGAGATGGAGATTCAGGCGCTGGCGGGAAGGGCTGTCGAGCGGCGGCTGGCGCGTGATGAAGTGCTGTTCGTCGCGGGAGCCGACGCGCAAGGGCTGTTTGTCGTCGCTTCCGGCGCACTGCGCGCCTTTCGTGAAGGCGTTGATGGCCGTGAGCAGGTAATCCATGTCGAAAGAGCGGGAGCAACCATTGCTGAACTGCCGGTCTGCGATGACAAACCTTATCCTTCGACCGTCGCCGCCGAAGAAGAGACGGTCGTGTTGTTTCTCGACAAGCGCGACGTCCGAGCGCTCTGCTTGACGCACCCGCAAATCGCGCTGGCGGCGTTGAAGCTGCTGGCCGGGCGATTGCGCAAATGCGCTGAACTGGTCGAGACCCTCTCGCTACACGAAGTGGATCACCGGTTGGCGCGCTGGCTGCTCAACGAGGCAAAGGCTCGCGGCATACGCACGGACGAAGGGTTGACGATCAAGCTCGTTCTCACCAATCAGCAGATCGCCGCGCGCATCGGGTCAATCCGCGAAGTGGTCTCGCGCGCGCTGGCGCGATTGCAGCAAAATGGAATGATCACGGTTGATGGGCGCCGCATCGTGATCAAAGATGAAGAAGTATTGTCAGTTTTTGCCGACAACTGAGACTCAACGTTCATCTGAGAAAGGAAAAACTATGATAGCGAAGAGACCCTGGGGCGCATCCCTCATAGCGATTCTATGCTCTGCCGGCATTGGCTTCCTTCTTCATCCAGCCAACGCGCCTCTCAAACCAGGGACAGTCTTTGACGCCGCTGCTCGCCAGGAGGCTTCGCCGGATAATCGGGCCGCGTCCGGAAACTGGGACCGGGAGAGCGCCGCGAAATACTTGGACGAGCGGATGGACCTCTGGTTCGCCAAAGCCAAAAAGCTACGGACAGGCGAGGCGCAGACGGCGTGCGTCTCCTGCCACATGACCGTCCACTACGCGCTTGCCAGGCCGGCTCTCAGACGGGCAATGCGCGTGAGCGCCGCCACGCCCCAGGAGACGAGAATCATCGAGGAAGCCACACGGCGCGTGGAGAGCTACGGCGTCCATCAACTCCTCTACGACCACAACGAGAGCAAAAAGACCGAGTCGCGTGGGACCGAGGCGGTGCTCAACGCGCTGATCCTGGCCAGCGCCGACGCTGCGCAAAGTCGGCGAGAACCTGGCGGCCCGACCCAGCAAGCCTTCAAGCGTTTGTGGGAGACACAACGGCCCGATGGCGCATGGGATTGGCTCGATTTCGGGCTTGAGCCATTCGAGACTGTTGACGGCGCTTACTATGGCGCCACACTGGCGGCCCTGGCGATCGGAACTGCGCCTGGCCACTCCAACAGCCACAACGCCGAGACAAAAGCGGGGAGAGAGAAACTGTGGGGGTATTTGAAGGAAAAGTACGCCTCGCAAAGCCTCTTCAATCGGGCTTGGTTGCTGCTGGCGGCGACTCGGTTGAATGGCTTGATGACCAAAGCGCAGCGCGAGGCGTTGATCACAGAGCTTCAAGCCCGGCAACGCGACGACGGAGGATGGGCTTTGGATTCACTCGGCCCCTGGAGGTGGAGCAAGACGGACGGGCCGTTTCGCGCGCCCGGAACGCCGGACGCTGCGCTCCTGGCGAAGTCGGATGGTTACGCGACCGGACTGATCGTTTACGTGCTCAGGCAGGCCGGCTTGCCAGCCAGCCACCGGGCGGTGAGCCGAGGCGTACAATGGCTCAAGGTCAACCAGCGCGAAGTTCAAGTCGGCGAGCGCGCCTGGCCCGCTTGGCGCGCCCATTCGCTCAACTTTGACCGCGAACACGGCGGCGACAAAGGTGAGCCCTGGCGCAGGATGTTTATGTCGGATGCGGCCACGGCTTTCGCTGCGCTGGCGTTGGTCGCCGCAGAACCGTAAGACTGACACTCGGAAAAATCACCGCCAACTGATCTGACCTACGCCTGGTCATACGCTTGGCGCAACCAGCCGATCAATTCGTCGTCCACTTCCTTCACGTCACTCACGCGCACGCGGTGGCTGACCATCGCATTGAAACTGCCGGAGGCTTCCAATCGCCCGCTTGGCGCGACGCCTTTCAAGTTGATGCCGACATCGAAGCGCGTCGCAGTCGAAGGTTGCAGACAGCCGAACTGTTTGCGACGGCGCAGACTGACATACGCCTTTTTCGGCGCCAGTTCCACGTCGTCGCCGAACTGGCTGATCGCGGCGACCAGCGCGTCATAGATCGGTCGCAACGCCGCTTTTGCCCCGGCGTACTGCGCGGCGATCAGATCGTCCTCTTCAAAATGGCTGGCGGCGGATTGCAGCGCTTCGTGCGCGACCAGGTTGGCGTAGCCATGCGTCAGCCCATGATCTGTCTTGAGAAATTTGACCATCTCGCCGTGTTTGGCCAGCTTGCTGCCGCGAGCGATCTGCTGCCATTCGGCGAACGACTTGCCAGTCTTCTCTTCCAGATTGCGAATCATGTTCTGAGTCGCCTCATCCATTTTGTTCATGACGGTTCCTCCGAGTTAAAAAATGAATTGAGTGAGTGTGGCCTGCGCAATTATTTCTGCCGACGTGTAGACGAACGAACGGAGGGAAAAACGACAATAGCATGAAATTTTTTGCCAGTCGTTCAGGATGGAGAATGATTGATCGTCAGAAAGGGAGCGTTTCCAATGAATCGTGGAGAGATTGCGATCTTTGCCCCTGACGCCGGGCGCAGTTTCGGTGAAAAAGTCTGCGCCAGTCTGGGACTTCTTTTGAGCGCGCACGAGGAGAGAGAGTTTGAAGACGGCGAGCATAAAATGAGGCCGCTGGTAAATGTGCGCGGTAAGGATGTTTTTGTCGTCCAGTCGCTCTACGGCGACGAGCGGCAGAGCGTGAATGACAAGCTCTGCCGTTTGTTGTTTTTTCTCGGCGCGTTACGCGACGCTTCAGCCGGGCGCGTCACGGCTGTCGTCCCGTATCTCTGTTATGCGCGCAAGGATAGAAAGAGCAAGCCCCGCGATCCGATCACGACGCGCTACGTCGCCACTTTGTTCGAGGCGATGGGCGTTGACTGCGTAGTGACGATGGACGTTCATAACCTCGCCGCTTTTCAGAACGCTTTTCGGATTCGCGCAGATCATTTGGAAGCCAGGCGTTTGTTCGTTGATTACTTCGCGCCAC
>Ga0187893_10006380_pt1 | contig 20228 bp, 24 predicted proteins | sample MA1701074metaG_FD_139574 | JGI IMG/M metagenome (GOLD analysis project Ga0187893, IMG submission 139574) | White microbial mat communities from a basaltic lava cave in the Kipuka Kanohina Cave System on the Island of Hawaii, USA - MA170107-4 metaG ...
CATCTCGCCCGCGCACATGGCGCAGGAAGCGTCGTAGAAGATCGTCAGCGGGAACGTGACATAGCGCCTGGGCATCGGGCCGGCCTCCGCGCCGCCCCCTAGGCGGCCCTGGCGCGCACCAGCGACTGCACCCGCGCGCCCAGCCGGATGAGCTTGCGCAGCGTCGCCGTCTCCAGCGCCAGCATCTCCTCGGTCCAGGACGAGAGCGCCTCCATCAGCGTCAGCGTCTCGCGCACCCGCTTCTGCGCGGGGGCGTCGAGCTGCGCCAGCCCCGGGTCGCCGACGCACGACTTGAGCATCGCCACCGTGGGATCGAACTCGCGCGCCTTGCGCTCGCGCACGATCGTGCGCAGCAGGTCCCAGGGATCCTGCGCCGTCTGGTAGTGGTCGCGGCGGTCGCCGACCAGGTGCACCACGTGCACCAGCCGCCAGTTCTGCAGCTCGTGCAGGCTGTTGCTGACGTTGGAGCGCGCCACCTGCAGCAGATCCGCGATCTCCTCGGCGTGCATCGGCCGCCCCAACAGGAACAGCAGCGCGTGGATCTGCGCCACGGTGCGGTTCACGCCCCAGCGCCAGCCCATCTCGCCCCAGTGCAGCACGAAGCGCCGGCCGACGGGGGTCAGCGCCCCGGCGAGGCGGTCAGCGGTCGCGCGGACGGTGGCAGGCATCCGCAGCGGATGCTACCGATGACATATAATTCTGTCAAGACAGAAATAAAGAAAAGGCTGCGCTACGGAGCGCGCACGCCCACCGGGCAGGCGACCCCGGTGCCGCCCAGGCCGCAGTAGCCGTTCGGGTTCTTGCCGAGGTACTGCTGGTGGTAGTCCTCGGCGTAGTAGAACTCGGGCGCCGCGCGGATCTCCGTGGTGATCGCGCCGTAGCCTGCCTTGCGCAGCGAGCGCTCGAACATCTCCTTCGAATCGCGCGCCGCCTGCAGCTGCGCCTCGCCGTAGGCGTAGATCGCCGAGCGGTACTGCGTGCCCGCGTCGTTCCCCTGCCGCATGCCCTGCGTCGGGTCGTGCCCGTCCCAGAACACCTTGAGCAGCTCCGCGTAGCTCGCGTGCTTGGGGTCGAACACCACGAGCACCACTTCGGCGTGATTGGTGAACCCCGAGCAGACTTCCTCGTAGGTCGGATTGAGGGTACTGCCGCCCGCGTAGCCGACCGCTGTGGTGTACACGCCCGGCAGCTGCCAGAACATCCGCTCGGCGCCCCAGAAGCAGCCCATGCCGAAAACGGCGCGCTCCATGCCCTCGGGGAAGGGCGGCAGGAGCGCGTTGCCGTTGATGAAGTGGCGCTCCGGCACCGGCATCTGCGCGCTGCGCCCGGGGAGGGTGCTCGACGGGGATAGCAGCGTCTTCATCTTCTTCATGAACGCGAACATGGCGCAAAACCTCCGGATTTCATGGTGAGAGTTGCTCGGACGCTAGAATAACACCGTGAAAATCTGCATTTACGGCGCCGGCGCGGTCGGCGGGCTGGTCGCCGCCTGGCTCGCGCGGGCCGGTCATGATGTCTCGGTCGTTGCGCGCGGCGCGCAGCTTACGGCGATCTCGAGGGACGGCCTGCGCTTGCTTTCGGACGGCAGCCAGAATTCGTTCCGGGTGAAAGCGGAAAGCGATCCGGCCAAGCTCGGCGCGCAGGACTATGTCTTCGTCTCGGTCAAGGCCCAGAGCCTGCCGGGGGTCGCACATTCGATCGGGCCGCTCATCGGTGCGCAGACCTCGGTCGTCACCGCGATGAACGGCGTGCCGTGGTGGTTCTTCGACCGGCTCGAGTTCGGCGCCGGCAAGCTCCGGCTCGAGAGCCTCGACCCGGGCGGCAGGCTCGCGCGCGCCGTGCCCACCGAGCGCATCGTCGGCTGCGTGATCCATCTCGCCGCTTCCACGCCGGAACCCGGCCTGATCAGCCACAACATGGGCAGGCGCCTGATCCTCGGCGAGCCGGGCGGCAGGAACACCGCGCGCACGCAGCGCATCGTCGAGGCGCTCGGCGCGGCAGGCTTCGAAGCGGTCGCGACGCCCGCGATCGAAAAGGAGTTCTGGGTGAAGCTCCTCGGCAACGTGAGCTTCAACCCGGTGTCCGCCCTCACCCTTGCCAACGCCGACCGGCTGATCGCCGACGAGCACGTCAAGGCCTACATGGTCGCGATCATGCGCGAGGTGCTCGCCATCGGCCGCGCCGTCGGCGTCGACGCCGACATCGACCCGGAGGCGCGCATGGACATGGCGCGCAAGCTCGGCACCTTCAAGACCTCGATGCTGCAGGATCTCGAGGCGGGCAAGGTGCTCGAGATCGACGGCCTGCTCACCGGCACGCTCGAGATCGCGCGCAAGGCGGGCGTCGCCGCGCCCTGCACCGAGAGCCTGCTCGGCCTGATCCGGCTGCGCGCCGAGGCGACCGGGCAGTATTCGAAAGCGGCCTGATGCGCGGGCTGGCCGGCGGCCTGCTGCTGCTCGTCCCGCTCGCAGCGAGCGCCCAGTACACGGGGCCCGCGGTCGAGTCCTGCCGCGCCTTTGCCGAGGCCGAGGAGAAGAGAGACGGCGGCAGGGTCGCCGCGGTCCAGTTCGACAAGGACCGTCACCTCAGCATCGAGCGCGTCACGCGCAAGATCGGCAGCCAGCTCGTAGCCTCGGCTCTCTCCGGCAACGGCGCGATCGTGCTCGCGAGCGGGCCTCCGGTCGAGATCAGCTTCCTGTGCCTGCTCGCGGACGAGAAGCGCCCCCTCTTCTTCCATTGGACGCACCGCCGCGACGCGCCGGTGCTCGCGCAATGCCGGCGCGCTCCGACCGCAGGCTCCGACCTCGGCAAATGCCTCGATCCGCTGCTGCAGCTCGCCGAGCAGGACCTGCTGCCGCTCTATGCGCAGGGCTTCCAGGCTGCGCGCGACGTCGACGCCGCGGCAGGCAACGAGGACGCGTCGAGCGTCTTTCGCCGCAGCAACGACGCCTGGCGCGGCTACCGTGACGCCGAGTGCGCGCGCCGCGGCCCCGCCGGCAGCGACGCACAGCGCGCCTGCCTGGTCGAGCTTACGCGGCGCCGGGCGCTCGACCTGCGCTGACATGCTGCACCGGCTCTGCGTCGCGCCGATGATGGACGTGACCGATCGGCACTGCCGCTATTTCCTGCGGCAGGTGTCGCGCCGCGCCTTTCTCTATACCGAGATGATCACAACCGGGGCGCTGCTGCACGGCGACGCAGAGCGGCACCTCGCCTTCGATCAGGCCGAGCATCCAGTCGGGTTGCAGCTCGGCGGCAGTGAGCCCGAGGACCTAGTGCGCTGCGCCAGGCTTGCGGCCGAGTTCGGCTACGACGAGATCAACCTCAACGTCGGCTGCCCGAGCGAGCGCGTCCAGCGCGGCGCCTTCGGCGCCTGCCTCATGGCCGAGCCGCAGCTCGTCGCCGATTGCGTGCGCGCGATGCGCGATGCGGTTTCGATCCCCGTGACGGTGAAGCACCGCACGGGGATCGATCGGATCGAAGCCTATGACTTCCTCGCGAAGTTCGTGGCGACGGTGGCGGCGGCGGGCTGCAAGACCTTCATCGTCCACGCGCGGAACGCGGTGCTGAAGGGCCTCTCGCCCAGGCAGAATCGCGAGATCCCTCCCCTCAAGTACCCCTACGTGTACCGCCTGAAGCGGGATTTCCCGCAGCTCGAGATTGTGGTGAACGGCGGCATCGCGGATCCCGCCGCCATCGAATCGCACCTGCGGCGCGTCGACGGCGTCATGATCGGCCGGGCCGCCTACGGCAACCCCTGGCTGATCGCCGACCAGGGCAAGAGCCGCGCCGCCGTGGTGCGCGCCATGGCGCGCTACGCGCGCCGGGTGCCGGCGCTGCGCCAGGTGACGCGCCACATGCTCGGCCTGTTCCATGGCCATGCGCGGGCGCGGCTGTGGCGCCGCATGCTGTCCGACGCGGCGCGCCTTTCGCACAACGATCCTGCCCTGCTCGGCGAGGCGCTCGCGGCAGTAGAATCCGCGCCACAGGAGACGCCCCATGAGCGCGGTATGGAAGCCCGGCAAGCCCGGCTCCGCTGCGTGCTGCACACCCACACGCGCGCCGGCGTCGCCGTGTCGGCGATACCTCCAAGGCGATGATCCTGCGCAACCACGGCCTGCTCGCGCTCGGCGCGACGGTGCGCGAGGCGTTCGACGTCATGTACTACCTCGACGCCGCCTGCCAGATCCAGGTGGACGCGATGGCGGGCGGCTACGCCAACGTGCTCGAGATGTCGCCGCGGGCGGCGCGCGCCGCCGCGCAGCAGTTCGCGCGGCCCGACCGCACCTCGCAGCACAAGGACTGGCCGGCGCTGCTGCGCCTGCTCGAGCGCCGGGGGATCAGCTACCAGCACTAGGCCCCGGCCCGCCCGCGGTGGCGACGAACTCCGCGACCGCGCCGAGCGTCGCCTCCGGCTGGTCGCGGTGCGGCGCATGGCCGCAGCGCGCGAGCTTCACCACGCGGCAGGGCCCGCCGGCCTGGCGCTCGATCGCATCGACCTGCGCCATGGTGCCGTACGCGTCGTCCTCGCCCTGGATCGCGAGCAGCGGGCAGCGGATCCCCGGCAGATACTCCTCGATGCTCCAGCGGCGGAACTGCGGGTCGAGCCAGGCGTCGTTCCACAGGTAGAAGGTCTTGCGCGCGTCGCGGTGGTACCGGCCGAGCCGCTGCGGCAGGTCGGTGGTCTCGAACTCGCGCCGCGCCGCCCCGATCGAGCGCACCGAAAGATCCTCGACGAAGACGTGCGGCGCCATGGCGACGACCCCCCGCACCGGGTGGCCGGCCCCGGCGTGAATCAGCGCGATCGAGGCGCCGTCCGAATGGCCCACCAGGATCGGCGCGGCGACGCCGAGGTTGGCGAGCACCTTCGGCAGGGAGACCAGCGCCTCGTCGTGCATGAAGCGCACGCCGATGCGCGGCTCGGCGAGCACGTCCGAGTCGCCGTAGCCGTAGCGGTTGTAGGCGAGCGCGGCGCAGCCGCTCGCCGCCGCCACCTGCGCCGGGAAATCGCGCCACTGCCGGATCGAGCCCAGCCCCTCGTGCAGGAATACCAGCGTCGGCCGGTCCTGGTCGCCCTCGATCCATTCGTATTCGAGTTTGCGCCCCGCCGCCACCACGAAAGGCATGCGGCCAGATTAGCATGCGCGCCATGCGCTTCGCCGCCTGGCTGGTGCTCATCGCGACGCTCCTGCTGTGGTCCGGCAACTGGATCGTGGCACGCGCGGTGCGCGCGGACGTCGATCCCGGCGTCGCGGTCTCCTTCGCCGGCGTGCTGCTGATCGCCTCGCAGGGCGGTCTGGCGGCGCTCGCCGCGCTCCGCTTCAACGTCGGCGACCTGCTCGCGCTCGCCTCGATGGCCATGTGGGCCTGCTACACCGTGCTGCTGCGCCTGCGCCGCGACGCGCTCGACACGCCCGAGCTGCTGGTCGTGGTCTGCGCCATCGGCCTCGCCTGCATGACGCCTTGGGTGGCCTGGGAAGCTGCGCGCGGCACGCAGGTCACGCTCACGCCCGCGGGAGCGCTCGGCGTGCTCTACTCCGCGATCGGCTCGCTGCTGCTCGCCTACGCCGGCTGGAGCTTCGTCGTCACGCGGCTCGGCGCCGCGCGCGCCGGCGCCACCATGCACCTGATGCCCGCATTCGGCGTCGGGCTGGCGGCGCTCTTTCTCGGCGAATACCCGCGCTGGTTCCATTTCGCCGGCATCGCGCTGATCCTGGCCGGCGTGGCGCTTTCCAGCATCGCTACCACAGCGGCTTCGCCAGGTTCTCGGTGAAGCCGCTGAACATCAGGTTGAAGCTCAGGCTGACGCGCTCCTCGCGGCTCGCGTTCGCGTCCACCGAGTGCTGCAGCCAGGCGGGGAAGAGGAGCAGCAGCCCGTTCTCGACCTGCACCACCACCTGGTCGGTGTTCTCGGCGCTCAGCGCCGTCACCGGCGGGCGGATCACCCCGGTCTGCGCGCGCGGGTCGTGGAAGTTGACCTGATGCGCGCCCTGCTGCACGCGAACGTAGTAGACCGCGCTCAGGTAGTTGTTCGGGTGGCTGTGCGCGCGGTGCACCGCGCCCGGCGCGAGCACCGTGGCCCAGGCGCCGGTGATCTCGAGCGCCTCGTAGCCGACGTGCAGAAACCGCAGCACCGCGGCTCCGGCGCGCAGCACGCAGCCGCACAGCTCCGCAAGCTCGGGGCGCCGATACAGGTCGGTCGCCGATTGCCAGCCTTCCCCGGCCTTGAGGCCGGGGCGCCCCTGCCGCTCGCGGCCGAGCATGCCGAGGATCCGCTCGTCGAGCGCGTCGTGCACCTCCTGCTTGAGCGCCAGTTTCCAGACCAGCGTCGGAAATATCGACACCACGTCCGAGGCAGCGATCCAGGGGTCCTTGGCCGCGCTCACTCCCGGGTTCCCTACAGCTGCATCGGCCGCCAATAGCCGGTGAGCTCGAGGTAGCCGCGCCCGGCCTCCCTGCCCTCGCGCAGCGCCCGCACCGCCCCCTCCCAGTAGATCGTGCCGGTGCTGGTGCGCGCATCGAGCTCCTGGTCGTCCATCAGCGGCTCGAGGAGCCACGACTCGCCGCCTGCCGTGACGCGCATCGCTACCGGGTACTCGACCCCGGTGCGCGGCGAGCGCCAGGTCCTCGCCGGCTCGAACGAGACCCCGGGTGGCGCGTAGTAGACGCCGCCCTTGCGGTCGCGCATGCGGAACGCCATCAGCGCGCCCCCTCCCTCGAGGTTGATCCCGGTCCAGTCCCAGCCGGAGGCTTCGGGTGCCAGGTACTGGCTCGACCACTCGTGATCGAGCCAGGCGCTGCCGGTGACCGGCACGCGCGCGCCGCCGCGTTCGATGCTGCCGCGCACCGCGAGATGCGGCCGGCTGTAGTAATAGCTCGCCTCCTCCGGCCGGTGCCCCTTGCGCGACACGCCCGCCTCCCCCTGGAGCAGCGGCGCGCCCGCGGCGGCGAATTCGAGGTCGAGGGCGAACTCGCGCGCCGCGATCTGCGTGCGGTAGGCGTCGCCCGAGAGCTCCAGGCGCCAGTCGTCGACCCAGGCGCGCGTACGCTCCTGCGCCGCCCCGGCGAGCCCGAGCGCGGCGCGCGCCGCGCGCTGGTCGTGCCGCAGGCGGCCGTGCTGCGGATCGGAGATCGCGGCGTGCGCGAGCACCACCTGGCGCGGCGTGAACGCGCTCGGGTTCGAGGTCTCGAAGTCGGGCCGGGCGCGGAAGAAAGTCACCTGGAACCCGAGCGGGTCGCCCGCCGGGGCCGCGAGCCAGCCGGTGACGTACCACCACTCGGTGCGGTACTCGGGGTGCGCGCCGTGGTCGCGCGGGAACGCGAGGCGGCGCCCGGGGGCGACCGCCGGATACGCGACACCTCCCCAGGCCGGTCGCGCCAGGGCGAGCGCGCCCAATGCGGAAAGGAAACCGCGTCGCTTCACTACCAGTCCTCCTTCACCGCGCGCACCGGCTCCATCCCGGTCGCCTCGCGGCCCGACCACCAGGCCGTCACCGCGGCGAGCGCCACGAGCAGCAGCGACAGCCCGGCGAGCAGCGGCCAGGGCGGATGCAGGTCCATGCTCCAGTTGAAAGACTGGCGGTTGACGACGTAGACGAGCACCAGGCTGATCACCGCGCCGAGTGCGAGGCCGACCGCGACCCCGAGCAGCGCGAGCAGCCCGCCCTCCGCGGCGAGCATGGCGCCGATCTGGCCGCGCGTCATGCCGACGTGGCGCAGCATGCCGAACTCGCGCCGGCGCGCGAGCACGATCGCGCCCACGCTCGAGGAGAGCCCGAACAGCCCGACCAGCACCGCGACCGCCTCGAGCGCGTAGGTCACCGCGAAGGTGCGGTCGAAGACATGCAGCGACAGGGTCTTGATCTCGCCCGGCCCCGCGATCTCGAGCTGCGCCCCGCCCGGCAGGCGCCGCAGCGCGTCGAGCGCCTGCGCCGGCGTCGCGCCGGGCGCGAGCCAGAGCGCGGCATCGTTCGCCCTGCGGTCGCCGCTGAGCGCCGCGTAGCGCGCGCGCTCGATCACGATGGCGCCATGCTGGCGCGCGTAGTCGCGCCACACGCCGGCGACGATGAACGCGTGCCGGGCGCCTCCGAGAGGGATCCCGATCGACTGGCCGGACCGGTAGCCGTAGCGGTCGGCGACCGCTTCCGAGATCCACGCCGGCGGCGGATCGCCCGGCGCGGGCTCGTAGCCCCTGCCGATCAGCGGAAACACGAGCGCAGTGCCGCTCTTCAGGTGCAGGTCGCGCGCCAGCAGCGACACCGCGGGCCGGCGCGGATCGAGCACGACGCGCGTCGAGCGCAGGAACTCTGCGCGCGCGAACTCGGGCAGCGCCCGCACGCGCGCCTCGAACTGCGGCTCGATCCAGCCCGTCTCGCCCGCGTACGTGGTGCGGAAGTAGAGATCGGCCGGCAGCACGGCCTCCAGCCAGCGATCCACCGAGCCGCGGAACGAGGCGACCATGATCGCCATCGCCGCCATCAGCGAGAAGCTCGCCACGATCGCGGCGAGGCTCACCATCGCCTGTCCGGGCGAGCCGCGCAGCTGCGCCAGCGCGAGCAGATACGGGATGCGCCGCGAGAGCGGCAGCCGCGCGTAGACGGCGCGCGAAAGCCAGGGCATGAGCAGGATCGCGCCGACCAGCAGGCACGCGATCGACAGGTAGCCCGCTACCGGAATTCCATCCGCCGCCCCGAACTGCGCGAGCACCGCCGCCGCGGCGAGCAGGATGAGCCCTGGCGCGGCAGTCACCAGGCGCTCGAACATGCGCTGCTCTTCGCCCGCCTTGAGCGCCTGCGCCGGCGGCACGCGCGCCGCGTCGAGCGCGGGCAGCAGTGCCCCGGCGAGCGCCACCGCGATTCCCGCCGCGAGATAGGCGAGGCTGCTCGCGAGCGGGAAGGTCAGCTGCGGCGACACACCGCGGAACATCCCGGCGCCCAGGTCCGCGCCTCCGATCTCGAGCGCGGCGTGCGCGAGCGCGTAGCCGAGCGCGATCCCCAGCATGCTTGCCGCGGCGCCGATCGCCCCGGCCTCGAGGAGCACCAGCCTCAGGACGCCGCGGCGCTCCAGGCCGAGCACGCGGAGCAGCGCGTGCTCGCCGCGGCGCCGCGCGACGTCTAGCGACTGCGCGGAAAAGACGAGGAATCCGCCCGTGAACAGAGCGACCAGCGCGAGCACGTTGAGGTTGACGCGGTAGGCGCGCGACAGGTTCGCGCCGCTCTCCTCGACGGCGTCCACCGTGGCGACGTGCGCACCCGGCGGCAGCATCGCGGCGATCCGGGCGCGCATCTGCTCGCGGTCGGCGCCCGGCGCGAGCCGCAGGTCGACGCGGTTGAGCTGCCCCAGCCGTCCGAGCCGCCATTGCGCCGTGGCGACGTCGGCGAGCGCGGCGACCCCGCGCAGGCTGGAAGCAGGCAGCACGCCGCCCACCTCGAGCTCGACCACTTCGAGGCCGGACACGAGCCGCAGCTTGCCGTTCTCCTGCAGCTCGCCTGCGGCGGACGAGAGCAGCACCACGTCCGGCTTCATCACGTCGAAGCGGCGCTGCGGCTCGTCGGAGAAGAGCGCCGGCTGGATCTGCGCCGCGCGCAACGGATCGAGGCCGATCAGCCGGATGGTGCCCTCGCGGCCGGAAAGTCCCGCCTCCAGCTCGAGCACCGGGCTGGCCACCGCCACGCCCGGCAGGCGGGCGAGCTGCGCGTAGAGCGCCTCCGGGAAGCCCTCACGCCCGCCGCGCACCTCGAGGTCGGCGTCGCCCGCGAGCATGCGCACCCCGGCGGCGAGCTCCTCGATCGCGGCGCGGTTGACGAGATGCACCGCGAAGCCGAGCGCGACCCCGAGCGCGATGCCGACGATCGAAAGGACCGTGCGCCCGCCCTGGTGGACCAGCCGGGCGTTGAGGGTGCGAAAAAGCCGCAGCACCTAGCGCGGCTTGTCGCCGGCGAGCGTGATCCGGTGCATCACGCGCCGGTGGCCGTGGTAGTCGTTGACCGGGTTGTGCTGCGCGCAGCGGTTGTCCCAGAGCGCGATCGAGCCGGGGCGCCAGGTGAAGCGGCAGGTGTGCTCCGGCCGCTGCTGGTGGCGGTAGAGGTACTCGAGCAGCGGCGTGCTCTCCTCTTCCGACATCTCCGCGAAGCGCACCGTGTGCCCCGGATTGACGTACAGCGCCCTGCCGCCGGTCTCCGGGTGCGTGCGCACCACCGGGTGCTCGGCGACCAGTTCCTTTCTCGCATCGGCGGTGCCTGCGGACCGGATGCGGTCCTCGCGCGTCTTCGAGGCGTCCGCCTTGGCCGAGGAGTTCACCGCGCGCAGGCGCGCGAGCATCTCCTTCATGCCCTCGGAGAGCGTCTCGTAGGCGAGGTACATGTTGGCGAAGAGCGTGTCGCCGCCGTAGGGCGGCACCTCGATCGCGAGCAGCATCGAGGCCATCGGCGGGCGCTCGAGGTACACGGTGTCGGAGTGCCAGATGCCGCCGAAGGCGACACGCTCGTGCTCGAGCTTCTTCACCTCGGTGACCCTGGGAAAGCCCTCCAGCCCCTTGAGCAGCGGGTATTCGATCGGCTCGCCGATCGTCTCGGCGAACGCCATGAACTGCGCCGGCGTGAGCGGCTGGTCGCGGAAGAAGACCACCAGGTGCTCGAGCCACGCCGCGCGCAGCTCGGCCGCCTGCCCCGCCGCCAGCGGCCGCGAGAGATCGACGCCCGAGATCTCGGCGCCGAGCGCTCCCGCGGTGCGCTGGACGTGCAAGCCCGCCATGCGGGCAAGTATAGTGGCGCCAGCCGCTAGAATGCGGCGGTGAGCGCCAAGCCCCGCAAGGCCCCGCAAGCCGCCTCCGGCAGCAATTTCATCCGCCAGATCGTCGAAGCCGACCTGGCGGCGAACAAGCACGCCCAGATCCGCACGCGCTTTCCGCCCGAGCCGAACGGCTACCTGCACTTCGGCCACGCCAAGAGCATTTGCCTCAATTTCGGGCTCGCGCAGCAGTACGGCGGCCGCTGCCACCTGCGCTTCGACGACACCAATCCCACGAAGGAGGAGCAGGAGTACGTCGACTCGATCAAGGAAATGGTGCGCTGGCTCGGGTTCGATTGGGCCGAGCACGAGTACTACGCCTCGGACTATTTCGAGAAGCTCTACCGCTTCGCCCAGGCGCTGGTGCACCGCGGCCAGGCCTACGTCGACTCGCAGAGCGCGGACCAGATCCGCGAGAGCCGCGGCACCCTCACCTCTCCTGGCCGGAACTCGCCCTGCCGCGAGCGCACCGTGGACGAGAATCTGCACCTGTTCCGCGACATGCGCGACGGCAAGCACCCGGACGGCGCGCACGTGCTGCGCGCCAAGATCGACATGGCCTCGCCCAACATCAACCTGCGCGACCCTGTGCTGTACCGCATCCGGCACGCCGCGCATCACCGCACCGGCAGCAAGTGGTGCATCTACCCGACCTACGACTGGGCGCACGGGCTCTCGGACGCGATCGAGGGCATCACGCACTCGATCTGCACGCTGGAGTTCGAGGACCACCGGCCGCTCTACGACTGGATCAACGAGCGCGTCGCCGACGCCAGGCTCATCGCGCGGCCGCTGCCGCAGCAGATCGAGTTCGCGCGCGCCAACCTCACCTACGTCGTGCTCTCCAAGCGCAGGCTCATCGAGCTCGTCGAGGGCGGCCATGTCGAGGGCTGGGACGACCCGCGCATGCCGACGCTCGCGGGCGGGCGCCGGCGCGGCTACACGCCCGAAGGGTTTCGCCTGTTCGCCGAGCGCATCGGCGTCTCCAAGGCAAACCAGCTGATCGGCTTCACGACCCTCGAGGACTGCATGCGCGAGCACCTGAACGAGGTAGCGCCCCGGCGCATGGCGGTGCTTGACCCGGTCAAGCTCGTGATCGAGAACTACCCGGAAGGGAAGCACGAGCTCTGCGAGGTGCCGAACCACCCGCAGAAGCCCGATCTGGGCAGGCGTGAGGTCCCTTTCTCGCGCGAGCTGTGGATCGAGCGCGAGGACTATCAGGAAACGCCCGCGAAGGGCTACTTCCGCCTTGCCCCCGGCGCGGAGGTCCGGCTGCGCTATGCCTACGTCGTCAAATGCCTGGGGATGAAGGACGGGGTTGTGCGCTGCGCCCATCTTCCGGAAACGCGCTCGGGCACGCCCGGCGCGGATGCGCACAAGGTGAAAGGCAACATCCACTGGGCGAGCGCGAAGCACGCGCATGCCGCCGAGGTGCGACTCTACGACCGGCTCTTTCGCAGGCCTGACCCGCAGGGCGTCGAGGACCTGGATCCCGATTCGGCGCGGGCGGTCACCGCGCAGCTCGAGCCTGCGCTTGGCGAGGCAAAGCCTCAGGAGCGCTTCCAGTTCGAGCGTCATGGGTACTTCATCCGCGACACCGTGCGGCCCGGCTTCAACCGCACCGTGACGCTGCGCGACTCACGGACGCGCTAACCATCTGTCGTGCCCGCGGCCAACAATCTGCAGTCGTCCCTGCGTGCTGCCGGCGGGGACCCGTTTCACCAAGGGACGATTTCAATGAAACTGCTCGCTACCCTGCTCCTCGCGGCGCTTCTCTCCACCCCGGCCCTCGCCCAGGAAGTGACCGTGTCGCCCGCCGACACGATCCAGACCGTGCTCGGCGCGCAGAAAGGCAAGCGCGTCACGGTGCGAATGCGCAGCGGCCAGGAGATCACCGGCACGGTGCGCGAGGCGACCGCGAGGCTCGTCGTGCTGGGCGCCGTGACGGGGCGCGAGTTCTTCGACGCCGTGGTGCCGATCGACTCGGTCGAGGCGGTGCTGATCCGCGCCAAGCAGTGAGCCGCGCCGGACCCGCGCTGATCGCCCTGCTGCTCGCGGGCTGCGGCAGCGTGAACTTGTGGCCCTTCGGCGGCGGCAGCGCTCCGGAGACGGATTTCAGGCCTGCGAACGCCGCGGAATACCGCTGCGCCGAGGCCCGCAAGTTCTACGTACGCGATCTCGCAGGCGGCGCGGTCTGGCTCATCGCTCCCGACAGGGAGATACGGCTGGAGCGGATCGGCGACCCGCAGAGCGGCCGCTACGGCACGGGACGGGTGCTGCTGGAGATGAGCGGTGATGCCGCGACGCTCGTCGATCCCCCGGTCACTTACTCCGCCTGCAAACGCGCCGTAAGATAGGCACATACCACTCCGGGGAGACTGTTGGCGCGAGATTCGCGAGGTATCCGATGACTCATTCCGATCCCAGATGGAAATACGACGGCGTGCGCGTCGTGCGGTCGAACGAGCTGGACATCAACACCCCGCAGACTCCGGGGATGAACCGGGCCGCGGCGATCACGTACGCCCGGGCGGGAGCGGAGAAGCTCTGGGCCGGCACCGTGGTCATTCATCCCAAGGCGAAAACCGGTGCGCACCATCACGGGCCCGTCGAGAGCGTGATCTACGTCGTGAGCGGCCGCGCCCGCATGCGGTGGGGAGATCGGCTCGAGTTCGTCGCCGAAGCCGGTCCCGGCGACTTCATCTACGTCCCGCCCTACGTCCCGCACCAGGAAATCAATGCGAGCGACACCGAACCGCTCTCGTGCGTTCTGTGCCGCAGCGGGCAGGAGCCGGTGGTGGTCAACCTCGATATTCCGGTCGTCGAGAAGCCCGAAGAGGTCCACTGGGTGGATAACATTCACCCGGCGCCAAGGAAGTAGCGAGCGTTTCCGCTCTCTAGTCTTCGTCCGGCGCCTCGCCGGCGGTCGCGAGATCCTCCTGCCTGATCTTCTCGACGTTGAACTTCCCCGCCCGCTCGCGCATCGTCTTCAGGACGTCCTCCAGTTCCGGCGGCTCGCCCTGCATCCAGCGCAGCGGGTTGATGCGCGCCACCACGAAGGCCTTGAGGTAGGGGCTGACGAAGCCCTTCGCCTTGAGCTTCGCCGCGATCTCGGCGACCTTCGCGTCGAGATCCATCAGCATCCCGGCGTGCTTCTCGTGTGACTTGAGCGCCTTGGCAAGCGGCTCGTCGGTGAACTTCTCCAGCCGCCGCACGATCGAGTTGTAGGCGCCGCCGCTGAAGCGCGGGTTCTTCTCGTAGCACAGGCCGAGCGTGACGAGCGAGGCCTCCTCCAGGTAGTAGGCAAACTGGCTTTCCGGGCGCTTCGCGTCCTCGTCGATGAGGCCGCGGTAGATGCGCATCACCTCGGTCGACTTCTCGCGCAGGTTGTGCGCCTTCTCGGTGTTCAGGGCGAGGATCTGCCAGGCGACCTCGCGCTTCGGCACCACGAGCGCCGAGATCGAGCGCCCGCCCAGCCGCTTCATGGCCGCGAGGCGGTGGCCGCCGTTCGGCGTCCAGAAGCCCTTCTCCGGCGCGCTGATGGCGATGATCTGAGCGAGGAACAGGCCCGTCCGGTCGATGGCGTCGGCAAGCCGCTTGTGGTGCATGTCAGACACGTCGCGCTGGAACGGCGTCGGCTCGATCTTCTCGACCGGAAGCACGGCGAAGAGCAGCGGGTTCTTGCCGAGGGGATCCGAGTAGGCGCCGATCACCGTGCCGCCCTCTTTCTCGACGCGCTCGCGCGTCTCGAGCGCGGTGCCGGAGAGCTCATCCAGCCGGCACTCGGCCGGGGTGAGCCCGCGCGTTCCCGGCTTCGCCTTGCGCGGTCGCTTCTTCGCCGGGGCGCGTTTGAGCCCCGTCCGAGGTCGCTTTTCGGTGCTCATAAAAAAAGTGCTTAGGCCCCTGATTTCACTGTATAATGGTTCTTCTTCGCCACCTGCCGGAACGCAGCGGGTCCGAAGCGGCAGGTGCAAACCCTCGACACGATACTAGACGCGAATCGCATGGCCATTCCTACCGTCGAACGCCAGCGCTTCATGGTGGGCAAGTACGAGATCGTCGCCCAGCCGATGAAGCATTCCGCCCACATGCTCCTTTACACGGTGTTCGTCGGCAAGCAGCGCATCGGCGCGCTGGTGAGCAAGCCGACCGAGTCGGATTGCCGCTTCCTCGAGAAGCCGCCGGTGGTGCCGCCGCTCAAGATCTTCCAGCTCACCAACCGGCCCGGGCGCCCGAAGAAGGGCGAGCGGCCGCCGGTGAATCACGAGCGGCCCCCTGCCCCGCACCGCGAGCCGCTTCCGCCCGACGTGTCGCTGGGCGGGATCCGCAGTTCCGAAGACCGCTAGCGCCTCAGCGCAGCTCCCGGAAGAACTCCCGGATCTCCCGCGCCAGCAGCTCCGGCTGCTCGAGCGCGGCGAAGTGGCCGCCTTTCGGCATGGCGCTCCAGCGCCGGATGTCCGTGTAGACCTTTGCGGCGAGCGAGCGCGGCGGCCGCACGATCTCACGCGGGAACGCGGCGTAGCCCGTCGGCACGCCCACGGTCTTGCCGTCCGGGATCGGCCAGGGACGGTGCATGCGGGCGTGGTAAGGCCAGAACGAGGAGCCGATCGCGCCCGTGAACCAGTAGAGCGAGATGTTGGCGAGCATCTCGTCGCGGCTGATCGCATTCTCGGGGTTGCCGCCGCAGTCGGTCCAGCTGCGGAACTTCTCCACGACCCAGGCGGCCAGGCCGGCAGGCGAGTCGGTGAGGCCGTAGGCGAGCGTCTGCGGCTTGGTGCCCTGGATCCACTGGTAGCCCGTCTCCTCCTTCAGCCAGTGCGCGACCTCGCCGGCGAAGGCCTGCTCCCCGGCGCTCGGGTCGGGCGGCGGCTGCGCGTCGCGCCGCACGGCGAGAAGGTTCAGGTGGATGCCGGTGAGGTGCTCGGGGTGGCGGTGCCCGAGCACCGAGGCGATGAACGCGCCCCAATCGCCGCCCTGCGCGCCGTAGCGCCCGTAGCCGAGCACGCGCGTCATTAGCTCGTCGAAGGTCTCGGCGATCTCCTCGGTGCCGAAGCGCTCCTGCCCCGGCCGGTACGAGAACGTGTAGCCGGGCAGCGAAGGCGCGACCACGGTGAAGTCGTCGGCGAGCAGCGGCAGCAGCTTGTGGAACTCGAGCACCGAGCCCGGCCAGCCGTGCGAGAGGAGCAGCGGCATGGGGGTTTTTCCCCTGCCCTCCTGGTGGAGGAAGTGAAGCTCGATCCCGCGCAGCGGCACCGTGAACTGGCGATGGGAATTCAGCTTCGATTCCCACGCTCGCCAGTCGAACCCGGTGCGCCAGTACTCGACCAGCCCCTTCAGGTACGCGAGGCTCGTGCCGGTGGACCAGGCCTCGAGCGGCGGCTCGTCCGGCCAGCGCGTGCGGGCGAGGCGCTCACGCAGGTCGGCGAGGCTCTCCTCCGGCACACGGATGCGAAACGGCTTCGGGGTCGGCGCGCTCATCGCGTTTTTCCGGATTATGCTTCACGGCGCTCACCGCGAACCGCCGCATGCAGATCTCGCTCGCAGGACGCAACGCCGTCGTCACCGGCGGCAGCCGCGGCATCGGCCGCTCGATCGCGCTCGCGTTCGCCGGCGCCGGCGCCAACGTCTCGATCTGCGCGCGCGGCGAGAAGGCGCTGCGCGAGACCGAAAGGGAGCTGCAGCGGACGGGCGTCAAGGTGCACGCCGCGGTGTGCGATCTCGCCGACGCCGCCGCGGTCGAGCGCTACGTCAACGCCGCGGCGCAGGCGCTCGGCGGGATCGAGATCCTCGTCAACAACGCATCCGGCTTCGGCACCACCGACGATGAGGCCGGTTGGGCGGCGTGCATCGACGTCGACCTGCTCGCGAGCGTGCGCGCCTCGCGCGCCGCGCTGCCCTATCTCGAGCGGGCCGGCGGCGCGATCCTGCACATTTCCTCGATCAGCGGCTTCCGGGCGAGCGACCGGATGATCGCCTACGGCACCCTGAAGGCGGCGCTGTTCCGCTACGCGGCAAGCCAGGCGCTGTCGCTCGCGGCGAGGAAGATCCGCGTCAATTGCATCGCGCCCGGCTCGATCGAGTTCCCGGGCGGCACCTGGGACCGCGCCAAGACGCAGGACCCGAAGCTCTACCAGCGCATCCTCGGCAGCATCCGCTTCGGGCGGTTCGGCACGCCGGAGGAAGTGGCCAACCTGGCGCTGTTTCTCGCCAGCGACAAGGCGAGCTGGATCACCGGCCAGACGATCGCGGTCGACGGCGGGCAGATGCTCGCCTAAATCCGCTCCTACTGTAGCGGGCCGCGGCGCGCCGCCACGGTATAGTCCCGCAGCCATGGCGCGCGCCGAAGTCATCACGGAGCCGGCAACCGAGTCGCCCTACGCGTGGCTGCGGCTGCTCGTCTCGCTCGCCATGATGACGATCGGCGCCGCCGGCATGTACGCGGTCGCGGTCCCGCTGCCGCTGGTGCAGCACTTCTTCGGCGGCGCCGGCTGGCGCGCCACCTGCGTCGGGATCGGCCTGTTTTGCCTCGTCTCGATCCACGCGGCGTTCCTGAACGGCATCGCCTGGAACCTGCTCAACACGGCGATCGCCGGATTCCTGCTGCTGCGCGCCAGCGGGGGCGGCGCGATGCGCAGCGCGCCGGGCTGAGCCGCCGCGTCGTGTACACTCGGCGCGCGGGAGGATCCCATGAGCAGGATCGCAATCGTGACCGGCGCCGGCAGCGGCATCGGCAAGGCAGCGGCGCTCGCGCTGCTGAAGGACGGCTGGAGCGTCGCGCTCGCCGGGCGCCGCAAGGAGCCGCTCGAGCAGGTGGCGCGGGACTCCGGCGCCGCGGCGCGCGCGCTCGCGGTGCCGACCGACGTCGCGAAGCCCGAGTCGGTGAAGGCGCTGTTCGCGGTGGTGAAGGACAAGTGGGGACGGCTCGACGTCCTCTTCAACAACGCCGGCGTCAACGCGCCGGGAATCCCGCTCGAGGACCTCACGCTCGAGCAATGGAAGAACGTGGTGGACATCAACCTCACCGGCATGTTCCTCTGCATGCAGGAGGCGTTCCGCGTCATGAAGGCGCAGGACCCGCGCGGCGGCCGCATCATCAACAACGGCTCGATCTCGGCGCACGCGCCGCGGCCGAACTCGGCCCCCTACACCGCGACCAAGCACGCGGTCACCGGCCTCACCAAGTGCGGCGCGCTGGACGGCCGCAAGCACGACATCGCCTGCGGCCAGATCGACATCGGCAATGCGCGCACCGAGATGGCGGAGCGCATGGCGAGGGGCGTGCCGCAGGCGAGCGGCGAGGTGAAGGTCGAGCCGCTCATGGACGTGAGCCATGTCGGCGCGGCGGTGCTGCACATGGCCAGCCTGCCGCTCGAGACCAACGTGCTGTTCCTCACCATCAAGGCGAGCAAGATGCCGTTCGAGGGCCGCGGTTGAAGCGCGTCAAGGCCTACGGCGACCCGGAGTTCCTCAACAGCAAGGATGCGCGCGCACTGCGCATCCTCGCCGAGTACCTCGAGCCGAAGAGCCGCTTCGAGCAGCACAACGTCGACGACACGATCGTCTTCATGGGCTCGGCGCGCATCAAGTCGCGCCAGGACGCCGCGGAGGCGCTGCGCCGCGCCGGCAGCGGCGGCGATGCCGAGCGCGCGCGCCGCGACCTCGAGATGTCGGCCTATTACGAGGCCGCCCGGGCGCTCGCCTTCCGGCTTACGCAATGGTCGAAGGAGCTCGACCCGGAGGAGCGCCGCTTCGTGGTCTGCACCGGCGGCGGCCCCGGCGTCATGGAGGCCGCCAACCGCGGCGCCTCCGAGGCGCGCGGGCTCAACGTCGGGCTGACGATCTCGATCCCGATCGAGGAGTTCGAGAACCGCTTCGTGACGCGCGAGCTGGCGTTCCACTTCCACTACTTCTTCATGCGCAAGTTCTGGTTCGCCTACCTCGCCAAGGCGGTGGTCGTGTTCCCCGGCGGCTTCGGCACGCTCGACGAGCTGTTCGAGCTGCTGACGCTGGTGCAGACGCGCAAGCTGAAGAAGCCGATGCCGATCGTGCTCTTCGGCACCGACTACTGGCGCCAGGTCATCGACTTCGACGCGCTCGTGCGCCACGGCACCATCGACGCGCGCGACGTGAACCTGGTGCGCCGCACCGACTCCGTCGACGAGGCCTACGACTGGATCGTGGCGCAGCTCACCGAGCACGCGCTCGGCCGCCCTGGACCGACGCTCTAGCGCGAACCAACCCGCGGCCGGGCGCTCCAAGCAGCAGGCGCCGGTCGCACCGGCAAGGAGGTCGGGATGTCCAGGGTCGCGTGGATTGCTGGGAGCTTGCTGGGCGTCGCGATTGCGGGTCATGGCGCACCGTCCCCCACCGGCGAGCTCAACGCGGTCCAGAGCCTTGATTACGCGACGCTGCATGGCCGCATCGAGATCCGCGTCGGGCTCAAGCATCCCCTGAAGCAGCCCCCGGCGGGCTTCCGCATGCTCCACCCCGCCGCCCGGATCGTCCTCGACCTGCCGGCGACGACCATCGCCACCGCGGAGCACAGCCACCCGGTCGGCGGCCACGTGGTGCGCAGCGTCCAGCTCGTGCCTCACGGGGCGAACACGCGGCTCGTCATCCATCTCGGCCGGCCCGTCGCTTACGAGACGGTGCTCGAGGGCAAGCACCTGATCATCCTGCTCGAGCCCGGGGCCGGCGCCGCTGCCAGCGACCGGATCGAGCACTTCGCGGCGAGCGAACCGGGGGCGCAGCGCTTCCAGGTCAGGCAGGTGGGCTTCCGGCGAACCGCCGACCGCGAGGGCCGCGTGGTGGTGTCCCTTTCGGGCGCCGGCTCGGACATCGCCATCCGCGAGCAAGGCTCCCGGATCATCGTGGACCTCGCCGCCACCGGCATTCATCCCGGCCGGCTGCGCAGGCTCGACCTGCTCGATTTCGCCACCCCCGTGGCAGAGGTGGCGACCTACGCGAGGGGCAACCACGTGCAGGTGCAGATCGAGCCGTTCGGCAGCTACGAATACTCCGCCTACCAGGAAGGCACCGAGCTGGTGATCGCGTTCCGGCCCCTTCCTGAGCGCCCCGCTCCGTCCAGCTGGCGCTAGCCGGCTTCATGCCGTGAGCGGCTTGTAGCGGATGCGGTGCGGAGTGTCGGCGTCCTCGCCGAGGCGCCGCCTGCGGTCAGCGAGGTACTCGGCGTAGTTGCCCTCGAACCAGACCGCCTGCGAGTCGCCCTCGAAGGCGAGGATGTGGGTGGCGATGCGGTCCAGGCGCCGGGCGAAGATGCGGTGTTCGGCGTGCGTTTCACCGAGCGCAAGCCGCTGCGCACCTGGATGGACCTCGCGACCTCCGACCGGCACCTCGGCCTGCGATGGGCGCACGAGTTGATCAAGCGCGGGCTGCTCGTCAACCCGAACGAGAAGTTCTACATCTCGATCGCCCACACC